>Ga0164242_10005442_pt1 | contig 14188 bp, 10 predicted proteins | sample OricomgcompostMG_FD_108783 | JGI IMG/M metagenome (GOLD analysis project Ga0164242, IMG submission 108783) | Miracle-Growth compost microbial communities from Emeryville, California, USA - Original compost - Miracle growth compost (MG) ... | reverse complement strand
CCGAGTTCGCGCGCGATCCGGCGGACGGAGGGGCTGGCGTGAACCGATCCGAAATCGGGTGCCGGGAAAGTCCGATCCTCCGCCTCCGCCGGTGTCAACGAGACGGGCTTGGGCGGGGCCGCCTCGGCGGGCTGCTGTGGAGTTTCATCGCGGGTTTCATGGCTTTTGCCGTTTCCGGATTTGGACTCCGGCTTGCTCTCATCGCCTGAAACGTCGAGGCGGATGATTGCACTCCCCTCGCTAACCTTATCGCCGATGCTGACCAGAATTTCGGAGACCTTGCCGCGTTGAGGCGACGGTACGTCCATTGCGGCCTTGTCGCTTTCAAGCGTGATCAGAGGATCGTCGGGCTTTACTTCGTCGCCCGGCTTCACCTGAATTTCGACAACTGGAACATTGTCGAAATCGCCGATGTTCGGCACCCTCACGTCTACAAGCGGCATGTTGTCGGGCCTGTGGTTTGCTAACTGCGGGCGGGATTGGATTTCTCGGGATCGATCCCGTATTTGCGGATCGCTTCCGCGACTTTGATCGAGGGAATTTTGTTTTCGTCCGCCAGCGCCTTGAGTGCAGAGATGGTGACGAAATGCCGATCGATCTCGAAGAACGATCTGAGCGTGCGGCGATAATCGGAGCGGCCGAAGCCATCAGTTCCCAGTACGCTATAGCGATTGGGCACCGAGGGGCGGATCTGGTTGGCGTAGAGCTTCATGTAATCCGTCGATGCGATGACGGGGCCATCGCCGCGCGATGATATCTTCTGCGTTAGATAAGGAATGCGCGGCGGCTCCGTCGGATGCAGCAAATTCCAGCGCTGGACGTCGTAGGCTTCGCGCGCCAGCTCGGTGAAGCTCGTCACGCTCCAGACATCGGCGGCGATGCCCCAGTCGTCGCGGAGCAAATCAGCCGCCGCGATGGCCTCACGCAGGATCGCGCCCGAACCCATCAACTGCACCTTGTAGCCTCGGGCATCGTCCGGCGCCTGCCGGAAGAGATACATGCCTTTGACGATTCCTTCCTCGACACCTGCTGGCATCGGGGGATGCTCGTAGTTCTCGTTCAGGAGCGTGAGATAAAAGAAGACGTCCTCCTGATCCGCCAGCATCCGCTTCAAGCCATTCTGGATGATGACAGCCACTTCGTATCCAAACGTCGGATCGTAAGAGATGCAGTTCGGCACCGTCGCGGACAGAATGTGGCTATGCCCGTCCTCGTGCTGCAGGCCTTCCCCGTTCAAGGTTGTACGGCCCGAGGTGCCGCCGAGCAGAAAGCCACGGCAGCGTTCATCGCCCGCAGCCCACGCAAGATCGCCGACGCGCTGGAATCCGAACATCGAATAGAAAATATAAAACGGCACCATCGGCACATTCGAGGTCGAATAACTCGTTGCCGCGGCCATCCACGATGCCATGGCACCGGCTTCGTTGATGCCCTCTTGCAGCATCTGGCCTGTCTTGTCTTCCTTGTAGAACATCAGCTGATCGGCATCCTGCGGCTTGTAGAGCTGCCCGACCTGACTGAAAATGCCGAACTGGCGGAACATGCCTTCCATTCCGAACGTGCGGCTTTCATCCGGTACGATCGGCACGATACGACGGCCGAGTTCCTTATCGCGCATAAGCGTCGTCAGGATGCGCACGAAAGCCATCGTCGTCGAAATCTCCCGGCCTTCCGAGCCTTTCAACTGAGCAAATGCGGTGAGTGGTGGAACCGGAAGCGATGCCGACTTGCGGCGGCGCACGGGCAAGTAGCCGCCCAGTTTCGCCCGCGTTTCGTGCAGATATTCATCCTCCGGCGATCCCTTCGGAAAGCGGATGAAGGGCAGTTCCTCGATTTTGTCGTTATCCAACGGAACCTTGAAACGATCGCGGAAGTGCCTCAGTGCTTCGACGTCCATCTTCTTGGATTGATGCGCGAGCATCGTCCCTTCGCCCGCGTTGCCCATGCCGTAACCCTTGACCGTCTTGGCCAAGATGCACGTGGGCTGGCCCTTGTGGCGGACGGCGGCATGATACGCGGCGTAAACCTTCGAAGGGTCGTGACCGCCGCGCGTCAAACGCCATATTTTCTCATCCGACCAATCGGCCACGAGCGCCGCCGTCTCCGGATAGCGCCCGAAGAAATGCTCGCGAATGTAGGCGCCGTCGCGGGATTTGAAGACCTGGTATTCTCCGTCGACGCACTCCTCCATTAACTGGCGAAGGCGGCCCGTCGTATCACGCGCCAGCAGCTCGTCCCACTGCGAGCCCCATATCACCTTGAGGACGTTCCATCCGGCGCCGCGGAAATTGCGCTCGAGTTCCTGAATGATCTTGCCGTTGCCACGAACTGGACCGTCGAGCCGCTGCAAGTTGCAGTTGATCACAAAGATCAGATTGTCGAGTTCTTCGCGGCCGGCGAGTGAAATTGCGCCGAGGCTTTCCGGCTCATCCATTTCGCCGTCGCCGCAGAACACCCAGACCTTTCGTCTTTCGGTTTTCGCGAGGCCGCGATCTTCCAGGTACTTCAGGAAGCGGGCCTGGTAGATCGCCATCAGTGGCCCGAGTCCCATCGAGACGGTCGGAAACTGCCAGAAGTCCGGCATCAGCCAAGGATGCGGATAAGACGGGAGGCCGCGGCCGCCGACCTCGCGGCGGAAATGCACGAGCTGATCCTCGCTCAGGCGGCCTTCAAGAAATGCGCGGGCATAAATTCCGGGCGACGAATGACCTTGGATCATGATCAGATCGCCGCCGTGATCTTCGGAGGGCGCGTGCCAGAAGTGCATGAAGCCGGTTTCGTAAAGCGTCGCGGCCGACTGATAGCTGGCGATATGGCCACCGAGCCCGGATGACTCTTTGTTGGCGCGTACGACCATTGCCGCTGCGTTCCAACGGATCGCCGCGACGATCCGATGTTCAAGGTCCCGATCGCCCGGATGCTTGGCTTCCTCGCGCAGCGGAATGGTGTTGATGTAAGCGGTGCTCGATGCAAACGGCAGAGCGGCGCCGCTGTGGCGCGCGCGTTCGACGACTTGTTTCAGGATGTCATCGGCGCGCCGCGTGCCTTCGAACGCGATGAGGGAGGATATGGACTCGGTCCAATCCAGCATTTCCGGGTCTTCGGAGGTCAGAGATTTTTGCTCATTCTTTCCCATGCCATCCTGTCCGGGGTCGCGGTTTTTGAGGAGAACATTGGTAAAACTCGGCTGGGCCCTTTGAGTTCAGGCCTGCCGCCTATGCTTCCAATTTGATCAATCGAGCGAAACGCTGCGCTATTATCGGCCAATGCCAGGTTCCTGCGAGCTTAGCGCGTCCGCCAAATGGAAAAAATCAGTCCCTTGGGCAGGTTGAAAAATTCGTAACGAACCACCAACGGCGAGGCACGCTCCAGCTTTTGCGGCCTCGCACCGCAGCAACGATTGTGTTTGACGATAGAGCTGTTCAAGCAGAGCCTTGTTGTGACGGCGCGGATCTGCCCGGCTCCACATCCGAAGGAACATGCGACATGGCGCAGGCGAGCGTGATTTCTGTAAGAGCATCCGTCCGCCGCGCTGGATTGCGAGCTTCATATTTAGTCGCGGCGATGATTGCGGCTGGTTTCGTATTGCCGGTCTTGCCGTCGCCAGCATCGGCCTATGAGTCATCGTCCGGGCCGCGCGTGCGCGGTCTCGGCGCCGTCGTGGCTCCCGTTGACAGGCGAGGCCCGACGTTGCCCGCGGACCCATTTCTATTGCCTGACTCCGGATGGGCCAACGGTGCAGCGAGCGGCGGCGCCCGAGGCAGCGGGGGTGCAGGATCAGGTCCTTACACTCCGACGCTCGCCCAACCTACCCCCCTGCCCGTAGTCGCTCCGGCGCCACCAGTCGCTACTCCGAGCGCGCACCGCCCGAAGAAAGCGGGCAAGTCACACGGCAAATCCCGTGGCCGGATCATCCTGCAAAAGCCCAACGGCTGATTCTCGATTCGAGCCGATGAGCAGCCGGTGCAGCAAAGCCGCGATGCGGGAAAAAACGACACGCGGCGATGATTTATTTTGCGCTATCAACAGGAGGGTATGGCACGCTGGCTTCCGCAACTTGCTGCAACCAACGGGAGTTCAGCCATGCGCCGCGTTTCTCTATTGACGATTGCCACGGTTATTTTCGCCGCCGCTTTTGCGGCTGTACCGGCCGAAGCCAAGCAATGTTTCCGGAAAGCGGCGGTAGGCGATGCGCTGACGCAAGATCTCGCGAAATTCCAGGTCGACGCGATGCTCTTGCAGGCCACCGACTTCAGCATCTATCTCACTTACGTCGCGAGCGGGACGACGCCGGGCTATACGTTCGGCAAACGCTCTTATCATTGCGCTCCGGGAAGCGTGATGGGTTGGGAATGCCGGGGTTCGGCGACGCTCTGCAAGCTTTAATCTTCGACGGTCCCGCGCGCGGCGTTATTCAAGCCAAGACTCGGAGCGCCGCGCAGCTATTCTCTGGCGGCGCTATCTCTGCGCGGTAACGCGACGGATCCCGCACTTCTCCATGGGAAGCGCCGTCGTCGTCCAACCATTCATCGTCACCGTCACGACATATCGCCGGCAATCGGGACCCGCGCCCGGTACGAAATGAACCCTGAAAAGAGCCCGGCTAGGTTCGCGCCGTCGCGGCCAGATGAAAACGCCGTTGTCCCGCGTCCGCGCGATGGCGGTATCGATAGCCTTTTGGGCGTTGCGAAAATCGACGGACGAAAACCGCGCCAAGACTGCGTGCGACAGACCAGGATGAAGCCCAACTGATTCGGCGCGTGCCTCGATACTGTCGCGGGGCTTCGGTTGCTCCAACCGTGCCGGGGCCAGATCGGAAGCTTCACCATCGTGCATGACTTTGCGGCGTGATGGCGGATCGGATGCGGGGTCATCGACATCATCGCGAGCATCGTCTTTGTCTGCGATTGCGGTCACCGGTTCGTGGGCGACGGCCGGTTTGCCGGCGACGGATGATTCCGGCTTCGCTGCTGCGGCCGCGTTCGCGTCCGCAGGTTGAGGCGGCGATGCGGCAGGAGATTTCGGTGAAACCGGAGGCGACGGCGAAGTCGAGGCAACTGGTAGCGGTGCGGGAGTCGATGGCTGCGGAGGCCCGTACGGAGCGCCCGTGGATGCGGTCTCGATCGGGTGCTGCACTGGCGGTGGTGGTTGCGGCGTGCCGGCTCTCTGGTCGACAGCGGCCAATGCCTGACCCGCTACATGGGAAATCCACGAAGGCCAGTTTGCGGGTCGATTGATCAGCACCCAGCCAGCACACATTATGATGGCAACCGAGATGCTCCACGCGAGCGCGTTGCTCGCTTCCGCTCCAAGAACGCTTTCCGCAACAGGACCGCCGATCCTTTCCTGCGGCGACAGCGCGAAAGCATCCTCGTCACGATCGTCCGCGTCGAAAGCGGAGTAACGAGGCTCCAAGTCCGCATGGCGAAGCGGAACCGACATGACCATCCTTCCGTGCCACTACCCGGCGTCAACATCCCGCTGGCGTGGAAGAAGCCAAAATATTCCTGGCGAAATGAAGGCCGCCGTTGTGCTCGCGCCGTAGCTTGCAGGCTACAAAAAATTAGGGCGTCCCGCTTCGCCGACGGACGCCCTGAGCCTCATCGAATGATCAGCTGAGTTAAGAAAAATTATCTCATGCGCAAGACGGCACTCGTCTCGCGCATGAGGCTATTCACCTAGGCTTCGCCTACGGACGCTTGCGATCATCGTGGCGCCCGTGGTCGCCAGGATCCTTATGATCATTACGCTTGGTATCGTGCCGATCGTTTTTATGAGGACGCCAGCCGCGATCCGGAGGCGGCTTCATGCCGGTTGGCGATTTGTAACCGCCCGTCCGCCACCATCCTGCTTTCCGGGGACCCGGAGGCGGAGCATGCCAGCCGGGGCGCGGCCGCGGTTTGTACGCGAACCAGCGCGTGCGCTGCGCGTACCACGGACGTCCGACGTAGTAATGATTCCAGTAATCGGCGGCGGCAAAAGTGATGACAGGGATTCCGAATGCCGCGACACCGAGATCGGGAAGCGGACGCATGTCGCCGCGATAGTCCATGGCGAGATATTCGCTGAATACCCAGCCGCGATTTCCGGCCCAAACGACATCGCACCAGGATTCATCACGCAGGCATCCCCTTACGTCGATCGGATCGCTGTCGGGAATGACACCGACGCTTGGGTAGTCCGTATCAGGGCCTGCCCGCAGATTAACATTCGCGGTGGCATAGCCCGGTGCTGCCTCCGCGTACGGAATTCCCAAGGCCACCGATAAAAACAAGGCACCGGCCAATGGTCCAAATTTCATTTTATCACCTAAATGAGTTCTCCCCGCACAAGGCAGACAAATTCAATATGTCAGGGTCATGGCAATTGCACAGTGAACTGAAAAACTGTTGGGCTGGCCGTAAACATATATTTCGTGATTGCTTTGGAGTTGCGCTAGGAGGAGATACGCGCTCGCCAACGGTCATCGCCGTCAGCCGCATGTTGACTGAAATGCTATTTCGCCGCCAAAAATTTCCCGGACGAACCCCCAATAAGGAAGGAACATCATGACCACAGCTTTCCTGGACGACTGGCGTCCGCGCATCCTGAGCATCCTGCGCATCGTCGCCGCCGTACTCTTCTTTGAACACGGCGCGCAAAAAATTCTGGGCTTTCCCGCCGGCGGTCATAGTCCGGAAATGTTTTCCCTGCTCTGGATGGCTGGCATACTGGAATTGGTTGGTGGGGCGCTGCTCGTTCTTGGGCTCTTTACCCGGCCCGTTGCGTTCTTGCTCTCCGGTGAAATGGCGTTCGCTTATTGGATGGCACATGCTCCTAAGAACGCGTTCCCAGCCGCCAATGGTGGGGACGCTGCGATCCTTTTCTGTTTCCTGTTTCTGTATTTCGTCTTCGCTGGTCCCGGCCCGTGGAGCGTCGACGCGTGCGTCAGAGAAAAATCCTGAGTAACCGGCGCTCTGCGATGGGATCGTGGAGCGCCGCAGTTCAGAAGTGTGGCGCGCGCATTCGCTTTCGGCGCAGCGGCTTAATCCATCCAATCATCGTGCTAATTCCGATGATTAGCGTGAATTGATGGATGTTCGGCACGTCATTATTGACGCTATCCCCGTCCCCGACTCGCAACATTCACGAGAACGCCGCGTTGTCCACATCAGAGCGCTTCGACCCGAAGCGAGAAGACGAAGGACACGACGATGAGCAAATTGATCCTCATGGGTTCGGCTGCACTAGCGTTAGCGCTCGCCGCCGCCGCACCTGCTTTGGCTCAGATCCGCACAGACGGGAGCCGTTACAATCAAGGTGGGAGCAGTACGTTCGACAGCATCGACCCGACGAGGACGGATCCCGGAAGTAGGCGCGATTACTCTGCTCCGAGGCATAACGGGAGGCATTCGGGTTCGAACGGTGCGAGCAGTGGCGAGCGTGGCACGTTCGACTCCGGGCCGAACGATCCGCCGCCGCCATATACACCGCAAAGAGAAGGCGGCAGGTAAGGCCCGAGGTCGCGAGCCGGCGAACTCGTGGCATAGCGAGTCACCTCGGCGGCTTCATTGAACTCCATCGCAGGCAGGGGCCCGATCGCGATCAGCTTTCGTCACTGGGGCGTCAAGGTGATCATCAACGTGTCGGAATAGCTTCCGGCGACCAACGGCTGCGCGTTGGATTTAGGTGTGATCGTCACGCCCAGCGTGCCCGTGGGCGTAGCTCCGACCGTTGACGCAGCGACGCCTGACTCTGGCCCGCTTATCGCCGGAATGCTGCTCGTGTCGAGCGACGCCGATGCTCCCGAGAATGTCGCCAATGCCGAATAGTCGATGAAACGCTGCAAGCCGCTCGCGCTCGCCGCGCTTACGACCGCACCGTTCTGCGACGTCAACTGCACGTTGGTTGGCGTGTTACACACGGCGTTCGAATAAGAACGATTGATCGGCGAGGTATTCACAGCACCGCTGGCGGTGATCGGAATCGTCGCCGTATCGGCAGACGGATGCGTCACGCCTCCTATCGTGCAAGATTTCGCTACTTGGCCGGTTACGGTGAAGGCTTGGCTGGATAACTTGGTATCGATGAGGCCGGCCAGGGTCGTTGAGAAAACGTTGATCGTGATGTTGTCGCTATAGACCCCGGCTTGCTGCAGCGCGCCCGGCTGCGCCTGTGCCCATAAACCCACCGTTATGCTGAAGGTATTTAAGGACAGAATGGACGCCGGGAAAGAGAATGACAGCGCGTTTGCACTATTGGGGTTCCCGCCTCCCGTATAAAGCAATGTATTTCCGCCGCTGCTTGAACTTTGCAACGTGTAGGGCAACGTCGCCGTTCCTCCCCCTGAAATCAACATGGAAGCCGGTAGAGACGCTCGATTGAACGAAATCGCGCCCAAGCAGTTGCCCGCCAACCCCCCGCCAATGGCAACGACAGTTCCGCTGATTGTGATACTGACCGGCTGCGCAGCCGGCCCCGTCGGAGGCGTGTAGGTTCCAGTATTGGCAATTAGCGGCGTCGCGGTGGCCGTCGCAAGCACGCAGAGGGCACTCGCCTTATCCGAACCGATGGCGGCGAATGCCACCGCCATGAGCACTATGATGATGACACGGGCGCGGATCATGGAGCCTCGATCGGATGCATTGTACCTGCCTTGAACAGTCCTTTGACGTTTGGCGGAATGTTTAATGCAAAGCGCGTCGGCGCACCGTCAGTCGCCATTTCAATGATCCAACGTCCAGGCGCCAATCCATCCGCACCGAACCGGCCAGCACTATTTGTAAAGATCGTCACTGCTTTGTCCGAATGTTCGACGGAGCGTGCGCTACCGCTGATCAGCGATACCGGTTTGTTATTGGAAAAGAGAAGCGTTCCGTATGCCGACACCGAATAATCCGACCCGACCTCGAGTGCGTAACCCGCCTTTAACGGCGCGAACATATCGAATGCGGCTGCCCCCAGGCTGTAGCCGACAGGAAGATCGTCCGCATCGACGGGAATCGTCGAAGGCGCGTAAGCGGGCAGGTTTGTTACGACCGCGGGGCCCCATCCATCGGCGACGGCGCGCACGTTGTCGCTGCTGCCGACCGTTATGGTTTTGTCGGCTATGCTTTCATGCGGATAGACGATCGCGAATGCGTCGCCCGTGATCGGCGCGCCGATTGCGACGTGGCCGTCGGCAAAAGCGATCGACGTTCCAACTTGCAGCGAGGTGCGCTGCTGGCCCGGCTGCAACTTGAAATCGGACAGCGAAACGCCATCAAATCCAGAATTGTGGATGAGCCGGACCTGGCCCCGATTGCCGTAGTAGCCGATGGTTCCGTTTACCGAGGCGCGATCATCGAAGTCGTTTTGCTGTGCATCCACCGTCGTATCCCACCGGCCGATGCCATTGCCCGCCGTACGATATGCCGACACGTCCGACTGGCCGTTCAGCGTATCGAAACCGGCGCTGATATTGGTATTCTCGTCCGGGCGTCCGAACAGCCGTATCCCGACGCGAAACTCGGCGCCTTCGGGCTCGCGCGGGTCGAGCGACGAAAGATAGGACTCGTTGGAAACGCCGAGCGTCAAGCTACCCGACAAGCTTTCCGTCAATGGCCGGGAAAAAGTAACATCAACACCGTAGCGGTTTCCCGATGCAAAAAAGGTGCTTCCCAGCTCCTCGTTATTGACGAACTCATAACGCCCCGAGAGCGATGCCGTTGTGCCCTGGCCGATTGGTGCCGAATATGTTGCGTTGAGATTGAGCCAGTAGTTCCATTCCGGAAAAATGATACCCGTCGTGGCCGTGTTGATCTCGCCGGCCGTATGAAAATCGGGGCTGCGGTATTCTGCTGCCAAGCGAAAGCTTTCGCCGGCGGCATGGATGAATTCACGGATATTGATCGCGCTCCAATCGAGACCCGCGGCAAATCCAGCGCCCCATTCTCCCGCGGAAGCCGCGCCGCGAACACCAAACAGCCCCCACGGCGTGTCGGCCAAGATACCAGCGCCAGCCATGGCGACGTGATTATCGCCCTGAAAATCGAGTTCTCCGACAAGATCATCCCTGAGACCATAGCGATAGAAAACGCTTCCCACGTAAAGGCCGGGAACGTACCTGCGTGCCTCATCCCATAAATAGGAAGGCTGACCAGCCGTGATTCCCCATTCACTCTTTCCGGCGGCCAGAAGTGTCGTGTCGAAGAAAGACGTGAACGAGACGTGCTGCTGCTTTCCGGTATCGTCCGTAATCAGGACGTCAACGTCATTGGCACCCGTCACCAGGGGAAGATCGCGAATGTTATACGTGCCCGGCCGCAATTGAAGGCGGCGCTGCACAATGCCGTTAATGCGGATTTCAACCTCGGAAGGCCGCTTGATCACAAACGATCCGCCTCCAGTCGGCGCGAACGTATCGCCGGGACTCAATTTGCGTGCCGATTTCTCGATGGAGACGCCGACCAGATCGGGCGTGTTTTGAAAGCTTGTTCCCAAGGGTTCGACGTCGCCAACTTCCATGCGCACGCGCGACGCGGGCATGTCGTAAACGAGACGCGATGTCTGACGCTTCAATCCCGGCGAATGCGTATAGGAGCAGACGGCGACCGTCGGGCAAACGTTGACGTCGACGTCTCCGGCCAAGACACCGGTGTTTTCGAATACGAAGTTGCCGGCCCTAACGGCAGAATCAAAGTCGAGTCGGCCGCTCGTGGCAGAATCGAAGTTCTCCCCCGCATCATGCATTGCCCATTCATGATCCAGGCTCGCAAAGAGATTGACGTAGCCGGAAAACTTGGCGGGCGGCGCCAGCACAGAGCTTACCGGAGCGCGGCGATTTCCGGAGAGCGAGATGTCGGTGGGTTTACGTTGGTCGGCGGCCAGACTGAATGTCAGTTCTTGCAGGGCACGATCAAATCGGATGTGGAATCCGGAGTTCTCAAAATCCGTGACCGGAACGAAAGGACCCTGACCTCCGACGGCTGCCAGACGTTCGCGGGCCGAATGATTGAGGCTCGTCTCAAGCATTCGAATGAGGGCAGCCCGATTGATCAGGATCGTGTCATCGGGATTGATGCGGATGGGGATGTCGCCCAGCTCTCGATCATGATCCTTCATTGGCACATCCATATCGATCGGCCTGCCCGTCGTATTCAAGCGTCTCGAAATCGGCGTTGTGTACTCCACATTCGCGAGAGACGATGAGCAGCTTGCCAACCAAATCCCCAGAGCCACAACCGCCAGCCGCGCGATTTGCCAGGAGCACCTTGAAACCGCCAATCCCAATAACAGAGTGATGGTGCCTGCTTTGCAGCCTAGGAGTTTACCTCTGCTCTGTGCGCTCATGAGCAGCGTACGTGGCTAGGGCTTTGGCCTGAACTCGATGCTGGAACGTGTTGACGTTACTCCGGGCGGCAAGGTGACAGGCAAAACGAAGCGGCGTCGATGTTCCGGTTGCACCAGCCCTATGCCTATGGTCTGCGCGAGCTTTCCGCTTGAAAGAGTCTCGGACCAGCCGCCGCCCGACAGCCGGACAGTCGCCTGTGGAAACAGCGCGTGGACGTTGGTCGGATTCAAAACGGTGATCGTCGGATGGCGCGCGCCGTGCCTGTCTGTCACAACGCCATTATTCACCACCCGAAGCTCGGGTAATCCGCGCGGCGGTGCGACGTTGATCATCACGCCCATGCCGAAGACAAGTTGCACGCCTCTGACGCGTTTGGGCAATTTCACCGGTATCTGGTTGACGTAGATGAAATATGTTTCGCTCTTGTTGAGCAGCGGCTCGCCGAGCCATTGAATTCGGAAGTTCTGCGTCGCTCCCGCAGGGATCAGTGCCTGCGGCGGCATGATCAGGAATACGTCTCCTGCCGGACTCGTCTTGGGAACGCCGTCTTCATTCAGGACGGCTTTTTTGGCGACAAGTTCAACAGCGAGTTCACCCTCACCGTTATTGACGACCGTAATCGCGCCACGACTGGTCCGGCCCGTCGACTTCATCTCGATTTCGGTCGGCGTGACGGTCATTGCATTGGCTGCAGGCATCAGCACAAACAAGGCGGAGAAAAAAAGCGTAAATAGAGCTACGCGAGGAAGCAACATAGCGTACCTCATCGTTGTGTTTGTCGGGGAGTGCTAGACTCAGACCTACGAGACGCTATTGCGGCGTGAGAAGAACGAAAAGCGAGTCAGAGTAATTGCCGCCGATAAGCGGCTCGGAATTCAATTCGGGAGTAATGGTGACATCAAGATCGCCGGAACCGGCAGAGACGGGTTCGGCCGTCCCGGTTTCCTGTCCGGCCGCGGTGGGAATCGTCGCAGTATCGATCGTGGCTGTCTGGCCGTTCCAGGTCGCAGACGCCTGGTAATCGATGATATTCGTAAAGCCCGTTCCCGTCGCGGCTGTCTTAACCCCTCCCTGAGTCGATCTCAGTTGAATGGTTGAAGGCGCGTTGCAGACGACGTTGACATAAGGGGAGTTGGTCGGCGTGATCGGTGAGACGATCACATTGCCTGAGGAATCGATGCCAATGGTCGCCGTGTCCACCACACCGGTCGAAGCACCGTTGATCGTACATGAGCTTGGTACCGTCGCGGAAATTTGGATTTGCTGCTGCGCAGCCTGCGCATAAGCAGAAGCCGCACATGCAGTGGAGCAAATAGCTCCTAAGAATATAATTTTAGCGACGTTCATGGCTGGCAGGTCCAGGTCTGTTAGCGTTTGAGCACAGACGCAAACCGTTGTTTTCAACGGCGAACTCTATCCCCCCCCCCCGAGCACAGGATCATCTGGTTTGGTTAACTTTGGATTAACCTTATGTCCCATGGGACCAAAGTTGCAATTCTTCCTCCGCGCGCAGCGCTTCCCTCGCCATCACATGGCTGTCCGGACACAAGCCCGTATCGCAATCGATGCGCCTTTAGATCGAGGGGTTGCTTCTTCGTTCCGCTTGCCCGCTAGCCGAATGTGAATGCGTAAGCGCGCACGCCGGAGTCGAGAAACTCAATCTGAAATGTCCTGTCGGCGATTTGGCCGTGCTGCCTCACGAGCTGATAAAGCCTCTGCCTTGTCACGACGCCGCTGCCGCTCGCGTCGATATCGGTTCCGTGATCGTCGCCGGGCTCTCTGCCGTCGATCTTCACCCGGAACCGGACGGGTTTGCCGTCAGGTCCCGGCCCGAGGACGAGGTGCAGGTCGCGCGCGTGGAATCTGTAAATGATGCTGCCCGGCGGCGAATCGAGAGCCGCATGTTGAGCGCCAATCGTCCAGGTTCCCGTCAACGACCAATGGTTGAGTTCGTTCGTCCCGGCTTCATAAGCGTGCGCAACATCGTGCTTGGCTCCCCCTGGCGAGGTAAAATTTCTTGCGCGCGCGTAGCCTATATACGTTTCGGGCGACCCGACCGCCGCGAAATTCGATGCCGCTTCCGCGCCCGACGCTGAGACATTCACCGTGCCCGAAGCCACGTTGGTCCGTCCTGCTTCTTTCAGGAGCTTTTGAATGACATGCTCTGAGTTCGCGTAATCTCCTTCGCCAAAATGGTGGTGACGGATATTGCCTTGTGCGTCGATGAAGTAGTGCGCCGGCCAATATTGATTGTTGAATGCTCGCCAGATCGTGAAATTGTTGTCGATCGCGACGGGATAGCCGACCTTCAGATTCGCGATCGCGTTCTTGACGTTGGCCACGTTTTTCTCGAAGGCGAATTCCGGCGCATGCACTCCGATCACGACTAAGCCCTGGTCTTTATATTTTTCAGCCCAGGCCCGGATATAAGGAATGCTGCGCAGGCAATTGATGCACGAGTACGTCCAGAAATCGACCAGCACCACCTTTCCTTTGAGCGCTTCACGCGTCAGCGGCGGAGAGTTCAGCCATTCGACCGCGCCCGCGAGCGACGGCATCTGCCCCTCCACCGGCAGAGTTGCATCGGCCGCCATGTCGGCGCCCTTTTCGCTGGCCGTTCTGCTCGAACGCACGAGATCGACGAGGCGCTGCTCCAACGGAGCGGTGCTTGCAAGCGACAGACGCGTGAGCACGCCGGTATCCGCGCCGAAGCCGATAGCGACGACCGCAAGCAGTACTGCGATGCCGAGGCCACGGCGCACCCACTCGCCGGCTCCAAGCGACTGCTTCATTGCCGCGAATACACGGCCTCCGACCAGCAATGCCAATGCGAGGGACGTGGCCGCCCCTGCCGCGTAAGCGACAAGGAGCCCGGTG
>Ga0164242_10005441_pt1 | contig 14188 bp, 6 predicted proteins | sample OricomgcompostMG_FD_108783 | JGI IMG/M metagenome (GOLD analysis project Ga0164242, IMG submission 108783) | Miracle-Growth compost microbial communities from Emeryville, California, USA - Original compost - Miracle growth compost (MG) ... | reverse complement strand
TTTGCTTTTTAATCAATTTAAACAAATAATGGTAGATGTTATTCTCGGCCTGCAATGGGGCGACGAAGGAAAAGGAAAGATAGTTGATTACTTTGCACCGAATTACGATATAGTAGCCAGATTTCAGGGAGGGCCTAATGCAGGCCATACGCTGTATGTAGAGGGCAAAAAAGTCGTATTGCATCAGATTCCATCCGGGATCTTTCATCAGGGCGCCCAAAATATCATTGGCGGCGGCGTGGTGCTGGATCCGGTAATTTTGCAAAAAGAATGTGCCACTGTTGAAAGCTTTGGCATTGATGTAAAGAAAAACCTGTTCTTATCCCATCGTACCAATTTAATTCTGCCTACCCACAGAGCCCTGGATAAGGCCTCTGAACTGCAAAAAGGGGAAGGCAAGATTGGTTCTACCTTAAAAGGTATCGGACCTGCTTATATGGATAAAACGGGTCGTAACGCACTGCGTGTCGGCGACCTGCTCAATAAAAATTTTACTTCCCAGTATATTAAGCTGCGCTTAAAGCATCAAAGACTGCTGGATTCTTTCAATTTTACGGAAGATATCTCCAGTTGGGAAGATGAGTTCTTTGAGGCCATTGAAAAACTGCGTGAATTTAAAATTATCAACTCTGAGTATTATGTCAATGATGCCATAAGCGCAGGGAAAAGAGTGCTGGCAGAAGGGGCGCAGGCCGCCATGCTGGATATCGATTTTGGTACCTACCCTTATGTTACTTCCTCTAATACCATTTCTGCGGGTGTCTGTACCGGGCTTGGTGTGGCACCACAGAAAATCAAGGAAGTATTGGGCGTGACAAAATCCTATTGTACACGAGTAGGCAGCGGACCGTTCCCGACTGAACTGGATGACGCAACAGGCGAACAGCTCAGAACCATCGGCGGTGAATTTGGGGCCACTACAGGCCGCCCACGCCGTTGCGGGTGGATTGACCTGGTTGCACTGAAATATGCCTGCATGATCAACGGCGTTACCCAGGTGGTGATGACCAAGGCCGATGTACTGGATAAATTTGACCATCTGGATGTATGTACCGCTTATAATATCGATGGACAAAGCACCAAAGAGGTGCCTCTGCAAATGGAGAGGCTGCCTTTAACTCCTGAATACCAAACCTTTAAGGGGTGGAATACAGATACTTCAGCCATCAGAGAAGCAGCCGGCCTTCCGGAGGATATGGATGCTTATATCCGGTTTATTAATGAGTATCTGGGTGCACCTATCAAGTATGTATCCAATGGTCCGGGCAGAGACCAGCTTATTTCCCTGTAGATATGAATGGTCCGAAAAAATAATTGAAAAAAAATTTGTTTGATTGGAAATCTGTTTGAAATTTTACGGTAGAAATCTTGATGAATTATGGCAACAAAATCTGACAAGGGCGCTAACAAAAAGCTGCCTGCTAAAAAAGTAGAAGAACCTTCTAAAAGCAAAGGCTCTAAAGCAAAAAAGGACCAGGATCTGGACGAGGATGATGATCTGGACGAGGATCTGGACTTTTTTGATCTGGACGAAAAGAAAAGTAAAAAGAAATCAGGGCCCAAAAAGTCTTCAAAGGCTTCCAGCGAGGAAGAAGAGGATGAGGATGAGGATGATTTTGATGAAGCGGATGACGACTGGAACAAAGCAGAGGATGATGACTGGGATCCTGACTTTGAGGAATTTGACATTCCTAAGTCTAAAAGCGGTAAAAAATCCTCCACAGGGCCAAAGAAAAAAGGCAAACTGGAAGAGGATGACGACTTTAAATTTGAAGATGACGACTTCGGTGATCTGGATCTGTTTAACGACGATTTTGATGAAGAAGATGACTTCTAGATAAGACCGTTTCCCTTAAAATATTAAAAGAGCATTAAGTTATATATTGAATATAATTTAATGCTCTTTAATTTTAATACGCCTGCCTGCCGGGGCTGGTGAAAGCAGCCCGTTTGAAAAGCAGCCGGCGCAAGCCATAGGTGTAGCCCTGTCAGGCTTTTATGCGTTTATATAAGCAGTTCACCAGAATTTATTAAATAATGAGAAACTTTACGCTGTCTGTACTCGGTTTTGTCATAATCAGCATAGGGGTTGGTTCCTGTAGCAAGAAAAATACACCCGGACCGGTAGTTGACTACTATACCTTTAGCGGTCTTCATGGAAAATGGGCACTCAGTCATTTCACGGACCCTAAGGGCAGCCAGCTGGAACTAGATACCCTGATCTTTGCGGATAATTTCACGTACGCCCTGATCAGGGTAAGCGATACGGTAGACAAGGGCTCCTTTAAGGTAGGATACGGGATCAGGGTAAATGGCTTTGGTCATAAGCAGGCCTATGACAGCATTGCGCTGAATACCGCCTACCTTACCCAGGCTGCCATCTATCCTAAAGTTTTATATTACAGGCAGACAACCCTGGATACCCTCTCCATCAGTACCTGGTATAGAGATAGCGCTTCCAGCCAGTCCGTCGCTTTTTATACAAGAATAGACCAATAGCTGCGGGGATTTATCATTACACAGCGGGCCATGGGCCATCGTCGTTTTTAAACCGGCAGTTCTTTATTGAATCAGAACCTGTATCCTAATAAAATACTGAAGCCGTTATTTTTTACGGACCCGTCTGAACCTAAATACGCCTTTTGGGCGACATTGATCAGCCCCTTCTGATACCTGGCAGATAACCCCAGCCCGTTTTGTAAATAATAGCCGCAGCCGACAATCCCCGAAAAATCATATTTGGTAGCATAACCGGCGACGCTAAGAGTGGTGCCCTCTTTATTTTCTGAAGAGGCGTTGAGCAGGTAAGCCACCTGTGGTCCCAGATAAACCGCCAGCCCGGACTTAGCCACCTGGTAATTTACCAATAAGGGTAGCGCAAGGTAGTTCTCCTTATAGGATAGCCTGGGAGTTTCTCCGGCCTGATATCTGGCTCCCATTTGAGCATAGTCGAGCCCTGGTTGTAACGAGAAATGGCTGCAAAGAGGTATCCAGACTTCAATACCTGCATTTAGGCCGGGTTTTATGGTGTATTTGGAAACGATGCCGCTATTTTCGCTATGCAGGTTGGACATATTTAAGCCGGCATGGAGGCCGTAGCTGATTTTGGCAGGTTGGGCATATCCGGCCGACAGCAGTGTAGCCAGCAGGGCAGTTAGTAATAGGCGTTTCATTTTGCGTTTTTAATTGAATAGTTGTTGGGTACAAAGCGGTGGCTGTATTAAACAGCTAAATTGAATACAAGTTTAGGCATAAAAATTTTACGAGCGACAGGCTGCGCTCAGGTTTTTTATCTGCCAGCAGAAATCTTCCGCTTTTTCAGCGCTGATCCTTGTATCCCTTGGAACCATCCGACAGGATCATTTAAATTGGATGTACAGCAAAAAAATGGAAAAGCAGTGACCCTGAATTTTCTTATATATTATAAATAATTTTATGCTTGAACCCTTTTATGTAATCCCATACTTTTTTGCATCTCCCAAGAAAAGTTACCTTTATATACGTTAAACCAACTATAAGATGAAAAAAACAGTCGGTCAACTTCTTATTTTACTCGCCATCTCGATTGGCTTACCGAGTGCAGTGCTGCAGGCACAAAGTATAAATGCTCCGGGCATTCGCACCCTTCAGAGCAGTGCCCGCTCCATGCCAACGGGTAAGGATTCCGCCCTGCAAGAGCGCTGGAACCTGCTGCAGCGCATAATCATGATGGATCATAGTAAGAGAACGCTGGATCTGTTGGACAGTCTTGCCACCGTGGCCAGAAAGGACGGGCGTAGGGATTATCTGTTAAAAGCAGCCATCTTCAGGTTAATCTATCAAAGGTCGTCTACCGACGGCGCTGTAACGGAGGGCATCCCCTATCTGGATTCTTTAATTGGCAGCAGTAAAGAACCGGATGAAACCAGTATATTACTAGTGACCAAGGCGCGTCTGTTATTTAGTATCTACCAAAAGGATAAATATAAAATTGACGGCAGAACCGATATTCAGAATAGCGCGCGGGATGAGACCCATATGGATAGCTGGACCAAGGCGGATTTTTACGGACAGATTCATGCATTATATCAAAAGGCACTGGCTCCTGCTAAAGTTCTTCAAAACACTCCCAATAAGGATTATAATGCACTGGTTACTCCAAGTACCCCAGGGTTTTTACGCCCTACCTTGTATGATCTGATCGTGTCAGATGCGCTGGATCTGTGGAACAGTTATCAGATAACACCAGGTTCCTCAGAGCAGTCTTTTGTGTTAGATGATCCTATGCTGCTCTCAGCAAGGGACAGTTTCGTAAATGCCCGTTTCGTTTTACCGGACCCGGGTGATTCATTACATCCTAAATGGCTGTCTGTTCAGCTTTATCAGCAACTGCTGCGTTTTCATCTGTCAGCCACAGGAGGCCATACTGCTAGGGCCACCCTTGGTGATCTGGACATGCAACGTTTACAGTGGGTCTATGAAAACGCTCCGGCAACTTTTATCCCCGGTCATTTAACAAAGGGGACCGGGGCGCCACATGGTACGAATCCTTTAAAAGAGACACTTTACAGGGATGCCCTTAAAAAAGCCATTGATCTGTATCAAGGAACCGACGCCAGTTTATTTGGGGGTTACCTGCTGGCCGCAACTTATCAAAACAGCGCCGCAGCATATGACCCTTCCAGGGGCTTGAATACCGATACGACCCACCGGTATGACAGGGTAAAAGCCCTGCAAATAATCAACAGTTTTCAGGGGCCGTTAAATAAGGCGGTGGCGGCGGCCACAGACTCCAAAAATAAATATCAGGTAAGTGAGGGCGCAGCCATGCTGCTCAATTTGAAAAATCAAATCCTGCAACCGGATTATAAGCTGCAGGTTGCAGCCTATAATATACCGGGAGAGCCGATGCTGGCCCGTCTGGAGTTTAGAAATACGCAAAAGCTGTATGGTAGGATTTTGCGTGTCCCCGCCTGGCAGGACAACCTGAATTACACGGACAGTCTCTGGCGGCAGCTGATCTCCCAGACACCGGTAAAAACCTTTACCCAGCGCTTACCTAATACGGGAGATTATCAGACGCACGCAACGGAGATCATGCTGCCGCAACTGGAAAAGGGCTATTATATATTACTGACCAGCAGAAGCCCGGATTTTAAGCTGGACAGCGGTCTGGCAGCCATTGATTTTGGTGTAACCAGCCTGGCTTATATCATCCACGGTAGCGATCAGTTTTTTCTGGACAGGAAAACAGGAGCGCCGCTCCCTCTTGTTCAACTGAGCCTCTTTCAAAGAAGCTGGAACGGTCACGGGTATACGAATATACTGGATACGACGCTTACTGCGGACAATAAGGGGCATGTCAGCTACCCTCAGGATTATCACAATCTTGCCTTACGCGCTACTTTGGCCGGCGATACACTTAAGGATGTGTTGAGTGTATTTGAGCCCTATCATGACGTGTCTTATGAGCAGGATGAAAACGGCCTGGATATAGAAGGACAAAAGGACCTTATTTTTTATCTGGACCGCAGTATATACAGGCCCGGTCAGCAGGTGCAATTTAAAGCAGTGGCCACTTTTATTTACCAGGATGCAAGGGGCAGAAAGTTATGGACGGATAAAAAAGAGCATCTTGTATATCTAAATGATGCGAATGGAGAAACGATTGATTCGCTTCGTTTGCACTTAAACGATTTTGGCGCTTTTGACGCAGCTTTTACCCTGCCGTCCGGACATTTACCAGGCACGTATTCTATTTTCTGTGATGATCTGGGCGGAGAACAAAGCTTCCGGGTAGAAGACTATAAAAGACCCACCTATTTTGTGCAGCTGGATACTTTAAAAGCCGCCATGGCCATTGGCGACAGCGTGACCATTCAGGGGCAGGTGATGGCCTATAGCGGCTATCCGATCACCCAGGCAAAGGTAGAAATTGCAGTCACGCGCAGTGTATATTTTCCATACAGATGGTACGGTTATCTTCCGTCGGCTCATGCAGACGTTATTAGCCATGGTCAGGTAACCACCGATGAAAAAGGGAATTTTAGTTTTAGATTCAAGGCCGTCAAAGGCGAGGCCTCCTGGCTTAAGTACCTGCCTGACTACCGTTTTGACATCGACGTCACCAGTACGGACCCCAGCGGAGAGACCCGGACAGCAAAACAGCAGCTGACAATTGGTTCCCAGCCTTTTAATATGGAACTGCAGGTCGCTGAAAATTGGAGCGGGGACGGCTCCGGCAGTCTTTTGGACACCATAGGCCTGGCTACCCGCACGGCAGGCGGGCAGTTTACTGCGCAAAAAGTAAAGCTGACGCTGACCCGTTTAACAGCGCCTCAGCGGTTGCTCCGGGAACGCCCCTGGCAGGCACCGGATCTGTCTGTTATGGACAGCGCGACCTTTGTTCGGTTGTTCGCCCATGATCCCTACCTGCAGGAAAATGATAAAGCGAACTGGAAAAGAGCGCAAGTGGTGTATACACGCCAGGTGACCACGACCAGGGATGCTAAAGTGGCCATTCATCAACGTTTTGAACCGGGGTGGTATGAACTGACGGCGGAGGCTCCGGGAAATAACGGTTTTGTGATCAGAGATCAGCAGTATATTTATCTGTTTAACGGTTCGGATCCCCTGATAGCGCCTGCCTATAACTGGTCAGCGTCCGGTGCTGTCCGTGTACTGCCCGGAGAGAAAACAGGCTTACAAATAGCCAGCTCCGTAAAGGATCAGTATTTTGTGTATACGGTTTCCCGGATGCAGGCTGAGGACGCTTCCATGGCTGATGTATATGTAGGCGACAGCCTGTTGAAAGGACCGCTTATGGAGCTGCCCGTCAGGCTGACGAGTAAAGATGTTTACGGACAGCAGCTGGACTATAGTTTTATCAGAGACAACAGAACCTATAGCGGAAAAATGACGGTGCAGCTGAAAGATACCACCACACAACCTGTCATCGTTTATGAAAGCTACCGCGATAAAACAGAGCCGGGCAGTGAGGAGCACTGGACGATTCGTATAAATAAGGGCACCCAGCCGCAAAACCAGATGGAACTGCTAAGCGCCATGTATGACGCTTCTTTGGATCAGTTCTCGTCTCACTCCTGGAGGCTGCCCGCCAAGGGGGGCAGTGGCCGGTTGGCAGCGGCCAACTGGCAGTCCGGCAATAGCTTTGGCAATAGCTACCCAAGGGCCTATCGGGCGTATATTCCAGGTTACAGCTCTGGTAAATCTTACGGTTATCTGGCCATAAAAGACTGGTTCAGCCAGCTAAATAATTCGGGCAGAAGAATAATGATCCGTGGTATAAGCACCATGGCGGGCGTGAAGGTTACAGGCAGCGCGGATAGCCAGTTTGCAGACATGGCGGCTCCTGAATCGAAGGCCTTAAGCGGCGTGGTGGCGGGTTATATCAAAGAGAAAATAGAAAATCTCACCGCGGGCGTTAACATCGTGGTGGAAGGCCCCCAGGCCACACAGCCGGTTCGCAGTGATTTTAGGGAGACGGCTTTTTTCTTCCCGCATATCCATAGTGATGCAAAGGGAAATTATAACCTTACCTTTCAGATGCCGGATGCGCTCACCACCTGGAAATGGATGAACCTGGCCTATGATAAGGAGCTGAACGTGGTTCAGGACGTTAGAATGATCGTCTCTCAGAAAACCCTGATGGTGAGCCCTAACCTGCCCAGGTTTGTCAGAAACGGCGATCAGTGGACCTTACCGGTTAAAGTTGTCAATCTCTCCGGGCAGAAGATCAATACGGAGGTTACCATAGAACTGACGGATCCGGCTACCGGAAAGGCGCTGAACTGGGTCCTGGGAAATGCTGCCACCAGCCGGCAGGTGAGCGTGAACGCTGGCAGTAATCAAATGGTATATTTTGAGTTGCATACCCCTGAGGATTTTACGGGCCCTGCAGCGCTTACGGTTAAAGCCAGCGGCGGACAGTACAGTGATGCGGAAAAGAACCTGATACCTGTTATCACGAATAAAATACAGTTAACGGAAACCCTGCCTGTATATATGGATAGTGACGGCACCCGGCATTTTACACTGGAAAAACTGCTGAAAGAAGGGGCTCACAAAGACAATCAAAAACTGGTTTTTGAACTCACTACAAATCCTATCTGGCAAGTGGTACTGGCCCTTCCTGAGTTACGCGTTACGGAACATGCAGGTGCTGAAGATCTGATGGGCGGGCTATATGCAGAGGCGATGGGTCAATATGTGATGAAAACCTATCCCAGGATTAAGGAGGTCATTAAAGGCTGGGCATCTGATACCCTGACGGATAAAAATAATAACGCCCTGAGCAGTCAGCTGGACAAAAACCCGGATCTGAAATCTGTTTTATTAGAACAGACCCCCTGGGTGCTGGAAGCCAAAGGAGAGTCACAGCAAAGGGCTGCGCTGGTTCGTTTCTTCGAGGATAAAAAAGAGGATTCCCTCCAGCGTGCGCTTGTGAATCGTTTGTTGGGACTACAGCAACCTGACGGCGGTTTTGCCTGGTTCTCCGGCGGTAAGTCAAATGTGTTGACTACGCAGCGGGTCTTGCTGGGTATCAAGGAGCTGACCGGTGGCAAGATAAAAGACCAGTCCCTGGCGCTTCCTTTGCAGGTCATCGAACAAAACGCGACCCGCTATTTAGCCGCTTATTATCAGATGCGTTACCAGCAGTGGGAAGACTGGTTAAGGGAAGAGAAAATAAGACGGAGCAGTCATAAAGAGGCGTTGGATAACTTAGATACGGTTTATCCGGTCACCGGTATGGAAATTCAGTATTTATATGCGCTGAGTCTGGGTGGCAGCCAGGATAATAAGGCGGCATTGGAACGCCCTGAGCTCCAGTTTTTAGCTGCTGAAAAACACCACTGGGAAGACAAATCCGTTTATCTGAAGTTGCTGATGGCCGCAACGCAGTATAGAACGGGAGACAGGGGATTTGCCTTAGATTCTCTTTTAAGCAGCGCCATGAACAGCACGGTGACGAGTCCTGATTTGGGACGTTACTGGAAGCAGCCTGTCAGCTATTATAACTGGTATGAAAATCCCTTGCAGTCTGTGGCGATGGCCATCCGGCTTATCAGCGAAGTAAAGGACAGCCCTGAGGGCTATGGTAAGCATCCTGAGTTTAAAGATTATTTACCCGGTATGCAGCGTTATATGATCAGTCAGAAGCAGGTGAACCGTTGGCCCGCTTTGCAGACAACCGTAGACGCATGCCTGGCGATGATAGCCGCTGCCCCTGGCAATCTGGACAGTAAAAGGACGGTGGAAGTGCAGTTGGGATCTAAAAAGCTGGATCTGAAAGCAGAGCCCGCAACAGGATATATGCGCTATGAGGTATCTGCTAAGCAGATAACACCGGACATGGGTAATCTGACCCTTCAGATAAAGGGGATGGGAGAGAAAAGCGGTGTGCCGGTTTATGGAGGACTTTACTGGCAGTATCTGAGTGCGATTAAGGACGTATCTGCCGCCGAGAATAAGACCGGTATTGCCCTTGAAAAGGCCTTATACCGGGAAATCAATACCAGTAACGGAAAACAGCTCGTGGCCGTTAAAACTACGGATAGGCTTCAGGTAGGAGATAAGCTGGTTTCCAGATTAATCATTCAGACGGACCGGGATATGGATTATATACATCTAAGAGAAATGCGTGCAGCAGGTGTGCAGCCGGATCAGAATATCAGCGGTTACCAGTATCAGGATGGGATTAGCTTTTATCAGGCCATCAGCGATCTGACTACCGATCTGTATTTTGATCATCTCAGTAAAGGGACGCATGTGATCGAATATCCGGTTCATATCAGTCATGCAGGGAGTTTTGCTGCAGGAACGGCCCTTATCGAATCATTTTATGCGCCTGAGTTCGCCACCCATACCGAGGGGGTGCAGTTAGAAGTGAAGCAAACAGACAGGTAAAATCTGTTTTAGGTGTTGTTGTGTTATATATCGTTAAAACTGATAATGGATGCCGTAAAATTTGGATATTTGGTCATAAATTAAACAATGGGATATTCTATTAAAGATATTGCGGCGGTCCTTGACTTTTCTGATAAAGCGGACGTTGCCCGCCTGCAGGCGCTGTCCCCGGAAGTAACGCTGAAAGGCCACAGCCGGATACTCAGAGAAAATGATATGATCGAGCATCTGACAGTGGATAGCCGCAAAATAAGTTTTGCCGGCAGCTCTCTTTTCTTTGCGCTGAAAACGAGTAACAGGGACGGGCTGGACTATGCCCTGCAGGCTTATGAAGCGGGTATCAGAAATTTTGTGTTAAACATAGCTGCGCTGTCACTCGTTGAAGGGGAAAGTGCTTCTGTAAGCGCCTTTGACTGGGAGGCGCTACAGCAGGCTAATCTGATTTTTGTACCTGATACGCTGGAGGCTTTGCAATACCTGGTCAGCTGGCACCGTCAGCAGTTTCGGTATCCGGTCATCGGTATTACAGGCAGTAATGGCAAAACGATCGTCAAGGAATGGCTGAATTACTTACTAGAAAGTAACTATAAGGTTGTCCGCAGTCCCAGAAGTTTTAATTCTCAGATCGGTGTTCCCTTGAGTGTCTGGGAGATGACGGATGCGGATAACCTGGGAATATTTGAAGCCGGCATCTCAACCGTAGGTGAAATGGATAAATTACAATCCATTATCCTGCCTGAGATCGGTATCTTAACCGGTATCGGCGATGCGCATGACAGCGGCTTTGACAGTAAGCTGCAAAAGCTCCGGGAAAAACTATTGCTTTTTAAGCAGAGTAAAATCCTGTTTTACCATGCCGAGGATAACTGGATTGAAAAAGAGGTTAGATTAACTTTTAGCAAGACTGCTAATCAGCCGCAAGTGCGGCTGGTCAGAATCGGGGCAGATGAAAATGCGGATATCAGGCTCACGCAAATCAAAGTGGATGAAAAAAGACATACCACCATCATAAGCGCTGTTTACCAGGCGGAGGCCACTTGGTCAGATGCTTCCGGCCAGGGGCAGCAGGCCGATATCCGCCAGATGCAGTTCGAGATACCTTTTACGGATGCCGCTGCCTTGCAAAACGCCGGCACCTGTCTAGCCGTTTGTCTTTATTTAGGGCTGAGCACGGCGGGTTTTATTTCAAAGGTACAGGGGCTGCCGGCCATTGATATGCGCCTTCAGGTGCTTCCCGCTATAAACCGGTGCTCTGTTATCAATGACAGCTATAGTCTGGATCAAAGGTCATTACAGGTTGCCCTGGATCTGTTAAATCAGCAACTGCCGTCAAAAACGCTGATCCTTTCCGATATCCCAGGATTAAATCAGACGGATGCGCCTACTGCTTATCGGCAAATGGCTGATTTAATCCTCAATAAAAAAGTAAACCGGGTCATCACCGTGGGCGCCCAATGGAAACGCTATGCTGCTTTACTTAAGGTGCCGGTATTAGAGCAATATGACAGTACCGAGGCCTTAACCAGGACTTTTCAGCCGGGTCAGTTTAAGGACGAGGCCATACTGCTGAAAGGCGCCAGAAGTTTTCAGTTTGAAGAGATTTTCTATCTGTTGCAGGAAAAAGTACATCAGACCAGACTTGAAATCAATTTGACCGCCATCGTACACAACCAGAAGATGTACCGCTCCCTGTTACAGCCGGGCGTGAAAATGATGGCCATGGTGAAGGCTTTTGCCTATGGCAGCGGCCTGTTGGAAATGGCCAGCGTATTACAATACCATCATATAGATTATCTGACAGTCGCCTATGCAGATGAAGGGGTCGTGCTTAGAAACGGCGGGATCACCACACCGGTGATGGTGATGAATGTGGATCAATATGCTTTTGAAACATTGGTGGCCCACCAGTTAGAGCCGGAGATTTATTCCTTTAGAATATTAAAGGAATTTATGGCCTTTTTAAGTGCCCAAGGTTTAAGTCAATATCCGGTTCATATAAAACTGGATACCGGGATGCACCGCTTAGGTTTTGATCCGGATGAAGTGGATGCGCTGGGGGATTTATTAAGCCGTCAAAAGACCGTATACGTGAAATCCGCCTTCAGTCATTTTACCAGCAGTGAGGATGACGGGGATGATCAGTTTACCCACCAGCAGGCAAAGCTATTATTGCAGGGGTGTGCTATTTTGGAAAATAAATTAGGCTACGGGTTTATCCGTCATATCGCCAATACGGCAGCGATTGCCCGTTTTCCTGAGTATCAGTTGGATATGGTAAGGCTGGGTATTGGCTTGTATGGTATTAATACCACCAGTGAGTCTCTGCCTATCAGAACAGTAGCAACCTTAAAAGCAACCATTGCACAGATTAAAGAAATTGCACCCGGCCAGACGGTGGGCTATAATAGAATGGGAAAGGTAGCGGTGCCGACCAGAACCGCTACCATCAGAATTGGTTATGCAGACGGATTTTCCAGGATGCTCAGCAACGGCCGGGGAAAGGTATTGCTGCACGGTAAAATCTGTCCTGTTATCGGCAATGTCTGTATGGATATGACCATGATTAATATTAATGCGGTGCCCACAGCCATGGAAGGCGATGAAGTGGAGATCTTTGGCCCTGAACTGCCCGTTCAACAGATGGCTGCCGCCAGCGGCACCAGTAGCTACGAAATCTTTACCTCCATCGGGCAGCGGATCAATAGAATTTATGTGGAAGATTAGCCACCGTTAAAAGAAGCTGCTAATTCCGGCCTGCATTAAAACTGCCCGGTCAGGCCTCTGATCTGATATTATTAGAGGTAACCGGGCAGTGGATTTAAATTCCAATGGTAAGAATTATTCGAATATAAACCGGAAGCTAAAAACAAAAAATAAAAAATAAAAAAGTTGTGAGGGCTATGCCTTTATTTTAAAGGTGAGCGCAAATATTTTTAAATCCATTGAACAATTTTGATGGCCATATACATACCCAGCATCACAATAGCCGGAGATAAATACCAGGCGGTATTGGCTCTGATGTAAACACTGCGCAGACTCTGAAATACGATGGTAATCATCAGGAAAAATGCGTAAATGCTGACAATGGAAGACCAGCTGCCTGAAAAGAAAGACCCAAATCCGCCCATAAAGTTATAGCCGGAGAAAAACAGGTTTAGAATACTGATGACAATCAATAATACCAAAAGAGGCAATGCGCATAGCGCTCCCGTAAAAAGCTCATTTTGGAAATCTGTCTGCTTATGATGAATCTTTTTAATGCACCAGGTTAACAGCCCGATAAATATAAGACCTATCATAACGGCAATGCCGATTTGAACAAAGAAGCGGAAGCCTAAAAATCTTCTGGCGGCGCCGACCATCAAATAGGGCAAAAACGTATATAATATACCGGCTAAAAGAATCAGCACAACAGATTTTACCTGAGGGTCAGATTGTTTAAATTCCTGGTTCAGTTCCAAAGGCTGGAAAAATACTTTTTTAATTAAGGGGCCAATCCCTTCTGCCAGGAATTTTTTGGCAGCTTCTTTGGACTCCTTAAAATCTGTAGGCTGCTCCTTATGTGCATTTGTTTCCATGATGCCAGGTTTTAGGTGAATGATGGTGAAACAAAACTGTACTCCCGTGAAATTAATTCAATTTTGAAAAAATAGAGCAAGAGGTTTCGCACAGGATGTGGATTACTGTCTGATTTATAGCTATATCGACCTATCATTTTTACCCATTTGTGAAAGGTACAGTTTACGTGTTTTGAAATGATTAATATGTAATCATTTGTAAAATAGTAAATTGTGTTTTTTGTATGGGCTAAAATCTATCTTTTACATTGCGCGTCCCTGCCTCTTGTAAATATATTTCACCCAGGAGGCTACAAAAAAATAAGCGTTATGGCTGAGTAGGAACCAGGTTCCCTCAGCCATAACGCTCAAATACCAGGAGTCGCATTTTGGATCAGATGATTCATTTCCGGAATGCGAAATAGCCATTTAGAAAATAAGAGACATGGTCAACCACGGCTACCGCCGCCATAGCATGGCTATGAGATGCAGCTAAGACTCTCACCTTGCCGCTTCACTTTATGCTTTGCTTTATAGAGCTAAATGCAAACTGATAGTTGCCTTTTTCAGGGCTAAGCGGATAACAGCGGTTTAACAATGTCTTCTTCAACCTCAAATATGGCGGCTATTGAAGCGGCAGATTGTTTAAACTCTTTTGGACAATGTTCAATAAAATTTTTAATAGCTATAAGCATCCCTTCAGCTCTTCCCTCAGCTCTTGCTTC
>Ga0164242_10005439_pt1 | contig 14193 bp, 12 predicted proteins | sample OricomgcompostMG_FD_108783 | JGI IMG/M metagenome (GOLD analysis project Ga0164242, IMG submission 108783) | Miracle-Growth compost microbial communities from Emeryville, California, USA - Original compost - Miracle growth compost (MG) ... | reverse complement strand
TCGCGCACGAGCGCACGGCCGACGGCGACGCGCTGCCGCTGCCCGCCGGAGAGCTCCTTGGGCTTGCGCTCGAGCAGGTGGGCGATGTCGAGCGAGCCGGCGACCGCGCGCACCTTCTGCTCGGCCTGGTCCTTCGGCGTCTTGCGGACGGCGAGCGGGAAGGCGAGGTTCTTGAAGACGCTGAGGTGCGGATAGAGCGCGTAGCTCTGGAACACCATGGCGATGTCGCGCGACTTCGACGGCGCGGCGGTGATGTCGGCGCCGTCGAGATGGATGCTGCCCGCGGTCGGCTCGAGCAGGCCGGCGATCATCCGCAGCAGCGTGGTCTTGCCGCAGCCGGAGGGGCCGAGCAGGACGAGGAAGTCGCCATCCTCGACGGTGAGGTCGATGCCGTCGACGGCGGTGGTGCCTTTGAATCTCCGGCTCAGGCCCCGGATCTCGATCGTGCCCACGGTGCTCCTTCGACGACATTGGAAGAGGTTTTCGTGAATCCGGACTTCTATGGAAGGCCGTTACGAAGGCATCCTGAGCGAGCGCGGTGAACACCGCGGAAACGCCCGGTCAATATCCCGGGGCCGCTCGCAGACGACTTCACGCGCCTCGACGCGGAGCTCGAGCGCTATCGCGGCGAGCGCTCCTCGCCCACGGCGCCGCCCGAGCCGAGCTCGTCGTCGTTCGCGACGATGTCGAGCACCTTGTCCATCGCCGCCGCCTCGGCGCGCTCCGCGCCCTCCATCCGCTCCGCCGCCTCGCTCTGCAGCACGCCGAGGAGCAGCATCTGGACCAGATTCCCACCGAGCGCGCCCGAGTCCGACTCGCGATACGACGCCCCCGCGACGAGCGAGAGATCGGCGAGCAGCCCGAGCGTGGACCGCGCGTACGCGGTGACGCCGACCACCGTCGCCCCGGCCTCGTGCGCCGCCTGCGCCGCCTGCAGCGTCACCGAGTTCGTGCCGCTCTCGCTGATCGCGATGCACACGTCCTCGGCCCCGAGCGTGCTCGCCGCGAGCTGCTGCACGACCGCATCCACCGGCGCCTCGCAGCTGCGGCCGTGGAAGGTGCAGCGCAGCGCGAACATCTGCGCCGACGGCTGCGAGCCGCCGGTCGCCACGATGAGGAGACGCCGCGCAGCGACGACCGCGTCGGCCGCCGACGCGAACGCATCGAAGTCGAGCGCGCCGAGCGCCGACTGGAGCGTCCGGGCCGCCCCGTCGAAGGCGCCGCGCACCCGCCCCCGCACGCCGGGCTCGGCGCTCGAATCGGCCGCCTGCGCCGCCCTGGCCAGGTCCCCGGCGAGGTCGATGCGCAGATGCTGGAAGCCGCGGAAGCCCAGATTCTGGCAGGCCCGACTCACCGTCGCCGGCGAGGTGCCGGTCCGCTCCGCGAGGTCCGCCGCCGACATCGTCATGACGTCGGACGGCCGCTCGACCACGGCGAGCGCGACCCGCTGCTCGCTCGGGATGAGCGACGGGATCAGCGAACGGATCCGCTCCACCGTGCCCCCACCGGGACGGCGGTCCAGCCGCGCCGCTTCCATGGGACGTTCCTACCATCCGAGCGCGCCCGGCCCCGCCATCCAGGGCTTTCCGAGCATCGTTCACCGGCCGTTCACCTCTCGACCCCGAACCGGTCAACCGACGCACCTAGCGTGCTCCACGTACCAGGAACCGCTCTCGAAAGGGAACCCCTTTGCAGATCACACGCATCGGCGCGCTGAGCGCCATCGTCCTCGCCGGCGGCCTCGCCCTCGCCGGCTGCGCCTCGACCCCGAGCACGACGCCGACCGACGGCTCCTCCCCGGCGCCCACCTCGGCGGCCTCCGGCCTCGACGCGATCGACCCGACGCTGTCCGGCACGATCACCGCCGGCGGCTCCTCCGCCCAGGTCGCCGCGCAGAACGGCTACAGCGCCGCCTTCAAGTCGGTCGCGACCGGCTTCACGCTGAACTACAACCCGGAGGGCTCCGGCGGCGGCCGCGGTCACTTCATCGACGGGAGCTACGGCTTCGCCGGCTCGGACGCCCCGCTCTCCGCCGACGAGGTCACGAAGGCCGCGGCGACCTACCCCGACGGCGCGCTCGACATCCCGGTGTACCTCGACGGGGTCGCGGTCGCCTACAACAACAAGGACGCTTCGACGCTGAACCTCTCGGCCTCGACGATCGCGAAGATCTTCTCCGGCGCGATCACCGACTGGTCCGACCCGGCCATCGCCGCGGACAACGGCGGCACCGCGCTCCCCTCGAAGAAGATCACGGTCGTCACCCGGTCCGACTCCTCCGGCACGATGCAGAACTTCACGAACTACCTCGCGGGCCTCGCCGGCTCCGACTGGACGGCCGGAGCGAACCTCGGCCAGCTCCCGTCGATCCCCGGCATGGACCTCCAGAAGGGCGGCGCCGCCGTCGCGACGGAGATCCAGGCCGTCGACGGCGCGATCGGCGGCGTCGACCACTCGGCGCTCGGCGACCTCGTCGCGGCCTCGGTGGACGGGGTCGCGCTGACGAACGACGGCATCGCCAACGCGATGGCGACCGGCTTCGCGATCAAGCCGAACGCCACCCCCGGCGACCTCTCCGGCGCGTTCGACTACGCCAAGATCCACGCCGACACCACGGCGTACCCGATCCCGCTGCTGTCGTACGCGATCATCCCGGCGAAGTTCAAGGACGCCAGCACGAAGGACCTCGTCGTCGCGTACCTGACCTTCATCGCCTCGGCGGATGGTCAGAAGGCCGGCTCGACGGCGGCGAAGTCGGTCCCGCTGCCCGACTCCATCCTCGAGCAGGTCAACGCGACGCTCGCGACGGTCAAGTGACCGAACCGACACTGAGACCGTGACCGCCACTCCGGCTGCCGCGAAGCCGGGTCGGGCCCCTCGCAATGCGGGGGGCCCGGCCGGGCTCAGGGCGCAGCACGCCTCGAAGGCCGGCGACCGCGTCTTCCTCGGCCTGAGCTCGGGCGCCGCCTGGCTCATCCTGGTGATCCTCGCCGGGGTCGCCGTCTTCCTCATCGTCAAAGCGGCCCCCGCCATCGCGGCCAACTGGAGCGACGACGCCGGGCTCCAGGACACCACCTCCGGCTTCACCCTCGGCTACGAGAACTTCTGGCAGTACGTCGGCCCGCTGCTCTTCGGCACGATCTGGGCCTCGTTCCTCGCCCTGCTGATGGGCGCTCCGGTCGCCATCGGCATCGCGCTCTTCATCTCGCACTACGCGCCGCGGCGCCTCTCCGGGGTGCTCGGCTACCTCGTCGACCTGCTCGCCGCGGTGCCCTCGGTCGTCTTCGGACTCTGGGGCATCGTCGTCATCCGGCCGTTCCTCGGGCCGCTCAACGAGTTCCTCAACACCTACCTCGGCTGGATCCCGCTCTTCGGCGGCAGCGTCGCACAGGGCGGCTCGACCCTGCTCGCCGGCGCGATCGTCCTCGCCGTCATGATCCTGCCGATCATCACCTCGATCGGCCGCGAGATCTTCCTGCAGACGCCGTCGCTCCACGAGGAGGCGGCGCTCGCGCTCGGCGCGACGAAGTGGGAGATGATCCGGCTGGCCGTCTTCCCCTACGCCCGCAGCGGCATCATCAGCGCGGTCCTGCTCGGCCTCGGCCGGGCGCTCGGCGAGACGATGGCCGTCGCGATGATCGTCTCGCCGAAGCTCATCGTGTCGTTCGAGCTCCTGACGAACGACAACCCGGCGACGATCGCGTCGAACATCGCGAACAAGTTCGGCGGGGCGAACGAGATGCAGGCCGACGCGCTCATCGCCACCGGCCTCTGCCTCTTCGTCGTCTCCTTCGCCGTGAACTTCCTCGCGCGCGCGATCGTCGGCCGTTCGAGCCGCCCGGGCCGCCTGAGGCGGGTCAAGTCCCCGAGCGCGAAGGCGGCATGATGGCGATGCACACCGAGACCATCGCGCTCCGCTCCAGCGAGGGGCTCCGCGCGGGTCGGCTCCCCCGGCTCATCGACCTCTGGGTGGCGGCCGGCGCGATCGCGGTGAGCCTGATCGTCTTCGCCGGCTTCGGCCACGTCGACTACGTCGGCGGCTGGCTCGTCCTCGGCGCGATCCTCTACCTGGTCGCGATCGGCCTGCTGTCGGCGATCGTCGAGGGCCGCCGCAAGGCGACCGACCGCATCGTCCGCGGCCTCGTCACCGTCGCCTTCCTGCTCGCCATCATCCCCCTCGTGTCGACGCTGTGGACGGTCATCGCCAACGGCATCACGACCCTCACGCCCGACTTCGTGTTCGGCGCCGAGCAGCAGCACTACGACCGGGAGACCGGGGAGACGACGATCACGCCCGGTGTCGGTCCGGCGATCGTCGGGACCCTCATCATCACCGGCATCGCCGCCGTCATCTCGATCCCGATCGGCCTGCTCACCGCGGTGTGGCTCACCGAGTACGCGCTGCCGGCGAACCCGGTGCGACGCGTCGTGACGTTCCTCGTCGACGTGATGACCGGCATCCCCTCGATCGTCGCGGGCCTCTTCGCCTTCGCGCTCTTCACGCTGGTCAAGGGCCCGGGCGCCTTCAGCGGCTTCTCCGCCGCGATCGCCCTCTGCGTCCTCATGATCCCGACGATGGTGCGCTCCTCGGAGGAGATGATCAAGCTCGTCCCGCTCGAGCTCCGCGAGGCCTCCTACGCGCTCGGCGTCACGAAGTGGCGGACCATCCTGAAGGTCGTGCTCCGCACCTCGATCGCCGGACTCGTCACCGGCGCCGTCCTCGCCATCGCCCGCGTCATCGGCGAGACCGCGCCGATCTACATCGCGGCCGGATACACCCGCACCCAGTTCAACGCGGACCCCGGCGAGGGCGCGATGTCGACGCTCGCCGTCGTCTCCTACCGGAACTACGTCGACCCCGACCCGACGCATCCGGAGGTCACGCAGGCCGAGGCCTGGGGCGCCGCGCTGCTGCTCATCATCCTCGTCATCGTCCTCAACCTCATCGCCCGGTTCGTCGCCGCGAGATTCGCGCCGAAGGCCCGCCGCTAGACCGTCCCGTCCGAGTCTCGGAGAGCAACCATGTCGAAGCGCATCGAAGTCAACGATCTCAACGTCTACTACGGCGACTTCCTCGCCGTGGAGGACGTCGACATCGAGATCGAGCCGCGGTCCGTCACCGCCTTCATCGGCCCGTCCGGCTGCGGCAAGTCGACGTTCCTCCGGACGCTGAACCGGATGCACGAGGTCATCCCGGGCGCGCACGTCCAGGGCCAGGTGCTGCTCGACGGCGAGGACCTCTACGGCACGGGCGTCGACCCGGTGCTCGTGCGCCGCCTGGTCGGCATGGTCTTCCAGCGGCCGAACCCGTTCCCCACGATGTCGATCCGCGACAACGTGCTCGCCGGCGTGAAGCTGAACGGCGGCAAGATGTCGAAGGCGGAGGCCGAGTCGCTCGTCGAGCGCTCCCTCCAGGGTGCCAACCTGTGGAACGAGGTGAAGGATCGCCTCGACAAGCCGGGCGCGAGCCTCTCCGGCGGCCAGCAGCAGCGGCTCTGCATCGCGCGCACGATCGCGGTGCGGCCGGACGTCATCCTCATGGATGAGCCGTGCTCCGCCCTCGACCCCATCTCGACGCTCGCCATCGAGGACCTCATCGAGGAGCTGAAGGCCGAGTACACGATCGTCATCGTCACGCACAACATGCAGCAGGCCTCCCGCGTCTCCGACAAGACCGCGTTCTTCAACATCGCGGGGACGGGGAAGCCCGGCAGGCTCATCGAGTACGACGAGACGGCGAAGATGTTCTCGAACCCGTCGGTGCAGGCGACCGAGGACTACGTGTCGGGGAAGTTCGGCTGAGGGCCGCGCCGGTGCTCGCGGTGTACCGAGTACGAATGCACGAGCAGAGTACTCCCGCGCCTAATTCCTACTCGACTCGGGCGTTCCTACTCCGCTCAGCCGGCGAGCGGAGTGCCGGACCGCGGTCGACGCCTCTCGGCGCAAGGCCGCTCGCAGCGGCTGAAGTTGGAGCCCGGGGTCACCGCGGCCCGGCCGAACGAGTTTAGTCGAGCGACCCTGAGCGTTCCAGCCTCGCGCAGTGCCGCAGCTCGGTCGCGATCGAGCTGAGCCGCGCCGCCCGGGTGGTCAGCGCGCTGGCCCGCTCCGGCGAGGCGACGTCGCTCGCGTCGGCCTCGACGAGGCTGCCGGCGGCGAGGATGCGGCAGCAGGCGGCGGCGCGCTCGAGCGCGTCGGCGAGGTCGCCGGTGAACGCGCCGCGGAGGATCCGGTCGGCGAGCTCGACGACCTCCTCGGGCCCGGCCGGGCGGGGTGCGCCGGCGATGGCCTCATCGGCGGTGGGCAGCGTCTCGGTGCCGTGGCGGTAGGCGTTCGCGGCGGCGGCCGGATCCTGCCGGATCAGGGCGCGGAGCAGGTGCAGGCGCCACAGCGCGCCCGGCAGGGTGTCCTCGGCGGCGGTCGCCCACAGCTCGGCGATGGCGTCGATGCCCTGGGTGTCGGCATAGCCGAGCATCCGCTGCACGAGCTCCTCCGCGTCGGCCGCATGCCCGCGGTCGAGCAGCAGCCGGGCGGTCTCGTGCGCGACGGCACGGATCCGCGCCGGGTCCTCGCCGCCGAGGTACACCTCGAAGCGATGGCTCTCGAAGCGGGTCGGCTTGTGGAAGTCCCGGGACACCGCGTCAGCCTACGACGGGCGGCCCGGTAGGCCCCTGCTGGGATCGCCGGTAGCCTGGATCCGCGGGCCTGTAGCTCAGTTGGCAGAGCAGGAAGCTTTTAACTTTCGAGTCGTGGGTTCGAGCCCCACCGGGCCCACCACCGGGCCCATCGGGATGTCCGAGGTCCGCTTCCCGCCGGAACACCGCGCATCATCGAGCGATCATCAAGGCGAACAATGCGCGATATCAGGCGATCGTCCATCGGCATCTGGTGCGATATCTCGTCGAGCATCCCTGCGTCGACTGCGGCGAGAGCGACATCCGGGTGCTCGAGTTCGACCATCGGCCGGAAGCGCAGAAGTCGCGCGACGTCAGCTATCTGATCCGCGGCGGCGCCTCGTGGCGGCGGGTCTCCGAAGGGACAGTGGCGATCGGCCTCCCATCCTGAGAGCGTGAAGCCTTCACTGGTAGACTGATCGCACTCGTCGCCCGACTCTCGGGCGGCCAGCGTCGTAGAACGCCTCCTCATCGCGACAGCGATCGACATCTTTCTCCGGCGAACGGATGCGCCGTCGGCGCCTTCGCCCACCCGATCATCGCCGCCCGTGCGCCCGCGCCGGCGCGGCGGCAGCAAGGAATCCCCATGGACACCATGAACGCATTCGCGGCCCTCGGCGTGCCGCAGCCGATCGTCGACGTGCTCGCGCACGCCGGCAAGACCGAGCCCTTCCCCATCCAGGCCGACACCCTCGCCGACACGCTCGCCGGGCGCGACGTGCTCGGCCGCGGACGCACCGGCTCCGGCAAGACGCTCGCCTTCGGCATCCCGCTCGTCGCGCGGCTCGGCACCGGACTCGCCGGCGGTCGCCGCCGCCCCGGCCGCCCGCTCGGCCTCGTGCTCGCCCCGACCCGCGAGCTCGCCACCCAGATCGCGACCGCGATCGAGCCGATGGCGGCCGCCTACGGCCTCGTCACGACCACGATCTTCGGCGGCGTCTCGCAGACCCGTCAGGTCGCGGCGCTGCAGGCGGGCGTCGACATCGTCGTCGCCTGCCCGGGTCGCCTCGAGGACCTGATGGCGCAGCGCCACATCCGCCTCGACGCCGTCGAGATCACCGTCCTCGACGAGGCCGACCACATGGCCGACCTCGGCTTCCTCCCGATGGTGACCCGCATCCTCGCGGCCACCCCGGAGACCGGGCAGCGAATGCTGTTCAGCGCGACGCTGGACAACGGCGTCGACCGCCTCGTCACCCGCTTCCTGCACGACCCGAAGCGGCACGAGGTCGACGAGGTGGACGAGCCCGTCGTCGCGATGACGCATCACGTCTTCGGCGCGAGCGACACCGCCGCGAAGAAGTCGCTCGTGCACGCGCTCGCCGCCGGCCGGGGCCGCCGCATCCTGTTCCTGCGCACCAAGCATCACGCGAAGCGGCTCGCCCGCGAGCTGACCGCCGCCGGCATCCCCGCCGTCGACCTCCACGGGAACCTGAGCCAGCCGCAGCGCGACCGGAACCTCGCCGCCTTCGCCGCCGGCAGCGTCCGAGTGCTCGTCGCCACCGACGTCGCCGCCCGCGGCGTCCACGTCGACGACGTCGAGCTCGTCGTCCACGTCGACCCGCCGACGGAGCACAAGGCCTACCTGCACCGCTCCGGCCGCACCGCGCGCGCCGGTGCCGCCGGGGACGTCGTCACGCTCGTGCTGCCGGAGCAGGAGCGCGAGGTCGCCGGCATCATGCGGAAGGCGGGGATCCAGACCGCCGTGCAGCGGGTGACGAGCGCCGCCGCGCCGGTGCGCGACCTCGTCGGCGAGCCGATGCCGCGCGTGGAGCCGGCTCCCGCCGCCGCCCCGCAGCGGCCGGCCCGGACGTCGAATGCCGGACAGCCCGCGCGCCGGGACCGCAGCGGTCGTCCGCGGCAGTCCTCGGGCAGCGGCCAGTCGGGCCAGGGCGGCCAGTCCGCCCGCGGCACCCAGCCCGGTCGCGCCGCGCGGTCGGGTCGCGCGGGCCAGCCGACCCGCGGCGGCCAGCCCGCCGGCCGCAGCGCCCAGCCCGTCCGTTCGTCCCAGCCCGCCCGCGCCGAGTCGCCGCGCCCCGCACGCCGCCGGGCCTCCCGCCCGGCCGGCGGCGGGCGCTGACGCCGCAGGGCGCCCCGGTCAGCTCACCAGCCCGGCCACCAGGTTCACCAGCAGCGCGAGGATGACCGTGCCGAAGAGGTACGACAGCAGCGCGTGCACCTGCGCGACGCGACGGAACGCCGACGCCGCGAGGTCGGTGTCGGAGATCGCGAAGCTCATCCCGACCGTCACCCCGATGTAGGTGAAGTCGGTGTAGCGCGGCGGCTCCTGCTGATGGAAGTCGACGCCGCCGATCGGCTCCGTGTAGTACATCCGGGCGTACATCAGCGCGTAGAGGGTGTGCACGACCGCCCAGGAGACCAGCACCGAGACGAGCACCGCGGCCATGGTGAGCGGGTCGGCGCGGCCCGCGCCGCCGAGCAGCACGACGACGACGGCACCGAGGCTCGCGACCGCGGCGAACACGATGATCCAGTGGGTGAGCACCCGCGCGGGCTGCTCCCGGGTCGCGTGCGCGCGCGTCGCCTCGGCATCCATCGGGACGATGACCGTCCAGGTCCAGACGACGAACACGGCACCGGCGGCGGCCCAGCCGCCGAGGACGCCGGCGGCGATGGAGTGCAGGCCGGTGACGACGCCGACGACGATACCGATCGCGAGCGCGACGAGCACCCGGATGCGCGGCGGCACGTCGAGCCGGCGGCTGAGTCCGGGGGCGTTCGTCACATCGAACAGTGAACACCCGGCGGCGGTCGCGAGCACGCGGGCGCGCGATACGGGAGGATTGCCATATGGCCGCGCCGACCGATCCCGCTCTCGTGGTGGTCGGCGCCGCGCTCGGCACCGGCCGCTGGCTCGCCGAGCACCTGCTGCCGCACGCCCCCTGGTCGAGCGTGACGCTCATCGACTCGAAGACGACGAAGACCTCGCTGCGCTCCCAGAGCTGGCGGCTCGCGGAGCCGGGGCCGCTCGTCTTCGGGGAGTCGATCGAGACGCCGGACGGCGACCGGTTCGCGGTCGAGGGCAGCCGGGCGCCGCTCGCGCTGCCGACCGGACCGACCGTGGTCTGGTTCGCGGTGCCGCCGAGCGTGCTGCCGGGCGCCGTCGCCGAGACGCTGCCGCTGCTCGACCCGGAGACGACCGTCGTCGTCTCCGCCTCCCCGCTCGCGCCCGCGGTGGAGCTCGCGATCGCCTCCGCCGCCGGTCGGCCGGTCCACGGCGTGCATCCGCTGTTCGACACGAGCACGCCGAGCCTCGCCGGCCAGATCCTCTACGTCGCCCCCGCGGCGGGCGCCGACGGCGCGCCGGCCTGGCTCGCCGAGGCGACCGCGCGCGCCGGCGGCATCCTGAAGGCGGGCACCGCGGAGCAGCACGACCGCACCATGGAGCTGGTCCAGACCCTCGCCCATCGCACCCTCCTGGAGTTCGCCGACCGGATCACCGGCAGCGGCCTCGACCTGGAGCGGGACATCTGGGAGGCCCGGACGCCGCTCTTCGAGACGCTGTTCGGCCTCGCGGTGCGGGTGCTGGACGCCCGCGACGCCACCGTCGACCCGGTGGCGGCGGCGCAGGTCCGCGAGCGCTTCCCCGGCTCGCTCTACGACACCATCCGCGGCACCGCGGCGGCGGCCGTCGCGGCGGCGCAGTCGAAGCGGCTCGCCCTCGCCGGCTACCGGCGCAGCGGCGAGGTCATCGGGCTGCGCGCGATGCACGACCGCCGCGTCCGGGTGGGCCGGATCACGGAGCTCACCTCGACGAGCGTCACCATCGACGAGCTCATGGTCGGGCCGGCCGGCCGTGCCGCGCTGCTCGATGGGCCGGGCGTCGCCAACGCCGCGAAGCTCGGCCTCGCCGGCACCCCGAAGCCGGTCTCTTTCGGCCTCGGTCACGTCGAGCCGGTCACCGGCGACGAGCTCGAGGCGGTGCTCGACGGGGCGCTCGCGCATCTGCGCCGCGACCTCCGATTCCTCGTCCCCGAGTCGGTGTCCGGCGCCGGCGTGCTGCAGGTGGTCCGGGTCACCCCGGGGCTGCAGGACTGCGCGCTCGTCGACGAGGTGGTCCGCACCGGCCAGCGCTCCGTCGTGATCCGGATGGCGATCCGCGCCGACCTCGACCCGGCGCGCGTCGCCGAGCAGCTGCAGACCCTCGTCGCCGCCGCCTACCGCTGGCCCTCCGGGCTCGGCCGGACGACGAACGCCGCGATCGACCGGCTCGTCTACCTCGGCCCGGCCGGCACCTTCTCCGAGGAGGCGGCCGCGCTCGCCGCCGCCGCGATCGGCGCGCCCGACGCCGCGCTCGAGCCGCTCGGCTCCTTCCCCGAGGTGCTGGACGCGATCGGCGGGGCGGCGACCATCGGCGTGCTGCCGATCACCTCTTCCGCCTCCGGGCTCGTCAGTCGCGCGGTCGCCGCCCTGCTCGCCACCCCGGAGGCCATGAACGGGGGCATCCGCGCCGGCGGCATCGTCGACGTCGGGGTCCGCTTCGACGCCTACGCGCCCGCCGACCGGGTACCCGCCTCACTCGCCGGGGTCACCGTCTACTGCCACCCGCAGTCGGGGGCGCAGTGCAGCGCGTTCATCCGCCGGCACGGGCTCGTCCCGGTCGCCGTGGAGTCGAATGCGGTGGCGCTCGAGCGCGCCGCGGCGGCGACCGAGCCGGCGATCGCGATCGGCGGCGCCGGCAAGGGCGAGGCGCTGGGGCTGCAGCTCATCGAGCGGGAGATCGACGACCTGAGCGGCTCGATCACCCGGTTCCTCATCGTCGGCGCGGCCGGGGCGTGGAGCGATCACGCCGCCGGATCGGTGCCGACGCTCCGGCAGGTGTGGATCGGCGGCGAGGTCGAGGCGGCGCTGCCGCTCATCACCCGCGGCGGCGCGGCCTTCGACGAGCTGCTGGCGGACGCCGAGGGCCGCTGGCTGCTCATCTCCTCGCGTACCGACCCGGCATCGGTCGACGGCGCGATCCTCCTCGGCAGCGTGCCGTGGAGCCCGCGCACCCCCGTCGTCCGCGCCTGACCCGCCCTCGACACCGCCCGGTCGCGGGGCGGGCAGGGAGCGTCAGGGGGCGTCCGCGGCGGGCGGCGCAGCGAGCTCAGCGAGCTCGGCGGCGAGGTCGGCGATCCGTGCCTCCCGGGCGGCGTCCGGTTCGAGCGGCGGCGCCTCGCGGACCCGCAGCTGGCGTCGGATCTCGCCGCTGACATCCCGCCAGGCGTCGCGGCGCGCCCGCTCCACGAGCTCCTCGACGTGCTCCGCGTCGGCGGCGAGCGCCCGCAGCTCCCCGGCGAGGGTCCGCGCGGTCGCGGCGCGGATCCGCAGGTTCTTGCGGTCGCCGCGGCGGTAGTCGTGCTGCGAGTCGGCCGGGCCCATCCGCCAGCGGACGCTGCGGCGCTCCTCGTCGAGCCGCGAGGCGACGAGCTCCTGCTCGGCGGCGAGGCTCCCGATCGCCTCGCGCGCCGCATCGAGGTATTCCTCGGCGTCGAAGTCGCGGCCCTCGCCGATGGTGGCGACCTCGATCCGGTTCCGCACCGCGAGCACGGCGGCGTGGTCGGCGAGCAGCCGGCCCTCGTCGAGGGCGGGCAGCGACTTCTTGCGCCGGAGCATCATCGGCTCAGCCCACGATCCCGCCGAAGGCGAGGCCGAGCAGGTAGGTGATGAGCGCGGCGCCGTAGCCGATCGCGAGCTGCCGGACGGCGCGCAGCCCCGGACCGACCCCGGAGAGGATGCCGGTGATGGCGCCGGTGACGAGGAGCGCGAGCCCCACCAGCCCGATGGCGAGCCCGGCCGCGAGCCAGCCGCTCGCCCCGCAGAGGTACGGCAGGATCGGCAGCACCGCCCCGGCGGCGAAGCACCCGAAGCTCGACATCGCCGCGCTCCACGGGCTGCCGACCGCGTCGTGCTCGAGCCCGGGCGGCAGCGGCAGCGCGCCGGTGCCGAGCGGCTGCGCCTCGTCGCCGCGGGCGAGCGCGTGCTCCCGATCGCGGAGCTGGGCGAGCACGAGCGAGGCCTTCGCGGCCGCCTCCGGCTCGGTCATGCCGCGGGCGCGGTAGACGAGGGCGAGCTCGTTCGCCCCGAGGTCGAGGTCGCCGAGCGAGGCCTCCGTCGTGGGGTCCGGCTTCGAGGAGTCGATGAGCTCGCGCTGCGAGGACACCGAGACGTATTCGCCGGCGGCCATGGAGAGCGCGCCGGCGACGAGGCCCACCACCCCGGTGATGAGCACCGAGCCGGTGGGCAGGCCGGTGCCGACGACGCCGAGGACGAGCGAGAGGTTCGTGACGAGGCCGTCGTTCATCCCGAACACGGCGGCGCGGAAGCCGCCGGCGAGCCGGAGCCGCTGCTCGCTCGCGAGCGCCCGGACCACCTCGCCGTGGACGCGCTCGTCCGCCGCCATCGCCTCGGTCGCCGCCGGATCGGTCTCGTACGGCGAGCGCCCCTCCGCGCGCTGCATCATCGCGAGGATGAACACGGAGCCGAAGCGCTTCGCGAAGAAGCCGAGCAGGCGGGTGCCGAGCGTCGGGCGGGGCTCGGGCTCGGCCGCCGGCCCGAGGAGCTCGATCCAGTGGCTGGCGTGCCGGTCCTCCGCCGCGGACAGCGTGCGCAGGATCTCGCCGTCGGAGCCGGGCTTGCGCCGGCCGAGGTCGCCGTAGACGCGCGCCTCGGCGCGCTCCGCGGCGAGGTATCGCCGCCAGCGACGGACGTCCCTCGCGCTCGGCACCACCGGTGTCGTCACTCGTGCTCCTGTCGCGGCTGCGGGGCCCCGCGGGGCGCTCAGCGGGTGGTCAGCACCCCGGTCTGGTGGAGGATCCAGAACACGCCGCCGAGGACGGCGATCGCGGCGAACAGCCAGACGACGAGCTGGCCGCCGCCGAGCCGATAGGTCTTGTAGCTCTTCTCATCCATCACTGCCCCTTCCGTCGGGTGGCGGTGTCGACGACATTCTTCACCAGGAGCGCGACGGTCATGGGCCCGACGCCGCCCGGATTCGGGGAGAGCCAGCCGGCGACCTCCGCGACGGCCGGGTCGACGTCGCCGGCGAGCTTCGCCTTCCCGCTGTCGGTGGTGCCCACGCGGGTGACGCCGACGTCGAGGACGGCGGCCCCCGGCTTCACCCAGTCCGGCCTGACGAGATGCGGCACGCCGACGGCCGCGACGACGATGTCGGCGCGACGCACCTCGGCGGCGAGGTCGGGGGTGCGGGAGTGGGTGAGCGTCACCGTCGCGTCGAGGCCCTTGATGGTCAGCAGCAGGCCGAGCGGCCGGCCGACGGTGAGGCCGCGGCCGACGATGGTGACGTGCTTGCCGGGGATCTCGACCCCCGAGCGCTGCAGCAGCTCGACCATGCCGGCCGGCGTGCACGGCAGCGGGCTGGTGATGTCGCCGGAGACGCCCATCACGAGGCGGCCGAGGTTCGTCGGGTGGAGGCCGTCGGCGTCCTTGTCCGGGTCGATCGCCTCCAGCACCTCGTTCTCGTCGATGCCCTTCGGCAGCGGCAGCTGCACGATGTAGC
>Ga0164242_10005438_pt1 | contig 14196 bp, 11 predicted proteins | sample OricomgcompostMG_FD_108783 | JGI IMG/M metagenome (GOLD analysis project Ga0164242, IMG submission 108783) | Miracle-Growth compost microbial communities from Emeryville, California, USA - Original compost - Miracle growth compost (MG) ... | reverse complement strand
GCCTGTTGAATTCCATCCTGAAGATGTGCAAAAAAGGGAGAGGTTCGCGCCACACCCAGATCGCCACCGATGAAACCGATATTTCCAGTTAATATGCGTTTGGGCTCGGCCACAAAGGTGCCGCGTCCTTGTTGGCGTTCGATTAAGCCTTCCTGCTCCAAAATACTGTAAACGCGATCAATGGTGCTAATCGTGGCATCATGGCGCGCGCGCATCTCAGCGTAAGTCGGCAGGGAATCGCCAGGGAGCAATTCGCGCGACTGAATTTGCCGTCGCAACCGTTCCGCTAAAACGCGGTATTTCGGTTTGCTGCTTTGAGTTATTCTTGCCGGTTTTTCTAATACATTTGTCATAGGCTAACTTTTCCCAGATCACACACACTCTTCCGGAACAATTCTATTATACCATTTTTGTTTGCCTCCCTCACGTGATCTCTCTCATCGCACAGGCCGTAGTTCGTAGGCCCACACCGACGCGCGATCTAGAAACAACCGGGCCACAACGGGTTTATCGTCAGCAGGTGGAATAATGGTGCCGTTTTTCCAGGCCACAGTTTCACCGATGCTGTCACCGGTCATGGCAACAGCATTAGTTTCGTTGAGATCCGCGTTGCTGGATATTCGGACGCGAATGCTACCGCCAACTTCCGTTTGATAGTTCAATACTAATTCCACGGGCTCTGCAATAACACCTAAATCAATATCCAGCTCACCTTGAGGATCAGCCTGAAAACCGAACAATCGCCATTTTGGCCAATGAGCAATACCAATGCGACTATGAGCGTTATCAATCAGGTGCTGCTGCCGCTCAGGAATGTTTTTCCACTCAGCGTCCAGATACCAACCGTGACTTTGTGCAGAGCCTGTAATATATAACCAATGTTCATCACCGACTTCGATGGGATTTGAGGCTGTATAAAGTCCGCCCTTTGACCATGAAGTTGTACCGTGGGACAAGAAATCGGGTCGCCCTGCCTGATGCATCCAGCATTCTCCGGGAGATGGTTGATAGGCCAATGACACATCGACGATACCGAATATACCGCGGCCGTCTCGCATTCCACCTTCGGTGCGAGGCAATTGATGGCGGAACTGCCAGAGGAATCCCACTGTTGCCTTGCCCGCTGGCAACATGCCCATGCCATAATAATCGCCGCTGGCAAAACCGCGCGCCAGAGCCGCCACATCATCAAAATCATCCGGAACCAATGCGGTGGAGGGAACAGAATATTCCCTGCCATCCATCGTTGCTGTCCAAATCGCCCGCCGTCCAAAACCACAGGCGCGCGGATAATACTTCATCGCTACTAGGCCACCGCGGCGAGCGGGATGGTAGATACTGGTGACGACATCGGTACCTTTCCACGTGGGCGACGTGCTATCCAGCGTCCAATGCAATCCGTCCGCAGAATGAGCAGTGTAATAGCCACGCGAAGTGGCATGAGGATGCGCGCCCATATATTGGGCGGCGCAGCAACCCACAGCACGATAGCGAAAGTCTGCTTCAGCATGAGGATCAATAAACACCGATGGTGAGGCAAAACCAAGATCACATAAATTATTATCCAGACCACCACGATCTACCAAGTTAAGTGTTGGCTTCTGCCAATCCAGACCGTTGTCGGATTCGGCATATGCCACCAAAGCGTTCTTTCGTCCATCCCGGTCTTTGGGCCAGGCTTGATACCACATGCGATATCTTCCCCCATCGTGCAAAACCGTTCCATAGATAGTACAGCCGCCGGCGTCTGTAGAATGCGTGGGGGACACCACTGGTTCAGGCATTATTTGCGGTTGATGTTGTACTGTTCGCAATCTGCCGTAGATCCGAGTGATTTCAAGACGGGATTCAAATAGAAGTTCCATGAAGTTATATAAAAGTACTTTTCCAATAGTTCGATAATTTTTGTTTCTTAAATAATGTGTTGCATAAATACCGTATCGGTGTCATTTCGACCGGAAAAATTTGTTTCAACAAATTTTGGAGTGGAGAAATCTTTGTCTACTTTCACAAGATTTCTCCACTTCGCTCGTCCCTCGCTGCGGTCGAAATGACACAATTTCAGATTTATGTAACAGTACCAGTTTGAAATTGATTTCACCAGTTATTTTTTACTTCGGCAGGTGCACCAGAGTAAGTTTCATTGAGATAGAAATTACGGTTTTTCAATGTCTCTATCTTGCCCCATTTAACATGCCCGTCCACGTAAAGCAGGTTATGCCCGCCTTGGTGACGCCCCGGGTAAGCAGATTTCCAATCATAAGTCGTCAGATCGGACCAATCACTGGAAGAAAACTGACGGCGTGGATCAGCGTGTGCACCGAAGTCTGAATAGCTGTCTTCAAACATCACAATGCTTTCGGAAGGCCGTGCTGCAGAGGCCAAAGAAACCATTTTAGATTCACTCGCATAGTTGTAAGCCGAAAAAGGAGGTAACGCCTTGCTACTGTTCTTATATCCGATTAGCATCGCAAAATAACTGGAATAGGTGTTATTTATAGCTGAAGGACAAAATAGTACCTGCTCACTTTTTATATACGGCTGCATAACGGAATACCAATTGTTTCTCGGCTCATTATAGCCTTTGTTGGTGCCCATGTTATAAATGCCGATAAAAGCGGGCGGTAGCTTTTCATCATAATCTTGGACATATTGCATATAAGCCAGGCCAATTTGTTTGAGATTGGAGGCACACGAAGCGCGGCGTGCCCGCTCACGCGCTTGTGCAAAAACGGGAAATAAAATCGCGGCGAGAATAGAAATTATCGCCACGACGACAAGAAGTTCTATCAAGGTGAATCCTTGGTTCCTACACTTTAGTAACATTGTTGTTCTCCTTATAATAAATGTGATCGTGAAATCAAAACGTTTACTTACACCTTCTACATGTACATGGAAAAGTACTTTTCGTGTTCCCCATTTGCTTGATACTGTAATTTGATAACACCTCCCGCATCCTTCGCAATGCCGTTGAAAGTACTTTTACTGGCTCGTCCCGCCGCGCTTTTGCGTTCTAGCTACCTGTTTTTTCGCTACATTTCAGGAAAAATTCTTCCAGAAGCATTTTGTAAACTTCCGGAACAATTTTTATTATACCACTTTTGCTGACATTTCAAACATCTTTTTTATTTCCTCCATTTTGATTATTGCTTCCCCACTAAAATCCACGAGAGTATTAATGGTAAAGTACTTTTACCATGCCGGTTTCATCGACATTTCTGAATATTATTGAGAAACAACTGATTCATGGGATAAACCTGAATAGTTTTGAATGTTTACTTAAATCCTACGAGCACTTACAAAGACATCCTGTGGCTCCATCTGGGCGGTGGAACGGTAACGTTTGCCGACGGTCATGCGAAATGGTATATCCAAGGATCAAAGACGATCTGTCCTTGTATTGGCGCAATTTGTGCTTCCTTAAAGACGGAACCCTCCTGGAATCCCAACTATCAATAAGCTATTCCACTATTCTATTCAATATCAGATAAAGGAGATAATATGACACGAAGACAATTGATAACGGCATTACTCTGCGGGGTTTTTTCACCGGCACTCATTTATATTGACAAGGCCAAATCGGATGTAATAAATGAAACTCTTCCTCCTCGCGATAATTGGGGGTTGACACCGCTCGGCCCCAATGTTCCTAAGCCGCAATGGAAACCTGTACCTATTAAGATGCCGCTTAAAAGTACTTTTCTTGCGTCACCTGTCAGCGGTGAACCACTGACCTTTGTCAAAGAACGCCAAGCGCTGGCTGCATTGATATTACCGGTTCGCGCTAATTCATCCGAACGGCAGGCAGCGGAATTATTACAGCGCGTTTTTGCAACAATATCCGGCGCTACGTTACCTATTATCAACGAAGGCAATTTGCAACAAGGCAATAATAACGATTACCTCATTTCCATCGGCGCTACAGATTTGGCGAAATCTGCTCATGTCAATACTGATAATTTGAAGCCGGACGGTTACCGTTTGCAAACGCAGGGAAAAGTACTTTTCTTAGTGGGGCATGATAAAGCTCCTTTATTGGATAAGGCTGGTAAGCCTATTCAAAGTGGCGGCACCGGCCCCACCCACTATATTCAGGCCACCGGTACGCGCAACGGCGCTTATGGATTGCTGGAACGACATTTCGGCTGCCGTTGGTTATGGCCATCGGAAGCGGGCGGCGAAGTGTTGCCGAGCCAGGAAACGCTGACATTGCCACCGTTGGACGAAAGCGATGAACCGGCTATTGCCAAGCGCGGCATTCGTAACTATTATCCCGAAAACGGCATCAACGCTTATGGCCGCAGGCAGCAGCAAATGGTACTGCCTATGCTGCATCGCAGTTATGCCGATTTTGTGCAAAAGTCAAAGAATTCCGGCGCATGGTTTGATGCCATGAAATTGGGAACATCTGTGGAATTGAATATGGGGCATTCCTATGATGATTACTGGAACAAATATGGCGCAATCCATCCTGAATTTTTTGCATTACAGGCGGACGGCACCCGCAACCAGGTAAAATTAGGTGCGCAATACGCTGCCCTCGCGCATCTCGATGTGTCGAATCCGGAATTAACGAAATTCATTGCGCAGCAGGTCATTGAGAAATTCGATACCGATCCCAATCTGTCGGCGGCTTCCATTGCGCCCAACGACGGCAGTTATCCCAGCTTTTGTTTATGCGAAATCTGCCGCCGCCTGGATCCGCCTAATGGCGATCCCGTTACCTTTTCCATCAACGACAAAAATGGGCATTCGTCCGTGATTCATTATGTTTCGCTGACGGATCGATATATCCTTTTCTATAACCAAATTGCTGACGCAGTTGCGCAGAGACACCCCGATCGTCTTTTGGGCGCTTTGGCTTATAGCGTTTACAGTTCGCCGCCGTTATATGCGAAATTATCATCTAATATTTTTATTTCTTATGTCGGGTTGAGTTATTTTAATGATACGCAGCGTGAAAAAGATTTGCACAGTTGGGATGCCTGGGCACAATCCGCGTCGAAATTACTGTTGCGTCCCAATGCGTTGTTGGGTGCCTATGGTTTTCCGGCGGTTTACGCCCACAAAATTGGCGCGGATATTAAACACGCCTACCAAACCGGCATGATCGGTACGGATTTCGATGCGCTGCAACACGATTGGGCAAGCCGTGGATTAAATTATTATATATTGGCAAAATTGTTGTGGGACCCCTCGCAAGATATAGACGCACTAATTAAAGATTATTGCGATAAAGGTTTCGGCTCGGCTTCTTCCGACATACAAAAGTACTTTTCGACGTTGGAGAAATTGACCAATCAGGTGGCTCAGGGAGTAGCTGATGATTCCCGCGTCGAAGACGGTATTGCGCCAGGGACAGCGGATAGTACTTTATTGCGCCTGAGAAAAACATACACGCCAGAAAAACTGGCGGAGCTGCAAGCAATTTTGGATGGCGCAAAGAAACACACGGCCAACGATACCGATGTATTGCAGCGTATTATTTTCCTGGAGCAGGGGGTGCGTTATGCCAATGCCGAAACGGCCTGGCTGCGTGCCTATTTCGCGCCGGCTTCGCCGGATAAAACGCAAAAAGTGCAAGAAGCGTTGGATCGCCGGTTGCAAGTGATTGCCGATCTTTACGATCATCATTTTTACGCGCAGGATTTTGTAGCGCCGCTTTATAGGGAAGCGGGTTTGGCTAAGAAATATGGCTGGACACCGAAGTGATCTTAAAGATAATTTTATTGGGAAATTGCGCAATGGATAAAAGTACTTTTCCTATTCACGTTTAAGATTCCCGATTTCGCGACGTCAGCACATGCCGTTCGCGGCGCAATTCACTGGTTAGTTCGGCGGCCAATTCATCTTCGCTGGGCAATTGCAATCGATAGCGCGCAGCGAAGATTTGATCTTGGTTTTCAGGCAAGGTATAACGCACCACGGCTTCATTTTTATCGGCGCAGAGCAGGATTCCAATCGCTGGGGTTTCCCATTCCTCGCGTATTTCGCGTGTATAATAATTTGTATAAAATTGCATTTGTCCCAAATCCTGATGCGTCAATTTGCCCAGTTTGAGATCGATTAATACAAAGCATTTCAGCAGACGATTATAAAAAACCGGATCGATATAAAAATGATCGCCATCGAGAGAAATGCGTTGTTGCCGCACCACAAAAGAAAAGCCGCGTCCCAGTTCCAATAGAAATTCCTGCAAATGTTCGCGCAGCGCGCTTTCCATCTGCGATTCGCTCAGTTCCGGCGATGCCTGCAAACCCAGAAAATCCAATACATACGGATCTTTGATAAAGTCGGCAGGAGAATACTTTTCAGCAGAGTCGCGGGCTTTGGTGACAATGCTGTTTTTTCCGGAACTCAGTGCAGCGCGCTCCCAAAATAGCGAATTAATTTGGCGTTCCAATTGGCGTGTTGACCAATTTTGATCAGCGGCTTCCGCTTCATACCATTCCCGCGCGGCGGACTTTTCGACTTTGAGCAGCAAGCGATAATGCGTCCAGCTTAATTCTCCACGCAGTGCGTGGAGTTTCTCTGGAAATGCCAGATAAAACTGGCGCATGTACCAAAGGTTATTTTTACTAAACCCTTTCGCCCCATCTGCTTTCAATCGTGCCGCCAATTCCTCAACAAGTCGCGTACCATAATCAGCGCGTTCTTTGCCGGCCTGTTCGTGCTCCACAATCGCCTGGCCAATTTGCCAGTAGGCGCGCACCATTTCGGAATTCACCGAACGCGCGGCGCGGTTGCGGGCGCCGTCGAGAATCGCGCGCACTTGCGTGTATAAGCCGCTCGTGGAAACAGTTTTCGTTTAATACAGTCGATTTCTCGGATGTCTTTTTCATGACATTATTTTTGCATAAATTTTCTTCTCCACCAAATCACGCCGCAGTAAATCGCTCACATCATCGCGCTTATCGCTCAAAAGTACTTTTATGGCTTTAGCGATTGGAACGGATCGGTTAAAATCCTCACTTTAAGGAAATCATTATGGCTCTGGAAACTATCACCGATTTGGAATGCGATGTATTGGTGGCGGGCGGCGGCCCGGCGGGGGTGCCGGCTGCGATTGCTGCGGCGCGGTGCGGTGCAAAAGTACTTTTGGTGCAGGATCGTTCGGTGTTGGGCGGCAACGCTTCCAGCGAAGTGCGCATGCACATCGTGGGTGCCGATTGCAGTGGCGGACGCGGTGAAGAAAATGCTGTGGAAGCGCGTGAAGGCGGCATTATGGAAGAAATCCGTCTCGATACGACAGTGCGCAATCCGCAACGTTGCGCTTCGATGTTGGATCTGGAATTTTATGACAAATGCCGCAACGAAGAAAATTTGACATTGATGTTGAACACAACCCTGGTTTCTGCGGAAGTGGAAAATGGCAGCATCACAAAAGTAGTGGCGGAACGCCAATCCACGGAAGATATTTTCCATATTAAAGCGAAAGTGTTTATTGATTGCACCGGCGATGGCCGTCTTGGCGCGGAAGCCGGAGCGGAATTTCGACAGGGACGCGAGGATAAAACAGAGTTTGGCGAAACGTATGCGCAGGAAGTTGCAGATGATAAAACGTTGGGATCGACGTTGCTTTTCACCGCGACCAAACACGATAAACCGATGCCGTTTGTGGCGCCGCCATGGGTGCGCAAATTCACGCCGGAATTATTGAAAAATCGATTGGTAAAACTGGACGGCGGCACAGATCGCGGTTTGGAATACGGATTTTGGTGGGTAGAATGGGGCGGCGAATTAGACATCATCAAAGACAACGAAGTCATCCGCGATGAACTTTTGGCGATCATGCTGGGCATCTGGAATTACATCAAAAACGAGCAGGATTTCAACGCCGATAATTGGGCGTTGAACTGGTTCAGCTTTTTGCCGGGCAAACGCGAGAGCCGCCGCTTTGTAGGGCAGCATATTTTGAATGAAAAAGATACGTTGGAATCGGCCGATTTTCATGACGCTGTCGCTTTCGGCGGTTGGCCGTTGGATTTGCATCCGCCAAAAGGAATTGACGCGATTGAGGAACGGCCCGCAACCGGAGTTCCCGTGCCGCATTTATATAATATTCCGCTGCGTAGCTTAGTGTCCCATAATATATCTAATTTAATGTTTGCCGGGCGAAATCATTCTGCCTCGCACGTAGCATTTGGTTCCACGCGCGTTATGGCAACTTGCGCCGTAATGGGGCAGGGAGCAGGAACAGCGGCGGCTTATGCTGTGACGAATCAAAAGCAGCCGGCGGAATTGGCTGCAAATAAAAATGCTATTCATACTATACAACAAAAATTGTTGCGCGATGATTGTTATCTGGTCGGTGTGTTGAATAAAGATGAAAAAGATATAGCGCGAAAAGCAAAAGTAACCGCATCCAGCGAACAGGAAAAAGGCAAAGCTGCCAATATTATTTCTGGTCAGACGCGTGTTGTCGATGGCGAACGTGGCGCGCCGTCAGGTCGCGCATTTCCGGGAATGCATCGCTGGATGAGCGATCCGGCGCAGCAACTTCCGGCGTCCATTGAATTGCGTTGGGCAGAGCCAGTTTCTATTGCACAAGTGCAATTAATTTTCGACACAGGAATGCATAAAGCCCTGACGCTCAGCCATTCCGACGGATATGTGGGAAAGATGCAATGGGGTATTCCGCAGCCACAAACGGTGCGTGATTATGATGTGCAAGTTTTGCAAGATAGCGAATGGAAAACGGTGCGCACTGTGAAAGATAATTATCAACGCCGCAATGTATTGAATCTGGAAGAAACGATAAATTCCGATGCACTGCGTGTTGTTGTGAATGCCACCAACGGCTTGGATCATGCGCGGATTATGGAAGTGCGCGTTTATGAAGCCGTGGAGATTTGGTAGGAGGCGCGAAAGTACTTTTAATCTCCCTCTCCCCTTGTTCGGGAATGAGGGCTGGGTGAGGGCAATTAAAAAAATAACCCTCACCCTAACCTCTCCCTGAAAGGGAGAGGAGATTACCGTGATTAGTCACTGGACACAGGCAATTTTGAATGTACATCCACAACTCCGTGTATATCTTGCACTGCGTTTATTAACGCTGCTTCCTGCAGCACGTTGACTGTCGGGCCGTATAAAGTCACCACTCCATCGCAGCTTTCGATGTTGAGATGCGGCAAACTTGTTTCGGGATTTTGCCCCAATGTTGTGCGCACTCGATCAGCCAGAATTTCATCTGTCAAAATTTCGTCTTCGCCGTTGCCTTGAATTGTTTTCTGGATTTTATGCGTCAGCCCTTTTGCTTTATTGCTGAGATCTGCAGCGTGATTGGTAGTGGCGCGTGTCAGATTATTACGGTTTTTATTTAATTTATCGCGCACCAAAGCGCGACTGCGCCGTCCGCTGGATGGGGCGAGAAATACTCCGAGTAATGCCCCCGCACCAAAGCCAACTAACAACCATACAAATTTGGCGCTTTCGTGATCCACGCGCGCATCTTCTAAAAGTACTTTTTGTACCGCTTGCTGTTTGCGCTGCGCCATGTCTGCCCACTTCGTAGCTTGTTCGCGTGTTTCTTCGGTACAGCTTTCCACATGTTGAAAAGTCTCATGTAATTTATCCAACGCCGGCCCCATAGTTTCACGTATCTGATCTATCTTTTCCGGCGCGTGTTCCAACGCACCTTGTAATGTGTGGCCAAATTGTTCCAAATGCGCGGCGGTGCTTTGCGCTAAATCCAACAGTTTCTGTTTTTGGTTGTGTCTCATATAATGCCTCCTATAACATAGTCGCATAACTGGCAAATGCCGTGCCGTTACGCTAACATTAATAGGATAAATATGATTTTGGAGACTTATTGTGGCAATATCAACCGCTGATTTTAAGACGGGCTTAACAATTGAATTTGAAGGCGTGGTCTATCAAATTGTCGATTTCCAGCACGTGAAACCTGGCAAAGGCAGCGCTTTTGTGCGTTCGCGTTTGCGTAATATGATGAATGGCAGCACGCTGGAAAAGACCTGGCGTTCTGGCGAAAAAATGGAACAGGCCATCGTGGAACGGCGCAATGTGGAATTTCTTTATCGCGACGGCGATGATTTGGCGTTGATGGACATGGAAGATTACGAGCAGATTTCGCTTCCCATTTCCCAGGTGGGCGAAGACAAAGTGAAATTTCTTAAAGACAATACGCAAGTTTTGTTGGTGGAATGGAACGGCACTTTGCTGGATTTGGAATTGCCGCAGATTATGGAATTGAAAGTGGCGCAAACCGATCCCGGCCTCAAAGGCGACACCGCCACCGGCGGCAGCAAACCCGCCACGCTGGAAACCGGCGCAATTATCAATGTGCCGCTTTTCATCAATGAAGGCGAATTGCTCCGCGTGGATACAACTACCGGTAAGTATGTGGAAAGAGCTAAATAATTAAGAATTACGAATTTTACTCCGATTCGTAATTCATAATTCGTAATTGACTCCCATGATCGAACCACGCGAGCTAATTTCCGCAACGCGCCAGTTAGGCAGTATGACGGAAGCTGGCGTGGATATTTTGCGCGCCATCAAAGTCTTGCGGGCGCAAACAGAGAATCCGGAATTGGTGGCGCTGTATGATCGACTGGCGCAGGAGTTGCGATTGGGCAGCGGGTTGCCGGAGGCGATGAGTCACGCGCCGGAAGCATTTTCCGCCTTTGCCGTTTCGCTGGTGCGGCAAGGCGAGGCGCGCGGGGATTTGGCAACGTCGTTTTATCGCATTGCCGATTATCTGCAAAAAGAGCGAGAAGTCGACGCGCCGGTTCCCGAAGCTGCGCCTGCGGCGATTGTAAATCTGTCAAGCGCTGTGCCGGATCAATGTCCGTTGTGGCTGCGGCGCGCCATTTTTAAAACGTTAATTGTTATTAGCTGTTTATTTGCGGCTTTATTTCTCGTAGAAATTTTTGTAGCCTTGGGAATGATCGCGCTTCGCTGGCATCTGGCTTGCTCGTTATTGGTGGTAATTGCTTTTTTATTAGGCGTGACGTGGCGTTTGCGTCATAGTAAGGAAGCAGAAACTTCGCCGCCGGGCGTGAATAAAAGTACTTTTACCGAGGACCCTAAAAGTACTTTCAATAAATCTTCTGAAGCAACTTTTGAATAACCATGCAAGTATTACTGCTCGATGACAATGAAGAATTATGTAATTTTCTCGTGGCCAATTTGCACGAAAACGCCATCGATTCCAAAGGCGCCAATAGCATCGCGGAAGCGTTGACATTATTAAAAAAGGAAAAATTTGATTCGCTGGTAGTTGACTTGCAATTAGGTGACGAAGATGGTTTTGACTTTATTCAAAAGGTGCGTGAAAACCGTTCCGGCAAATCCATTCCGGTGATGCTACTTTCCGAATACGATACAACTCTGGCGCGACGTGTGGCGGCAGATTATGCCTGTAACGCATTTCTCAGCAAGCCTTTCACCACCACACAATTACTGGACGCGCTGCGCGGATTATCCAAAGACGCCACGATTAAACATTGAAAAAGTCAGAACTCAAGATCGCCGTTTTTTCCTCATCAGCAATTTGCGCGTCTTCGATTTGCAACAGGCTGGACGCCATATTTTGAATCGGCCACAGCGAACCATAAACCAGTCGTTTTGCGTTCACCAATTCCGTCATTTTTTCAATTCCAAAAACCGGCCCGCGCACGCGACAAAGATCAGCCCACACATTTGGCGCTTCGAGAATTTTGGATTGCAAACCGCGCAAATCAGCGTTCGATAAACCGCTTAAAAGTACTTTTACCGCAGGCGGATTTGCCAAAAGCCATTCCAATTCGGCAGACGGAAGCGGCGCAATCGGCAACATCCAGTGCATTCGCTGATCCTGAATTTCCCGATGAATTTGCACCGGCAATTCTCGCTCGCTCGCCAGAATAAACAAATCGCGCGCGCATTCGTCCCATAAATGATAACGATGATAATTCGGCAAAAGTCGCAAACCGGCGACGGGAATCTGTGAAAGTACTTTTTCTAAATCTACAAGTTGACGTGGATACGCGGGATTGACTACGACAAAATGCTGGAGATTTGCATGTTTGTCGATTGCATCCGCATCGCGCCGCGCCGCTTCCAGATTGTTTTCCCAAAAGATTTGTTGAAAAGAAGAAACCGCCGCGCCGCCAATTTGATGCTGCGCGCAACGGCTCTCAAAATCATCCAGCGAACTTTGCGCGAATCCGCGAAAAGGATAATCGCCAAAAAAAACGGTGGCGTCAAAAGTACTTTTCATAGAAGTTTATCTTAGCATAAGAAGCTATATTCTCGTCGCAGAATGTCCAGAGAATCGCGCGCGTAAGCAAGCGGAAAGTTCGGAGGTGCTGGGTTATTCCGCTTGCTTACGCGCGCGGTTCTCTGTTAAGTTTTCAAGTATGGAAAAAATCATCGACATGCACGTGCATCTTTGGGGACACAGCTTGGCGAGCGACCAAAATGCCTTGCGCGGAATGCTTGATCGGTATCCGCTGGCGTGGCTGGGCGTCATTCCGTTGTGGGGCGGCCATTATCCGTCGCGGGAAGAAATTCGTATTGGCAATGATGCGACAGTTGCATTTTGCAAATCAGATCCGGCGCGGCTCAAGGCGTATGTCACTGTCAATCCCTGTCATGCAAACGCGGCGGAAGAATTGCAACGTTGTTATGATGCGGGCGTCACGGCGGCAAAAGTTTGGGTTGCCGCGCGCGCCGATGATCCGGTGATTTTTCCTGTTGCCGAAAAATGTATCGCATTAAACCTGCCGTTATTATTACATTCGTTTCACAAAACTGTGGGACAATTGCCGCACGAAACCGATGCGCAACATGTTGCAAGTTTGGCAAAGCGCTATCCTGAATTAAAAATCGTCATGGCGCATCTGGCCGGAAATCCGTTATGGGGTTGCGCGCATATCGCTGATTGTCCCAATGTGTGGAGCGATTTCAGCGGCAGCTATTGCGAAAGCGATACCATCGAAACGGCGCTTTATTATCTGGGCGAAGACCGCGTGTTATTTGGTTCCGACGCGCCCGGCGCCGATTATTTGGTTAACTGGGGAAAAATGGTGGATGCCAATATCACGCCGGAACAGCGCTATAAAATCGCTTATGGAAACGCGCATCGGTTATATGGATGTTAAATTGAATAGAGCAAAAGGACTCAGATAAATCCCCTCTCCCTGATAGGGAGAGGGTTAGGGTGAGGGTCGCTTTTGGTACTGAAAGTACTTTTAGCGTTTCTTTCGATGAAAAATTCCCCTCACCCCAGCCCTCTCCCCGAAGGGGCGAGGGAGCTCAAAAATTAGCATATGATAAAAGGAGTTTTTTAAATGTATCGTCACTGGTTAACCCAGTTTTTTGAAAGATCAACCGATCCTCATATTTGGGTAGTTCAAGTATTCATCATCATTTTTTGCACGGCTGTTATTAATTTTTTTGTGGCGAGTGTATGGCGATTTATAGGAAAAATAATCGGCAACAAAAATCTTTTCAGTGATGCATTATTCGAAGCAGCCTGGTTGCCGATCCAGATATTTATTTGGCTCTGCGGCGTTAGCACAGCATTGTGGGTTATCAATCGCGCGTCACCGTTGCCCGTTCTCAGCTATTGGAGAATCGCGGCGCATTTGGTTTTTGTAGGATTAGTGGCGCTCTTTTGCGCGCTATTTGTCACTGGTGTGGAAAACCGTTTGGTCGATCCCACGATAATGAAAAAGCCAGTGGAACCGACTACCGCATCCGCCGTTGGGAGGCTGTTGCGCGTTTCGATTTATGTGACGGCTGCGCTGGTGATTTTTCAGTCGTTGGGTTTCAGTATTTCCGGCGTTCTCGCTTTTGGCGGCATTGGCGGTCTGGCAGTGGGTTTTGCGGCCAAGGATGTTTTGTCCAATTTTCTATCCGCGTTGGTTTTGTATGTCGATAAACCTTTTAAAGTTGGCGATTGGATACGCTCTCCAGATCGCGAAATTGAAGGCACCGTTTTGGAAATCGGATGGCGTGCCACGCGAATTCGCAAGTTTGACACCACGCCCATTTACATTCCTAATTCCGTCATCACATCGATCACTGTGGAAAATCCATCGCGCATGCTCAACTGGCGCATCCAGGAAAGCTGGCAAATTCGCTTTCATGATTGGGAGACGGTGCCCGATTGCATCGCCGCCATCAACAAGATGATGCATGAAAATGAGGACTTGGATTTACGTCGCAATCCCATTGTCAATTTCGATG
>Ga0164242_10005437_pt1 | contig 14196 bp, 24 predicted proteins | sample OricomgcompostMG_FD_108783 | JGI IMG/M metagenome (GOLD analysis project Ga0164242, IMG submission 108783) | Miracle-Growth compost microbial communities from Emeryville, California, USA - Original compost - Miracle growth compost (MG) ... | reverse complement strand
GCACGGCAGGGTAGCGGAACGCGCGGCGGTGCCAGTCGTGGAGCACACGGTTCAGGCTCTTGCCGTCCACGTCGGGCAGCAGGTACCGGACATCGGAGTCGGTGAAGTGCTCGCCCGGCTTGAAGAAGTCGATGACGGTCTCGATCACCTTGAGCTGGACCTCGCCCGGCGCGTGCCGTTGCAGGCCCGACTTGGTTGGCTTCCGGGTGGCGGGGTTGGGGTTGGGGGTGCTCATGCCGACACCTGCTTCCGGTGCCCGCCGATGGCGGTCTCGGTGCCCAGCCGGGCACGGTGACCGGCCTGCTCGCCAGCCGCCCGCGCTCCCGCCCCACCATCGGACGCTTGGCTACCCTTCCAGCTACCCTTGGCCGTCGACTGCCGCTTGTAGAAGTCGGTCACGTCCAGCTCGGCCGCACGCAGCGCCAGCTCGGCACCGGTCCCGTGTCCCTTGATCGCCGTCTCGACGGCGGTGTGCTTGGCTGCCATCAGCCGACGCCGGATCGTCGCCGCGTAGGTCGACTGGAAGTGCAGCCGGGCCGCACGTCCGGCGACCGGAAAGTAGCCCCAGTCCACGTAGCTGTGAACGTCGCCCCAGTAGTCGGTGTACTTCTTGGTGCCCTTGCGCCACACGACCTCTGAGCGGTACTCGCCCTTGCGCATGTAGGCGTCGGACTCCCGGACCATCTGCGGCAGCACCGTTGCGTAGATGGCCTCGGTGACCTCGATGTCCTGCGCGAACCCGTAGGCCCACACGCACACGCTGTTGCGGGCGATATCGAACCGCACGTTGTTGGCGTGGCCAATGGCCATCATCAACTCGACGTACGTTCCCAGCCCGACCTTGCCGCGCTGCCCGATGGGGATGCGCTTTGTGATGGGCACTTGCCGCTTCTCTTTGTCCAGCGTTGCCTTGCGCGCCATCGCCATGTCGATTGAGTACGTGGTCGATAGCTGTTGCGCCTTGTCCAGCAAGGCGTCCCGCTCTGCCTCGGAATCGGTGCGCTCTGCCTTGCGCAGTAGGTTCCCGATCCGCTCTAGCATGTCAGCCATGTGCTGACTCCCTTCGGTGTAGGTACGGTGAGTATAGCATACGGTTTGGTTGTTGCGATTACAACACCCGGATCAACATGACGATCATGTAGACGATCCCGACGACGACGGCCCAAGCCAGCGCCCACATGAGTAGCAATATCGTGCAGCCGAACACGTTGTTTCGTTCGTACTCTTGCAGGAACCGTTCTGATAGGCGCCGCTTGGACATGGCTACTCCGGCTCGGTGTTGCGTTGTGCTTCCGCGATAGCTTCTGCCGCGCGGTGTTGCTTGATCTGCTGTTCCATGATGAACAGCGCGATGTCATCCTCTCGACGTTGCCTCTCCCGTTGCTCGATGATCACCTTGTTGCCCTTGGAGATACCGTTCAGCAATCCGAGTACGGCACCGATCACTACGATGATCACGAAGATCACCAGTGCTTCGCCCATCTTCCTCATCCTCTCAAAGCCGTTGTCATGATGCGGGTCTGGCGGTCCAGGGACGCGAGCTGATCCTGCTCGATGGTGTCCTCGGCTTCCAGCGACCAGGCGTTGGTGACGGTCTTCTGACCGTCGCGGCGGACACGCCCCGCCGCTTGAATGTTCAGCAGGTTGTTGCTGTCCATCGAGTACCAGATTTCATTCGAGCACGCCCACTGCAACCCGTCCACGCCCTCGCCGATGGCGCCGATCTGCGCCACGATCACCTGTACGCCTTCGCCGTTGCCCCCGTTCTGCGGGGAACCTTGAATGAACGAATCTTTCGTGCGCTGCCGCTCGGCTTGCGGGACCGAACCGTCCCACCGTGCGGCCTCTATGTGCATCTTGGATAAGCGGTGCAGGATCGGGGTGATGATCCCAGCAGAGTGAGTGAAGATCACGCACCGCTCGCCCGGCTGGAAGTCGGATACGATGTCCTGCACCGCATCGAGCTTGCTGCCCTTGGTCTCCGGGTCGTACTTGAGCGTCACGTAGTCGACGGTCGAACGCTCCCCGGTCTGCGCGTCCACCTTGATCCGCTTGGCCATTTCGGTACGCGGCACGGCCAACGCGATCTGACGGAGCCGTGTGGCCATCACGACCGGGAACCCGGCCTCCACCGGGTAGTCGTTGTCCTCGATCCAGGCGAACATATTGGCCTGCAGCTCGTCGTACAGCTTGCGTTGCGAGGCGGACAGACTCACCTTCACCCGGTGGATCACGCGCTCGGGAAGATCCTCCTGCAGCCCGTTGGGATGGTTGATGCAGCAAGGGAATCCTTGTTCGTGCCGCCAGTACAGCGGCATGACCGACGCAATCTCACCGGGCGTGTACTCCCGGTCGTTGGCCTCGGCCATCCCCGACCACTGGTTGATGTGCTTGCCCATGTACCGATCCACGAACGGCCAGTAGTGGGTGAACGCAAGGTCTTTGCGGTGCGGCCACAGGATGTGGCTCACACCGAACGCACCCGATGGACGGTTGCCGTACGGGGTTGCCGACAGTGCCATCCGCATACCGCCCCGACGCTGCACCCCTCGGGCAGCGTCGCGCGCCATCACGAACGACGCCGACTTGCGGTTCTGCGCACGGTGAACCTCATCGAGAATCAGGAAGTCGATGGGAACCTCGTCCAACCCGTACTGCCGCATGAACTCCCAGCCGCCGAAGTACCAGCCCTGCCGACCGTTGATGCAGTCCACGATAGATGGATCGTCCTTGCGCAACCACCGCATCGGCTCGTCGCTCAAGAGCCGGATCGTGCGCTCCCACCCGTCACGGGTGTTGAGCGGGGCAATGATCATCTTGACCCCGGAATACGCTGCCCGCCTTGCGGCCTCGACCGCCACCGCCGTCTTGCCAGCCCCCACCTGAGAGGCGTTCAATCCAGCACCGTCCTGCCCGTCGTCGGACAGGAACCGTTCGACATCCGCCAGTTGATCCTTCCGCAGTTGGAAGTTAGATGTGGTCACGGTGATGCTCCCTTCGTTGAGTTGTTGTGTTGATGGATGTGTTGTACCGTTGGAGTGTATCAGGTCCGCGCCTTGTTGCGCGCGATTCGATCCTCGTACTTTGCCTTCCTCTCTTTGTAGATTTCGATGACCAGCTTGCCGTCCCGACCCGTCCAGAACGTGACCGCCTTGCCGCCCTTGAACTCAAGGCGCGCAACCGGTTTCGGGATGCGGTCGGCGTTGCGGTCGTACCACTGGTAGGCAGCGGTGGAGCTGATGCCGACCTCCCGGCACAGGTCGGCCAGGGTGAACACGTCCTTGGGATCGAACGTTACGGTTTGTGGTGCCATGTCACGACTCTCGCTTTCTCTTGATTGATTCGACCCGTCGTTCTGTGAACATGCCGGACCGGATGCTCGACCGAACCTCTTGCTCGGTCAGGTCGAACCGGCCCATGACGGCCTCGATCACCGGCTCGACCCAGGCGGTGTGCTCGGGTTCCAGCAGCGCCTTCCAGGTGCGCAACGTCCCGTCGTCCTCGACGGCGTACAGCCGCACGGTGCCGCCGTCCGGGTCGTGCCCGAACAGGATGGCAGCCTCACGACCCAGCGCCGGGTTGAGCACCAGCTCTTCCTCGGGAATGGCGTTGTCGTTGGGCGTCCGGCCGAACGTGAACCGTGGATCTTCCAGCGCCTCGGCGTACGTGGTCGGCAGCGGCTCGACGGAATCGAGCTTGACCGGGGCCAGGTTCGGGGACACGATCACCGGCTTGTTCTCGGCCAGCTCGGGATCGTCGTCGTCCGATGGGTCGATGGGCACCAGCTTGTACCCGGCCGGTGGCTCGAACGGACCGCGCGCGTCGAACCGTGCGCACATGAACGCTTGGTCGAACGTGTACTCGGTGTCCAGCACGACCTTGGCGATGGTCTCGGTGCTCACCGGGAACCCTTGCCGCACACGGACTGCGGTCATCTTGCTGATACCGAGCTTGACCTGCAGCTCGGCCAGCGAGTGCTGCCACAGCGAGCACTCGATGCGCCGTACGACGGCGAGCGATGGCGATTGCGCCATTAGATACCTCCCTTGATCAGAACGATTGCCCACACCATCACGCCGACGACGGCTAGCAGGAACAGCCCACCGTAGATCAGATCCTCGGCGAGATTGGATCTTCCCCCTCGGGTGCGGGACCTCGTTCGTTCAGTGCGAGCCACACGATTGCCACCGACAAAACGGTGACCGGCCAGAACACGCTCATCCCAACGACGGACGTTGCAGCTAGCAGCCAGTCGACCGGTTCGTAGGTCCGGCCGTGCCGACTCTTGAGCCTGTGAAGGGCGTCTCGGTACACCAGGCCCGACGTGACCAGCACGGTCACGATCCCGCCCGTCAGATAGACCATCGTTGCCAACCACATCAGCCCTCCAAACTCGGAACGTTGACCAGCGCCTCGCGCTCGTCGTAGTCGTCGGTGATGATCTTGTTCGTGCCCGGCACGTACAGGTGCGGGTCGCTCAGCAGCGCGTTGTACGTCTCGGTCAGCCGCTTGGCGGTGTCCGTCTTGGCGACCCGCGAGTTGGGGTCCAGGTCGAACGTGATGATCTGGTGCAGCTCTTGCATCAGGTCCAGGTAGTCCATTGTCCTTGCCTCCTATGCCTTGTCGTGTGCTTTGCGGTGAGATTCCGCTGCCTGCAATGCGAACCGCTCTTGGGTCCAGCGGCTCGCCGGTACGGTGGTGCAGCCGTCGCAACGGACGGCCCACTCGACGGGGTAGCTCTCGCTCCCCGCCCGTTCGTAGGCCACCGGCTCGACCCAGGTGACGACTTGATCGCTCATGCCGTGGGCACCTTGGACGCTTCGAGCTGGCTGCCCAACAGCCGGGTCAAACGCTCGCCCGCCTTGACGATTTCGGTCGCCCGCCACTGCAGGTCGACCACGTGGTGGTTCCAGACGATCCGGCGCTGGAACGCTTGGGCCTCGGTGACCTCATCGGTCGACGCCGTGCCGAACACGGTGGCGAACAGCTCCCGGCCCAGCTCCCACATCCGCTGACGGGCGTTGTCGGTGGCCTCGTCCTTGAACGTGTAGTTGAAGTCGACGGACAGCCGGAAGTCGTAGCGGTTCGGCCGGTCCCCGAACCGCGCGTTGTTGCGCTCGGTCGCGTACAGGGTGATGGCGTCGTACTCGACGTTGTTGATCTTGCCGTGCAGCTCCACGATGACGTGGAACTCGCGCGCCGTGGCGTCGGCCTGCTCCGCGATCCGGCGCAAGTCGTCGCCCAGGTACACCGGGTCGCCCGTGACGGGTTCGGTGTTGCGCAGGCTGAACCAGCGCATGGAGGACCGGTCGTTGGCGTCGACCCCGAACGTGACCGGCCGCTCCCGGCCCGAGTGACCCAGTTCCAGCGCGGTTCCCTTGCGCTGCCGGGCGTTCCAGGCGGCGAGCGCCTGCTCGACGGCTGCGGTGATCTTGTCGCTCTGCATGGTGGTGTGCTCCCTTGATCGGTGATTCGGTGAACGATGAACGATGAACGGTGAGGGTTGAAGTGTAGCAGGTGGGGTTACGGTGTCAAGCCTACTGCTCGGGGTCGTGGACCGCTGACACGTCGATCACGTCGCCGCCCAGGTGCGCGTCGATCCAGGCGTTGCCCTCTTCCCAGGTCGTGAACTCGATTTCCAGCCACGCCTCGGGGTGCGCGGCGACCCGGTACTCGCACCAGTAGCGGGTGTGGAACGTACGCCGGAGCGGGTAGCTCCACATGCCCCCGGCGTCGGTGATCATCACCCGGTTGGGCTGGCTGCGATCCGGGCTGATGCGGATGGGCGTCCCGATCCGGGTGTTGGTTAGTGCCATGCACACGGCGGTCAGGTGCAACCCAGCCTCCGAGCGCGGGTCGATTTCGATGATGGTCATTTCCCGTGCGCCTTTCTGTTGATGGTCTCTTTGGTAGCCTCGATCATTCCGAGCTGGACGATGTACGGAACGTCCTCGTACTCGGGGAGCTTGGCGCTGATCATGGTCTCGCCGGAGGGCGCGATCCAGTAGGCGATCTTGATGACGCCCAACCGGACCGCACCCTCTGGCAGACCCTTCACGACGACCTCTTGTGGCTGCGGTGCCACGCGCGCCACACCGGACCCGGAACTAGATACGCGACGATCCAGTCCAGCATCCGCTGCCTCACGATGCCGTCACCTTCCATGCCAGGTTGACGGTGACCTCGACCTCGGTCGGGGTGACTTGACGGGTGCCCCACACGATGGCGTCGGTGTCCGCGTGGATCACGAACGTCCCGGTGAAGTCGGTCCAGCTCGGAATGCGCGCGTCGTGCGCCGCGCCGAACACCGGCACCTGCCCGACCTTGGTGGCCTTGAGCGTGTGGACCCGGCGCGGGCCGGTGACCCAGGCGTTGCGCGGCGACACCTGCAGCATGTTGACCGCGCTCGTCTGATCCTCTCCCTGATCCTTGAGCGCTTGGGCGTACCAGCTCTTGACGCTAGTGCGCTTGCCGTCCGTGGCAATGCGGTCCAGGTGGCGCAGGATGTCCGGCCGGATCTTGGACATCGGGTTGCGCTCGTCGTTGAACGCCTCCAGGTCCAGCGTCGCCGTGATGGCCGCGCGCATGTCGCTCGGGGTGATGTGCGGGTGCTCGCCCGTCGATTCCAACCGGTAGCTACGGCGCAAGTACGCCTGCACGGAATCCTGCACTGCCTTGGTGGAGCGGGTCATGATCGGTTCCCTTCGGTGGTGGGGGTGGTGGAACGAACGGAGTGCCCGCAAGCACACCGCTCGGTGGTCCGGCTGCGCTGAACGGCAGCCGGTTCGTCGCTGACGTATCCGACCCCGTACGGGGCCACGTCGCCACAACGCTTGCAGACGTAGCCGTGCGGCCGGTCCTGCCTGACGATCTTGGTGGGCATGGGTCAGTCCCTACGGGTGAGGGTGATCACGTCACCGGCGGTGGCGTAGCCGTCGAACCGGGTCCCGGACCAGTGCCGGTGCTCGTCGTCCACGACGTAGACCGTCTCGCGGACGCACCGCCCGATGGACGGGTGGTTGGTCGGCCTGCGTCGCACGAAGTACACGGTCCCGAGCCGGTCGCCGGGCCAGGTGGTGAACGCGCGTGGATTGGTGCCGGTGACGTAGCCGGTGAACCTGCCGCCGACCGGGATCGCGGCGAACAGCTTGCGCTCGTAGTCGATGGTGCAGTCGGCGCACATGCGCTGCCAGCCGGACGCTACCGGCCTACTGGCGATGCTCGGGGTAGCGTCGTTGACGTGCCCGCAATCGGACACTCGGGCGGTGGTGGTCATGATCGGTCCTGCCTTTCGGTGATCGGTTTCGGTGATGGGATGAAGTGTAGCACGGTTGGTCAGCCCCAGGGCCAACCCTGATTCTCGGCGCACACCGGGCCGTACCCGACTGCGATGCTGCGGTCGTCCGAGAGTGCTCGGTTGCAGTTGATGCACACCCCGTAGGTCTTGCCGAACCGAGCGGCCTCGTCGGGGGTCACGTCCCTGAGCACACCGGCACGGGTCAGCAGGTCCCGGTCCAGCCCGCGCGTCCCGCCCCGGCGCTTGATCCAGTGGCCGGACGGGTCGGCCGGGTCGGTGTCGGCGGGCACGAACGCCAGCACGTACCGGTTGCCGGTGGTGACGTTGTGCCGCACCCGGACGAAGTAGGTCTCGGCCTTGGACACGTACACGTGCAGCCCGTCCCCGTAGTGCAGGTCGGGCATCTTGGCGGCGGGAGTCCCAGGCAGTGCCCCAGCGGGCCGGGACACCGGGCGCTGCCGGAGCAGCCACCCGATGGCGTCGCTGGCCTGCCCCTTGGTCATGTTGGGCGGGTTGGCTCCGAGCTTGCCCTCGGGGTAGCGCTCGACGCGGAGCTGCGCGATCTTTCCGAGCTGATTCTCGGTGGCCGGGTCGGATCGCCACGCCGGTTCGGGAGCGGTGTGCTCGGGGCTTGCCGGGGTGGCGGTGTGCTCCGTGGTCAGGGACGCCGGGGCATCCGTGACGGAGCGGCGGGTGGGGAACGTCGATTGCATGACGATGGTTCCTTTCGGTTCGTGTTGCGGGTGGTTGGGTTTCGGACTACGGGGTTGAGTTTGGGTTGGGTCAGTAGTACGACCGGCGCATGGTGGCGTTGCGCGACGGCATGTCGTCGTCGGGGTCCAGCTCCCGGAACCCGTGGTAGTTGTCGGTGTGCAGCAGCACGTACTCAAGCGCCGCCGCAACCCCGGCTCGGAATCCGCGCGCCTCTGCGCCGGGGTGCAGGTCGATGCCGTACCCCGCCATGTTGGCAGCGGTGTCGGACAGTTGCAGCAAGTGGTTGCAGTGCTCTTTCACGTCCTGCACCTTGATCGTCTTGCGCGTGGCCATGATTCCTCCTAGTTGTCGGTGGTGGTGGTGGACTTACCGGCCTGCGCAGCATTCAAGATGCGGGTGCAGGCGTCGAAGATCGGTCGGATTTCTGCGGGGGTGGGGGCGTCGGTCCCGGTCGTGCGCAACCACGTCTGGACGTAGGCCCGCATCTGTCCCTCGGGGAGCTTGAGCCCCAGGGTGCGCCCGACGATGAGCGCAACCGCTTCCGCCTGAACCTCCCGGATACCGCGATGGGTGGAGCTGGACGGGTCTGCGGTGTCCGTGTGCCCGAGCACGACGTGCGCGATTTCGTGCAGCATCGTCTTGTCGGGGAACGCTGCCACCGGGCTGATGGCGATGGTTCGTCCTTGGGAATACCCTTGCATGTTCCCGTCCAGCGATTGGAACGGTGCGGTCGTGATGTCCAGGTTTCGCATGACGTTGTTGGCGAACGTCTCGAACGTGATGGGTTCGGCGGTGTCGTCGGTGGTGGTGATGGGTTCCGGTGGGGTGGTGGCGGCGGGATCGGGGTCGACCTGCGCGGCCTCGAACAGGCACGGAACGAGCTTGAACCCTCCGATCTTGAAAGCCGTTGCGGCGTCGGATGTTTCGCCAGAGTCGTTGTCCCCGTTGTCGTCTCGGTCCTTGAAGAGAATGGGCCGGTTGATGAAGTAGGCTTTGCTCCCCTTCCGCACCCGGTAGCCCATGTCGCTCCACCGCTTGAACGTGGCGACCGGGGTCCGAACCCCTTGCATGGCAAGGAGAATCACGTTGCCCAGGCTGTAGTCGTAGAACCGGGAGTACGTGGTCAGGGCAGTGCCGGGGAGCGTGAGGGCGGCGTCCAGGATCTGCGCCCAGTCCTGCAGGTGGGCCGGGACCTCGCGCTTGGTCGCGGGCTTGCGCTTGGTCGCGGGCTTGCGTCCGGTGGTCCTGCGCTTGGTCGGGGCGGTGGCGGCGGTCATTTCAAGATCCTTTCGGTGATCGTTAGTACCGTGGGGTAAGGCCGGGGTTGAAGTGTATCACAAGGTGGTTGGATAGGTGCGGGGGTTTAGAATCGGTCATATGGGATTCTCCCACATGGTGGACGATATCTAACAAGCCGATGCCCGAAATGTCGTGTGATTAGGAGGTTTCTAATACAGAGATAGTAGTAGTAAGGGGGGTATAGCGGTCTATTGGGTTACACCTAAACGGTATAACCCGTTAGGGGATTAGACGGGGGAAAATGGGTGTCGCGTACGCGCGAAAGCAATACGGATAATCGGACATGGCGGTTGCTCCCGTCTGGTGCGGTCGCTGATGGGTTGGAGGGTCGTGGTGGGGTGATCGGATTAGGGGTGGGGGTTGGGACGGCAGGCGGAGACGTGGGACGGCGGGAATCGGCGGGTGTCGGCCGGTTTGACGGCGGCGGATTGAGCGGGGCTGATAATCGGACATTAGGGATGAGTTCACAGAGTGGGAACGGACAAGTCATGATTTGTCCGATATCCATTGCCCTTATACACATTACTCGGCGGTAACGTGGGTTGTGTATAAGGGCAATGGATGTCGGGAGTGTCATCTTTGGTCCGGTGAATCGTCCGATGTCCGGTTCTGAGCGTCAGCTCCGATAGGCCCGGTCTCCGATGGCCGGTGCGGTGACGGACTGGAACACGCAGACGAGCTGCGGGTGAACGTCGGTAGAACGGAAGGGATATCCGTCCAGCGCAAGGGCTATCGCCTGCTGGTGGCGGGAAGTCGTTGCGCTGTAGCGAACGTCGGGCAGCATCCACTTGCCGTGAGGGTGACCGGTCTCGTCCCGGTTCTGCAGCGTCTGGACGTGCCAAGCGATGGGGGTCTCGTACGAGTAGACGATGTAGTCGGCATCCGTTGTGAGAGGCCGGATGTCGTCCGGTAGTTCTCCAGTTGCGTTGTCCGGCAGGGATTGTCCGGCGACGTGGGGCTTGCCGACGAGGCTCCCGTTGGAGTTGCGGAACGTCCGGTGCTCCGATAGGAGCTGTACCAGCTTCTCCCGGTCGGCGCGTGCGGATCGTCCCGAGTGGATTGCGATGGTGGTGGTCATGGTGGTTTCTCCCGTTCTGTGAATCGTAAATAGGGTGGTGGGGTTTCGTCCGATGACTAGGGGTGGGCTACCGGTAGGCGTCCATCAGCAGGTTGGCAAGGTGGGCGGGCAGCGCGTCGAAAGATTGGCAGGCAGTGCAGCGCCCGCCCGTGAGCGCATCGCACTCGCACGGGAGCGCGGCGTCGTGCAGTAGTTGGGCGATGGGGTCGACGGTCGGGGTGGGCACGCGCGTGATGCCACGCGGTTGTTTGGGGTGCGCAATCGCCGCGTAGTCTTGCGCGGCGAGACGAGCGCGCCAGTTGGAAGCCTTGCGGGACATGGGGTTTCGCCTTTCGGACGGTGGTGGACGGTGAGACGTGTTGCGGGGCTTGGGGTTTCGGGCGGGACTAGTCGGTGGGCCAGTGGCGGTGCGCGGCGATCATCTGGAACGCGCGGCGATTGGTGACGTACCCGCCGTCGCACTCGCATTCCAGCCAGATGGAGAGGGCCTGCGGCCGGGGGTCGGTCTCGTCTACGTGGGTCTCACGGAACGCGCGGCACGTGCCGCATCGCGTATCGCGCAGGTCGCGCGCGAGCTGCGGCACGTCGTAGGTCGTCGTGCTGCTGTGGTGCTGTGCCATGACGGGGTGATCCTTCCTAGAAGCAATCGGTGGCGTCGTCGTCGTCGGAATCCCAGGCGTCGAACTGGGCGCACAAGGTGCCCCAGTCGGAGAGCGCGGTCTCGCGCTGCCAGGGGTGGTAGAACGCTGCGTCGCGGAACCCCTGCGAGTCGATTCGCAGGATGTAGGTGCCCGCCCACAAGTAGGCGCACTCGGTGAGCTTGCCGCACTCGGGGCCACCGATGGCGGTGTCGGGCTCGACCGGGCGGTACTCGCCGGTCGACAGGTCGAATCGTGCGCACCAGCCGGTCGGGGCCTCGACGTCACCGGTCGTGGCGTCTTGGCTGCTGTCAAGGCTCAGCGTGTGGAGCGCTCGGGTGATGTTGTCGTGCATGGTGCGATCCTTTCGGGGTGGTGTGCTCGGTAGCACGGTGGGCCGCATTACGTCACGGTGACGTAATGGGTAGGGCAGGCAGGCATGGCAGTGCCCCGCCCGACGTGAGGTTCGCCGGGCGGGGCAGGCTCAGTGCAGGGTCACCACGACCCTTGACCGCGCGCGCGTTGCGCCTTGACGATTGCGGCGTCTCGCTCAGCCTTGACGCGCGCCCGCTCAGCGTCGCGCGCTGCACGCGCGTCTCGCACGATTGCCGGGCGCTGGTCGCGCTTGCTACGTGCAGCGTCGCGCGCGTTATACCGGTCGCGTCCGGGCGTGAGAATCGCGCCCGTCGCGTCTCGCTCAACGTCAACGGTAACGGTCGCAGCGTCTCGCATGATCGCGTCGACTGCGCGCGTACCGGTATCGGTCGCTAGCTTGCTGTCAAGGGTCACGCGCGCGCGTTGTAGGTCACGCCGCAAGCGACGCCGCGCGGACTTGCTGAGGTTGCCGGGCGCGGCGTAGTTGCCGCGCGTCTCAGCTTGCCGGTAGTCGTGCGCGCCCGCAATTAGGTGAGTGCGCTCAGCGCGCGCCATAGCGATTACAACGTACTCAGCAGTCACGCGCGCGTGCGTGTCGCCCTCCCATTGCGATGTTTCCAGCTTGCGCTTGCGCTTGCCGGGGATCGCGTGTGACTGATTGCCGGTCGGTGCGGTCACCGTGTGCGCGCGCTTGCCATCGGGCAGGCAGTACGCGCAATCGCGTGCGATCATCTCATGCACACACCGGTCGGTGCGCGCTTGCTCGCTCGCTGCGCGCTGCGCGGCGTCTCGCTGCGCTTGCTGCGCTCGCTGCGCTCGCAGCATGGCAGGCTGCGCGCCATAGTCTGGGGACGCCGGTAGCAACCCTTCGCGCTGCGCTTGCGCTGCGCGCTTGCGCGCGCCCGGTGCGCCCGTGCTGATGCCGTAGGACATTGGATATACCTCTCCCTAGGTCATGTCTGCCGATCGCACAGCGCCGGGATGGCGCTGCGGGGCGAACAACTAGAACAATGGGGGTTGCCGTGTCACAGGTCAAGGGTATGCCTGTAGAATCACTCGTTAGAGTGAAGATCACGCTGTGATGTCACGCTGCGTGATGGCCGGCGGGGGCGTTGAGCTAGGCCGTTCGGGTGAATCGTCACTCGAACGGGTGACCAAGAAAACCATCCGATATGTCCGAATCGTCTCTTTGGCACCGGCGACCAACGTGCGTGCGTCGACCAAAAAATCGCAGTGGATTCGCATATGGGAAAATCTGCCGGGTACGCGCATAAGGCCGAACCGCTACCCTCTATACATGCACGCGACAGACGGCACGCCGGACACCGACCCCCAGGACAGCAGCACGCCGGAACCGCAAAGTCCAGCGGGTGTGCTCCGTAACCGGCGCGCGACCACCGGCAAGAGCAAGGACAAGAAGCCCCCGCTCGGTGCCGCGACCCCCGCCGACACCGCTAAGCCCGAGCCCCCGGCCGACGCCCCCACTCCCAACCCCTCTGCACAAGACACCGAACCCGAGCCACCGATGAAGCGACCGGAGGTCGGCAACCGGATCGACAAGCTGCTGCGAGATTCCATCGAGTACGCCCGGCAGCACTTGAACACCAGTGCGGGCGACAGCATGTTGGACGAGTCGATCTTCGCCATGCGCAAGCGGGGGCTCAGCATCCCGGAGATTGCCCGGCACTTCCAGGGCACCCTCTCCGAGCAGGACGTGGAGCAGCGGATCGCGCGCCAGCTCGCCAACTTCGCGGCCCTCTCGACCAGTGAGTACCGGGCGCTGCAGGTTGCGCGGCTAGAGGACGTTATCAATATGTGCTACGACTACGCGCGCGGCGGTAGCGAAGAGCACGTGAAGATGTTGCTGCTGGCCATCGAACGGCTCAACAAGATGTTCGAGCTGGAATCCACCAAGACGCAGATCGAGATAAACCTGGTGACCAGCCAACAATCCTCGCTCATCTTGGCCATCATGGACGCCATCACCCGCATCGTGTTGACCAATCCCCAGGTATCCAAAGCGCTCGAAATGGCGAACATCGAGCAGGAAGTGATCGACGGTATCACCGGCGAAGCGCTGGACGTGGCGACGGAACAGCTCATCAACGCGCAGCATTCGATGCTGGAAATCGACCTTAGCCAAGAAACCTCCCGCGTTATCGAGGCGATCAACTAATGGCACCCTCACCTTCATCCTCTACGCACAATCGCAGGCAACCACCGCCCACGATTCGCAGCAGCAATGTCGCGTCCATTGCCCAGGCGATGAAGCGCGCTGCAGAAACGATCAAATATCGCGCGAAGATGGCGCAATATCAAAACGATCCCGTTATGTGGATGAAAGATCGAATCAACGTAGATATTTGGTCTAAGCAGAAAGAAGTCGCGCAATCTCTAGTAGATAACAAAAAGACTGCGGTCAAGGCGTGCCAGGGCGTGGGCAAGACTCAGATCGCGGCGTACCTGATCTGCTGGTGGATCGACGTTCACGCCGACGACGAAGTGCTGGTGGTCACCACCGCGCCGACCGACCATCAGGTGAAGAAGCTGCTGTGGGGCTACATCCGCGAGCTGCACCGCAAGCACGGTCTGCGGGGGACGGTCAACGAAGCGGCCGAGTGGAAGTCCGGCGACCGCGACTTCATCGCCTACGGCCGCAAGCCAGCCGACACCAACCTGTCGGCGTTCCAGGGCGCGCACCGTAAGTACCTGCTGGCCGTCATTGACGAGGCGGGCGGCGTTCCCGCATCTATATGGGAAGGCGTGGACGCCATCACCACGATGGACACCAACCG
>Ga0164242_10005436_pt1 | contig 14196 bp, 15 predicted proteins | sample OricomgcompostMG_FD_108783 | JGI IMG/M metagenome (GOLD analysis project Ga0164242, IMG submission 108783) | Miracle-Growth compost microbial communities from Emeryville, California, USA - Original compost - Miracle growth compost (MG) ... | reverse complement strand
TAACGATGACCGGGATACCTGCGAACACCCGCCCGCTCGACGGGCCCGCGCCGCGTCTGAAGACGCCTGCCGGCGCCACAGACTGCCATATGCACATCTATATGCCCGGCTTCGAAGCGCAGCCCGGTGGACCGCCGATCGCCGAACTGGCCACTCCGGACGACTATGCCGTCGTCCAGAAGCGCCTCGGGCTGGAACGGGTCATCGTCACCCAATCCAATGCCTATCAATTTGACAACGGCTCGACGCTTGCCGCGCTCGACGCGTTCGGCAAGGACCGGGCGAGGGCGATCATCGCTCTTTCGCCGACGATGAGCGTCAAGGAGTTGCAGGCGCTCGATGAGCGCGGGGTTCGCGCGGCGCGCATCATGGACCTGCCCGGCGGAGCTGTGCCGATCGCGGAGATGCCGCCCGTCGAAAGGCTGGCGCGCGAGGTCGGCTGGAGCCTGATGGTCCAGTTCAACGGCCGCGAAATCGAGAAGCATTACGATGCGCTGAATGCGATCGAGACGAATTACGTCATCGACCATCTCGGCAAGTTCATCGATCCGGTGCCGGCCGACGATCCGCGCGTCGACCTGATCCTGCGTCTCATCGATCGCGGCAATGCGTGGTTCAAGATCGCCGGGGCATACGAGACCAGCCTCGAGGGCGCGCCGGCCTTTGCCGACGTTGCGCCGGTCGCGCGCCGCGTCATCGCACATGCGCCGGAGCGGATCGTCTGGGGTTCCAACTGGCCGCATGTCGGCGTACCGCGCGAGCGGTATCCCGACGACGCGGTGCTGCTCGACAGTCTCCTCGATTGGGCGCCGTCGGACGAAGTCCGCCGGAAGATCCTCGTCGACAATCCGGCGGCCCTCTACGGGTTCTGATCTTATCCGGCCGAGGCGGCGGCCTCCAATCCCCGGCGAATGTCGGCCATCAGGTCGTCGACGTCCTCGAGGCCGATCTGCAGGCGCATGACCGGGCCGTTGCCGGGCGCCTTGGCGATCGTACGGTCGGCGAGGCTGACGTGCACGGCAAGGCTTTCGTAACCGCCCCAGGAATAGCCGAGACCGAAGATTTCGAGAGCGTCGAGGAAGGCGTGCGCCTTCGCCTTGTGGCTCGACGGACTTCCTCCGTCCAGCACGATGGAGAATATCCCCGACGAGCCGGAGAAATCGCGTTTCCACAGGGCATGGTCCGGATGGCTCGGCAGGGCAGGGTGGAGAACGCGTGCCACGCCCTCTTCACGCTCGAGCATCTCGGCGATCGCCAACGCGCTCTGTCGATGGCGTTCGAGCCGCACCCCCATCGACCGCAGGCCGCGCAGGACGAGATAGCAGTCGTCCGGTGCGGCGCAGACGCCGAGCGTGATCTGGGCCTGGTGCAATGCCGGCCACGCCGCCGTGCTTGCCGAGACGGTTCCGAGAAGCACGTCCGAATTGCCCGACGGGTATTTGGTCGCCGCATGGATCGACAGGTCGATACCATGGTCGAGCGGCCGGAAATAGAGCGGTGTCGCCCAGGTGTTGTCCATGGAAACGAGGGCGCCCTTGTCGTGGGCGGCCTTGGCTATGGCCCCGATGTCCTGCATCTCGAACGTGTTGGAGCCCGGCGCCTCGGTGTGCACGAGCTTCGTCTCGGGGCGAATGAGGTCGGCGATGCCCGCCCCGATATGGGGGTCGTAATAGGTGGTCTCGACGCCGAGACGCTTCAGCATCGTATCGCAGAAATTGCGGGTCGGATGGTAGACGGAATCGACGACCAGCACGTGGTCTCCGGCCGAAAGCACGCCGAGGAACGGCACGGTGATCGCGGCGAGCCCGCTCGGGACGATTATCGTTCCCGCCGATCCCTCCAACTCGTCGATGGCGTGGGCAAGCGCATCGGTCGTCGGCGTTCCGCGCGTGCCGTATGTGTATTTCTGCTCGCGCGTCTCCATCGTGCGCGCATCGGGAAAAAGCACGGTCGAGGCATGCACGACGGGCGGATTGACGAAGCCATGAAAGTCGCGGGGATTGTAGCCGCTATGGGCGAGCGTTGTATTGATCCCGCGCGGTTTTCCGGATGCGTCTGCCTTGCTCATGATTTTCCTCGAATGATGCTGACGAGCACCCGTGTCGATGCTCGAAGGGGATGTGGCGCGGGCGAACTTTAGGCATTCGACGCAAAAAGGAAAGGCAGCGCGCGCAACTGAACGTCAAATGAGCAGAAATGCGTCATTTGAGTGTTGTTTTAGCGATTGCAAGTCTTGACCCCTGTGACGTTTCGTCATGTGATGGGCCGTCCAGGCTGATGAGGCAGGTGACGCGGGATGCACTTGTATCTGTGTTGCGCCCTGATGAGCTGTGGGAGACAAACGGGCAACAGGACAAAAGGTTGTATCAGATGAGAAAAACAATTCTGTCGGCGGCGATCGGCGCGGCAGTGCTGCTTGGATATGGTGTGCAGGCAGCCTCCGCCGCTACGCTGGACGACGTCAAGAAGAAGGGTTTCATCCAGTGCGGCGTCAGCCAGGGCTTGCCCGGCTTCTCCAATCCGGACGACAAGGGAAACTGGACCGGCATCGACGTCGATTTCTGCCGCGCGGTCGCGGCGGCTGTCTTCAACGATGCGACGAAGGTCAAGTTCACGCCGCTGTCGGCCAAGGAGCGCTTCACGGCTTTGCAGTCGGGTGACGTCGACATCCTGGCGCGCAACACGACCTGGACGATGAGCCGCGACACGCAGCTCGGCCTCGCCTTCTCGGTCGTCAACTATTACGACGGCCAGGGTTTCATGGTCCGCAAGGAAATGAACATCAACTCGGCGTTGCAGCTTTCGGGCGCATCGGTCTGCGTCAACACCGGCACGACGACCGAGCTCAACCTCGCCGACTATTTCAAGTCCAACAACATGAAGTACGAGCTCGTCGCCTTCGAGAAGTCCGACGAGGTCGTCGCCGCCTACGACGCCGGCCGCTGCGATGCCTACACGACCGACAAGTCGGGCCTCTATGCCCAGCGTCTCAAGATGAAGAACCCGGACGACAACATCATCCTGCCCGAGACGATCTCGCAGGAGCCGCTCGGTCCGGCGGTGCGCCAGGGCGACCAGCAGTGGCTGAACGTCATCAAGTGGACGCACTACGCGATGCTCGAGGCCGAGCTTTACGGCGTGACGTCGAAGAATGTCGACGACATGATGAAGAGCGACAATCCGAAGATCCAGCGCCTGCTCGGCGTCCAGGACGATTTCGGCAAGTCGATCGGGCTCGACAAGACGTGGGCCCACGACATCATCAAGGATGTCGGAAACTACGGCGAGGTCTTCGACAAGGACGTAGGCAAGGATTCTCCGCTGAAGATCGAACGCGGACAGAACGCCTTGTGGACCAAGGGCGGCCTGCAGTACGGCATGCCGATCCGCTGACCTTCGACCTTTCAGACGAAGTCTGATCCGAACCATCGTGTCCGGGCCGTCCGGCCCGGACACGTGACGCCCAAAACAATACGTTCCGTCGATCCAGGCGGACAGGGAACCGAAACACGATGACGACAGGTGGCCGGGATAACGGGCGCCGAGGGTTGTCGTGTTGGAAAAAAAGAGAGGCTGCATGGCGCTGCAGGACGTTTCTCGTGACGTCGGGCCCCCCAAGGTTGCGATTTTCAACGATCCGAAAATCCGCGGCTGGGTCTATCAGACCGTTCTTCTGGTCATAGTCGTCTACCTTGCCTATGTCGGCATCGAAAACATGTTCGACAATCTGCGCAAGGCGCACATCGCTTCGGGATTCGGCTTCCTCTTCGATCCGGCCGGGTTCAACATCAGCCAGAAGCTCATTCCCTATAGCGAGGGGTCGTCGTCCTATCTCGATGTCTATCTCGTCGGACTGGCGAACACGCTGCTCGTGTCGATCCTCGGCGTGATCGCGGCGACGATCCTCGGCTTCATCATCGGCGTTTGCCGGCTTTCGACGAATTTCGTCGTGCGCGGGCTTGCAACGACCTATGTCGAGATATTCCGCAACATTCCGCTGCTGCTGCACATCTTCATCTGGTATTTCGGCGTCCTTCGCCTTCTGCCGGTGCCGCGCCAGAGCGTGAAGATCGGCGAACTGGCACTGCTCAACAATCGCGGCCTCTTCGTGCCGAAGCCGGTTTTCGGCGAGCTTTTCTGGCTAACCGCGGTCGCGTTCGTCGTTGGTGTCGCGATAACGGTGCTGCTCGCCAGATGGTCGTCCAGGCGCCAGATGCGAACTGGCCAGCGCTTTCCGATGCTGTGGCCGGCCCTCGGGCTCATCATATTGCTGCCACTTGTCGTCTTCGCCGCAACCGGCTCGCCGCTTCAGTTCGACTACCCGAAGCTCGGCACGTTCCGCCCGACCGGCGGTACGACCGTCCTGCCGGAACTGATCTCGCTTCTGCTTGCCCTGTCGAGCTATACGGCGGCCTTCATCGCCGAGATCGTGCGGGCGGGCATCCTTTCCGTATCGAAAGGACAGACGGAAGCATCCTATGCGCTCGGGCTGCGGGCTCGTCCGACACTTCGGCTGGTGATCATCCCCCAGGCCCTGCGGGTGATTATTCCGCCCCTCACCAACCAGTATCTCAACCTTACGAAGAATTCCTCGCTTGCCGTAGCCATCGCCTATCCGGACCTCGTGTCCGTGTTCGCGGGCACCGCGCTCAACCAGACCGGCCAGGCGGTGGAAATCATCATGATGACCATGCTCACCTATCTGGTGATCTCGCTGATCACTTCGGCGGGAATGAACTGGTACAACAACAAGATGGCGCTGGTCGAAAGGTGAGGTCATGAGCTCTATCCAGGAACAGACCGACATCACCTTCGTGCGCCAGGACATGCTGGCCTCGGTGCCGCCGCCGGAACGCACCGGCGGCGCGATCGGCTGGATCAGGTCGAACCTGTTCTCGTCGTGGGCCAACGCGATCGCAACGATCGTGGCTCTCTACATTCTCTACAGCGTCCTCGTGCCGTTCATCGATTTCGTCTTCGTCAACGGCGTATGGGACGGCGGCGGACGGGACGTCTGCGCGACCAAGGCACAGGGAGGCATCCAGCCGCCGGCATGGTTCGGCGGTTGCTGGGCCTATGTCCGGGCCTATTTCGCCCAGTTCATCTACGGGCTCTACCCGATCACCCAGCGCTGGCGCGTCGACATCGTCTTCGTGCTGTTCTTCGGCGGACTCGTCCCGCTGCTCATTCCGCGCATGCCGTTCAAGACGGCCAATATCGTCTTCATGCTGATCGTCTTTCCCGTCGCGGCCTTCATCCTGCTGACGGGCGGCAATGTCCACTATCACGGCTTCCTTCTGCCGAACGCGCTGATGACGCCGTCGCCGCTCAAATTCGCCGTCGACTACGTGATATTGACGCTGATCCTGATGGCGATCGGATACGGCATGGCGCGGGGCACCGAAAGCGATCCGCGGCCGACGCTCCAGGTCATACTGGCGATCATGGTGCTGCTTGCGGTCATCCTTTTTCTGACGGCGATCGATTTCGGGCTCCAGCCCGTCGAGACGGCGCGATGGGGCGGCTTGCTCGTGACGCTGGTGCTGGCTGTCACCGGGATCGCGGTGTCGTTGCCGCTCGGCATCATCCTCGCGCTCGGGCGACGGTCGACGATGCCCATCGTCAAGCTTCTCTCGGTGATCTTCATCGAGTTCTGGCGGGGCGTGCCGCTTGTCACGGTGCTCTTCATGGCCTCCGTCATGCTGCCGCTGTTCCTGCCGAACGGCGTCAGCTTCGACAAGCTGCTGCGCGCGCTGGTCGGCGTGGCGATGTTCTCGTCCGCCTATATGGCCGAAGTCGTCCGCGGCGGCCTGCAGTCCATTCCCAAGGGGCAGTACGAAGGAGCGATGGCCCTTGGGCTGACCTATTGGCAGATGATGGGGAAGATCATCCTGCCGCAGGCGCTCAAGGTCGTGATCCCCGGCATCGTCAACACCTTCATCGGGCTGTTCAAGGACACGACGCTGGTGCTGATCATCGGTCTTTACGACTTCCTCGGGCAAATCCAGGCGAGTTTCTCGGATTCGAACTGGACGTCGCCGGTGCAGGTGGTCACCGCCTACACTTTCGCGGCCTGCATCTATTTCATCTTCTGTTTCTCCATGGGACAATATTCCAAGTTCATGGAGCGCCGGCTCGATACCGGTCATCGGTCATAAGGGAACAAAGCGACCATGTCAGACAGCACGGCTGAAGCCATCGACCGACCTTCCATGACGGTCTCCAAGACCGATGTCGCCGTAGACATCGTCGGAATGAACAAGTGGTTCGGCGATTTCCACGTTTTGCGCGACATCAACCTGCGCGTCATGCGCGGCGAGCGCATCGTCATCGCCGGGCCTTCCGGGTCTGGCAAGTCGACCATGATCCGCTGCATCAACCGGCTGGAAGAACACCAGAAGGGCAAGATCGTCGTCGACGGCATAGAACTCACCAACGACCTGAAGAAGATCGACGAAGTGCGTCGCGAGGTCGGCATGGTGTTCCAGCACTTCAATCTCTTCCCGCACCTGACGATCCTGGAGAACTGCACGCTCGCGCCGATCTGGGTGCGCAAGATGCCGAAGAAGAAGGCCGAGGAAGTTGCCATGCACTTCCTCGAGCGGGTCAAGATCCCGGAGCAGGCGAACAAATATCCGGGCCAGCTCTCCGGCGGCCAGCAGCAGCGCGTGGCGATCGCCCGGTCGCTGTGCATGAATCCGCGCATCATGCTTTTCGACGAGCCGACTTCGGCGCTCGACCCGGAGATGATCAAGGAAGTGCTGGACACGATGGTGGGGCTTGCCGAAGAAGGGATGACGATGCTGTGCGTCACCCACGAGATGGGTTTCGCCCGGCAGGTCGCCAACCGCGTCATCTTCATGGATCAGGGACAGATCGTCGAGCAGAACGAGCCGGCAGAATTCTTCGACAATCCCCAGCACGAGCGCACGAAGCTGTTCCTCAGCCAGATCCTCCACTAACGGCGCTGGTGGAAAGGCCCGCTTCCCCTCAGGTGTCGAGGCCGGGCATGCGATAGCCGTAGAGCCAATCGAAATCGGCGGCGAGGCTTTCAGCCTTGCGCGTTGCGAGCACCATGTCGCGTCCCAGGCGGAGCGGTCCGCGGGCGTGGTAGGCAAAGCGATTTAAGGCAGTCCTTTGCCGGACCTTTTCGACGCGTGCCCTGCGGCGATGCTCGAAGCTGGAAAGGCCGGCCGGCCCGAGGTTGACATAGGTGTCGGCAAGATCGAACGCATCCTCGATCGCCATTGCCGCTCCCTGGGCGGCGAAAGGCATCATCGCATGGGCTGCATCGCCGATCAGGATCAGATCGTTTTCCGCGCGCCACGGGCCGTCGGCGACCTCATGGAGCGGCCAGAGGATCGCATCGCCGGCCGAAGTGACGGCCGAGCGGATCGCCGGATGCCAGCCGGCGAACGCCGCGTCGAGCTGCAGGCTGCTCTCGCTGGCCGATGGTCGCAGGGTTGGAGCCGGGCTGCGTGCGACCGCGACGACGTTGAAGCTGCGCCGGCCGGCAACGGGGTAGACCACCAGATGGCTGCGTGGACCGAGAAAGGCGGTGGTACCGTCGTCTTCGAGGCGGATGGATTCCAGCCGATGGGCAGGCACGATCATCCGCCATGCGGCATAGCCGGAAAATTTGGCCGGCGCCGTGCCGGGAAGCAGCTTGCGCAGGGGAGACCAGACGCCATCGGCGCCGACGATCAGGTCAGGCGGAGCGTCGAGGCTTGACCCGATCGCCGCCTTTGCCTCGGCCAGCGAACGCGCATCGAGGCGCGTGCCCAGCATCAGACGGCACGCCGGAAGCTTTCGCACGGCCGTAACCAGAATGTCCTGCAATTCGGCGCGATGGATGACGCCGTAGGGCGCGCGCCATCTTCTGCGCGCAAAGGCGCCCATCGGCACGCCGGCGATCGTTGCGAGGGACTTGCCGGAGCGCAATGCGACGCGATCGATCTCGCACCACCGGCTTTCGATTGCGGGCATCAGTCCGAGCCGGTCGAGGACGGCTGTCGCGTTCGGCGAGAGCTGGAGACCGGCGCCGACCGCGCTCAGGTCTTCGGCCTGCTCCAGGATCGCGACCTCGGCGCCATGGCGGGCAAATGCGATCGCCGCCGTCAGTCCGGCAATTCCGGCGCCGACGACGGCAATGCGCAAGGATTTCATTGGTCGGGAGGCCGTTCGCCTCAGGCCGCCTGATCGATGTAGGCGCAGCCTTCAGGCCGGGTCTCGTCCCATTTCAACGCCGGATTGTACTTGTAGAGCGTCGAGCAATAGGGGCAGACCTTCTCGAAATCGTCGCCCATGTCGAGGAATTCGTGCGGGTGGTCGAAAGGCGGAACGGCTCCCACGCACATGAACTCGCGCACCCCGATCTCGACCGAGTCGTGCCCTGCGTCGTTCTGATAGTGCGGAATTCCGTGGCCGGCCATTTCGTGGCTCCCGTGCTGGTCCTTAAAGTTGGGCGGACCATACAGATTGGCGACACAAATGTGTAGATGCATTTTGTCTCGTCGCCCATGCCGCCGCCGCCTCTTTCCCGAGGGCCGCGTGGCGGGTAGGTTGCGCCGCAAGAAACGAGGGCGGTGATGAATTTCGACAGGATTCCGATGAGCAGCTTTTCCCGTCAGGGACTGGATCTCGCTTACTTCGAGACCGGCGATCCGGCCGGTCCGCCCGTGCTTCTCATCCACGGTTTTGCCTCGACGGCCCATGTGAACTGGGTCTACCCGGGCTGGACGAAGACGCTCGGCGATGCCGGCTACCGGGTGATTGCATTCGACAATCGCGGTCATGGCGAAAGCGCAAAGCCGCACGATCCGGCATTTTACGATCCCGCGCTGATGGCCGGCGATGCATTCGCCCTGCTCGATCATCTCGGCATCCGGTCGGCCCATTTTTTCGGCTATTCGATGGGAGCGCGCATCACCGCCTACGCCATGCTGGAGGAACTGCAGCGCGTCAGGTCGGCGATCTTCGGCGGCCTGGGGGTCGGTCTGGTCAAGGGGGTGGGTGATTGGGACCCGATCGCCGAAGCCTTGCTTGCCGCCGACCCGGAGACGATCACGGACGAGAAGGGACGCATGTTCCGCGCGTTTGCCGACCAGACGAAGAGCGACCGGCTGGCGCTCGCCGCCTGCATCCGGGCGACGCGAACGACGGTGAGCGAAGAAGACGTCCGCCGCTTCGAAGTGCCCGTGCTGATCGGCATCGGGACGAAGGACGAGATCGCGGGATCGGGCAGCGAACTGGCGGCACTGCTGCCGGATGCGCGGGTGGTCGACATTCCCCGCCGCGACCACATGCTTGCCGTGGGCGACAGGGTCTTCAAATCCGCCGTGCTGGATTTTCTTGGCAAGCAAACCCGCAAAGACGGCTGACCGCGCCGTCGATTTTGCGCACGCCGCGCGAAATCCGGAACGCCCATTTAATTCGCCCGGCCTCTCCCCTATGTTATGGCGCACTCGCAAGCAGCCAGGGAGACGGTCGATGTCGGCCAAGCAGGAAAGACGTACCGGCGAAACGGTACAGGCGATGGACCCGATCTGGAACGCCGTGCGGCAGGAAGCCGAAACGGCCATCGCGGCCGACCCGGTTCTTACCGCATTCCTCATGTCGACGGTGCTGAACCAGCCTTCGCTGGAGGAGGCGGTGATCCATCGGGTCTGCGAGCGTCTCGGGCATCCGGACATGCAGGCGAACCTGCTTAGGCAGACATTCGTCGAGATGTCGGGCGACTGGCCGGAATGGGGAACCGTTCTGCGGGTCGACATCCAGGCGGTCTATGATCGCGACCCGGCCTGCGATCGCTTCATCGAGCCGGTGCTTTATTTCAAGGGATTCCATGCGATCCAGACGCACAGGCTCGCCCACTGGCTTTGGCAGAAGGGCAGGCGGGATTTCGCGCTCTATCTCCAGTCGCGCTCCTCCGAGATATTCCAGACCGATATCAACCCGGCCGCAAAGCTCGGCAAGGGCATTTTCCTCGATCACGCAACCGGTCTCGTCGTCGGCGCGACCGCGACGATCGGCGACAACGTGTCGATCCTGCAGGGCGTGACGCTCGGCGGGACCGGCAAGGAGGGTGGGGATCGGCATCCGAAGATTCGCGACGGCGTGCTGCTCGGCGCCGGGGCGAAGGTTCTCGGCAATATCGAGATCGGCCATTGTTCCCGAGTGGCCGCCGGCTCGGTCGTGCTGAAGCCGGTACCGCCGAAATCGACCGTGGCCGGGGTGCCGGCGCGCGTCATCGGCACGGCAGGCTGCGAAGAACCTTCGCGGGCGATGGACCAGATCCTCGCCTCCGCGTTCGAACCCGAGTGATCGCCGCCGCGTTCCAGAAGGCGTTTGCTTTCCGGCAACGTGCATGCGAGAACCCGGCCACTCGAAACACCGATAGAAGGAGGACGCCTTGAAGCCCGAGGAACTGAGAAAGCTCGACGCCTACTTCAAGCGTACGTTCAATCAGCAGATGGTCGTCAAGGCACGGCCGCGCAAGGACGATTCGGCGGAGGTCTATCTCGGGGACGAGTTTCTCGGCGTCGTCTTCCGTGACGACGAGGACGGGGATCTGTCCTTCAACTTCTCGATGGCGATCCTCGACATCGATCTTTAAGCCTTGCCCTGCGGGGACGCCGCGGCCGGTTCAGTACATGAACTGTTCCGCAAGGATCCGGTCCGCCCAGGAATGGTTCGGATCGGAAAGGATGCGCGCGGTCGCGGTCGCCGATTCGGCGATGCGCACCGAGCGTACGGATTTCACCTCGACGTGATCGGCGACGGCGTTGACCGGCCTCTTGGTCTGCTCCAGCGCTTCGATCTCGACGATCGAGCGGTTGGGCAACAGCGCGCCGCGCCACCGGCGGGGCCGGAAGGCGCTGACCGGCGTCAGCGCAAGCAGGGGCGCGTCGAGCGGCAGGATCGGGCCGTGCGCCGACAGGTTATAGGCCGTTGAACCTGCGGGAGTGGCGACCATCACTCCATCGCAGATCAATTCTTCGAGCCGCACCTGCCCGTCGACCATGACTTTCAATTTGCAGGCCTGATAGGACTGACGGAACAACGCCACCTCGTTGATCGCCAGGGCGCTGTAGCTTTCGCCTTCACTGTCGATCGTATGCATCTCGAGCGGACGGATGATGTTTTCCACCGACGAACTGATCCGCTCGCGCAGATTGTCCTCGGCATAGTCGTTCATGAGAAAGCCGACGGAGCCGCGGTTCATCCCGTAGACCAGCCGGTTGGTGTTCATGGTCTCATGCAATTGCTGGAGCATGAAACCGTCGCCTCCGAGCGCGACGATGACATCCGCGGTAGCCGGATCGGCATTGCCGTAAAGCGAGGCCAGATGGCGGGCGGCCGCCTGCGCGTCGCTGGTGTCGGAGGCGACGAATGACAGGGAGTTTATCTGACGGGCCATGCTCGCTCCGCATTGCAATGGCTCCTGATTAGCGCGCACAGGCCGGGCGAACAATCCCGCTCGGCCGCCTTGCGGGTTTACAGCCGGAACGATTGTGCTAACAAACGTGCCGATGCCGGCGTAGCACAGCGGTAGTGCAGCGGTTTTGTAAACCGAAGGTCGGGAGTTCGATCCTCTCCGCCGGCACCAGTCGTCAACTTAGGTTTCAGGCGTATGCCGGTGGGCGGTGGGGCCGGAACCTATTTCGCATGACGGGCGTTCGGTTGCAGCGCGGGGAGGTTTCCGATGTCATCTCAAAAACCGATTTCCACGGCACCGACGGACGGACGCAAGGTCACCGTCGTGTGGACCGACGAGCGAGGCGTCGAGAACCGTTCGATTGCCCAATACCGTTCCGCGGGCCAACTGGCCGGCAGCGGTGGAGACTGGGATTCCTCCGACGAGGGTTGGTGGACGTTCGTCGATGACGACACGCAGAAGCGCATTCACCCCGAGAGCTGGATTCCCGAGGGCGACGCGGACTGATCCGACGTCAGGGCGAGTGCGAGCGGTCGTTGCGGGATTGCCGTCGGCGGCTGCCGTCGATTCCGTTCAGAATATCCGTTCGCGCACATAGATCGTGTCGCCGGCCATGATGGGGTCGGTGAGGGGGATCACGCCCGTGACCGGCTTGCCGTTGATGTCGCGTGTCACCTTGACGGATCGTTCGTCGGCGCGCGGCGAAAACCCGCCTGCGGCGGCAATTGCCTTTTGCGCCGTCATGCCGGGAACGTAGCTGTATTGCCCGGACTGGCCGACCTCGCCCATGATGTAGACGGACCGGTACTGGTCGACCTGAACCGTTACGTCGGGGTCCTTCACGTAGCCGTTGGCAAGCTTGGCGGCGATCGTCTTCTCGATCTGGGATACGGTCTTGCCGCGTGCAGGCACCGCTCCGATCAGAGGGAAAGAGATATAGCCGGATTGATCGACGCTATAGGTTCCGGTCAGGCCCGTCTGGTCGAAAACGCTGACGCGCAAACGGTCGCCCGAATCGAGATGGTAGGGGGCGATGCTCGATGTATGAAAGGCCTGGGGCGCGGGCTGTTCCGGCATGCACGACGAGAGAGCGAGCGCCGACAGGACCATCCCTGCGATGCACATTGTTCTTGACGCGCGGCAAGACATGTCCCGGTTGCTCCATTCGACAAAGCCCTCCGATCTTTTCCTCTCACAGGGTTAATTCGCCGTTAAAGCAGGGCCGTCCGCCATGCCGAGAGCATCAGTCCCAGCCCGTCGGCAGTTCGTCGTCGTTCAGGCAATGATAGACGGGGCAGGAGGGGTTGTCGGCGCTCGGCAGGTAGTCGGTCACCGCCGAGGTATAGGCAGGGCAGTATCGATTGTCGGAAACATAGCGATCGTAGAGAAGCAGCCCGCTGCCCGGCGCGATATGGCGCAGGATGGCCGCGTGGTCGCGTTTGAGAACGGCATGGATGTTGTCGCAGCTCATGCGGCCGATATTGTAACGCTCGATCGCGTTGGCGCTTGCCGGGACAAGGACGATCGATGCGGCGACGAGCAGATATTTCAACATGGATCCGCCTCCCTATGGCCGGTTCGGCGATTGTGCAAGGCGGATGATCGCGCCGCAAGCCGCCACGCCGTCGCCGGTCTTCAATTCACCTTGAACGACGGTGAACGCTGCAGGCCATTGCCATCGGCGGCGATCCGCCTATGAACTGAAGGGCATGAACCACGATACCTATTCGAACGACTACATCGCCGCCATCCTGCGTGGCGTAAAGACGATAGCAATCGTCGGGGCATCGGCCAACGAAGTGCGGCCGAGCTTCTTTGTGCTGAAATACCTTCTCGACAAGGGTTATCGGGCAATCCCCGTCAATCCCGGCCAGGCGGGCAGGGATATCCTCGGCCAGAAGGTCCATGCCCGCCTGGCCGACATTCCCGAGCCTGTCGATATGGTCGACATTTTTCGCTCGTCCGATGCCGTGCCGGGCATCGTGGAGGAGACCCTGAAGCTCGTGCCGCTGCCGAAGGTCGTGTGGATGCAGCTCGGCGTGCGCAACGACGAAGCGGCCGCCCGTGCGGAAGCGGCCGGTCTCACCGTCGTGATGAACCGGTGCCCAAAGATCGAATATGCGCGGCTTTCCGGCGAGATCGGCTGGAACGGGATCAACAGCCGCGTCATCTCCTCGCGCAAGCCGGTGATGCGGAAGGGCTATCAGAGTTTCGGCATCCGTATGCCGGGGGACGCCGGCGAAAAATAAATGCGCGACCGCCCCTGCTTGCCGGTCCGTCATGCTCGACAAGCCCGCTCCCGCCCTGCAAATCGCCTTTGCGCCGGCGGCGGGGTAGTGGGATAAAGGCAGCATCGAAAAAACCTAGACCAGGGAGGTTTCCATGCCGAAGAACGAACCGGGCTTCAACACGCTGGCCATTCATGCCGGAGCGCAGCCCGATCCGGCGACGGGGGCGCGAGCTACGCCGATCTACCAGACGACCAGCTTCGTCTTCGACGACGCCGATCACGCCGCGTCCCTCTTCGGCCTCAAGGCCTTCGGCAACATCTATACGCGGATCATGAACCCGACACAGGCGGTGCTCGAAGAGCGCATCGCCGCGCTGGAGGGCGGTACGGCGGCACTCGCGGTCGCGTCCGGGCATGCGGCGCAACTCATCGTCTTCCATACGATCATGCGCCCGGGCGACAATTTCATCGCGGCGAGAAAGCTTTACGGCGGTTCAATCAACCAGTTCGGCCACTCGTTCAAGTCCTT
>Ga0164242_10005435_pt1 | contig 14196 bp, 8 predicted proteins | sample OricomgcompostMG_FD_108783 | JGI IMG/M metagenome (GOLD analysis project Ga0164242, IMG submission 108783) | Miracle-Growth compost microbial communities from Emeryville, California, USA - Original compost - Miracle growth compost (MG) ... | reverse complement strand
GTGGAGTATCGCGAGGGTTTCTTCAAGAACCGCTACGTGGGCCGCACCTTCATCATGCCGGGCCAGGCGATGCGCAAGAAGTCGGTGCGCCAGAAGCTCAACGCCATGGGCATCGAGTTCAAGGGCAAGAACGTGCTGATCATCGACGATTCCATCGTGCGCGGCACCACCTCGCAGGAAATCGTGCAGATGGCGCGCGACGCGGGCGCGACCAAGGTGATCTTCGCTTCGGCGGCGCCGCCGGTGAAGTACCCGAACGTCTATGGCATCGACATGCCCACGCGCGGCGAGCTCGTGGCGCACGGCCGCACCGATGAAGAAGTGGCGCGCATCATCGGCGCGGACTACCTCGTGTATCAGGACGTGGAGTCGCTCAAGCAGGCGGTGCGCGACATCAATCCGGAGTTGAAGGCGTTCGAAGCTTCGTGCTTCGACGGCGACTACATTACCGGCGACATCACGAGCGCGTATCTCGACAACATCGAGCTCGCGCGTCTCGCGCCGCAGGCGCAGTCGGACCGCGACGCCGCAAGCGACGCGATGGACGGCGGCACGCGCTCGCAACTGCACCTGCAGCTTTCGGTGGAGTGACGCGCGCGCGAAAGTCGATGCGTTTTCAGAGAGCCCGCTTCTGCCGACGCACAAGCGGGTTTTTTTGCGCCTGCGTGCCGGGCGGTGGCTGCAACGCCGCGCGGCCCCATTCTTTTTTTCGTTCGTGAGTTTGTGAGTTCGCCATGGCCGTCATTCGCGCATTGTTCGTTTATCCAGTGAAGTCCTGCGGCGCCATCGCGCTCGATCGCGCACAGCTCGAAGCGCAGGGGCTGCAATGGGACCGCCACTGGATGGTGGTCGACGCATCGGGCCGCTTCGTTTCGCAGCGCGAAATCGCGGCGATGGCGCGTATCGTGCCTGCGTTCGTCGAGGGCGGCGTGCGCCTGACGATGACGGGCACCGAAGCGCCCGTGTCCGTCGACGCGCCGCTCTTTCTGCCGTTCACGCCGCGCGGCGACGAGACACGCATGCAGGCCACGGTCTGGAAGGACACGTTCGAGGCGCTCGACGAAGGCGACGAAGCCGCGCAGTGGTTTTCGCGCGCGCTCGGCGTGCCGGTGCGCCTCGTGCGTTTCGCGCCGGACGTCACGCGTCTCGCGAGCAAAAAATGGACGAACGACGAGGACGCGCCCACGCAATTCGCCGATGGTTTTCCGCTGCTCGTCACGAGCGAAGCGTCGCTGGCGGACCTGAACGCGCGCCTCGCGGCGAAGGGCGCGCCGCCGGTGCCGATGAGCCGCTTCCGGCCGAATATCGTCGTGGACGGCGGCGATGCGTTCGACGAAGACTTCATCGACACGCTCTCGATTGCGGGCGGAACCGCTGCGCAGGACGTGGTGCTGCGATTCATCAAGCCCTGTGCGCGTTGCCCGATCACGACCATCGATCAGCACACGGGCGAGCGCGACGCGCAGTGGCCCGCCGAGCCGCTCGACACGCTCGCGGTGTTTCGTGCCGATCCGCGCGTGGACGGGGGGCTCACGTTCGGCCAGAACGCGATGGTGGTGGCGGGTGCGGGCGCGCGTCTCGCGGTGGGCGCGCAGGCCGAGTGGGAATACCGCTTCGAATGATGAGCGCCGCCGCGAACGCTCGCGCGATGGAGGCTGCCGCGTTGTTGCCTGGCTGATTCCTGGCTGATGCCGGGTTGTTGCCTGGTTCGTGCCGGGCGGATGGCGGATTGACGCTCAGTGCGCAGGTAGCGCGCGCCACTGCCCCGGCGCGAGGCCGAAACGCCGCGTAAAGGCGTGCGTGTAGGCGCTCTGGTCGCCGAAGCCCACTTCAAGGGCGATCTGCGTGAGCGAGAGGCGCGGATCCGCGAGCAGCGCGAGCGAGGTGTCGAGGCGCAGGCGCTGCAGATAGCGATGCGGCGTCTCGCCGAACGCTTCGATAAAGAGCTGATGGAAGCGTCGCATGCCGAAGCCGCAGTGCGCGGCCAGATCGGCGATGCGCAGCGGCTCCGCGAGATGCGCGCGCAGCCAGCGGTCGATGCGGGCGAAGTCGAGTCCCGCCGCGGCTTCGAAGGTTTCGTTGCCGGCGATGCCCGCTTGCGCGAGCACGGCCGCGCAGAGTTGCGCCGAGGCGTCCCAATGAAAGCGCCGCGTGCGCAGGGTGTCGGCGCTATGGTTCGCGCCGGACGGCCGCATCGTCAGCGCGGCGCGCCGAGCGATCTCGCGCACGAGCTGCGTGAGCGTGGGGTCGATGCGTACGGCGCGCGCCGTATCGAAGAGCCGCTCGGGCACCGCGAGCGCGGCGGCGGGCAAGTCCAGCACGAGCTGGCGGTTCTCGCCGATGCCGGCATAGTCGTGCCGCGCGCCGGCCGGAATCAGCCAGGCGGAGCTCGGGTCGATGCGCTCGCCGACGCCGTCCACCGTCATCACCATCTCGCCGTCGAGTCCCAGCACGATCTGGTGGAAGTCGTGCACGTCGGTTTCCTCGACCGTGCCGTAGCGGCGCAAGGCGACGCCTGGCGCGGTGACGGGAATGGCGTGATGCGAGTTCATGGCGAACGATGCAGGGAGGACGACGCGGCGGCGCGCTCGGGCGCTGGCGCTCAGACGTCGAGCAGTTCCACTTCGAACACGAGCGTGGCGTTGGGCGGAATCACACCGCCCGCGCCGCGCACGCCATAGCCGAGTTGCGGCGGAATCGTGAGCTTGCGCACGCCGCCCACCTTCATGCCCTGCACGCCTTCGTCCCAGCCCTTGATGACCATGCCGCCGCCCAGCACGAAGGCGAACGGGTCGTTGCGGTCCTTGCTCGAATCGAACTTCTGGCCGTCCGTCAGCCAGCCGGTGTAATGCACGCTGACGGTCTGGCCAGCCTTCGCCTCGGCGCCGGTGCCTTCGGTCAGGTCCTCGTACTTGAGGCCGGATGCGGTGGTCACGGTAGACATGGAACACTCCTGAATCGGAAAAAGGAAAAGCGTCATTGTAGGCGCTTTGCCGGCCGCGCGAGATGGGCGGCCCGTACGCTCCGCGCGCCTGCGGCCTGGGCACGGCGCGTGCGCGCGCTTCGGCGTCCAGCGGTGCGAGCCGGGGCAGACGAGCGCGCGGCGCGCAATGTCGCCGCTGCAACGTCGCCGCCATGGGCGCCGCTGCCTATAATGGGGCCGGCCCGCCCCAGGCGGGCGAAAGAAGAGGAATTCGATGGCGTCCACATCACCTACCCCGACCGAACGTACGGCGCGACTGTGCGCCGAAGCCGCGTTGTTCATGCGCGATCACGTGCTCTCGCGCGTGTCGCACGACTTGCGCAGTCCGCTGAACGCAATCCATAGCTGGGCCTATGTGCTCGAGCGCAAGATCGACAGCGCCGACGCCTCCGCGCAGCGCGCGCTCGCGGGCATTCGCACGGGCGTCGATCAGCAGGTGCATCTGCTCGAAACGCTGGTCGATACGACGCGCGCCGAAACGCGCAAGCTGCATATCGAACGCGCGCCGTTCGCACTCGATGCGCTCGTCGGCGAGGCCGTGGACGAAGCGCGCCGCGCGCTCGCCGACGCGCGCGGCGTGAGTCTCGCCGCGCCGGGCGCGCCCGCCGGCGCGACGCTCGACGCCGGGCGCGAGCGCATCGGGCAGGCGCTCTGGCTCATGCTGGCGTTCGCCATCGAGGCGAGCGCGGCGGGCGCGGCGGTCTCGCTCGACGTGAACCTCACGGCCACGGCGGCCCAATTCGAGGTGCATTGGCAGGCGAGCCGCGAGGCGCTCGCGGACGAGACGCTGCCGCATCTGCTCGAACCGTTCGCCCGCGCCCAGGCGTGCGAGCCGCAGGAAGCGGGCCGCGCGCCGTGGGTGCTGGCGTTGTGCCAACGCGTGGCCGAAGCGCACGGCGGGCGCTTCGAGATGCGCCCGCTCGTGGAAGGCGAGGCGGCTACGCTCACGCTGAGTGTGCCGATCACCGGCGCCTGAACGACACCTGAACGGGGGCCCCCTGAACGGTCGATGCGCGCGCCGCACAGCCTCGCGCGCACCGGCCCCGCGAGGCGAACAGGACGCGCACAATCCGCCCAACACGGGCTACGCGCCCGGGCCGCGTACGTCTTACAAGCGTCTTTCACCCTTATACTGAGCGCTTCGATTTTTCCGGAGCCCCTTCCCTTGATTCAGCTTATCGCTCTCGCCGGCGCGCTGTTGCTCGTTGCCCTCAACGGTTTTTTCGTGGCGGCGGAGTTCGGACTCGTCAAGCTGCGCGCAACCCGCGTGCAAAGCCTGGCGACGGAGCACGGCCTGCGCGGGCGTCTGCTCGCCAAGGTCCATGGCCAGCTCGACGCCTATCTGTCCGCCTGCCAGCTCGGCATCACGCTCGCTTCGCTCGGCTTGGGCTGGATTGGCGAGCCGGCCTTCGCGCAGTTGCTCGAACCGGTCTTCGATCTATTGGGCGTGCGCTCGCCGGAGTTGATCCACGGCATCTCGCTCGTGTTCGCCTTCACCGTGATTTCGTTCCTGCACATCGTGGTGGGCGAACTCGCGCCCAAGTCGCTCGCGATTCGCGAGGCCGAAAAGATCTCGCTATGGGCCGCCGCGCCGCTGTACGGCTTTTACTGGACGATGTATCCGGCGATCTGGGCGCTCAATTCGAGCGCGAATGCCGTGCTGCGACTGGCGGGCCTCTCGTCGGGACATGGCACCGAAGCGCATTACTCGACCGACGAGCTCAAGCTGATCCTGCGCAGCCGCCGCGCTGCGGCCCAGGCCCAGGCGCAGGCCGAGGCTCGCGCGCAAGCCGATGCGAGCGCCACGAATTCGGCAAGCACGGCAAGCGCCTACAGTGCCGACGAATGGAACACCCTCGCGCATTCGCTGGACTTCTCGCGCCTGACCGTCTCGGACCTCATGCGCCCCGCGCACGAGATGGTGGGGCTGCGCCGCGACCTGTCGCTGCGGGAGAACATGCAGATCGTCGCGCGCCATCGCTTTAGCCGCTATCCGCTCTTCGAGGATGCCTCGGGCGAGCGCGTGGCGGGCCTCATCCACCTGAAGGATTTGCTGCTCGCGCGCGAAGCGGGCCACGCGCTCGACGACCTCGGCAAGTTCGTGCGCCCCGTGCAGTACGTGAGGCCCGAGACGCCCGCGCTCGCGCTATTCCGGCGCTTTCGCAAGGGCGCGCCGCACTTCGCGCTGGTCGGACGCAAGGGCCTGCGGCCGAGCGGTTTCCTCACGCTCGACAATCTGCTAGGCGCGCTGGTGGGGCAGATTCACGACGAATTCCATCAGGTCGACACCGACTGGACCCGCATGGACGACGGCACGCTGATGGGGCGCGGCAGCCTGCCCGTGGTGTCGCTGGAGCAGGCGCTCGGCATCGATATCGACGAAGGGCGCGCGGAGTCGGTGGGCGGCCTCGTGATTCATGCGCTCAACGATCTGCCCACCGAGGGACAGCGCGTGGCGTTCGACCGCTTCGACGTCGTCGTGAAGAGGATGAAGGGGCCGCGCATCGTGCTCGTGCGCGTGTACCCGAAGGATCTGGAGGACGAGGGCGGCTGAGGCCGCTCGATGTTGCCCGATGTTGCCAGATCTTGCCCGATGCCGGATTCCGGCGCCGCTGGGCATGCGCGGCTCACGCTGGCGCGAGATTCGACAGCGTCGCGACAGGCAGCGCCCTCAGCGCGTCGCGCAGATATAGCACGTTCTCCTGATCATGCCGCGTTGCGGCGTGGATCGCATCGCTCAGCCAGTCGTGTAGATCCGCAGCCGGACACCCCTTCGGCAACACGAGCGCCGTATCGTCCCAGCGCGCGGGCTCGACGAGCGGCAGATCGCCTTCCAGCAGCGCCGCCGCGTGCCGTGTGCCGATCACGACCGCCCACGCGTCGCCGTGCCGTCGCGCGAAGGCAATCGCGTGCGCGGCCCGCGCGCCGCGCACGGCCAGCGGCCAGTATTCGCCCTCGCGCAGCAATGCCGGCGCGCGCGCGCGCAGCGCAAGCACGCGCGCAATGATGGCCTGCTTCACGTACGCATCGCGCCAGTGCGCGAGCCTGGCGGCGGGCGGGTCGTTATCGAGCGCCGCTGCGCGCAACGCGAAATCCACGGGCCTGCGGTTGTCGGGATCGACGAGGCTGAAGTCCCATAGCTCCGTGCCCTGATAGAGATCGGGTATGCCGGGCGAGGTCAGGCGCAGCACCGTCTGCAGCAGCGTGTTCACCGCGCCCGCCGGTGCGATGCGCGCCACGAAGGCGACGAGCGCCTGCAGGAACCCGTCGCGCCGTTGCGGCGCGAGGATGTCGAACAGAAATGCCTGGCAGTCCGATTCGTAGGCTTCGTCGGGCGCGAGCCAGTTGGTGCGCAGCTTCGCCTCGCGCAGCGCCTTCAATTGCCATTGCGCGACACGTTCGGCAAGCTCGCGCACGCGCGCTGCGTCGCTGGCGTCCAGATCGGGCGGCCAGCAGCCCACGAGCGTCTGATAGAGCATCGCCTCGGCGGCCGGGCCCGGCGCCCATGCCCCTGCCGTCGCCCCCGACGATGGCGACGGCGTCGTGTCGTTGCGCCGCTGCGGCTGGTTCAGCGTGGACCACGCGCGCAGCGTTGCGCTCCACTCGGGGGCGATCTCGCTGAGCGCCGCAAGCCTCGCCCGCACGTCTTCGCCGCGCTTGTGGTCGTGGGTGGCGGTGGCGAGCAGGGCGTAGGGGAAGCGGCGCTGGCGCAGCGCATTCGCGGCATGGAAGTCTTCGGCGCTGCGCGTGAAGTCGTCCGGGTCCGCGCCCACTTCGTTGCGCGAAAGCAGTCTGCCGTAGCGGTAGAGCGCCGTGTCTTCGCTCGCCTTCGCCGCGAGCGGCGCGGTGAGCTGCGAGAAGAGCGTGAGCGCCGTGCGTTGGGCGATGAGCGCGTGACTCAGCGGCGCTGTGGACGGGTTCTGCGCGGCGTGCTTGCCGGCGCCTGGCGCGCCAGCGGCCGCATTCGCGCTCGCCTGTGCCGCCCGCGCGGGCTTCGCGCCGTTGCCGCTCCCGGTATCGGGCGCGCGCGCGCCGAGCCAGGCATCGACTTGATCGAGCGCGGCCAGGCTCGCGCGCGGCAGCGCCTCGCGGGCCGCTTGCAGCGCGAGATCGAAATAATGGTTGTCCGTCGCGCTGCGTATTCCATTGGCCGGATAGATGCGATAGACGGGAAAGCGCATGGCAAGCTGCGCGACCACGCGATGCACGCTCGCATAGGTGAAGTCGCGCGTGACGGGCTGCTCGCGAGCCATGCGATGCAGCGCGCGCGCTGCGTGATCGAGCTCCGCCGCGAGATAGGCGGCCAGCACCTCGCGGCGCGCGGCGAGCGCCACGTCCGCGAACGGCGCGTCTTGTCCCGAGATCGCGGCCCAGGTCTCGGCGAGCGGCGCGGCTCCGGCCGGGTCGTGCAGCAGGGCGCCCACGTCGTTCATGAAGTCGTAGCCGGTCGTGCCCTGCACGGGCCAGTCTTCGCGCAGCGTCTCGCCGTGCGCGAGAATCTTTTCGACGACGATATACGGTGGTTGCGTGCGCAACGAAGCGAGCCGCTGACGCAGCCGCTCGCAATACTCGCGCGGGTCGGCGAGTCCGTCGATGTGATCGATGCGCAGACCGTCGATCACGCCCTCGGCGTAGAGGCGGAACACGAGCTTGTGCACGGCTTCGAACACGTCGTGACGTTCCACGCGCACGCCCGCGAGCGCACTCACGTCGAAGAAGCGCCGCCAGTTCACTTCGTCCGTGGCGGTGCGCCACCACGCGAGCCGGAAGTGCTGGCGCTCCAGAAGACGATGCAGGCGCTCGCGCGCAGCGGGATCGGCGCCCGACCAGGATTGCAGTGCGGATTCGATGGCACCCGTGCCTTCGCGCTCGACGAACGCACGCAGCGCATCGCGCGCGCCGGCGGCGCGCACTTGATCGTCGGGCTGCGTGGTGAGGCCCTGGAATGGCGCGGCGAGCGCATCGAGATCCGCATGGTTGGCCGACTGCAGCAGCGCCGCGTAGTCGGTCGGGCAGATCGGGCAGACGTGCGGACCGTATTGCACGTAAAACCGCGCGAGCGCCGCGTCGAACTTCAGCTCGATGCGGCCCGCCGCAAGCTCGTCGCCGTATTGCGCGCCGAGAAACGGCATCAGCACCTTGCCGCGCAGCACCGGGTCCGGGGAGTGCCAGTCCACGTCGAAGTGGCGCGCGCAGGCGCTGTGGCGCCCCCATTCGAGAATGTCGAGCCACCACGCGTTGTGCGCGCCGCCCACGCCCATGTGGTTGGGCACGAGATCCACGACGAGACCCATGCCGCGCGCATGCAGGGCGTCGGCGAGACGGCGCAGCGCCGCTTCGCCGCCGCGTTCTTCGCTCACCGTGCCGTAGTCGACCGTGTCGTAGCCATGCATCGAGCCGGGCTGCGAGGTGGTGATGGGCGAGAGATAGAGATGGCTCACGCCGAGCGCGGCGAAATAGTCGAGCTGCGCGAGCGCGTCGTCGAACCTGAAGCCCTGGTGAAGCTGCAGACGCAGCGTGGCGCGCGGGCGTGTCATGGCACGGGCCCGACAGAGGACGCGGCGGGCGCGGCCGGCGCGCCGCCCGGGCTGGCGGGACCGCCGGGACCGCCGGCGTTGCCCGGGCCGCCGGAAGGGCTGGCGGCAACCGCGCCTGCTTCACCGGCTGCTTCATCGCTCATCGCGCGCGCCCGCACGACGGTGCGCACGCGCGCGGCGAACGCGGGATCGGCGAACAGGGCGTCGACGGGCAGCGCCAGGCGCCGGCGCCAGTTCGGGTGCTCGTCGATCGAGCCCGGCAGGTTCGGTTGATCGGCGAGCCCGAGCAGGTCTTCGAGCGGGCAGGTCACGAGCGGGCTCGCGCTCGCCGCCACGTAGCCGAGCGCGGCTTCGACCGGCGCCCGCCCGGGCGGCGGCTCGGCGGCGTCGCGCGGGGCGAAGCCGGTGTCCTGCAGCGCGAGCCAGAGCGCTGCGCGGTCGGCGGCGCGCTGGGTGTGCTCGAGCGCGACGGGGTCGCGCCCGTCCGCGCGCGCCAGCGTCTGCCCGACGCGGTTGCGCCAGTCGATATCGGCGCCGCTCCACCAGCCCGCGACGGTCGGCAGATCGTGCGTCGTGGTGGTGGCCGCGCAGTTCGGGTTGTAGCGCGCAGGCGCGAGAAAGGCGCCGCCCTTGCGCTCGAACCACAGCACGCGGATACCGTAGAGCCCATGCGCGGCAAGCCGCTCGCGCAAGCCCGGCGGCACCGTGCCGAGATCCTCGCCGATCACGATGGCGCGGTGCCGCCACGACTCGAGCGCGATGAGCCGCACGAGGTCGTCGAACGGATAGCGCAGATACGCGCCGTGCTTCGCGCTTTCGCCCGCGGGCACGAGCCACAGGCGTCGCAGACCGAGGATGTGGTCGATCCGCACGCCGCCCGCGTGCGCGAACGCGGCGCGCAGCATGGCGATGAAGGCGCGAAAGCCGGTGTTGTGCATCGCGCGCGGCGAGAAGGTGGTGAGGCCCCAGCTTTGTCCGGCCTGGTTGAAGAGGTCGGGCGGCGCGCCCACCGAGACGCGCTGCAGCATGTCGTCCGGCTGCGCCCAGGCCTGCGAGCCCGCGCCGTCACAGCCCACGGCGAGATCCGCGACGAGGCCGACCGCCATGCCGGCTTCGCGCGCCTCGCGTTGCGCGCGCGCGAGGCCTTCGGCCGCGAGCCATTGCAGAAAGCGGTGAAAGTCCACTTCGCGCCGCTGCGCCGTGGCGAAGCTCGCGACTTCGGCGCTGCGCGGGTCGCGCAGGGGCGCGGGCCAGTCCTGCCAGTGGCGCGCGCCGCCGGGCTCTGCGAGCATGAGCGCCTGCAGCGCCTCGAAGCGCGCATGGTCTTCGAGCGCCGCGCCGCCGCGCGCGCAGAACGCATCGAACGCCGCGGCGTGCGGCGACTGGCGGGTGCGCTCGGCGCTGTCGAAGCGATCGAAAAGCGCGCGCAGCACCTTGAGCTTGAGCGGCACCACGCGCGTCCAGTCGATGAGCGGCAGCGCTTCGAGCTCGCGCCACGCGTCGCCGGCCTGCGCCGCGACGCAGGCGTCGTGCGCGGCCTGCGCGCCGAACACGGCGGCGGGATCGATATGCGCGACGTTGAGCCAGAGTCGCGAGGAGGGCGAGTACGGGCTGAAGTGGCCCGGCTCGGCGCTGAACATCGCATGCGTGGGGCTGACTGCGAGCGCATGCGCGCCATGCCGCGCGCTCTCGGCGGCGAGCGTGGCCAGCGCGCTATAGTCGCCGATGCCGCCGTCGCCATTGCGTCGGAGTCCATACAATTGAGCGGCGACGCCCCAGAGCGGCGGCGCATGAGATCCTGCGCCGCCCGGGTCGGGATCGTCGCCGTGCTGCGCGCGCCATGCGTCGTCGAGGGTGTGGCAGCGCGGCGGCGCAACCGCGATCGTCAAACGATGATCGTGGACGGTCAGCGTGTGATAGCCGGGCTCGGAGAGCGGCGCGAGCAGCGCGGGTCCGTCTCGCGGCGCGGTGAAGCGGCCTTCGATGTGCTCGCCGTTCTCGAGATCGATGCGATAGTGGCTGCCCGCGCGCACCGCCGAAGACGGCAGCTCGATCGCGCTTTCGTATTCGGCGGTGATGAGCGGCGGCAGCCGGCGCGAGGACTGCTCGGCGTTCAGTGCCGACGCGCTGTGCCGCAACTGGGTGGCGTTCGCGCAGGGCAGGCCCGCGCATTCGAGCAGCGCGGCGAGCGTGCTGTCGGGCACGCGCTGCGTGACGCCGCGCGCGTCGGTCCACTCGACCTCGAAGCCCGCGCGTTGCGCGAGGCCCGCGAGCGTCTCGCTGCGGCGCGCGGCGCTCATGCGAGCGGCTCCTCGCGCCGCATTACGCGCGCGTCGTGATGCAAGGCATAGTCGGGCACTTCGCCGGTGAGCCACGCCACGCACGAGCTTTCGGGCAGCACGCCGTTGTCGGTGCAATCGCGCGCGCGCTCGGGCGTCTCGAAGACGACCATGCCTTCGGGCTGCGCACCGGGTTGTGAACCGAGCCGCACCCCGTCGGAGCCCAGGTTCAGCGCGAGCGTATAGATCTCGCCATCGGCGAGCCGCCAGCGCGCGACGAGCGCATTCAGGCCGTTGCCGGCGTCGTCGGCGAGCACGGTTGCGCCGAGCGGCCGCGCATCGCGCAGGCGCGGCATCAGCAGACGCGCGCGCACCGTGAGCGCGGACTTGTAGAAATGCATCCACGCGAGCCGTTCGTGATCGAGCGGCGCGTGCGCCGGCGGCGACGAATTCACGAACGTCTGCAAGTCGTTCGGATCGGGAATTTGCGCACGCCGCGCCGCGTCGTGGAACGCGCTGAACGCCGCGAATTCCTTGCGGCGGCCTTCGCGCACCGCTTCGGCCAGCGCGCCTTCGAAGGCGGTGAAGAACTGGAACGGCTGCGTCGAGCCGTATTCCTCCTCCATGAACAACAGCGGAATCTGCGGCGAGAGCAACAGCAGCGCCGTGGCCGCGCGCAGCGCGCCGTCGTCGCTCAGCGCGCGCAGACGCTCGCCCAGCGCGCGGTTGCCGATCTGGTCGTGGTTCTGCAGGAACATCACGAACGCGGTGGGCGGCAGATGCGCGCTCGGCTCGCCGCGCGGCTTGCCCGCATGCGCGGGCGAGGGGTCGCCCTGATAGGCGAAGCCTTCGCCGAGCACGCGCGCGAGCTTGCGGATGGGCGCGTCGGCGAAGGCGCGGTAATAGCCTTCCGATTCGCCGGTCAGCATGACGTGCAGCGCGTGATGCGCGTCGTCGTTCCATTGCGCGTCGAAATGCGTCTCCAGCAGATTGGCTTCGTTGTGCTCGTTTTCCAGCACGAGATGCACATGGCGGTCCGGTTCCACGCGCGCGTGCACGTGATCGGCCAGCTCGCGCAGCCACTCGGGGTCGGCGATCGCGTGCGCCGCGTCGATGCGCAGCCCGTCGAAACGGTATTCGGTGAGCCAGTAGAGCGCGTTGTCGCTGTAGAAGTCGCGCACTTCGGGGCGCGCGAAATCGAGCGCGTCGCCCCAGGGCGTGCGCTTGCCGGCCTTGAAGAACGGTTTCGCGTAGTGGCCGAGCCAGTTGCCGTCCGGGCCGAAGTGGTTGTAGACCACGTCGAGAAACACCTGGAGGCCGAGGCCATGCGCCGCATCGACGAGCGCCTTGAGTTCGTCGGGCGTGCCATAGGCCGCGTGCGGCGCGTAGGGCAGCACCACGTCGTAGCCCCAGCCGCGCTCGCCCGGGTAGTCGTTCAGCGGCATCAGTTCGATGGCCGTGACGCCGATGTCGGCGAGCGCGGGCAAGCGCTTCATCACGCCGCGATAGCCGCCCAGCGCGCCCACGTGCAGCTCGTAGAGCACGGTCTCTTCCCACGGGCGTCCCTGCCAGTGCGCGTGTTGCCAGGCGTAGCCGCGCGCGTCGAGCACTTCGCTCGGTCCATGTACGCCGTGAGGCTGAAAGCGCGACGCGGGGTCGGGTACGAGTTGACCGTTGTCGATGCGATAGCGGTACAGCGTGCCGGAGCCGCACTGCGCCTGGGCTTCGTACCAGCCGTTGCCAGTGGGCGTCATGTCCAGCGGCGCGCACGCGTCGTTGTCGAATACCACTTGCACGGCGTCGCACGAGGGTGCCCAGAAGCGAAAGCGCGTGTGCGGCTGCGCGTGCGCGGCGCCCGTCAACTGCGCGCCGAACGGCAGGCAATGCATGTAATGGCGGACGTGCGGATCATGCGAAAGCGGGGCCATGGCCGATTCCTGGTGTCCTGTTCAGCGCGCGTCGTCTGCGCCTTGCTCAGCGTTTGCTTGCGCGGCGCCCGGCTGGCGCGGGTCGGGCGGCGGCGCCGCGCTTTGCGCCTCGTCGTTCGCCGCGTCGTTTGCCTGGCTGCTCGCGCCGTGGCGCGCGGGCCGCGCCCCCAATACCACGAGCGCGTGCGCGGCGACGTCGAGACTCGCATTGGGCAACGCGTGCGGCGCGTCCTCGGGATGCGCGCTGTCGAGCAGCACGGACCACGCGAAGTGCGGTGCAGCCGCGCTGAAGGTCACCGCATGCGCCGAAGCGTTCAGCATCATCAACAATACTTCGATTTCGCCGTCGAGTCCCGGTCCCGCGCGCCGCACCGCGAACGCGCGCGCCTCGGGGTCTTGCCACGCCTCGGGCGAGAGCGGCTCGCCGTGCTCGTCGAACCAGTCGATATCGTGCACGCCCGGCAGCACGTCGCGGTCGCCGAACAGGAACTGTGTCTGACGTAGCAAGGGGTGATCCCGGCGCAGCGCGATCGCACGCGCGACGAAGGCGCTCATGGCCTCGCCTTGCGGCGTTGCGGCAAGCGTCCAGTCGAGCCACGAAATCTCGTTGTCCTGGCAGTAGGCGTTGTTGTTGCCGAACTGCGTGCGGCCGGCCTCGTCGCCGGCGAGCAGCATGGGCGTGCCGAGCGCGATGAACAGCGTCGCGAGCATCGAGCGCGCGACGCGCGCGCGCGTATCGACAATCGACGGATCGTCGCTCGGTCCCTCCGTGCCCCAGTTCGCGCTCCAGTTCTCGTTGTGGCCGTCGTGGTTGTCTTCGCCATTCGCTTCGTTATGCTTATGGACGTACGAGACCAGATCGGCGAGCGTGAAGCCGTCGTGCGAGGTCACGAAATTGAGCGAGGCCCAGGGGCGGCGCGTGCGCTTGTCGAAGAGATCGGCGGAGCCCGTGAGGCGCGCGGCGAGATCGGCGCGCTGGCCTGGCTCGCCGCGCCAGTAGCGCCGCACGCTGTCGCGAAAGCGGTCGTTCCATTCGGCGAAGCCCGGCGGATGATGGCCGAGCTGATAGCCGCCCGGCCCCACGTCCCACGGCTCGGAAATGAGCTTGACCTGCGAGAGCGCGGGGTCCTGGCGCAGCACGTCGAAAAAGCCGCTGGACGCGTCGAAGCCGTGCGCCTCGCGCCCGAGCGTCACGCCCAGGTCGAAGCGGAAGCCGTCCACCTGGAAGGCCTGCACCCAGTAGCGCAGCGAATCGGTCACCATCTGCAGCACGCGCGGATGCGAGGTGTTGAGGGTGTTGCCGGTGCCGGTGTCGTTGATGCAGTGGCGCGGGTCGTCCGGCTGCAGCCGGTAGTAGCTGGCGTTGTCCAGGCCGCGGAAGGAGAGCGTGGGGCCCAGCTCGCTGCCTTCGCCGGTGTGGTTGTAGACCACGTCCAGGATCACTTCGATGCCGGCTACGTGCAGCGCCT
>Ga0164242_10005434_pt1 | contig 14197 bp, 12 predicted proteins | sample OricomgcompostMG_FD_108783 | JGI IMG/M metagenome (GOLD analysis project Ga0164242, IMG submission 108783) | Miracle-Growth compost microbial communities from Emeryville, California, USA - Original compost - Miracle growth compost (MG) ... | reverse complement strand
TTGTCGGATCGGCGACCTCCGCACCGCTCGTGCCCAGCGAATCATCCGGCACAAGTTCAACAGACGAGACGCGAGGGTCACAGGATGTTCTCCAACACCGTGAGCCTCCCACAAGCTTGTACTCCGCAAACTTCTCCTTCTAGCTTCGCCCCTGGTTTGGTTATCCTCTACCCGGATCTCTTCCGCTGCGGGTGACCCATCCCCGGGATTGAAGCGTTCGAAGCGCGAAAGAACGCTTGCTCCTAAGAATACGACGTTTAAATCGGCTGATACGGATGTCGACTTGAGCGGGCAGCGGCGACCTAGCCGATTTGGTTTCACTATTCGAGAGAGACTACTGTAGGAGACTGTGGGTTGTGCAAGAAGTCCTCAACGCGAGGGAGATTACTGTTTACTGCGAAGATACCAAGGTCCCATTTTAATTTGTACCACCTCGCGCCGGCTTCCTTCAGCCGAGATATTGGCAACATGGACCAGTATTTTCCAAGGGAAGAGGCCGACAGAATGCGCTCTATTATCTCATCTGACCAGTTTAGCCACTCCCAGGTCTTAATCTACAAAGGCCCCGCCAGCCTTCCTGACCTCAGGCCATGTCTAGGGAGCAGAAAAAGGGCAGAGCTCCAAACTCTACGGGCCTGTCAAAGGAAGCTCGCTTCGGATCCGAAGGATAAGCTCTTTGGCATCCTCGGCATCTTGCCTGAGAAGATACGCGAGGATTTCCGCGCTGACTATAGTCTTTCGGTGAAGGAAGTATGCACTGAGGTTGTCGATTATCTCCTCAAGACGACGGAGCGCCTGGGCGTCATCTGCGAGGCCATTCACTTCCCGGTCCACACAGGTTCGTCCAGCCTTCCCTCGTTCGTTCCGGACTGGTCCCACATCCCCCAGACAACATCCTTAGGTCACAAGTACAACTTCTCTGCTGCGGGCTCCACCAAAGCCAGCAGCAGATTCCTTGACGAGCGACTGAACAAGCTGGAAATCTCGGCTATCTACCTCGACACCATCGAGATCCAAGGCGTCGCTGTAGGCACCCCCTGCACGTTAGCCGACTACTTCATGGCATTTCTACACTGGAGGGCATTACTCCTCGACTGCCTCAAAGGCCTAGATGAAACAGCCGGCCACCAGCTCCAGGAGGAATTTTCTGCATCACTGTGTCTCGGTCAGGTCCCATTGCGATGGAAGCCAAGGCAGTGGCTGACCGTCTGTTACGGCCTTTTTGCCAAGTTGCTCCACGAGCGATTACCACATCTGCCCCTGGACCAAGGCCTCAGGGACTACCGTGATTCCCAGTTAGATGTGGAGCCGGAGGCGCGGCGGCAGTTTCTGCAGATGCATTTTGGCGACCGGATGATGGGGCGGTGCTTCTACCGCATGCGGGGCCACCTGACGGGGATGGGCACGGGGCTTATGCTACCCGGGGATATAGTTGTTGTGCCCTTGGGTTGTTCGACCCCCGTCATTCTCCGGGCAGAGGGAACACGTGGGGAATACCGATTTGTGGGCGATGTGTATGTCAACGGGCATATGAATGGGGAGGCCGTTGAACAGTTGAAGTCCGGGTTGAGGAAGGTGGAAAAGTATGTGCTTCATTAAGAGTTGGGGGTTGCTTCTTCGGCTCTGTGTCTCTCCTTTTTGCCTAGGTGGGTGTGGTGCGCAGGGTTCGGCGCCCCCCCCACACCGGCGAGAGTGCGCTTTTTTCAACACCCAGAAGCATCTCAGGCCCAGCTGTACTAATTAACCCCTTCTCTCACGGTGAAGAATCACATGTGGTAGACAAGGGTCACGGGGAGCTCCGTGACGGTTCCTCAGCCCTACGCAGCCGGACGTGACTTAATTGGCCCAGTTCCACGAAAGCCGAAAACTTGCAGCACACGGTGGCAGGACAACTACCACCTAGGCTTTAAATGTTTCATCACGGCCAGCCACTCAACGCTGCCCTCAAGCATCATCCCAAACGCCCAATCTGGATAGCAGCGTGGGAGATTTGCTCTCGCGGCACCCGAAGCCACCACCATGTTGGACCCCGGCCTCCGCCACTACGCCATGGTACCCACGGTATTGGTCCCTATCCGCCCTTACGCGCCAGTGCTGAAAATGTCTAGGTCAACTTGGCTTGCTTTAGTGGTGGTGGTGATGATGATGGATGCCTACCTTCGTAAAATGCCGTCTATGACTACACCGCTCTCTGACGACCCAACTTCGCCCCGTCTGTTTATTCCCACCCCTTTTATGACTCCGTTGAGTTCTTGTTGTTTAAATCAACCACGACACGACATATGGCCACGCGTCGATGGAGACCGTGGTTACACGTGAGATCTATGGATAAAACCTAGATACCCTCGAACTGAAGCAAACAGAGGAGAGTGTTCAGCACCCGAAGAGAGGATCCGGACAATAACCTCTCATTATGTTCCAATCCTGGCATCCACAGGGCGAGTTAACGACATACGAATACAACCCTCAGGCAACCGTGGATCACGAAGACGACGATGGGACAGCCCATGGGATCGGGAAGAACCTTCGCTCGCCGGCAAAGAGGCTGAACTACCGTCCAATACCGCTGAGATGGCCTTTTATTCTCTCCCAAATCCTTGTTCTCTGCATCGCCATCGGCCTTATTGTTTGGGCCGAGAAGACGATGCCGAACTCAGATAGCACCGCCATTGTCGATGCCAGGGAGGAACCTCCCCAGGTTTTCCCAAGGCTCTTGAGAGGAGTGAGGCGCGCCAACGAATCTGCGCCGAGCACAACAGTCGCCCAGGAAACAGTCGTCACAGTCCTTACCCAAGATGGTGTGCCAGATTCGACGCAAGCCTCATCGTTGTCTGGTAGTACTTCGACTCCAAAGAGCGCATCAAACAGTGCCGTTCCGACCACTAGCCAGACCACCGAGCCGAGCTTGGCAAGCACCCCGGTTTTGTCAACCGGAGCAACGACGACTTCTGCCGATGCGAGAACCACGACGTTATTGTCCCACACCACAGATCCCGCTCGAAGTAGCAGGCTGGGAGGCACGGTAGTTGGGTCAAGCTCCACCTCGGTGTCTTCCTCGGCCTCCAGTGTCCTTAGGTTGAAGCCTCCGTCCTCCTCGTCAGCCACATCGTCGTCCACCACAGTCAAAGAGATATACTTGATCTCAGGAAGCTCAACGATCAGTACCATAAACCCATCTTCGGTTGGCGTCATGTTGGGGGAAAGCTACAAATTGATTACTACAACTTCCTTGCATACCAGCAACATTGTCATCACCTCAACAAGCACTACGCGGATCACGAGTGTGGTAACATTCCCTCCGTCCACTACAACCTTCAATACAACTTCGCAGAGCACCATCACTGCCACACACACGACAACCGTTATTATTGTCCACTCCGGGTCAACATTCTCCACGGTTTTGACCGATACAACCTCGCTCCCGGTTACTCAAACTATCGCTCCTTCGTTCACCGATGGGAGCTCGGTCTTGACCACGTTTACAACTGCGTCCACGGCTGTGAGAACATCATTCGTAACTGTGTCCGGTTCGACCGAAACCAGTGTGGATACGGTCCCGGTTACCTCCACGGTTGCCGTTACATTTCCTACGACGTCCGTCGTTGCAGGCACAACCAGCGAAACAGTCGTAACCACCGAGGTGCCATATTATGTCACACTAGGGCAAACCATTATTACCGAAGTTGAGACTGTGATGGTTCCCTATTCTGCATCGCGTGGTACTAAGGTAGCCCCGGTCACCGTCGTGGAGACTCGAACTGCAGGTGGTGAAGTGCATACTGTCGTCCGAACCTTCGCTCCCCAAACCCAGGTCATTGAGGGCACCGGCGGCTTACGGACCCAGGTTTATACCCCTCCGCCACAGACCCATGTGACACATATCGGCGGGAGTCTAACGACTAGCGTGATGGTGTTCACGCCTTCCGTGTTGATTGGTCCGGTTTCACTAAACGTTGAGTCTACAGTTGGGGGCAAAACTGTCACCATTGTAAACTCACAGGCCCCCAAGACAGTCATCACCTCCCAAGACGGCAGTCTTGTGACGTTAATCACCACTCCTCCACCACAAACCCAAGTCCAAATTGTTGGCGGTACCGTAACCACGGTAGGGGTTGTTTCAACCTTGGATGATGGACAGGAGGCTGTGTTTGTTGACGTGGTGACGACCGTTGGTGGCACTCTAGTTACCTTCGTCAGGAGCCAGAGTCCACAAACAATAGTGACGTCGAGCGCAGGAAGCCTCGTCACGATTGTAACTACACCTCCCCCACAGACCGAAGTATCAATGGAAGGTGGGACTCCAACGACAATTGAGGTCCTTTCGACGCGGACTGGTTTCCAGCCCATATCTTATACCGTGACAAAGGATATAGGAGGAACCTTAGTTACCGAGGTCATAGTAACTACACCAACAACTAGCAACCCAATAACTGTCACCCTTGGCGCCACGGAAATCGGCGGTACTATCAGCACTATAGTCCAGACCTTCGAGCCATCCACCATCGTCACAGAAATATCAGGAAGCCTCACGACCATAGTGTCAACCCCTTCCCCTTCAACAATACTCTCTACAGAGTCGAAATCCACAATCACTCGAACATCAATCTCCACCCCCAGTGATAACCCAAGCGCCACACGAAGTGGGGGGCCAACCTCAGTGCCGTCCCTCATCGTAACGGTTAAAGAGTTCACCCTCACGGCCAGCGATTATTTCCTCGGGACCTTTTTCCCAACCTTCATAGCGGTCATGCTGGTCATCCCTTTGCGAATTATAGACCTTAACGCGAAACTATACCAGCCGTTCAATTCGCTTGCCCAACCCGGCGGCGCTTCGGGTTCCGAGGCCATGACACTACAATACACCGGCCTAATGGGATTTATCACGCCGATCGTAACTCTAGTCCAGGGCCACCCCGTTCCCTTCATTACGACACTCACGGTCAGCTGCGCAAGCTTCATGGTGCCGCTGGCGGCGGAGGCAGTCAGCCTGAAACTCCATGGTCACTGCAGGGAGGGGAGCAGCGAAAACTGCGCGTCAGCGTTGGGCGTCTCACCGAGGGCAGCTGATGCTTTGATCGGGTTGATTGTGTGCATTATATTGCTGCTCATGTTGCTGCTATATTGCACTAGGAACTGGGTCACCGGCGTGAACGCCAGCCCCTGGAGCATTGCGGGAATGGCGTCTTTGGCTCGAAACCAAGACATCAGGACCAGGCAGACAAGCGAAGTCGCCCTTCGGGATGCGGTCGCGGACAAGCGGTATGGGATCCGGTATTTCGCAGGTAGTGACGGCCGGGAGGAGTATGGGATTCTGCTGATGGATGAGTCGGGGCGGAACCTAGCCGATGATAGCGACGAGGATTCACCGCAAAACGCTGAAGGGATGGGCCTAGTGGGGAGCAGGAATGATCAGCGTACGACGTTGCCATTCATGACTTTGCGGTATCCCTGGCGGATTTCTTTCCTCCTCTTCATTTTCGGGCTGTTGGTGTTGATCCTTTATTACCACCTGACTCTCAACGACCTACACACGCCATTCAACAAGTTCATGTACAGCCATAGTTTTGGAGTTCGGTTTCTTTTCGCTATTTTGGGCGTTATGATCACTTTCTGCTGGCAGGCGTTCTTTATTGGTGAGTTCACAGGCCCATTAGCCCCTTGTCCCCTTGCCTATACCTCTAGAGAAGCAAGCATATCGCTAACCTCCCTCTCTTCCAGCTGTCAGCATCATGGTTCCCTACCAACTCATGTACCGCCGCCCCCAACCTCCATCGCGCTCCATCCTGCTCCACCGTCCAACTAACCCTTTCTCGGGCATCTACGTCGCGGGCCGGCACCGCCACGCCTTCCTCCTCTGCACCTCCGCCTCGGCAATCCTCTCCGAGTTCCTCCCCATTCTCCTCTCCAACGTACCTTACAACCTCTCCCAGACGCGGCTCTCACACGACGTCTGTACCATAATCGCCACCGCCACTCTAGCAGCCATGGCAGCCTGCCTCGTTGTTAGCTTTCTCGTTCGCTGGCCCCCTATGCCCATTGACCCCCGCTCCGTCGCTGGTGCCCTATGGTACGTCACCGAGTCCCCAGCGCTGCTAGCAGGGCTGGAGGGAGTGGCGTTACTGGACGGGGCGGCTCTGGAGGACCGGGTGAAGAGGCTTGGGTGTAGGTATTATTACGGCCCAGTGGGGGCCACGGGCGGGAGGGTTGGGGTAGATGCTCATCTAGGTCACGGAGAGGCCGTGGATACGGCGTATAGGGGCGGTGGGGGATTTTATTAACGAAGAGGACTTGGTTCACTTACAGGCGCTCTTTAATTTTCTATATTGTTCCCACTTGATTTTATTGGCATTCTAGCGAGACAGTGGCGTTTTATTTTGAATGGTTAGACGACAGGGTTCTGTCCTGGTAGTACGGAGAGATAAATTGTAAAACACCATGGGTTTGGTGACGCGAGATAGAATAGGAGCAGAGATGGTCGGCCATGTTTCTATATCCCTAGGGTTGATCTCAAGGGTACCAGCCTAGTTAAGCGGAGTCCTTTGTGTTGCCTTGACAAGGCTCGTTGACATCGGTGCAATGGCCAGGCTGCTTAAACCCCCAGCTTTCATATTGAGACTAAAGGTACATACATAAAGAATAGACCTCTGGGCCGTGCTCATTATTGATAGTGTACGTAGGCAGTATAGTTTGCATGCGTAGTGCATATGCGCTGCAGGCGCTATATCTGCGCGAGTATAGACCTTGGGTGTGGGCAGCCTACTGCGCTGCCTGGAGAAGCAATGCTCGCTGAATGAGGCTGGCTGACAGAGAGGCTGGAATAGTGCTTGTCATCAAGAGAATTGGGCTCCAAATCAAATGCATAATATAAAAGGTAGACTTAGGCAGCCATCTTCACTTGATGCCCAACTAACTTTCGTAACTATCTCATCTCCTCGTCTATCATTCTAGATGACCGTCGCCTCGGCCACGGTATTACCCCGTATGCAGGACCGTCCACGCATGAACCCCCCCCTCCCCCCAACCCCCGGTCGGGACAGCAAAGTTGCGATCCCAAAACAGCCGGGTTCCGGCATAACTACCCAGAAGGAAAGCAACAAATGAAATGGGTGTCATACCCGGCTAACAGAGACGTCGAATAAAGGACGTCGATCTACATGCACGCTGAACCGTCAATGCCAAGGACCTTGCCGTTGATCCATTCACCGTCCTGAGAGGCAAGGAAACAGACTACGCGGGCGATGTCGATTGGGAGGCCAACACGATGAAGCGGTGACCAGGTGGCGGCGTACTGTTTTTGGAAATGTTAGCGAGCCGGACATGGTCAAACACACGCACCAGGGTATCGGCTTACCTCGTCTACCTCCTCGTTGTTCAGGTTTTCACCATTGGGAATGTACTCTCTGCACACGGCATGGTACATATCACTAAAACCTGGTTAGTAATCCGCTTTGTGATTGAAGGGGATTTGGTTGGCTTGAGGTCGTGGGAGGCCGGGGAAGCTCTCAATGTCGATAGAGAAAGGGGTTGCTAGATGAAGTCACGTGCAGGACCGGAGAGAGGTACGATGGCACATCGGAACTTACGTCTTAATACCACCGGGAGCGACGGCGTTAACGGTAATCTTCTTGTCACCGAAGTCTAAAGAAGTTGTGTCAGCATATAGAAGCATGTGGAGTGGAGGGGCGTGTACGGAGATGCGTTGGGGAAGTTTGGGGTGGGTGTCCGGACAGAGTAATTTTCTGGAAACAGCCCGGCTTTCTTCCCTCACGTGGGTTCCGTGCATGAATGAAAGGCGGGAAAGGAAATTCCCAGCACCGAGGGCCTGGTTTGGTGGAATTGGAAAACGTACCAACAGCCATGCAGCGCACAAACGTCTCAATGGCTCCCTTGGACCCGGAATAGACCGCATGCCTCGGCACGGCTTTGGCCTGGCCGGTGATAGAGCCCATGAGGATCAGGCGACCGCCGATCTCGAGATGCTTGTAGGCTTCCCGCGCGACGAAGAACTGGCCGCGAGTGTTGACGGCGAAGACGCGGTCGAACTCCTCGGGTGTGACGTCCTTGATGTGGCCGAAGGAGACGACGCCGCTGTTGGAGCACACGATATGGAGCTTGCCAAACGCCTTGACGGCCTCGTCGAACAGGCGCACAATCTCGTTGACGTCGGAGACGTTGGCTTTGATTGAGACGGCGTCTGATCCGGACTTCTTGATCTGTGCAACGACTTCTTCGGCGGCCTCGGTGCTGTTGGCGTAGTTGACGATGACTTTGGCGCCTCTCCTCCCGAGCTCCATTGCCATCTCCCGACCAATCCCACGTCCTAGAATTGTGGCCGTTAGCATTTCTGTGCTCAATCTTGGACGGGGGGTTCACGTGTGTGTCGGCAACCGCCACTCCGCACTCCGCGAACTGATTCTACCATCCTCACTTACCGGCACCAGTGACAAGCGCAACCTTGCCCGCAAGCGACGCAGAAGCCAAGCCTAGAGGGCCTGGGATCTCGTCGAACTTGCCGTTGGCAGTAGTAGTAAGGGCAGGCATTGCAACTTTTTCGGGCAATACGTCTTGTAGTGGTCGGAAAGGAGGCGGAGCCGCAACTTTTACCGTCGCTCGAGTCTCGGGCTTGTTTGGACGGTAAGGGGCAAAAAGCTTGCTAATGAATGAAACGAGTGAAAATCCCATCTGTTCGGTTGCTCCAGCCAAAGGGGCCGCGATTTGGCGGGACAAGGTTCGTCTTTATATTCCAAGATTTAGCCATCCTTAATGGGGGAGGGAGGAGGACTCAAGCTTTCCCCCCTTGCCCCGGCCGGCATTCCGATGGCACAGCGTGGAGCAGTCGGACTTTACGACAGCGAACCACCGCGCCTGGACTTCAGCCATGTGCCCAACCAGCATAGACAAGCGGAATAGTCGCCGAGCGTGGTAGAGAGAGTGTAACGGTATTACAGATCAGCCAGCTTAAAGCTTGTCCAATCGTAATAGCCCCCAACACCGCTTCTCCTTGGTTAAGGGAACATGACCGGCGGAGGGGCCTTCAGGTTGTGCCGGGGTGCCGCCATGGCATTCCCCCATCGGACCCGACGAACGCTTGGCAAACCAGGCTAAAGCACCGCGCGCCGTCGGACAATCTTCTGTAGATCCTGAAAAGAATTTACTTTTTTTCCTGCCAAAGAATGCCGAAGTCGCTGTTGTGTAAAAATGGACACGACATCTGTGTAACCGCCGGACGGCTCGATAGAGTGCCGATTCCCCGGGTCGCTGCGTATTCGCTGCGTCATTGATCCCTTCCTCGGCATCGCAGTTCCAACGCGCCGGGTTGGGACGGGTTGAAAGGGCCACTTGCCGCTGGATTTCTTTCGGATGCGGCCTTCGATAGATGTGAAGCTGAGCAGCCGTGGTGGCTTGGGCACAAGTCCGACGGAGTGGGACTTGGCGAGCCAAGGCCGTGAATGGTCGCAGCGGTCCGCCGCCACAAATCCGTTCTCCTTGCTTATGACCCTGGTGAACTTCCGTGGAGAAGGTGGCAAGCTGTCCGCCTGACTGCGAGAATGGCCCGCCGTCTAGGCCGCTGTCGCATGGCATCCCGTTGCTTGTGCAGTGCAGACCGGCTCGGCCCTTGGGCGGGACTTGTCAGTGCCGCCGTTGTGTTCCGCAGAGTATTCCAGGCCTCGAGGAGTTACATGCTTTGGCTAGGACCCAGGCCTAGATGTAGCTGCCCCCCCCCCCCTTTTTCGCGGTCCGGGAGAGCTGCAGCGGCGTTGGGCTAACACGCGAGCGCGATGGAGTTGCCGATGCGGCCGTAGGTTAAGGGGACCCTTACATTCCGTATGATGCGTATGCACTGAGTATTCAGCCGCATGTACTCCGTACATGTAACTGCTATCATGGGATTGGCGTTTTCTTTTGTTTTACGGAATCCTGGCTAAGCCACTACGGTCGGGACGTAAGATAGGTACTAGAAGGTATGCCCATCCAAGATGCTGATGGCCAATGGCGAAAGAGCAACCTCCAAACCAATGCCGATTGAAAGAATCATGTCCGTGCGATACAATGGAAAGTAATTGATTCGATCTTGGGAGGTTTGGGGCCTCGGAATTGGTGCAAGGGAGAAAAAGTCGGTGTAGAAGTGGGCAACAGCTGTAACAATTTCAACGTCCCTGGTTGCGTGTTCGACGAAAGCTTCGTCCGTTTCCTTGAACCTTCACATTTTGTGCACGCCAAAAACACTACCCATTCCCAAAGTTAGCAATGCCTATCCTCAACCTCTGCCTCCCCTACTCCCTCTGCTCTGCGCCCGACTGTCACAAAATCACGGGCTTGCTGCGGTGCGGCGGATGCCTGGTTGTCTCCTATTGTGGACCCGAGCACCAACGGGCTGATCGCCTGCGACACAAGACGTCATGCGGTTTGGTGAAGAGCTCTCGCGAGGCCCTCGCGGCCGCCGAAACTATCCTGCGGGGCCACCGTGACGACATGACGCCGGGCGATCCGTTTGAGACGCTCCCCGGCCAGTTCTGGACGTTCCGTGTCACGCGCCCATACATGCAGGCACGGCACGACCTGGCGACGTCGCAGCTGAACCTGCGTACGGGCGAGGCCACGGAGGCGGCGCTGGGCCACTTCCTCGACATGTTGCGGCTGTCCCGTGGCGACAACATGGGCGTGCGGCACCAGATACCAGGGCTATATCTGCGTCTCGGCAGGGACCAAGAGGCGTATGACTTCATGATGTGGTACTCCGGAGCGGAGAGGTCCAAGTACAACTGGCACGACGTAGACCAACCGTTCCTAGACCTCAAAGGTGCAGACGCGCTAGAGCCCTTTGACAGTAGTGGAATATTGGTGGACCTAAGCTTCCTAGCTGCTATGACGTTGTTAAAGATTAGACTGATGCTCGACCTGGTTGATATGGATAAGGCGGTCAAGAGCCTCGGCGACAAAGCTCCCCAGGATAGGATGGAGCTGGTGAAGGAGCACGCCCGCGGCGACATACTCCTCTGGCGCAAGGATATTGTCGACCGTGCTGACTACAAAGACCCCATTTCCGATTTGCGCAAACAGGTCCGCGACATGTACGCCATGGTAGATGACGCGAACGAATACTTCTGGCCGGCGCTAGTAAATCCGGCCCCCTATGCGAATGCGATGCCAACTGGCTACTCCCGTGGATCCCGAGAGGAAATTTTTCTTAAATTTAGATACTCGTGGTACTCGTGGGCCGAAACGCCCGGGGCGCTAGAGCTCATCAGGAGTGGTGAACTGAAGGCATCGAAGTAAATCGATGGGGGGTGGACCACGTACGAAGCGAGAGAAACCGCAAACACCCCCCTTAATCTACGCGAGCGTAGGGAAAGGAACGGAACCATGATAGCATGATGCCTCGGCAGTCTACTAATACCGGGCCGCTCAATTTCTTCTCTACGAAGAATATGTATATATATATACAGTAGAATTTCCTACCGAGCCGACGTCGAGTTCTAGACTCGGTGTCACGCAACATCAACTCACCCCATGACCTCGACTCGCCCACTCATTGGCATACACCCAGGTGGCCTTCGGGATCTCTTAATCTCATACAAGCTGTCCGTCAACCCTTGCACCCCCATACGTCTAGCAGGACTCGACCGCGGGGCCCGGGGGAGTGTATGACGTGGGAATAGGGTAGTAGATGTTGATCAGGATGCCGGGGTCGGTGGCAGTGAAGGCACCCGGGAAGGCGACCTCGTTCTTGGGCGCATATGTGCCGGAGCCGCCGCTGACGGAGATCTGCGCGCACGAGATATAGAACTGCGCACCGCCCGCCGAGCCGGCGCTGTGGAGGCCGACGTGTTCGGCCCGCAGCAGGTACTCGCCGTCCGCAAGGCACTTGGGGATCGGGATGTTAACGGATGCGGCACCTAGCACTTGGAGTTAGATCTGGCCCCTTCACTTGAACTCGCTTCGCAGACAACATTCCCCCTTTAGCGCACTTACCTTGCGAAGGCCAGGTCATGCCGGCGGGAGAGAGATTGGGTTTGTCGCCGTAGATCTTGGACCACACCTTGCCGTCTGCTGTCCAGTCCATAACACTCTGCCCCGCAGGAACCTTGGCGATGTAGGCGGACATGGGCCCGGGATGAGAAATGGATGCCTTGGCGTGGTATGCGAGGGTCGAGCCGGCGGTTACGTTGAGAACTCCGGCGGCGTCCTTCATCTGGTAGCACCGCATGTCCATCGACGTTACGTCGGTCACGGGCCCATTACTCTGGTAGTTCTTGGTCTGGCGGACCACTGCCCACTCTCCTGTTGTTCCGACGCTGGGGAACGTGTCTGGTGATGCGTGTCAGCGAGTGTTATCGCTAGCTAGCCTGTGAGATAAAAGGGGAAGGATAACGAACAGTGTGCCTCAGCCGCTGCCGAAAACGCGAGCGCAACCGCAGTACTCAGCTTCATCTTTGCTAGTTTATGGCGATGTGGTGGGTTGGCCTATTCGTTTTATCGACCAGTGAGGGATTTCGCTGGCGTTGTCTCTTTCGTGATGGTGAAGATGGAAACTCGCAGCATCTCCATCCCACAGACATCGCGGCTGTCTTATATTTTCAGGTCCACGGCATACGGCAAGCTACTTACCGCTTAAGACAGCCGAAATTCATTTCCATTCAATATCAAGCTTGGACTTACCTTGGGGGCCTCTACATCACCTGCCCCTATCGCGGATGAAGGAGCACTAGATGCCGAGGCGGGTAAAGCCAACCCGCGGTTAATATCCAGAGTCAAGCAACCACTCGAGCACCTCTGAGATATTGCACCCCGTACTCTGCACAAATGAAAAGGTCAAAGGGGATGAAACCACGCGTTCCTACTCTACGTAATTGGCTCACCCCAGAACCCGGGGTGCAGATCGGTGATTTCTGATCTGAGCGGCAATGCACGGATTCGCAGACCACGAGGGCTGCAGACTTCCCAATGTAGCAATTTCGAGAGGGTTGCTAGAACACGGAAACGAGCGCCTTCGAGAAGCTGTAACCAGGTCACGATAATTGAGTAGAGAGAGTGCCAAGACATGGCTAAGCTTGGCAAGTTCCCCTTCTTGAAGCTAGGCGCTGCCATGATATTGAACGCAACCCCCGTCATCTTCATTGCGCACGAACGGAGTATTCGAGATGGGCTCCCGGGCCGGCGCTTACTACCGTCATCCTTGTCGAAGCTGTATACACCTTTTGCACCTGTTGGCTCGCACCTGCGTGAAATCTGTGTGCACCGGCCCATGATGGTAGCGCATATTCTCAGTTGCGCGAGGTCCTAGGAATAATCAATTGGGAACCGGGAAAGCCAACATCCTCCGAGGCTTGGCAGATAGAATAATTGCGCTGATGCAATATATTTAGTGATCCGAACTCTCCATTAGCGCCGCAATGCCGTTTATTTTCATCCGAGCATACTTGGTCACGGCATCATGCTCCGTATCGGCCTGGAGGTGCGGCGGTGATTAGCGAAATTCCAGGTTGAGTGAAGCATCGGTTTTGCATGAACGACTTGCATCGCCCACTAGTTACCCACAAATCCGACGATCCTCAGGGGCCATAGCGATAATACCCATTCAGTATTATTGCTGTAGCCTCCCTCTGAATCAAGCGAGAAGCTGGAAGGGAGAATTAGCATCTCATTCCGTCAAGCCTCAGGTTGAGATCATGGGTTTAACTATGACTTGCACTTGCAAGCCGATCGACCCAAACTGCCTTCAAGTTATCCAACCTAAGGGGCAAATACCCATGTGTGAGGAGCCGGGGAGACCCGGAGGCCGCCGGCGGGCGGGAGGATTCCGCAAGGGCGCGTCGCCCGTTCTGTGACCAGCATGATGGTGGATCGCTTGGTAAGTAGCAAACCCAGAGGCTGTGCCCTGATAAGCTCTAGCATGCCGCGGTTGTTCGTTGTGAGTGCTGTAACCTACGTGGGCTATCAAGATAGTCCGCGCCCGAGTGGAAAGTTTTGTCTCACATCTGAGGGCTCAGCTTGTTCCTCCTGGAGCCTCAACCACAAGCCTTTGGCTTGTTGACTTCGGGGTAAACTTGCTCCCATCGAAGCAGGGGTTCATGGCCGCATACTGGCTTGATGTGCTGAAGAAGAGCCGCCCGGGTTGCCTCCAAGACCGTCCAGAAAGAGGTTCCCAGCACTCAATGGTTATGAGGAGACGGTGCATACTTCCGATGAGGAGGCG
>Ga0164242_10005433_pt1 | contig 14197 bp, 13 predicted proteins | sample OricomgcompostMG_FD_108783 | JGI IMG/M metagenome (GOLD analysis project Ga0164242, IMG submission 108783) | Miracle-Growth compost microbial communities from Emeryville, California, USA - Original compost - Miracle growth compost (MG) ... | reverse complement strand
GGCATCGAGCGGCCCGGCGTCGCGCGGGCCGGCATCGAAACCGCCGGCGTCGAGGTCGCCATCGCCCGCGTCGCTGCCGCCATCGGACCCGCCGTCGGGCGGACCGAGAACGCCGGTGACGCTCGCGGTGCACGCCGCGGCGGCCGCGGCTGGAACCGCCAGCAGGAACCTGCGACGCGTCCAGGCTTTCGAGCGCATGCCAGCATGAAAGCCGACGGCACCTGCTCCCGGCAAGGCGCTTGACTCAGCGGGCAAACCGGACGTTCGCTGCGTTCGTGGGCGCTTCAGCCGCACGGGCAGCAGTAGAAGGCGACGCGGCCGGGCGTGAGGCTGAGCGCGCGGCACGATGGTGAGGGCGGCGCGCTCGACGGCTCGAACATGCCTCCATCGGATGTCTGCCGCGGCAGGCCGCCGCATGCGGCGCCGAACTCCGACTCAGCGCACGCGTTCTGGCAGTCGCCGTTCGTTGCGGCGCACGCGTCGGCCGAGTCGGCGAGGGTCATCGAACCGCCGCTCGACACATCGGTGCACGAGACCACCATTCCCTTGACCGTGCAGGCGCCGGCACCCGCATCGGGCGGAGCGCAGTTTCCGGTGGAGCAGGTCGAGTTGCCGCAGCCGGCACCAAGCAGGCCGACGGCAAGCAGCAGCGTCATCGCTTCATGGACTCGCAACATGGTTGCCCCTCTCCTGAGCGCGCAAAGCGGTTTGGACACCCGAGCCCGCCATCGTGGGCACCCGGCTTCAGGTCGGGGGGGTGTGCAAGGCAATCGCCAGCGCGACGCCGAGCGAGGTGACCATCGCCAGCGAGAACGCCACCGCGAGCACGGTCCAGATCGTCTTGGAGGGCAACGACTCGCGCTCGCCGGCGAACTCGGGCCGCGCGCCGAGCGTGCCCGCACCGCTGAGCACCGCCAGAAAGCCGAACAGCCCGCCGCCGAGGTGCGCGTAGGCATCGACCCCGGGAAGGAGCGAGAGCCCGACGTTGATGAGCAGCGGCTGCAAGAGGCGCTTCTTGATGTTCATCGCGGTGAGCGGCGGGAGGACCCGTTGCGGCCGGAGCGCGATGCCGAAGGCGGCGGCCATGATTCCCCAGATCGCCCCCGAGGCGCCGAGGCTGGGGATCATCGGATGCACGAAGCCGCCGAGCAGCGAGCCGCAGAGGCCGGAGATGGCGTAGAGCACCAGGAACCGCGGCGTGCCGATGACCTTCTCCACGAACGGTCCGAGCACGATCAGCACCCACATGTTGCCGCCGATGTGGATGAGGTTGGCGTGCAGGAAGGTGCACGACCAGAGCCTCCAGAGCTGGCCGTGCTGCACCGCGAGCCCGTAGTTCACCCCGGCGTTGTCCAGCGCGCGGCCGAGCGCCATCTGCAAGAGGAAGGTGGCCACGCAGAGCGCGACGATGGCGTAGGTGCCCCAGGGCTTGCGCCGCCCGAGCTGCGCCGCGAAGGCGCGCTCGAGCGTGACCGCGTGCGCGAGCTCCGGCGATTGCTCCGGACCTTGCGGGGTGAACGGGGGCGGGGTGCCCCAGCGGCTCGACTTCATGCGCGAAGCCTTAACCCAACTCGCGCCGGTGCGCCCGCTCGTTCAGCGCGGCATGCGCTGGCGGATCTCGGCTTCCATCGCGGCGACCACCTGGTCGAGTCCGAGATCGGTGGAGTCGAGCACCACCGCGTCCTGGGCGGCGCGGAGCGGGGCCACCTCGCGCATCGAGTCGTCGCGGTCGCGCTGGCCCTGCTCGGCGAGCACCTGCTCGAGGCTCGCCGTCTGGCCTTTGGCGAGCAGCTCCTTGTGACGCCGCTCCGCACGCTGCCGGCTCGCCGCGGTGAGGAAGAACTTCGCCTGGGCATCGGGGAAAACCACCGTGCCGATGTCGCGGCCCTCGAGCACCGCGCCCGACGGCGCCGCGCGCGCCAGCCGACGCTGCAGCTCGAGCAGGCCGTCGCGGACCACCGGCCGCGCCGAGACCGCGCTCGCCGCCTTGCTCATCTCCGGGGTGCGGATGGCCGCGGAGACGTCCTCGCCGCCCAGGCTCACCCGGTTCTCGTCGCCTGCGAGCTGGAAGCGGATCTCCAGCGTGGGCAGGAGCTTCTCCAGCGCTGCGTCGTCATCGAGCGCGATGCCCTGCCGCGTGGCCGCGAGCGCCACCGTGCGGTAGATGGCGCCGGTGTCCACGAGCGCGAAGCCCAGGCGCTTGGCGAGCAGCTTGGAGACCGTGCTCTTGCCCGCGCCCGCGGGCCCGTCGATGGCCACGATGAACGGTGCCGAGGCCATCACTCCTCGAGGAACGGGCCCAGTCGCCGGAAGCGCTCGTAGCGGTCGCGGACCAGCGCCGGCCCATCGAGAATCGAGAGCTCTTGCAGGTGCCGCCGCAGCGCGCGCCCCAGGTTCTGGGCGGTGTAGGCCGCATCGCGGTGGGCGCCGCCCGCCGCCTCGCGCACCACCTCATCGACCACGCCAAAGCCCATCAGGTCCTCGGCGGTGAGCCGCAGCGCCTCGGCGGCCTTCTCGGCCTTGCTGGCGTCGCGGTAGAGGATGGAGCTGCAGCTCTCGGGGGCGATGACCGAGTAGTAGCTGTTCTCGAGCATGAGCACCCGGTTGCCGACGCCCACCGCCAGCGCGCCGCCCGAGCCGCCCTCGCCGATGACCGTGCAGATGACCGGCACCTCCAGCGAAGCCATCAGCTCCAGGCACACCGCGATGGCCTCGGCCTGACCGCGCTCCTCGGCGCCGATGCCCGGGTAGGCGCCGGGCGTGTCGATGAAGGTGAAGATGGGCCGGCGAAAACGCTGCGCCAGCTTCATCATCCGCTGCGTCTTGCGGTAGCCCTCGGGCCGCGGCATGGCGAAGTTGCGCAGCATGTTCTCTTTGGTGTTTCGGCCCTTCTGGTGGCCCATCACCATCACCGGCCGACCGTCGAAACGCGCCAGGCCGCAGATGATCGAGGGGTCGTCGGCGAAGCCCCGGTCGCCGTGCAGCTCCACGAAGTCGGTGAAGAGCAGGCGGAGGTAATCGAGGGTGTAGGGGCGCTCGGGGTGGCGCGAGAGCTGGACCACCTGCCAGCGCGACAGCTCGCTGAAGATCTCGGCCTGGAGCTTGCGGGCCTTGCGCTCGAGCTTGACGATCTCCTCGGCGAAATCCACCGAGCCGCCGTACGAGAGCGTCTTGAGCTCCTCGATCTTCTTCTCGAGCTCGATGAGCGGCTTCTCGAACTCCAGCGCGTAGCGGGGTGCAGCGGCCATGGAGGGCGGGTTGGTAGCACGCGGGATTTCGGCCATCAAGCCGAACGCGCGCGAGGCACGGGTGCGATTCGGGGCCGCCGCAGCCCAGATCTCAAGATTGAGTGGAAGTTGCGCACCGGGTCGGCGGGCCTTGCGGGGCGGGCGCCTACTTGCCGAACTCCAGCTCCTGCGCGGCCTGGGCACCAATCAGGTAGGTCATCACCGGCGGGCCGCCGTCCTGAACCGACTTGAGCGGAATGGGCTTGAGTCCGCTTTGTGGCCCGGCGCGCTGGAGCGTGGCCTCGCTGGCCAGCACCTGGCCCTCCAGCGCCAGTGCGGCCACCGCGGCCACGGTCCGGGCCGCGCCGCCGACGACCGCGAAGTCGGCGCGATCCGCGGTGCCCATTCGGCCCAGCGTCACCAGGCCGGAGTGCAGGCCGATGCGCACCCCGAGCTTGCGGTTGCCCACCATCAGCGTGGCCACCTTGTGCTGCAGCGCCAGCGCGGCCTCCATGCCCCGCGCAGCATCGGCTTCGGTGCCCAGCGCCGGGCTCCACATCGCGAGCAGCTTGTTGCCCTGCAACTCCACCACCGATCCGCCGTGCGCGTGCACCACCTCGATGACCGCGTTCCAGGCGCGGTTGAGCGCGCTCACCACCTCGGCTGCCGAGAGCCGGGCGGCGAGGTCGTCGAGGTTGCGAAGCTGCGCCCGGAGCAAAGTGGCCTGCACCAGCTGGCCCTCGGCGGGGACGATGAGCGTGCCCTGCCGCGCGCTCTCGCGCAGCGCCGGCGGCAGGAAGCGGTCCTGGATGAGCTGCGCGCGGGCGTCGTCGCGGGCGCGGGTGAGCTGGGCCGCATCCTCGAGCCGCAGCGCGATGAAGTCGCTCATCGCCGCCAGGTCCTTCTGCTCGTGCAGGCGCAGCGGCTGGCTCGAATCGATGTGCAGCGCGCCCAGCACCCGCGCCCGGCCGAGCAGGGGCAAGGTGAGCGCGGCCTTCACGCCTTTTTCGCGCACCAGCCGGGTGGCGCCGAGCAAAGGGTCGGCCCCGGCATCGTCGGTGGCCACCGCCATCCGCGTGGACTGCGCCGACTCGATGCGCGCCCGCGGCACGGTCTCCTCGGTCTGGGCGCGCAGCCCGCGCGAGGCCTTGCGGCCATCCTCGAGCACCAGGGCCACGCTCTCCAGCTTCACCACGTCGAGCAGCGCGTCGAGGATGCGCGACGGATCGCCGTCGAGCGGCAGCCGCTTCTGCAGCTCCACCAGCGCGCGCTCGCCCTGGGGCGCGGGAGGCGCAGCCGCAGAGACGTTGGTCCGGTCGTCGGTGAGCGCCACCTGGACGGTCTTCTGCGATGCGTCGCGCTCCGGCTCCGGCTCGACACCGGGCGCGCTGCGCGGACGCATCGGCCCCGGGCCGGCGCCATTGGGCGTGACCTCGGAGAGCACGGTGAGGTCGCCGTAGTACCAGCGGCGCAGCGCGGCCTGCACCGCGCCCGGCGTGGCCAGGTACACGGTGACCGCCTTGGCCTGCGTGAGCTGGGCGATGCGCGCGGCGATCTCCGGGTTCAGCGGCACCGCGGCGATGACGTGGATCTCCTGCGCGGCGGGATTGCGGGCGAAGGGCAGGACCCGCAGCTCCTCGGCCACCCGGGCGGGGATCTGGTCGATGAGCGTCTGGTCGAAGCTCACCTTCACGACCTTGTCGCTCTTCACGAACCGCGTGCCGTACAGCTCGGCAAAGGTGCGGAGAAAGTCGACCTCTTTCACCAGGCCGAGGCGCAGCAGGGCATCGCCGAGAAAGCCGCCGCGCTCGCGCTGCAGCGCCCGGGCCTGCGCCGCCGCGTCGCCCGGGAGCAGCCCCGCGGCCTGCAGCGGCTCGAGCACGCTGGAATCGGGCGGCTCCTCGCCATGCGGCGCCCGCGCCGGATCGGTCGTGGTCTCGCGGCGGGGCGGGGAGAGGAAGGTGTCGAGCTCGTCGTCGGGAACCGGGGTTGGCCCGGTGCCGGAGACCTGGCCGGTGGCGAAGAGCTCCACCGGTGGCGGCGGCTTCAACGATGGCGCGGCCGCGGGCGCCACCAGCCCTGCCAGCGCGGCGAGAGGGAAAGGCGAAGGCGTGCTGCGTGGGGCCAGGGCGCCGACCGAGAGCGACTCGGAGGGATAGAACCGGCGGATCGCCGCGCGGATGGTGCCACGCAGCGCCAGGATGCCTTGCACCGCGCTGGCGCCAGTCTCGCGCTGCAGCGCCTCGAGGATCGCCGCCGAGGCCTCGGGCACCGCCACGGTGAGCAGCCCGTCGGCGGGGTTGAAGGCCAGCGGGGCCACGCAGCGGGCCTCGGCCACCGCGGCTGGCAGCTTGGCCACCGCGGGCGCCGGCAGGCGCGACTTCGCCAGGGTCTCGGCGGTGATGTACTTGAGCCCCGAGCTGCCGGCCAGGAAGCGCAGGAGCGCGCGCTCCTCCACCAGGCCGGAGCTGGCCAACCTGTCGAAGATGAGCTCGCCCTCGGCCTTCTCCCAGACCAGCGCCTGCTCCACCTTCGCGGCGTCGAGCAGCCCCTGCTCGCCCATCTTGCGAATGAGCGCGGTGCTGGCGGTGGAGAGCGAGCCGGGGCTCTGCGGCCGCGGGCTCATTGGGTTGGTGGTCGCGGCCGCGACCTTGGCGGTCTCCTCGGCGAGCGAAGGGCGCGGCCCGGAGCCTCCGCGGCGGTACGCGGGATCGAGCGCGGCCACCACCGCTTCGGTGAACTCGGCGACCGACGGGTAGCGGTCCTCGCGGCGCTTGGCCAGCGCCCGCCCCAGCACCTGGTCGAGCAGCACGCTCGCCCCCGCGACGCGCCCGACCAGCGCCGGTGCCGGGTCGCTCACGATCTTGAAGAGCGTCTCGGTGGGCGTGCCGGCTTCGAACGGGTTCTTCCCGGTGAGCGCCTCGTGCACCACGATGCCCAGCGAGAAGATGTCGGTGCGGTGGTCGAGCTCCTGGCCGCGCGCCTGCTCCGGGCTCACGTACCAGACCGAGCCCAGCACCTGCCCGGTGGCGGTGAGGTTGGCGTCGTGGCCGAGCCGCTTGGCCGCGCCGAAGTCGAGGAGCTTGGCAATCTCCTCACCCTCGGCGGTGCGGGCCACGAAGACGTTGGCCGGCTTGATGTCGCGGTGCACCACCCCGATCTTGTGCGCTGCCGCCAGCGCCGAGCCGATGCCCTCGATGATCGGCGCCAGCTCGGCCGGGGTGGGAGGTTGCCGCTTCAACCGGCTGGCCAGGTCCTCGCCCTCGAGGAACTCCATCGCCAGATAGGGCGAGCCATCCGGGAGGCGGTTGAAGTCGAGCACCTCGCAGATGTGCCGGTTGCGCAGCCGTGAGGTGACCTCGGCCTCGCGGCGGAACCGCTCGAGGTAGGTGGGATCGTCCTGCAGCGCGTGCAGCAGGACCTTGACCGCGCAGCGCCGGTTCAGCCGCAGGTGCCGGGCCTCGTAGACAGTGCCCATTCCGCCCGAGCCCACGATGCGCACGATGCGATATGCGCCGCCCACCTCCTGCCCGATGAGCGGGTCGATGCCGGCGATGATCGGGCTGTCGGTCGGCGCGTGGTCGGCCATGGGCAGCGGGGCGCTCCTGTCGAACTCGCTGCGGCCCGCCGGTCCCCCGGTCGGCCGCCAGGCGCTCCCCCTCGAACGCCCCGACACTGTACAAAACTCCCGCGGCTCTGCGCAGCCTCTACCCCAAACGTCGAGCTGGGCCGCCTTGACTTGGCGCCTGCGGCATGGCGAGACGGGTGCTTCAGTTGGGCAGCGCCGGCTCGGCGATGCCGATGAGCTTGCGCGCAATCTCGGTGCACACCGACATCGGCCAGCGATCCGAGAGGGCGCACGCGGCCGCCAGGCGCCGCCCCTCGACGCTCCGGTCGCGTGACGTCTCGGCAGCGGCCAGGGCCTCGTCGAGCGCCGCCGCGTCGAGCTTGGTGGGCTGGTGCTGCAGGATGGTCTGGTTGATCTCGCTGAGCATGCGCGCAACCTAGTGACCGGGCCGAGCGCCAACAAGCGCCCGGCCCGCGCGGCGGCCAGCTTCAAACAGTGAAAAACGCCGCTACGGCTCTTCGGCAGCCAGGGTGCGGATCGCGTCGGAGATGGTGGCGAGTTGGGGCACCGAGGCGTGCTCCAGGTTGTCGGCCAGGCCGATGCCGGGCACGAACTTGCCGGCGAGGAGGCGGGGCGGCGCGGAGAGCCGGTAGAAGAGCTCCTCCACGGTGCGGCGCACCAGGTGCTCGCCGAAGTTGGTGACCTCGGTGTCTTCGTTCACGAAGAGCACCCGGGTGGTCTTCTCCACGCTCGCCTTGATGGCCTCCCAGTCGTAGGGCCAGAGCGTGCGCAGGTCGATGACCTCGGCCGAGATGCCGTCCGCCTCGAGCGCCTCCGCGGCCTTCTTGCACAAGGGCAGGGTGCGGCCGTAGCTCACCACCGTGACCTGGCTGCCCTCGCGGACGATGCGCGCCTTGCCCAGCGGCACCTCGAACTCGGAGAGCGCGGGCCACTGCGGCGCCCACTTCGAGCGGTCGCCCAGCGGGGCGTCGATCATCTTCGAGAGCGCTTTGGGCTCCTCGGGCTCGCCGGGGATCCGCTCCTCGCCGGGGATGCGGAGCAGCGCCTTGGGCTCCAGGTACATCACCGGGTTGGGCTCCTTGCAGGCGGCGAGCATCAGCCCGTACGCGTCGAGCGGCGTGGAGGGCATCACGATCTTCCAGCCCGGGATGTGGGTGGCCGTCGCGTCGAAGGAATGCGAGTGGTAGATGCTGCCGCGGATGCCCGAGCCCACCGGGGTCTTCACCACCATCGGCAGGTTCCAGTCGCCGGCCGAGCTCCAGTGCATGCTCCCCGCGAGCTTGAGCAGATCGATGGTGTTGTAGATGTAGTCGCAGAACTGGATCTCGGCGACCGGACGCCCGCCGGCCATGGCGATGCCCATCGCGTAGCCGATGATCCCGCGCTCATCGAGCGGCGAGTTCCACGCGGTCTGGATGCCCTGGGTGACGGTGAAGACGCCGCCCAGCGGCGCGCCCACGTCCTCGCCGAAGACATCGGTCACGCCGAGGTTCTGCTCGGCGAAGTGCAGGGCCATGCGAATGGCCTGGGCCATGTTGGCCATCGGGTTACTCCCGGTCCTTGTAGATGAACTTCCAGATGTCGGCGCCCTCGGGCTGCGGCTCCTCGCGGACCTGGCGGGCCATCTCGGCCAGCGCCTCCACCCACTTCTTGCGGAGCGCTTCCATCTCCGCGCGGCCGAGCACGCCGTGCTGCTCGAGGTAGCTCTCGTAACCGGCGAGGCAGTCGGTCTCGTTGCCGATGAAGTTCGCGCCGCTCGCCGAGGAGTGGCCGTAGAGCCGCGAGACCATGGCCTCGAGCAGGAACGGCTTGCGCTCCTTGCGCACGTAGGCCATCGCCTCCTGGAGCTCGAGGTAGCTCTGCACCGGGTCGTTGCCGTCGATGGTCTTGGAGCGGATCCCGAAGGCCTTGCCGCGGTCGGCGATGTGCTTCTCGCCGTGCTGACCCTCGGCCGAGGTGGAGATGCCCCACTGGTTGTTGGTGACGACGATGAGGATGGGCAGCTCGTTTCCCGGCCGCGAGCTCCAGACCAGGCAGCTCGCGAAGTCGGCCTCGGCGGTGCCGGCATCGCCGCCGGTGACGATGGTGATGCCCTCGCCGCCGTGACGCTTCTGCACGTGCGCGGTGCCCGGCGCCATGGCGTACTGCACCTCGATGGGCGAGCTCACCGGGGCGATGTTCCAGACGCTCTTCGAGAAGTGGCCGGCGAAGTTGCGCCCGCGCGAGTACGGGTCGGTGGCGGTGTTCTTCATCTGCCGGAGCGCGCCGATGGGCTCCTCGCCGAGCGCCAGCAGGGTGCCGCTCTGGCGGTAGTGGGCGTGGAGGTAGTCGAAGGCGGGGCCCTGGCCCTTCTTCATCAAAAGGCCCAGCGGCACGTTGAACGCCTCTTCGCCTGGACCGCCGATCCAGAAGTAGCCGTGGCCCTGCTTGTACATCTGGATGAGCCGCTCCTCGAGGGCGCGCGCCTGCACCATCACCTCGTGCATTCGCACCAGGAGGTCCTTGGGGAGCGGAAGCGCGGCGGAGCTTCCCTTGGCGCGCGCGGGCTTGGATGGGGCGGCGGCTTCATTCATGGCGGATGGCCGTTTAGCAAACCGCGTGGCTCTGCGTCGAGCCTCACGCGCGTTCCCAGAGCTGGAAGACGTGCACCTCCAGGCTCTTCCACGACTTGGCGAAGGGCTTTCCGAACCGCTGCCAGGTGACCACGGGCGAGAGCCCCACCGCCTCGACCGTGGCCGCCAGCGCCTCGAACAGCTCGTGCTCGCGGTAGCGGAAGCGGGTGTTGGCCAGGCGCTGCACCAGCTCGGGCGAGGCGAACGCGAAGCCGAAGCCGTCGCGGTTGCCCAGGTGCAGCCGGTCGAGCTGGCCCAGCGCGCCTGCGTGGTCGAAGAACCGCGGCACCCTCGGGTTGGCCAGCTCCGCGAACGTCTGCGCGACCGAGGCGGTCAGAGCGTCGCGGACCTTGGCTGCTTGCGCATCGGCGGGGCGGAACTCGGCGCGGCCGGTGCCGTAGCAGATCCGCAGCGGCGGCAGGTGCAACGGCATCCCCCGGTCCTCGAGGACGATGTCGCCGGCGCGGGTCTCGAACGCGGCCTGGCCGAAGCCCTCGTACTCGCTCGCTGGCGGCGGCCCGGCGAGGTCGAACACCGCACCGAGGTAGGCCGCGTGGCTTGCGAACTGCGTGAGCTCTTCGGGGCCGTTTGGATCAAGCACCGGGGCGGGCTCCTCCCTCTCCGGCAGCGCCCGCCAGCGCGAGTGGTGCGCCTCGCGCAGCGCCACCGCGGCGGCGAGGTGCCGGGTCAGTTCCTCCAGCGCGGGCGCCGGACGCTGCAGGTTGTGCACCCGGATGCGCAGCGCGCGCGGGCTCAAGAACGGCTCGTCGCAGTGCACCGGCTCGGAAGCCTCGGCGCGCGCAGCGCTCTCGCTCCAGGCATCGAGGATCTGCCGTGCGCGCTCCAGGCCGGCCTCATCGAGCGCCGGCTCGAACGCATAGGCGCAGAGGATCTGGTCGCCGGGGCCGCCACCCTCGAAGACCGGGTGGGCGAGCCCACCCCGCGGCGTCATGTGAATGGGGGCGGCCATGCGGGGACGATCTACTGCGCGCACCCCGACCTGTCGACGAACCCGCAAACCGCGGGCGCCTGCTACCGGCGCGGTCATGCAGATCTTCCCTTCTTTTCGAGATTCGGATCGTCCACTTTCCTACGGCGGGGAGGGTCACGGGCGGTCTAGCGTGCAACGCGTCGTTCTGGTGGGCGCAGACGAGGACACGGAGGCGGTGCGCGACCTGCTGGTCGACGCGGGCTACGGCGTGACCGTGCTCCCGTCGCTGGCGCAGGCCCAGGTGCACGCCCGCACCGTCGCTCCCCCGGCGCTCTTCCTGCTCGACGAGCCACCGCAGAAAGGGCTGCTCGCCTTCCTCGATGCCTTGCGGCATGCCCGCGGGCCGGAAGCGCAGGGCCTGCCGGTGGTGTTGCTCAGCGCCAGGGTTCCATCCAGCACCGCGGGCGTGCGCGAGGTGGTCGTCAAGCCCATGGTTGCCGCGCTGCTTCTCGAAGTGGTCCAGCGGCTCTTCGAGGCGCTCTGAACCGGCACTGCCGGTGGAATGGTGCCTTTCGCTAGGCTGTTGACATCCCGACCTGCGGCCCCTCGACATTGGGTGTCGTTGTGGGTTAGTGGGCCACACCGCTCGTTATAGAAGCGGAAGGGCGGCGACGGACGTCGCCTTCTAACGAAGAAAGAAGTGCAGAGTAATGGCTACCGGTACGGTGAAGTGGTTCAACGATGCGAAGGGTTTCGGGTTCATCCAGCAGGACAACGGCGGCGAGGACGTGTTCGTCCACCACACCGCGATCAACATGGATGGTTTCCGCACCCTCGCCGAGGGGCAGAAGGTGGAATTCGAAGTGACCAAGGGCCCCAAGGGCCTGCAGGCTTCGAACGTCCGCGCGGCGAGCTGAGCCACAGTCGCCAGTCCGAAGAAGCCCGGTTCCAGCGGGGGCCGGGCTTTTTCATATGATTCCCGATCCCGGAGGTCTGCATGCAGGTCCGTTCGAGCAAGCGTCAGAAGGAGTTGGCCCGGCAGGAGCACCAGAAGGAAAAAGAGGCCAAGAAGGCGGAGCGCGCCAAGAGCAAGGGCGATCGCCCCACGCGCAGCGCCGGCTACGACCCCGACATCGCCGACATCGTCCCCGGCCCGCAGCCCAAGCCTGAGGACGAGCTGGGTTGAGCACCGCCGGCGGCGTTCAGGGACTCTCCATCGTGGTGGGCAGGGCGGCCCGCTGGCAGCGTTCGATGCCAGCCTGGGCCTCGTGCAATCCGCCCGAGAGCGCGAGCGCCTTTTTGTAGGCGCCGCTCGCGGCCGGGCAGTCTCCTGCCGAGGCCGCGCGGTTCCCCAGATCCAGCAGCCGCCTGGCCTCCAGCACCTGCCTGCGCAGCGCGCTCGCGTCGGCGGCCACCGCCGCCTTGGCATCCACCTGGTCCAGGCTGACGAGCGCCGCCTTGAGCTGGCCGGCCGCGAAGTCGCGCTCGGCATCGCGGTAGGCGGCGCGATTCTCCAGCTCGTTCACCGCACCCAGGCTCGCCGCGTGCGCGGCCGGCGCGTGGCGGACATGCGTCGGATTCGGAGTTGGAGCCGGAGTCGGCGAGGTCGCCGGCTGCGGTGCTGGCAGCGGGGCGGCAGCGACCGGCGCGGGTTGCGCCGCCGGGCTGGGAGGCACAGCCGTCGGCGCAGGTTGCGGTGGTTGCACGGAGGGCGCGACGCCGACAGGCTGCGGCGTGATCCTCGGCGGCGCTGGCAATCCAGGCGCTGGTGGCCCGGGATTCAGCTTTGGCCACGCCACCGCCGCCACCGCGACGATCGCCACCACGCCGGTCAGCGCCAGCCAGCCGCCCCGCGACTTCGACGCCTGCCGCGGCGCGGGGCGCTCGTTGGCGAGAGGCAGGGTGTGGCTCTGCGGCGTGTGCGGCTCGGTCGCGGAGGCCTGCGGTTCACGCAGGTGGGTGGCGCCTTCGAGCGGGGCGCGCGGGGTCACCGAGCGCGCGAGCAGCTCGGCCGGAATGGCCGGGCCCGTCGAGGCCAGCGTGGGCCCGCCCACAGGAGGCGGCGCGAGCGCATTGATCGCCGCGGGTCCGAGGAAGGTCCGGCCCGGCGCGGCGGGATCGTGGGAGGCCTGCTCGGGGAAGGGCCGGAGCTCGTGCTGGGTGGGCAGCGCCTTCGAGAGCACGTCGGCGAACTGGCCCATCGAGACGAAGCGCTGGTCACGGTCTTTGGCGCAGGCGCGCTGGACCACCAGGTCGAGCCCTTCGGGAAGATCGCGTCCGCCCTCTGCCTCCCAGAGGTGCGGCACCGGCTCGGTGACCTGGGCGCGCAGGAGATCGGTGATCGACGAATAGGTGTACGCCTGCCTGCCGGTGAGCATCTCGAAGAGCACCAGGCCGAGGGCGTACACATCGGAGCGGTTGTCTATCTCCTTGCCGCGCGCCTGCTCGGGGCTCATGTACCTCGGGGTTCCACAGATGGTTCCCTGGATGGTGAGCTGGGTGGCGGTGTCGCTCATCAGCCGGGCGATGCCGAAGTCGAGGACTTTGGCGTGGTAGCTGCGCAGCCCGCGGGTGAGCATCACGTTCTCGGGCTTCAGGTCGCGGTGGATGATGCCTTTCTCGTGCGCGTACCCGAGCACGTCGCAGCACTGCACGCAGATGTCCGTGGCGTCGGCGATGGGCAACCGCCCGCGCTCGACGATGGTCCGTCCCAGGTCCTGGCCGGCGATGAACTCCATGGCAATGAAGAGCGCGCCCTCGCCGGTCTGGCCGAAGTCGAGGAGGTTCACCGCGTTGGGGTGCTGGATGGTGCCGTAGCTCTTGGCCTCGCGCAGAAAGCGCTTCACCACCTCGGGCTCGTTGGAGAACTCGGGGTTGAGCATCTTGATGGCCAGGGTCTGGCCCATCTCCTCGCGCACCGCCTTGTAGACGGTGCCCATTCCGCCCTGGCCAAGCTTGGCCACGACCTTGTAGCGGCCGTTGATCACCGTGCCGATGAGCTCGGGCTTCTTGGCGGCGATGTTGAGGTAGAGGTTCGAGCCACACGACGGGCACACGCCGGGCCAGCTCTCGCCTTCGGCGCTGCAGCCCTGGCACATGTAGGCCATTCGGTTTCCTCGGGTGGCGGCGGGATTGTGCACCAAAGCAGGCCGAGAATGGACTGGCCCGGCGCCTGATACCGTTTGTCGAGCCGTCCGTACTCGCCTCGAACCCAGGGAGAGCGGCCATGCGCATCAAGAAGCCGGAGATCCCCAGCTCCGAGGTCACCTCCGAGCGGCTCTACCTTCATCGCCGGCAGTTCCTGGCGGGCGGGGTGGCGCTCGCCGCCGCGGGGATCGGCATCGCCCGGGCCGCCACGCCGACCCAGGCCGCGCCGGCCGCCGCCGGGCTGCCGCCGTTCGGGCAGGGCAACTACAAAGTCGACGAGCCGCAGACCTCGCTCGAAGACATCACCCACTACAACAACTATTACGAGTTCGGCAGCTCGAAGACCGACCCTTCCGAGAACGCGGGCGCCTTCCGCACCCGCCCGTGGACGGTGCGGATTGAAGGCGAGTGCGCCAAGCCGCAGACCCTGGACCTCGACACATTGATGAAGAAGGTGCCGCTCGAGGAGCGCGTCTACCGGATGCGCTGCGTGGAAGCGTGGAGCATGGTCATCCCCTGGGTGGGCATTCCGCTGGGAAAGCTTCTGGCCCAGCTCCAGCCCACGTCGAAGGCGAAGTTCGTGGAGTTCACTTCGCTGGAGGATCCCGGTCAGATGCCGGGGCAGAAGATGGGCGGTTTCCCCTGGCCGTACGTCGAGGGGCTGCGGATCGACGAGGCGATGCACCCGCTC
>Ga0164242_10005432_pt1 | contig 14198 bp, 14 predicted proteins | sample OricomgcompostMG_FD_108783 | JGI IMG/M metagenome (GOLD analysis project Ga0164242, IMG submission 108783) | Miracle-Growth compost microbial communities from Emeryville, California, USA - Original compost - Miracle growth compost (MG) ... | reverse complement strand
GGCATTCCGTTGAGCTGGCTGACCCTGCCATTGACCTTCATCATCCTGGTCGCGGTGGGCTCGGACTACAACCTGCTGCTCATCGCGCGCTACCTCGAAGAGAGCAAGGCCGGACTGAACACCGGGCTGATCCGCGCCGTCGCCAATTCCGGGAAGGTGGTCACCACCGCGGGCATGGTCTTCGCGGTCACCATGATGGCCATGCTGTCCAGCGACCTGATGTCGGTGGGCCAATTCGGCGCCACTATCGGTGTCGGCCTGCTGCTGGACACGCTCATCGTCCGGTCGTTCATCACCCCGGCAATCGCCCGGCTGCTCGGACCATTCTTCTGGTGGCCCAGGATCATTCGGTCCCGGCCCCTGCGGACAGCCAGAACGACCGCGACGACAGCCGAACTCACCCCCACACCGTGATCGCCGTCGGCGTGCCACCCGCCGATGGCCCGCGGACGGTGTTCCACTACTGAGGTGAAGATACCGGCGTCATTGGGGCGGGAAGGTCCCGCCGCCGTCCGGATGGGGATCGCGGCGGTGCTCGGCGTGATCATCGGCATCGCGGTGGGCATCGCTGATATTCGCTATGCGTTGGTGGCCGGCTGGATCAGCACTGCCACCGTTTACCTGGTGTGGACCTGGGCGGTGATCGGCCCGATGAGTGCCACCGACACGGCGTCACATGCGACCAACGAAGACTCCACGCGCGCCGCGACGGACCTCATCCTGCTCGCGGCCAGCGTCGCCAGTCTCGGTGGCGTCGCCTACCTGCTGATGGCCGGTACCGCCAATGGCGTCGACGCGGAAATAGCTGCCGCCGTTGGGGTGACGAGTGTGGCGGCAGCCTGGCTGGTGGCGCACACCGTGTTCACGCTGCGCTATGCCAAGCTGTATTACCTGCCGCCGACCGGTGGGGTGTCCTTCAATCAGGACGATCCCCCGTCGTATGCCGATTTCGCCTACCTCGCCTTCACCATCGGGATGACCTATCAGGTCTCTGACACCGATCTGCAGACCCGTGCCATTCGAACCACAGCATTACGACACGCCTTGCTGTCATTTCTACTCGGCGCGATCGTGCTCGCCAGCACCATCAATCTCGTTGCCGGACTGGGCTCTGCGTCCTGACACCACCGGTTGCCACGAGATCAGCGCTGGCTGCGCTAAGGCCATCGAGGGACGAGATCATGATCGATCAGCCGTTGCCGCACCATAGACTCATTGCTGTGCCGGAACCCGAAGATGACCTTGCGATGGTGCTGGGGAACCCTCGTAAATTCACCAGCCGGGAGGTCAGTGACGCCGTTGGAATACCGATGTATCGAGCCCGGCGCTACTGGCGCGCGCTGGGATTCGCCAACGTCCCGGATGGCGCTGCCGAATTCACCCACAGCGACATCGACGCGTTGTCAACATTGGTCGGGCTGGTCCGCGACGGCATTCTCAGCGAGAGTCAATGCCTTGCGATGGCGCGGGTGTTGGGGCGCACCACCGCCCGGTTGTCCTTCTCCCATACCGAAGACATGGTCAAGATCCTCGATGCCGGCGGCGCCAGCGGAGCCGAACGTCGCACGGCGGCAGTCCGGTTGGCCGAACGTATCGTCCCCGACATCGACCGGTTGCTGCAGTATGGCTGGCGACGGCATCTGGTCGTCGCGGTCCAACGATTGCAACCGCACGTCGGCACCGAAGGCCCGTTCACCGCGACCATCGGATTCGCCGATCTGGTCAGCTTCACCCGACTCAGCCGCCAGATGTCAGATCGAGCCCTGGAGTCGTTGGTCGGCCGGTTCGAAAGTCGCGCATCGGATCTCGTGACATCCCACGGCGGCCGAGTGATCAAGTCGCTCGGCGACGAAGTCCTGTTCGTAGCCGACGATCCCAAAACCGGCGCGGCCATCGCACTCGATATCGCCGCACTGATCCAACGCACCCATCAACCGGGCGTCCGCATCGGCGTCGAGTCCGGCCCGGTGATTGCCTATGCGGGCGATGTCTTCGGCGATACGGTCAACCTGGCCAGCCGGCTCACCTCGATGGCTGAGCCCAACGGAATACTCGTCGGGCCGGCACTGGCCGACGCGCTCGCCGGCGATGGCGACTTCGAGCTCCGGCCGATCACACCGGTGAAGGTCCGCGGTTACGGGGTGGTGGTGCCCGCGACGCTGTCGCGCACCGGCACACCGCGGCACAGCTGAAATCGCCTGCCGCCGACTCGGCTCAGCAACAGTTCTGTGGCGGCCAGCGACCATATTTCATCGCGTGGTGTGCCAAAAAACAACAATTAACTGCGAGCTCTGATAGAGCGCCAATGGCTACCCGGCACACCCTTTCTCATCGCGATGACATCCCCGGAAAATGCGTTGTCGAACAGGTACTATCCCGATGCACGCGACACCGCGAGCATCACGGCCAAATACCGGGGATAGGTCGGTAAATTTGCCACTTGTGCGCTTTTTGCGCACATTATCGAATTCCAGCTATTCATGCCGCAGCAACGCCATATTCATCCCAAAAGTATCCTCGAAATAAAGGCCCTTATTGACGTTGACGTGAGTAATGTCCGCTATGCCCAACCCCACCGTCGCAAGGGGAATCATGTCCACCACCGTCCGGCCACAACTCATCACCAGCGTCGCCGCACTGAGCGTCAGCGCGATCATCGCCGCCACCGTCACCGCCGCACCGCACCAGGTCGCCGCACCGACTTCCCTGGAACGAACCAGTGTGGCCATTTCCGCGGAACTGGCCGCGTTGGTCGATCCGCTGGCGACCATCGACCAGAGCCTGCAGACCACCGTAGCCGGTGTTGGGCAATTCGTCACCGGGCTGTCGAGTAACCGCTTGATCGCCGCCGCGATCGGCTCCCAGACTGTCACGACGCTCAAACACCTTGTGGCCATAGCTCAGTCAGCACTATCGGACTTCGGCACCAGCTTGACCGAAGACCTCTCACCCGAAGCCGAGACCGTTCTGCAGCTGGTTCAAGCGGGCAATTGGCAGTCCGCACTGGACGTCGTCGAATCCACCGCGACAACCATCAAGACCATACCGCCGGTCGTCCTGCAGGCGGTACTGCTCGGCTCCGCCGGCCAGCTGTTGCAATCGGTCACCCCCGGGGTCACCGCGCTCCAATCCGCCCTCAAGACAGGCAACCTGGGTAAAGCGTTGAACGCGGTCGCGACCATCACCAAGACTGTTGTCAGTTCGGTCCTGGGCAAGACCGGACTGGTCAGCCAATTACTTGGCATTGCACAGGTTTTGGGACAGGTCAGCTCACCGACCACTGCGGCTGCCAAGGCCGCCCCGGCGGCCGCAGTACCGTCGAGCTTGGCCACAGCGCTGACGCTGTCGGCCCCGGCCACAGCGGCCGCCGTCACCTCCGCAACGGTGGCTGCCCAGAAGAAGTCCGCCGCGACGGCGAAGGCCAAGAAGGACCGCGGCACCAAGCATGCGGTTGCCGGCTCGTCGGCCGCTGACAGCACGTCGGTGACGACCGCCTCCGCATCAACCTCCCCGTCCCCGACGTCGTCTGACGACGCCGCCGGATCCGCCGACACATCATTGGGAAACACCAAGGGCGGCAAGGTCAGTCACAGCAAGCGCGCGCACGGCAAGGACTCCGGTAAGGCCGGCGGCAGCCGCGGACACAGCAGTCACACCGCCCGCGGCCACAGGTAGCCAACCTGCGCAACCCCGTTCGGCACCAGAATGCTCGTCCCAAGCCACATCTAGCGGAGGCTGCGAATCACGAGATGTTCTCCAAATCCTCCAGCAGACTTGGATAACTTGGCTGCCAACCCAGCTCCGCACGGGTGTACGCACTGGAGGAGGGCTGGTCGGCGGCGAAGATCGGGCCGAGCGTGCCGAAGGATTCCTCCGGAATCGCTTGCACCGCAAGACCCAGCCGACGACCGATCACCGTCGCGATGTCGCGCACCGCGTCGCCCTCGTCGGCCACCGCGTGCCACGAGGTGCCCGCCGGCGCCTTCTCCAACACCAGCCGGAACAGCACGGCGGCATCGCGCGCATGGACCGCGGGCCAGCGCTGGCCGCCGTCGCCCGGGTACCCGGCCACGCCGGTGCGCCGCGCGATATTGGTCAGCAGCCCGGCGAACCCACCGGTGCCCTGGTTGTGCACCGTGCGCGGCAGCCGGATCGCGGCGCTGCGCACACCGTGCGCGGACAGGTTCAGCACCGCGGCGACCGACTTCGCCCGCCCACCGGTCGGACCGTCCGTCGACAGCGGGTCGGCTTCGGTGGAGGCGCGACCCGGTATCCATGGCGTGCCGGCCACCGTGACGAACGGCCGGTCGCTGCCGATCAGCTCATCGCCGAGCACCGCCAGTGCGGCCGCCTCCTCGGCAACCCCGGCGGCCAGCGCTTCGGCACTGCTGAAGTCATTGCTGAACGCCAGATGGATGACGCCGTCGACGCGAGCAGCCCCGGTGCGCAGCACCTCCAGATCCGCCAACCCGCCGCGCAGCGTGTCGGCGCCGGCGCCCTGCAGCGTCGCCGCGGACGCATCGGAGCGCGCGAGCGCCAGCACGCTGTGGCCGCCTGCGAGCAATTCGGTGACAACGGCCGACCCGACCAGTCCGGCGCCGCCGGTGATGAAGACGCGCATGTGGTGACTCCTCGAATGTGATGAGACTCTTGTCCCATCACCGTACACCGCAATGGGACAAAGGTCGCATCACTTACCATGGACGCATGGCACGGTGGGAACCTGGAGCGCGCGAGCGTCTGGTCCTGGCCGCCGTCGATCTGTTCACCGAACAGGGCTACGACGCCACCACGGTTGCGCAGATCGCCGACCGCGCCGGCGTCACCAAGAGCACCTTCTTTCGACACTTCCCCGACAAGCGCGAACTCCTGGCGGCCGGGCAGGAGACACTGGGCCGGCTGCTGACCGAGGGCATCGCCCAAGCACCCGACGGCGCCACTCCCCTGCAGGCGGTCTCTGCCGGCCTCGAGCGGATGTCGGGCCACATGGGCCCGATGAACCACGAACTCGGTCCCCGGTTGAAGGCCGCCATCGCCGCCAATGCCGAACTGCAGGAACGTGACTCACTCAAGAGCGTGGGACTCGCGGCGGCCATGTCCGACGCGCTGGTCGCCCGCGGGATTGCCGTGCCCCTCGCGCATCTTGCCGCTGAACTGGCCGTCCTCGCGTTCAAACAAGGCTTCGCCCAATGGTTGGAGGGCGATCGCAACGCCGCACTGGCCCCGTACATCCTGGCAGCCCTCGAAGAACTCCGGATCGCCAGCCAATCCCTGAGCTGAGTTGAGCGGGCGCACCGATGAGTTCTGCCACCCGCAGTGGTCTATACCGGTGCATGTCTTGAACGACTGAGGAGGGACCGTGACCCCAGCTGCACTTCCACCGATCGCCGACCACCAGACCTGGCGCACCGCCCTCGATGACCTGCGCCGCCGGGAGAAGGCCGCGACCCGCGAGCTCGATGCCATTGCCGCCCAACGCCGTCGGCTACCCATGGTGCAACTGCCCGACTACACGCTGATCGGCGCCGACGGACCGGTCAGCCTGGCCGAGATATTCGACGGCCGCTCGCAATTGATCGTCTACAACCACATGTGGTTCGCCGACGAGGAGTGGCAGTGCCCCGGCTGCACCGGGTTCACCTCGCAGTTCACCCGGTTGGATTTCCTGGACGGTTACGACGCCCGGTTCGTCATCGTCACCAACGGGCCGATCGACGAGGCACTGGCCTACAAGGCCAAGGTGGGCAACCGGATGGACTGGTATTCGTCGTCGGAAAGCAGCTTCGGCGCCGACATGGTCGAATCCCGTCCCGAGACCGGCTTCGCTATCAATGTGTTTCTGCGGCAAGGCGATACGGTGTATCGCACCTGGCACACCGACGGCCGCGGCACCGAACAACTCGGCCACATCTTCGGCCTGCTCGACGTGCTGCCCTACGGCCGTCAGGAGCAGTGGCAGGACAGCCCCGAGGGCTGGCCGCAATCGGCGACCTACTCACATTGGTTCGGCTCACCGCAGATCGCCGCACTCTATGGAACGAATGGAGACAACCGATGACCACCGAACGCTACGTCGCCACCCGCACGATTTCCGCGCCGCCGGAGGCGGTGTTTGCGGTACTGGCCGACCCGTGCCGGCACCAGGACACCGAGCCCGGCGACTGGGTCCGCGACGCGGTCGACACCGCGCCCATCACCGCGACCGGCCAGATCTTCGCAATGAACATGTATTTCGACCGGGCCGGTGGTGACTACGTGACACACAATCTGGTCACCGCGTTCGAGCCGAATCGCACCATCGCCTGGGCCACCGGCCAACTCACCGAATCGGGTCAGTACAACCCCGGCGGTTGGTGGTGGCGCTACGACCTGACACCGAATGGGGCGGGCACCGACGTCACCTTGACCTACGACTGGACCGACACCCCGCAGTCCTTCCGCGATCAAGTCGGCGGGATGCCGCCGTTCCAGGCCGACTTTCTGGACCGGTCATTGGCCACCCTGGATCGCACCGTCACCGGATGAAATCCGCAGTAGCGCAACGCTACGAATGTCCGGCCGGTCCGCCGCGAACGCAACCGCAGGGTGATTTTGAGCCCAGATATCCGCCGTGCGGTTGCGTTCGTGACCAGGACCGGAGCAACAGAACCGAAACAGGCGTCAGACGTACTCGGCGGTCCCGTCCTCGAGCACCAATCGCGAGTTGCCATCGGCATCGGTGGCCGCAGTGCGGAACACCGCATGGCCCGGCGAGGTCCGCCACACCGAGGTGGTCAGCGTCTCGCCCGGGAACACCGGTGAGGTGAACCGCGCGCCGATCGCCGTGACCCTGGATGCGTCGCCATCACCGAGCACCGATACCAGCACCCGGCCGGCCACCCCGTAGGTGCACAGCCCGTGCAGGATCGGCCTGGGGAATCCGGCCAGGTTCTGGGCGAACCACGGATCACTGTGCAGCGGGTTGCGGTCACCGGAGAGTCGGTAGATCAGCGGCTGGTCCTCGGTGGTCGGCAACGCGACCTCGGCATCAGGCGAGCGGTCCGGGATCTCCGGGGCGGCCGCCCGCTCACCGGGCCGGCCACCGAAACCACCCTCGCCGCGGATCACCGCGGTCGACCAGGTCTCGGCGACCAGATTTCCGGCGTCGTCGGTGCCGGTGCCCTTGAAAGTCAGGATGGCGTTCTTGCCCTCACCCTTGTCCTGGATGTCGACGACCTCGGAGGCGACGTTGAGCCGGCCCGACGGCGGCAGCGGCGCGTGCAGCCGGATCTGCTGACTGCCGTGCAGCAGCATGCCGAAGTTGAAGCTGCCGACCTCGCCGACCGCACCCCACGCGCCACAGCAGATGACCGCGTAGGTGGGCAGCACCTGCTGGGGAATGTCATGGCTGTTCTCGGTGGTGAAGGCCAAATCCTTGGTGCCGCAACCGACTCCGAGCGCGTACAGCATGGTGTCGCGTTCGGTCCATTCGAACGGCTGCGGCGGCGTGGTGGCTCCGATGGCATCGGGGTTGATCGGCATGCGGGGTTCTCCCTTGCGGATACGGGTGTGACGAGTTCGCACCCTACGCGCTGTTGACCTTTGCCGGTGACAGGTTCACGATGACTTGCATGCGCTATGTCGTTACCGGCGGTACCGGGTTTATTGGCCGCCGCGTCGTCAGCCGGATTCTGCAGTCCCGCGACGACGCCGAAGTATGGATCCTGGTTCGACGGGGCTCGCTGTCCCGCTTCGAGCGGCTTGCGGCGGACTGGGGTCCGCGAGCCAAACCCCTGGTCGGAGAGCTGACCTCGGCCGATCTCGGACTCACCGACGAGAGCCTGGCCGAGCTGGGCTGCGTCGATCATGTGGTGCACTGCGCCGCGATCTACGACATGACCGTGGACGCCGACAGTCAGCGGGCAGCCAATGTCGAGGGCACCCGTGCGGTGATCGAGCTGGCCCGCCGCCTCGACGCCACCCTGCACCACGTGTCCTCGATCGCGGTGGCCGGCAACTTCCGCGGGGTGTTCACCGAGGAGGACTTCGACGTCTCTCAGGAGCTGCCGACGCCGTATCACCAGACCAAGTTCGAGGCCGAGCAACTGGTCCGCGAGGCCCACGGTGTGCGGCACCGGATCTACCGGCCCGCGGTGGTGGTCGGCGATTCGCGCACCGGGGAGATGGACAAGGTCGACGGCCCCTACTACTTTTTCGGCATGCTGGCGCGGCTGGCGGTGCTGCCCAAGATCACCCCGATGATGGTGCCCAACACCGGCCGGACCAATATCGTGCCGGTGGACTATGTCGTTGACGCGATGGTGGCATTGCTGCATGCCGACGGCCGAGACGGCCAGACCTTCCACCTGACATCACCGAAAACCGTTGGACTCAAAGACATTTACCGGGGTGTTGCCCGCGAGGCCGGGCTGCCACCACTGCGCGGTGTGCTGCCCAAGGCCACCGCGGCACCGGTGCTGGGCGCGACCGGGCGCGCCAAGGTGCTGCGCAACATGGCCGCCACCCAACTGGGCATCCCGGCCGAGGTGCTCGACGTCGTCGACCTGGAGCCGACGTTCGACTCCGAACGCACCGTCGCGGCACTGGCCGGCACCGGGATCACCCTGCCCGAATTCGCCTCCTACGCACCGAAACTGTGGCGCTACTGGGCCGAGCACCTGGACCCGGACCGGGCCCGGCGCGATGATCCGCGCGGCCCCTTGGTGGGCCGCAACGTGATCATCACCGGGGCCTCCAGCGGTATCGGCCGGGCCTCGGCCATCGCGGTGGCAGAACGTGGCGGTCGGGTGTTCGCCTTGGCGCGCAGTGCCGATGCGCTCGACGAGCTGGTCACGGAGATACGCGAATTCGGTGGTGAGGCATACGCTTTCACCTGTGATGTGGCCGACGGCCCGTCGGTGGAGCACACCGTCAAGGACATCCTGGGCCAGTTCGGCCACGTTGACTATCTGGTCAACAACGCCGGCCGGTCGATCCGCCGCTCGGTGAGCAACTCAACCGATCGCTTCCACGATTACGAACGGGTGATGGCGGTCAACTACTTCGGCTCGGTGCGCATGGTGCTGGCGCTGCTACCCCATTGGCGTGAACGCAAATTCGGCCACGTGGTGAACGTGTCCAGCGCCGGCGTGCAGGCCAACAGCCCCAAGTACAGCGCCTACATTCCGAGCAAGGCCGCGCTCGACGCGTTCGCCGAGGTGGTCGGCACCGAAACCCTGTCCGACCACATCACTTTCACCAACATTCACATGCCGTTGGTGGCCACCCCGATGATCGCACCGTCCAAGCGGCTCAACCCGATGCCACCGATCACCGCCGAGCATGCCGCGGCCATGGTGGTACGCGGACTCGTCGACAAGCCGGCCCGGATTGACACCCCGGTCGGCACGCTGGCCGATCTGGGCAATTACTTCACCCCCAAGCTCTCCCGCCGGGTGCTGCATCAGATCTATCTCGGCTACCCGGATTCGGCTGCGGCGCGCGGTATCACCGAACCCGAACCCGCTCCGAAACCCCAGCAGCCCGAACGTCGGCGCAGCCCGCGTCGCCCCAAGCGGCCGATACCGACCCGAGCGCTGCGGGTCCCCGGGCCGGTCAAGAACGCGGTTCGGCTGATTCCCGGAGTTCACTGGTAGCACCGACCCACAGCACCGGCACTGCTGTCAGCGTGCGGCGCAACACGACATCAAGGGGCCAGGGGAACCGCAGCTCACCCTCGAGCCGACGGTCCACAGCCGCCGATGCCCGCCACCGCAGAGCCGTGCGATCGAGGTGATCGGCACTATCGACGACGGCATCGAATAGTGCAGTCGGCGTCGCCAGGTAGTACAACGATCGACGATCCCCCGACGCGCGTCCCGGCCCGTCCAGGCGGGCGGCATACATAAGCCCTTCGTCGGTCACCAGCAGATGCTCGTCGGTGATGACGACGGCGCCGGCGTCGGTTACGCCCCACTCCATGGCGGCAAGCCGGCCTTGCGCCATTCGCCTGGCGGTATCGTCCGATAGCAACCGGTCCACCGCGTCGCGGTCCACCACCGGATGGGCCGCGGTCTCGGCACCGACATAGGGGCGGAAGACCTCGTTGAAGAAATCAGCTGACGCGGTAGAGACAACAGACTCGCCCATATTTGCTCCCCTGGATCTGATCTCAGCTTATGCCTTGCTGCGGTGACGTGGGCCCGATCGCGGGCACCGATGCCTACGCTGTGTGGGCAGATCGACACGATGAGGAGGCGGGTGTGACGGCCATCGACACGCACGACGAACGGAGGCTGCGGTGATCAACGCGGAGCCGAGCATCTATCTGACGGTCCCCTCCACCAAGATCTGGATCCACCGCAATCGCAGGTGGGTCTGGCCCGTGGGTATCGGATTGACTCTCGCGGTGTTGGTGCTCATCGTGTGGTGTGCACTGCACTGACCCCACCGAATCGCAGCTAAGGTTGGCGCGTGAGCGGTGCACATCCGAAAGCACAGCCGATCTTCGCCGATGTCGACACCGGGGTCGATGACGCAATGGCGCTGGCGTACCTGTTGGCCAGCGCCGACGCCCAACTGGTCGGCATCGCCTCGACCGCGGGCAACGTGCCGACCGCCCAGGTGTGCGTGAACAATCTGGGGCTGTTGGCGCTGTGCGGCGCTGACGGAATCCCGGTATCGTGCGGGGCCGAGGGCCCGCTGACCGCGCCGCTGCGTACCGCCGAGGACACCCATGGCCCGGCCGGGTTGGGTTACGCCGAATTGCCTTCCTGCACAGCAGAACTCACCGAACATGACGCTGCCGCGGCGTGGGTTGGGACAGCCCGGGAGTATCCGGGTGAATTGATCGGTCTGGTGACCGGGCCGTTGACCAATTTCGCGCTGGCGCTGCGGCTGGAGCCCGCGCTGCCGCGGCTGTTGCGCCGGCTGGTGATCATGGGCGGGGCCTTCGACTATCGCGGGAACACCACCCCGGTGTCGGAATGGAACATCAGCGTCGACCCGGAGGCGGCGGCCGAGGTGTTCGCGGTGTGGGGCGCGGCCTGGGGCTTGGAGGCGCCGGCACATCTGCCGATCGTGCTGGGGTTGAACGTGACCGAGAACATCGCGATGACCCCGTCGATCCTGGCGCGGCTGGCCCATGCCGCGGGGTCGCCGACGTCGGCGATGAGCGTGCTCGATGATCGGGGCACCCGGTCGGCGGCGACGAATCCGTTGATCCGGGTGCTCGAAGATGCGATGCGGTTCTACTTCGAGTTCCATTTCGACCAGGACGAGGGCTATCTGGCGCACCTGCACGATCCGTTGGCCGCCGCGGTGGCGCTGGACCCCGACCTGGTGCGGTACGTGACGACGACGGTCGACGTCGAGCTGATCGGGACGCTGACCCGCGGTATGACGGTGGCCGACTGGCGTGGGCACTGGGGCAAGGCGCCCAATGCCCACATCGGGGTCGAGGTCGATCCGGCGGCGTTCTTCGACCGGTTCATCGCCCGGGTGGGCGCCTTCGCCGCTGCCCTCTAGCTTCCGAATGGCCAGTTATCACAAGGTAATTCGGATAATTCGTGAGATAAGTGGCCACGCGGCATGAGGTTCAGTCGTCGGTGACGGTGATCTTGACGTCGATGTTGCCGCGGGTGGCGTTCGAGTAGGGGCACACCTGGTGGGCCTTGTCGGCCAGCGCCTGGGCGGCGTCGTGATCCAGATTCGGCAGCGTGATCTCCAGCTCCACCGCCAGACCGAAACCACCATTGTCCAGAGCTCCCAGCGAAACACGGGCTCCCACAGACGAATCGGTGATATCGGCCTTCTCCTGCCGGCCCACCAGTCGCAACGCGGAGTGATAGCAGGCGGCATAACCGATGGCGAACAACTGCTCGGGGTTGGTGCCGTTGCCGCTGCCACCCATCTCCTTCGGGATCGCCAGATCCAGATCGAGTCGGCCGTCGGAGGTGCGACCGTGACCATCGCGGCCTTCGCCCGTGACCAGGGCTTCGGCGGTGTAGAGGGAATTCATATCGGGCTCCTTACGGTGCGCTGAGCGCAGCGGTGAGTTGACGGACCGCATCGCGCAGGTCCATGGCTTGTTGTTCGGCGATTCCGGCCAGGCCCGCCAGCTTCTCGGGGATGCACTGGGCCTTGGCCTGCAGCTTGCGTCCGGCCGGGGTGAGATGCACCGCGACCTGACGCTCGTCCTCCGGCAACCGCTCCCGGCGGACAAATCCGTTGGCCTCCAACCGTTTCAACAGCGGCGAGAGGGTTCCCGAGTCGAGTTGCAGACGCTCCCCGAGCCGGCCGACGGTGACACAGCCGTCCTCCCACAGCACCAACAGCACGAGGTACTGCGGGTAGGTCAGGTTGAGCTCGGCCAGGATCGGCCGGTAGGCCGCCGTCATGGCTCGCGACGCCGAATACAGGGCGAAGCAGAGCTGACTATCCAGCTTGAGCGCATCCATGCCGATAAATATAGCCCACAATTAAATTGTGCACAACTATTATTATTCGTGCCGCGCTACTCGTAGACCCCCTCCAGGTACCACCGTCGCTGCCGGTAACACAGCAGCAGCGCCCGCCCCACCCCGTCGGCGCCATCGGCCACCAGCACCTGCGCCCGAGCCGTACGCCCCTTGGCCCGGGCGGGATCCCACCATCGCTCGTCGACCAACCAGGGACCCGCCCACCACCTCAGCGCGCCCCGAAACCCCGACCCGGCCAGCCGCACCGGATCGGCCGTAAACATCCCCCGCTCCGTCACTCGAACCGAGTCACCCTGCAGATCAACAAGTTCCACCGGATCATCGAGCAGTATCGCCGGCGCCGGGTCAGGCAATTGCCCGGGCCAGGGTGCCGCGAGATCGGCCAGCGGCACCAGTTCATCCCCCAGCGGCGTCAGCACGATCCGCTCGGCCGGGCCGCGCCCACCACTGAGCACCGGCACCTGCACCGCCTCCGGGCCCAACAATCCCTGAACCCGCACCAACGCCCGTCGGGCCCGCAGTCGCTGCGCATCCCCCGACGAACCCCACAACGGCAATTGCAACGCCGCCGCCGAGACCACCTCCACCGGATGCAGCCGCAACACCGTGATCGGCGCGGTAGGGCCGGCGCCCCCAACCTGCCGATGCGTCAGCCAGCCATCGAGCTGCCAACGGATCCGGTCCGCGGTGGCATCCTCGGTCAACGGTTCGGCACACCGCCAAACCCGTTCCAGCTCCTCACCTTTGGCAGTTATCGCATGAATGGCCAGCCGGGTACAGCCGATCCCGGCCGATTCCAGACTGCGGTGCAAGCGCCCGGCCAACGACCGCCCAGCGAATGCCGCGGCATCCACCCGGTCGATCGGCGGATCACAATCGAACACCGCATCGAGGTCGGCCGGCGGCTCCGGCCCCGACGGACGACGAGCCCCCTCCCCGCGGGCGAACCGATGTGCCACCACCGCGTCGGCGCCGAATCGCGATGCCACGTCACTTCGCGACAGCTCAGCGAACTTCCCGATGGTCCGAACACCCATGCGCCACAGCAGGTCCGCCAACTCGGCCCGGCCCGGCCCGGCCAGGCTGGGCTCAGCGGACAGCTGCTTGATCGACAACGCGGCCAGAAACCGTGCATCCGCACCGGCCGCGACGATCTGCCCGGCCCGGGCCGCAAACACCGCGGTGGGCAGCTGATCGGCAATGCCCACCTGGCATTCGACCCCGACCGCCCCCACCGCATCGATCAGCCGCTCGGCCGCAGACTGTTCGGAGCCGAAATACCGCGCGGCACCGCGAACCGGAAGCACCAGCAGCCCCGGACGCAGCACCTCCGCACGCGGCACCACCTCATCCACCGCCGCCGTCACGGCTTCGAAGTACCGGGCGTCGCGGGCCGGATCGGCCGCGGCGATGTGCAGCTGCGGACACCGGGATTGCGCCTCGCGGCGCCGCAAACCCCGGCGCACGCCCGTCTCCCGGGCCGGTGCCGAACAGGCCACCACCCGATTGGCCAAGGTGACCGCCACCGGGGTCGTCATCGGCAGGCCCACCGCGGCCGCCGCCGCAACCGCCGGCCAGTCCATACACCAGATGGCCAGCACCCGGTACCCGTCGGCCACCTCATCCACCGACGACTCGCATCGGATGCGCCAGCCGACCGCGGACCCTGGCGTCCAGCCGCACCCGCCCGATCCGGCCGCACCCCGGCACCGGATCACCCGCCCCGGCACCGACCACCTC
>Ga0164242_10005431_pt1 | contig 14199 bp, 15 predicted proteins | sample OricomgcompostMG_FD_108783 | JGI IMG/M metagenome (GOLD analysis project Ga0164242, IMG submission 108783) | Miracle-Growth compost microbial communities from Emeryville, California, USA - Original compost - Miracle growth compost (MG) ... | reverse complement strand
TCGCCAGATGCCGCAGCTGGTCGAGCGTGGCCACGTCTACATCGCGCAGCCGCCGCTGTACAAAGTGAAGCGCGGCAAGCAAGAGCAGTACGTGAAGGACGACAACGAGCTCAACGCGCTGCTGCTGAACACCGCGCTCGGCGACTTCGCGTGGTTCGGCCTCGTGACCGGGCAGGTGGTCACGACGACGCCGACGGCCGGGCGCGGGTCCCACTTCAGTTCGGGCGCGTCCCCCAGTTCCCCGCGCGCCGCCGCCCGCAGCAGCGTGCCGAGCGGGGTGCGCAGGCGGGCCAGCACGGGCTGCGTCTCCGGGTCTCCGAAGCGCGCGTTGAACTCGACCACGCGCAGCCCGCGCGAGGTCACGGCCAGGCCGCAGTAGAGGACACCGACGAACGGGGTGCCGCGCCTCGCCATCTCCGCCAGGGTGGGGCGGGCCACGCGTTCCATGACCTCCTCGACGAAGCCCTCGGCCAGCCACGGCAGCGGTGTGTAGGCGCCCATGCCGCCGGTGTTGGGGCCCTCGTCCCCGTCGCCGATGCGCTTGAAGTCCTGGGCCGGGGAGAGCGGGACGGCGTCGCGGCCGTCGCTGAGCACGAAGAGGGAGACCTCGGGCCCGTCCAGGAACTCCTCGATCACCACGGAGCCACCGGCGTAGAAGCAGGCCTGGGCGTGGGCCACGGCCTCGTCGCGGTCGGAGGTGACGACCACGCCCTTGCCGGCCGCCAGTCCGTCGTCCTTGACGACGTACGGCGGGCCGAACGCGTCCAGTGCGTCGGCCGCCTCGGCAGCGTCCACGGCGACTCTGGCCATGGCGGTGGGGACCTCGGCCGCGGCCATGATCGTCTTGGCGAAGGCCTTCGAGGCCTCCAACCGTGCCGCCTCCTTGGAGGGGCCGAAGACGTCGAAGCCGGCCTCACGCAGCGCATCGGCGACGCCGGCGGCCAGCGGGGCCTCGGGACCGACGACCACCAGATCGGCGGCCAGCTCCCGGGCCAGCGCCGTGACGGCGGCGGGATCCGTGGCGTTGACCGGGTGCACCGGGACCACGGCGGCCATGCCTGCATTACCGGGCGCTGCATGCACCTCGGTGACGGCCGGATCGGCGAGGAGGGAGAGGACGAGGGCGTGTTCGCGGCCGCCGGGGCCGATGACGAGGACCTTCACGTTCGTGGACTCTACCGGGCCACCCCTGCGCGCGGGCGGCCCGTGACGTGCCTGGCAGACTGGATGCCATGACGGTGAGACGACGGATCGATGCGGACACGGGGACTGCTGCGGTGAGCGCCTGGCGCCGCGACCCGGAGCAGCCGCGCCCCGTCCTCGCCACGGCCGTGCGCTACCTGCTGGAGGAGCTCTCCGAGGTCGCGGAGGGCAACTCCGTGGAGGTGCGCGTCCCGCCCTTCGGCGTGACGCAGTGCATCGAGGGCCCGCGCCATACGCGAGGCACCCCACCCAACGTCATCGAGACGGACCCCGTGACCTGGCTGGAACTGGCCACGGGAGCCCTGAGCTGGCCGGACGCCGTCGAGCAGCGCAGGGTCAGCGCCTCCGGCACCCGCGCTGACCTCTCCGAGGTCCTCCCCCTTCTCGACGGCCGGTAGAATCGGGGGCATGACCTCCCCGGATCCCAGCAGCTCCGCGCCCTCCTCCGGCGCTCCGGAACCGGCGCCGGAGCAGCGTGAGATGACCGTGACGGTGCGGACCGCACCGAAGATCTGGGCCTTCCTCGTCGCGGGCTTCGTGCTCGGCGCCGTGATCGCCTTCGTCTTCACGTGGGTCACCCACGCGATGCTGGTGCAGGAGTCGACGGACGGGCAGGTCGAGTTCTCCTTCGCCTCCGCCTTCGGGTTCTTCCTGATCATCTTCGGGCTGGTGGGCATGGGCCTCGGTGCGCTCGTATTCCTGCTGGTGGACCGGCTGGGGCGCCGACGCGAGCGGACGGCGCAATTGGTCGTGGAACTCGCGCAAGATGACGACACCCCTGTGCCCGGCGCGTGAGGCCCGTGAGAGGATAGGGGCATGGTGCGCGGCGACGGACGGCTGAACCACGATCTCCTCCCCTCCGAGAAGGGCCCGCAGGACGAATGCGGGGTCTTCGGCGTCTGGGCTCCCGGAGAGCAGGTCGCCAAACTGGCCTACTACGGCCTCTATGCATTGCAGCACCGCGGGCAGGAGTCCGCGGGCATCGCCACGAGCGACGGCAAGCGCATCAACGTCTACAAGGACATGGGACTCGTCTCCCAGGTCTTCGACGAGAACTCCCTGAACGCCATGACCGGCCACCTGGCCGTCGGCCACTGCCGCTACTCCACCACCGGCGTGAACAAGTGGGCCAACGCGCAGCCCACCCTCGGCCCCACCGCGGCCGGCACCGTCGCCCTGGCCCACAACGGCAACCTCACCAACACCCGCATGCTGGCGCGCATGGTCTCCGACCGCCACGGCGACCGCCCCGCGGGTGAGATCGCCCAGGGCAACACGACCGACACGGCCCTGGTCACCGCCCTGCTCAACGACCCGGCCACGCCGTCCCTGGAACAGACCGCCCGCGAGCTGCTCCCGCAGATCCGCGGTGCCTTCTGCTTCGTCTTCATGGACGAGACCACCCTCTACGCCGCCCGCGACCCGCAGGGCGTGCGCCCGCTGGTGCTCGGCCGCCTGGAGCGCGGCTGGGTGGTCGCCTCGGAGCAGGCCGCCCTGGCCACCGTCGGCGCCTCCTTCATCCGCGAGGTGGAGCCCGGCGAGTTCATCGCGATCGACGAGGACGGGCTGCGCAGCGAGCGCTTCGCGGAGCAGCGCCCGGCCGCCTGCGTCTTCGAGTACGTCTACCTGGCCCGCCCCGACGCGGCCATCCGCGGGCGCAGCGTCTACGAGTCCCGCGTGGAGATGGGCCGCCAGCTGGCACGCGAGAACGAGGCGGAGGCGGACATCGTCATCCCCGTCCCGGAGTCCGGCACGCCCGCCGCGATCGGCTACGCCGAGGAGTCCGGCATCCCCTTCACCCACGGCTTCGTGAAGAACGCGTACGTGGGCCGCACCTTCATCCAGCCCTCCCAGACGCTGCGCAACCTGGGCATCCGGCTCAAGCTCAACGCCCTGGAGCCCGTCATCCGCGGCCGCCGCGTGGTGGTGGTGGACGACTCGATCGTCCGCGGCAACACGCAGCGCGCCGTGGTGCGGATGCTGCGCGAGGCCGGGGCGTCCGAGGTGCACGTGAAGATCTCCTCCCCGCCCGTGAAGTGGCCGTGCTTCTACGGCATCGACTTCGCCACGCGCGCCGAGCTGATCGCCAACGGGGCCAAGGAGGAGGAGATCGCCGCCTCCATCGGCGCGGACTCCTTGGCGTACATCAGCGAGGACGGCATGATCGCCGCGACCGAGCAGCCGCGTGCCACCCTGTGCACCGCGTGCTTCACGGGCGACTACCCGATCGAACTGCCGGACTCCGAGGACCTGGGCAAGGACCTGCTGGAGCGCGGGCCCTCCGCCCCCGGCTGCGAGCCGGGTCCCGACGCCGAGCTCGCCGCCCACCTCACCGAGGCCGACACGCACCCCGCCTCGGCCTGAGCGCACCGGGTTCCGGGCGCGCGGGGCGTGCCCCGGCCCGGGCCTCATGAAGACCGTCCAGACCGTCCCGCCCAGCCAGCCCGTCCCGGAAGGACCCCATCGATGAGCATCCAGCCCGAGCAGCCCAACGGCATCACCTACGCCGAGGCCGGCGTCGACGTCGAGGCGGGCGACCGCGCGGTGGAGCTCATGAAGGCCTCCGTCAAGGCCACCCACTCCCCCGCCGTGCTCGGCGGCGTGGGCGGTTTCGCGGGCCTCTACGACGCCTCTGCGCTGCTGGCGTACCGGCGCCCGCTGCTGGCCACGAGCACGGACGGCGTGGGCACCAAGGTGGCGATTGCCCAGGCCATGGACCGCCACGACACCATCGGCTACGACCTGGTGGGCATGGTGGTGGACGACATCGTGGTGGTCGGCGCTGAACCGCTCGTCATGACCGACTACATCGCGTGCGGCCACGTGGTCCCCGAGCGCATCGCGGCGATCGTCTCCGGCATCGCCGCGGCCTGCGCCGAGGCCGGCACGGCGCTGGTCGGCGGCGAGACGGCGGAGCACCCCGGCCTGCTCGGGGCGGACGAGTACGACGTGGCAGGCGCAGCCACGGGCGTCGTCGAGGCCGACGCGCTGCTGGGCCCGGAGCGCGTGCGCGCCGGCGACGTGGTGATCGCCATGGGCTCCTCCGGCCTGCACTCCAACGGCTACTCCCTGGTCCGCCGCGTCATCAACCACGCCGGCTGGGCCCTGGACCGCGAGGTCAGCGAACTGGGCCGCACCCTGGGCGAGGAACTGCTCGAGCCCACGCGCGTCTACGCCGCGGACTGCCTTGCCCTCATCCAGGCCCTGAACACCGGCGGCGACACCCCGCTGCACGGCTTCTCCCACATCACCGGCGGCGGGCTGGCCGCCAACCTGGCCCGCGTGCTGCCGAACGGCCTGGCGGCCACGGTGGACCGCGGGACGTGGGAGCTGCCCCCGATCTTCTCCTTGGTCTCCCAGCTCGGCTCCGTACCGCAGGAGGACCTGGAGCGCACGCTGAACATCGGCGTGGGCATGGTCGCGATCGTGGCGCCGGAGGCCGCCGACGCCGCGCTGTCCACGCTGGCCATGCGCGGTGTGCCCGCGTGGGTCGCCGGAGAGGTCTCATCCCTCACCGACGAGTTCGCGGCGGCCGAGGGCACCGTGCAGGGCGCCAAGGGCGTGGACGGCGGCGCCGTGCGCCTCGTGGGCGCGCACGCCTGAGTCCCACGCTGCCCGACGCCCGGTGGGCGCCTTCCTGCCCGGCGTCGTCCAGGGCGCCTCAGCGCCCGACGTCAGCTTGCTGGCCTCCCGGCGTGAGTGACGTCCCGCCGCCCGCACCGGGGCGCGCTCTCACCTCCCGGCGCGGCGCAGGGCCGCGTCGACCTCCTCGAGCGCCGGCGCCACAGCGGTGCGCCAGAGCACGTCCACGCGGGCATCGGCCCGGCCGGGACCGCCGTTGACCACGGCCGTGGGCCAGTGCGCCGCCTTGGCGTCCAGGACGAAGCGGTAGCCGCTCATGACGGCCAGCGAGGAGCCGACCACCAGCAGCGAGGCCGAACGCTCGCGCAGCCTGGCCACGTCGGCATGGACGCTCGCGGGGACGGACTCGCCGAAGTACACCACGGAGGGCTTGAGCCGGTCGGAGCCGCAGTTGAGGCAGTGCACCAGGTGGAAGCGCGCCACGGTGTCGGCGTCCAGGCTCACGTCGCCGTCCGCGTTGACCTGTGAGGGATCCACCTTCACGGACTCGCGGTAGCCGGGGTTGGCCGCCTCGAGGCGCTGGTCGAACTCCTCGCGCGGCTCGCGGTAGCCGCACGTGAGGCAGTCCACCCAGCGCATGTCCCCGTGCAGGGCGATCACGTCGCGCGAGCCGGCGGCCGTGTGCAGGCCGTCCACGTTCTGCGTGACCAGCCCGGAGACCAGGCCGCGGCGCTGCCAGTCGGCCAGGATCAGGTGCGCCACGTTGGGCCTGGCCTGCGTCAGGGCACCGGAGCCGATGTAGCCGCGCGCCCAGTAGCGCTGCCGGGCGGACGCGTCGGCCTGGAACTCCTGGAAGGTCATGGGACGCGAGCGTCGCAGCGAGCCGCGGGGCCCTCTGTAGTCCGGGATGCCACTGTCCGTGGAGACGCCTGCGCCGGTGAGGACCAGCACGTCCCCGGCCTGCAGCTGCTGGACCAGGGCGGCGCGAGCCGCGTCCGGGTCGGTGGGCTCGGCGGTCTCCGCCACCACGCGGTCCAGGCTGCGCAGGGCGGCGCGGTGGGCGGCGCTCAGCCGGGGGTCGGTGAACTCCGGGGCCGGATCATCCCTGCTTGGCATACGGTCCCACCTTCCACGGATCGGTCCCGGAGGTGGACGCAGCAAGGGCCGCCCGGGAGTCCCGGGCGGCCCTTGTGTCGCTTCCACACGGATGGCACCAAGCGGATGAGCCGAGGTCCCGCCGGCGGACCGGGTCAGCCGTGGCTGGCCTCGCCGTCGTCATCCTGGTCATACCTGTCGGCATACTGCGCGTACGGGTCCTCGTCGTGGGAGCGTTCCTCCCACTCGACCCGATGCTGCCTCGCGGTGCCACCCCCGAGCTCACGCTCGAGTGCATGCAGATCCGTACCCGGGGAGTAGTACTTCATCTCCCGGGCCTGCCGCGTCGCTTTTGCCTTCTGACGGCCGCGCCCCATGGCGTGACCCCCTTTTTCGCTCGACATCGGGGCAGGCCCACGTTGTTTGGACGAGGGAGGCCCCGATGGATGTGTTCTGATGTTCCGTGTCTTCAAGGGTACACGCTGTGAGGGCGGGGGCGGGCGAGACGCTGCTCGCATCCGCCCCCACCCTCACCGCCGTGCGGACCCCTCGTCAGTCGACGATCTCGGCGTCCACGGCGCCGCTCCCAGCGGCACCCTGCCCCGCGGCGTCGGGCGTGGAACCGCCCGCGGAGACCGTCAGGCCGTCCGCGTCGCCGCTGCGGACGTCCACGATGACCTGGTCCCCGTCCGCGATGTCACCGGCGAGCAGGGCGCGGGCCAGCTTGTCGCCGATCTCACGCTGCACCAGCCGGCGCAGCGGGCGGGCGCCGTAGGCCGGGTCATAGCCGGTCAGCGCCAGCCACTCGCGGGCCGCATCGGTGACCGTCAGCTGCAGCCGGCGGTCGTCGAGACGGGCCTGCAGGCGCTGCACCTGCAGCTCCACGATGTGACCGAGGTCATCCAGCGAGAGCGGGTCGAACAGGATGATGTCGTCCAGGCGGTTCAGGAACTCCGGCTTGAACGAGGCGTTCACCACGTTCATCACCGCGTCCTTCTTCGCCGCCTCCTCCAGCGTGTGGTCCACCAGGAACTGCGAGCCCAGGTTGGAGGTCAGCACCAGGATGACGTTGCGGAAGTCCACGGTGCGGCCCTGGCCGTCCGTGAGCCGCCCGTCGTCCAGCACCTGCAGCAGGATGTCGAAGACCTCAGGGTGGGCCTTCTCCACCTCGTCCAGCAGCACCACGGAGTACGGGCGGCGCCGCACGGCCTCCGTGAGCTGGCCGCCCTCGTCGTAGCCGACGTAGCCCGGAGGGGCGCCGACCAGGCGGGAGACGGAGTGCTTCTCGGAGTACTCGCTCATGTCGATGCGGACCATGGCGCGCGGGTCGTCGAAGAGGAAGTCGGCCAGGGACTTGGCCAGCTCCGTCTTGCCCACGCCGGTGGGGCCCAGGAAGAGGAAGGAGCCGGTGGGACGGTCCGGGTCGGCGAGCCCGGCCCGCGAGCGCCGCACGGCGTCGGAGACGGCCGTGACCGCGTCCTTCTGACCGATCAGGTGCTCACCGAGGTACTCCTCCATGTGCAGCAGCTTCTGGCTCTCGCCCTGGAGCATGCGCCCTGCGGGGATGCCGGTCCACGCGGAGATCACCTCGGCGATGTCGTCAGCGGAGACCTCCTCGGAGACCATGCGCTCCACGGGCTGCTCGGCTGCGGCCTCGTCTGCCGCGGCCAGCTGGCGCTCCACCTGCGGGATCTCCCCGTAGAGGATGCGGCTGGCCTCGCCGAGGTCGCCGCTGCGCTGGGCCACCTCGGCCTGCGAGCGCAGCTCGTCCAGGTGGGCGCGCAGGTCACCGGCGCTGTTCAGCGAGGCCTTCTCGGCCTCCCAGCGGGCGGTGAGCCCCGCGAGCTTCTCCTTCTCGTCCGCCATCTCGGCGCGCAGGGCGGCCAGGCGCTCCACGGAGGCGGGGTCCGTCTCGTCCTTGAGGGCCAGCTCCTCCATGGTCATGCGGTCCACGCTGCGGCGCAGCACGTCGATCTCCTCCGGGGCGGAGTCGATCTCCATGCGCAACCGCGACGCGGCCTCGTCCACCAGGTCGATCGCCTTGTCAGGAAGCTGTCGTCCCGAGATGTAGCGATCAGAGAGCGCTGCGGCGGCCACGAGCGCGGAGTCGGCGATGCCGACCTTGTGGTGCGCCTCGTAGCGCTCCTTGAGCCCGCGCAGGATCGCGATGGTGTCGTCCACGCTCGGCTCCCCCACGAACACCTGCTGGAAGCGGCGCTCCAGCGCCGGGTCCTTCTCGATGTTCTCGCGGTACTCGTCCAACGTGGTGGCGCCGATGAGGCGCAGCTCTCCGCGGGCCAGCATGGGCTTGAGCATGTTGCCGGCGTCCATGGAGCCCTCGGAGGCACCCGCACCGACCACGGTGTGGATCTCGTCGATGAAGGTGACGATCTGTCCGTCGGAGTCCTTGATCTCGGAGAGCACGGCCTTCAGGCGCTCCTCGAACTCGCCGCGGTACTTGGCCCCGGCCACCATGGACCCGAGGTCCAGGGAGATGAGGCGCTTGCCGCGCAGCGATTCCGGCACATCACCGGCGACCATGCGCTGGGCCAGGCCCTCCACCACGGCGGTCTTGCCCACGCCGGGCTCGCCGATCAGGACGGGGTTGTTCTTGGTGCGGCGCGAGAGCACCTGGATGACCCTGCGGATCTCCTGGTCACGCCCGATCACGGGGTCCAGGTCGCCGGAGGAGGCGATCTCGGTCAGATCGGTGCCGTACTTCTCCAGGGCCTGGAAGGTGCCCTCCGGGTCCGCGGTGTCGACCTTGCGCTCGCCCCGCACGGAACCGATCGCGGCCTCGAGGGCCTGCACGGAGGCACCTGCGTCGCGCAGGATCTCACCGACGCGGCCTGCGTCGGCGGCCAGCCCGATCAGCAGGTGTTCGGTGGAGACATAGCTGTCCCCGTTGCGCTCGGCCGCCTGCTGGGCGGCCTGGAGAACCTGCAGCAGCTGGCGCGAGAACTGCGCCTGCGCCACGGAGGACCCGGAGCTGCTCGGCAGCGCCTTGATGGCGGCGGAGGCCTGGACCGAGACGGCGTCCGGGTCGGCGCCTGCCGCCTTCAGCAGCGCCACGGCCACTGACTCGCGCTGGTCCATGAGGGCCTTGAGCAGGTGAGCCGGTTCCACCTGCGGGTTGCCCGCGGTGGAGGCATTCATGCCTGCTGCCGAGAGCGCCTCCTGGCTCTTGGTGGTGAATTTGGCGTCCACGCGTCTCCCCTTTCTACGGTGCTTCCTCTCCCTGCCCGACGACGCCGGGCTGGGGCGTGTGCCGCGGCGCCCCTGGACGCCGCACTCCTAAGTTGAGTCTACTTCACTCATCTATATGTTTGGACAGCTTATTCCGTGGGAGAACACAGCGGATCGGGACCGATATGTGGGATCTCATATAACTGGCTCTTCGGACATTCGGTGGGGGTGAGGCTCGCCGGGTGAGGTCGCGGGGGTAGGGGTCGAGGTCCCCGAGGATCAGTAGCGCCAACTGCTGTTCCATCATGAGGACCTCGACGTGTCTCACCATAGTTCGGGGTGCGCTGACGCCGCTCTGCTGCCCGCCTGTGTTCCCGCTGCGACTTGCTCCTCGGCCTCGATGGTGTCCATGTCGAGCACGTCGACCGCCGCGCGGGGTTGCTGATCGTCACGGTCTCGAGTCCGCCCTCGCCGACCGGTTGCCCGTCGTGCGGGCTCGTCGCGGTCTCTAGGGGGCGACGCCGACGGGTGTTGCATGACGTGCCCGGTATGACGCGGGTGCGGATCGTGTGGCGGCAGCGCGTGTGGCGCTGCGGCGATGCCAGCTGCCCGCGGAAGACGTTCGTCGAGCAGGTCCCTGAACTGGTCGCGCCCCGTGGCTCGATCACTACCCGCGCCATCGCCTGGGCGATCGGGCAGTTGCGCCGCGAGCACGCCACCATCCAGGGACTTGCCCGGCAGCTCGGGACGTCGTGGAAGACGGTGTCGCGGGCCGTCGAACCCGAACTCGTGAAGCTCGCGGCCGACGAGTCGGGGTTCGAGAATGTCACCAGCCTCGGTGTCGACGAGCACATCTGGCATCACGTCGATCCCCGCAAGCGTGGTCCGAAGGAACTGACCGGGATGGTCGATCTCACCCGTGACAGCCGAGGGAGAACACGGGCCCGGCTGCTGGATCTGGTGCCCGGCCGGTCGGGGAAGGCCTACGCGACCTGGCTCGGTGAACGTGGCGACGCATTCCGGAAACAGGTGAAGGTCGCCGCTCTTGACCCGTTCGCCGGCTACAAGACCGCGATCAACGACAACCTCGACGACGCCGTTGCGGTTCTCGACGCGTTCCACGTCGTCAAGCTCGGCACCGCCGCGATCGACGAGGTCCGCCGCCGGGTCCAGCAAGACACCCTCGGGCATCGCGGACGCAAGGGTGACCCGCTCCACGGGATCCAGACCATCCTCCGCGCCGGGGCCGAGAACCTCACCGAGAAACAGTGGGCGAGGCTGACCACAGCCATCGAGGCGGACCCGGCGCACGAGGAGGTATTCATCGCGTGGCAGTGCGCCCAGGACCTGCGCTCCGCCTACCACCAGAAGGACCTGGCCGAGGGGCGGCGGATCGCCGAGAAGGTCATCGAGTCGTTCCACACCTGCCCGATCCCCGAGATCGCCCGCCTCGGCCGCACCCTCCGCCGCTGGCGCGACGCAATCCTGGCCTACTTCACGACCGGGCGGTCATCGAACGGCGGCACCGAGGCCGTCAACGGGATCATCGAGCTGCATCGCCGCCTCGCCCGCGGCTACCGCAACCGCGACAACTACAGACTCCGCATGCTCCTCGCCGCCGGCGGCCTCACCCCATGACCCCCACCGAATGTCCGAAGAGCCCACGAGGGCCACGCGCGGGTCGTTGCCGATGGCGACGAACACGCCGGTCACGGCGAGCTCGCTCTCTTCACCGGTGTTGAGGTTGCGCAGGCGCACGCCCGTGACCTTGTCCTCGCCGAGCACATCGGCGAGCTCGGAGTTCCAGACGAACTCGATCTTGGGGTGAGCCAGCGCGCGATCCGCCATGATCTTGGAGGCGAGCAGCGAGTCGCGGCGGTGGATGACCGTGACCTTGGAAGCGAACTTCGTGAGGAAGAGGGCCTCCTCCATGGCCGAATCGCCGCCACCCACGACGGCGATCTCCTGCTCGCGGAAGAAGAGACCATCGCACGTGGCGCACCAGGACACGCCATGACCGGAAAGACGGGCCTCGCTGTCCAGGCCCAGCTCGCGGTAGGCGGAACCGGTGGCCAGGATGACGGTGCGGGCGCGGTGGATGGTGCCGTCCATCAGGACGACCTTCTTGATCTCACCTTCGAGCTCCACGGCGGTGGCGTCCTCGTAGAGGACCTCGGGCCAAACTTCTCGGCCTGCTCCTGCAGCTTGCCCATGAGCTCGGGACCCATGATGCCCTCGGGGAAGCCAGGGAAGTTTTCCACCTCGGTGGTCTTCATGAGCTCGCCGCCGGCCTCAACGGAGCCGGCAATGACCAGCGGCTTGAGCAAGGAACGTGCTGTGTAGATCGCGGCCGTGTACCCGGCGGGGCCGGAACCAACGATGATGACGTCGCGCACCTCGGCGCCGGCTTCCTCGCCGAGAAGAGAGTGACTCAGTGCGCGAACTCGAGCGTTGATGTCATCGCGCACGAGCTCCATGCGTTCGCGCCCGTCGATGCCGCGCAACGAGGGCTCATCGGTGATTCACCGTTCAACGACTGCGCCGTCGACATCTGGCAACTGGGCTTCCTCGCCCAGAACGATGACTCGATCGGCGTCGAGCATCATCTGCTCGGTGAACTGCTTGGGGTATTCGCCCTCAACGGAAGCGCCGACCGCTTCAAGGGTTTCGATGGACAGCGCGTTGAGCTTGTCGCCAGGCTTCGTGACCGCGATGCGATTACCGGCAAGTTGACGCATCAGTGCGGCGGCCATCTGAGACTTTCCGCCGTTCTTCACGCAGACGAAGACGACGGACGGCCGGGCATTCTTCGCAGCTTCTCCTGAGGGGTGAGCGCGGAGGCGAGGGATTCGAGGGCGTTGGGGACGACGGAGTAGTAGGCCCAAACGCCGCGCTTCTCGCGTGCGAGGAGGCCGGCGTCAACGAGGACTTTCAGGTGGTGAGAGACCGTGGGTTGCCCCAAATCCAGCGGCTCCTGAATGTCACACACGCACGCCTCATCACCCTTCGACGAGGAGACGATCGAGAGAATCTTGAGTCGGTTTGGATCCGAGAGAGCCTTGAACTTGGCCGCCAGGCTCACTGCTTCGTCCTGCGTCAGACTCTGCGTGCCAGGCGCTGGCGCACAGCATGCAGCCTCCACCGACTCACCGGTATTGAGCGTAGTAGTCATGGCTTGCGAGCTCCCCACAGTTCAGAGATTGACGAACGTCGATGTATAGGATCATACTCAACACATCGGTGGTTGTCGATCTATCCCTGAGGTGATTCCTGTGGCGCACTTGAGCGCTGACCCCACTGCTCCTCCCGCTGCGATGGGAGGGCGGCTTTCCACCCTTGACCGGCTCCTGCCCGTCTGGATTTTGCTCGCCATGGGCGCCGGCCTTGCCCTGGGCAAGCTGGTTCCCGGTATCGGCTCGGCGTTGGACTCCATCAAGGTCGCCGACGTCTCTCTTCCAATTGCCATCGGCTTGTTGGTGATGATGTATCCCGTTCTGGCCAAGGTCCGCTACAACGAGACCGGCGGAGTGCTGGGCGACAAGCGACTCATGATCGCGTCCCTGGTGATCAACTGGATTGCAGCCCCAGCGTTCATGTTCGCGCTGGCCTGGGCCTTCCTCCCAGACCTGCCCGAGTACCGCACCGGGTTGATCATCGTGGGCCTGGCCCGTTGCATCGCCATGGTGCTGATTTGGAACGACCTCGCCTGCGGCGACCGCGAGGCGGCAGCCGTGTTGGTTGCAGTGAACTCCGTCTTCCAGGTCATCGCTTTTGGCGCTTTGGGCTGGTTCTACCTCCAAATCCTGCCGGCTTGGCTGGGCTTGCCGACCACCTCGGCCGAGTTCTCAGTGTGGGCGATCATGCTCTCCGTGCTCGTCTTCCTGGGCATCCCCCTGCTGGCCGGTTACCTCACCCGCACCCTGGGCGAGAAGGCCAAGGGTCGCGCTTGGTACGAAGAGAAGTTCCTGCCCAAACTGGGCCCGTGGGCGCTCTACGGGTTGCTCTTCACCATCGTGATTCTCTTCGCCCTGCAGGGCGACGCGGTGTTGTCCAAGCCGTGGGACGTGGCGCGCATTGCCCTGCCGCTCCTGGTCTACTTCGCCGTCGTCTTCTTCGCAGGCCTGTTGCTCGGGCGCGCCCTCGGGCTGGGCTACGCCCGCTCGACGACCCTCGCCTTCACCGGCGCCGGCAACAACTTCGAGCTGGCGATCGCCGTCTCGATCGCCACCTTCGGTGTGACGAGCGGCCAGGCTCTCGCCGGCGTCGTTGGGCCGCTCATCGAGGTGCCGGTCCTGGTGGCCCTCGTCTACGCAGCGTTGTGGCTGCGACCCAAGCTCTTCGCTTCACCCATCCCGGCTCCGGCCAATCTCATCAAGGAGAACGCATGAACGCGCCCAAGCCCACCGTCCTGTTCGTCTGCGTCCACAACGCCGGCCGCTCGCAGATGGCCGCCGGCTGGCTGCGCCACCTCGCCGGCGACCGCGTCGAGGTCCTCTCCGGCGGTTCCGCCCCCGCCGAGTGCATCAACCCCGTGGCCGTCGAAGCCATGGCCGAGGTCGGCATCGATATCGCCGCCCACACCCCGCGGGCGCTGGCCACCGACGACGTCCGCGCCTCCGATGTGGTCATCACGATGGGCTGCGGCGACGCCTGCCCCATCTTCCCCGGAAAGCGCTACGAGGACTGGGCCCTCACCGATCCGGCGGGCCAGGGCATCGACACCGTCCGCACCGTCCGCGACGACATCAAGGCCCGCGTCGAGGCGCTCGTCGCCGAGATCCTCCCGGCCTGACCCCAACCCCTTTTCCGAACTTGAACTTCGAGGAACCCCTCATGACTTTGCAACTCTCCGTCCCGCCCACCACGAAGAACCCCCGCCTGACGGGTCTGCCCGTCGCGATCATCGGCGCCGGACCGGTGGGCTTGGCTGCAGCGGCCGAGCTGCTGGAGCGCGGCCAGGATGTCGTCGTCTACGAATCCGGCCCGTCCGCCGGCCACGCCATCGCCCAGTGGGCCCACACTCGCTTTTTCTCCCCGTGGGAGTACGTGGTGAATGAGGCCGCGGCGCGGCTCCTGGAACGGCACGGCTGGGAGGCTCCCGAGGCGGCCAAGAACCCCAGCGGCGCCGAGTTC
>Ga0164242_10005430_pt1 | contig 14200 bp, 16 predicted proteins | sample OricomgcompostMG_FD_108783 | JGI IMG/M metagenome (GOLD analysis project Ga0164242, IMG submission 108783) | Miracle-Growth compost microbial communities from Emeryville, California, USA - Original compost - Miracle growth compost (MG) ... | reverse complement strand
GGGAAAAAACGGCGAGATCCGAGCCATCTGGCGCGCGCTCAGCAGAAACAAATCACTCATCACAGCCTCCTCAAACAAGACTGTGAATCACATCTCAAATCAATTTAATAGGTCCTGAACCTAACTGGTAGTCTGGTCGACGTGATCAAAATTGCGGTGCTCTTGACAGCGGAATTAATTTATAAAGATTATAAAGTAATAGGAGAAGAAATGGGCATCCACCACGGCGCCGTCCTGCGCATCCTGCGCGACCACGGTCCGCAATCGCGAGCCGAACTGGCGCGACGTACCACGCTGTCGCCGACTGCGCTGACCCACCTGACAGCCCAGCTCCTCAAAGATGGCACGGTGACGGAGCTGACCCAGAGCGCCGCTTCGGGCGCGGCCGTCGGGCGGCCTGCCATCAGCATCGCGCTAGTGCCGGAATCGCAGTTCGTCGTCGGCGTGCATCTCGGCGCCGGCACCATCCACGCAACGATCACCGACTTGAAGGCTGCGCCGAAGACGATGGCTTCGCTGCATTTCGATACAGACACCAGCCTGCCTAAGGCGGTGATCGGCAAAGTGGTCAAAACTGTCGAAGGATTGATCGGCAAGACCGGCATCGCGCGCTCGCGCCTGCTCGGCCTCGGGCTCGGCGTGCCGGGACCGGTGGACACCGCGCGCCGCCGCAACCTGCAGTCGATCAATTACGACTGGAAGGACGTGCCATTCGCCGACGAACTGGAGACGGCGCTCGGCATGCCGGTGGTGGTCGAGCACAATGTCAGCGCCATGGCGCTGGCCGAGTCGCGCTACGGCATCGGCCGCGACGCCGACGCTCTGCTCTACATCTATCTGCGCACCGGGCTCGGCGCCGGGTTGGTCGTCCACGGCATGCCGTTTCGCCCGGGCGGCCACGGCGCCGTCGAGCTCGGCCACATCCAGGTGGTGGAGCACGGCGAGCGCTGCGCCTGCGGCAGCACCGGTTGTCTAGAGACCTTCCTGTCCGAGCGGGCGCTGGCGCGCGCCGCCCATATCGACAAACCGCATCCGAAGAACCTGCTCGCGGCGGTCGAGCACCATCCCGAGGCATGGAGCGCAGCGGTGCGCCACCTGACAACGGCGATCGCCAGCGCGACCAACCTGCTCAACCCCGACCTGATTGTCTTCGGCGGCCATCTCGCCGAGGCGCCGGACAGTTTTCTCGACGCCATCCGCGAGAAGGTGCCGCCGCGCGTGTTGCCGCCGATGCGCGACACGTTGCGCTTCGAGAGGTCGAGCCTCGGCGCGGGCGCCGGTGCGATCGGCGGCGCCGCGGCGGCCCTCGACCATCTCTTCTATTCCGGAGTTCCCAGATGAGCGCACCGGCGAAGATAGCGAAGCCGCTCAGGCAGGATGGCAAGGGGCAGGGCGCCGATCTCTCCAGCCTTGCGCTCAACCTCGTCGGCCTCGTCGCCGGCATCGCAGGCTGGTGGGCGCTGACGGCCAGCGGCGCGGTCGGCCTGCCGCCGCCCCCCGACGTGGCGCGCAAATTCGTCGACCTGATCGCCAACGGCCAGCTTGCCACCGACATCCTGTCGTCGCTGGCGCGTGTGCTGACCGGCTTCCTGCTCGGCGTGCTGTTGGCCGTGCCGATCGGCTTCGTCATGGGCTGGTACAAGGTCGCCCGCGCGCTGATCGAGCCCTATCTGCAATTCTTCCGCATGATCCCGCCGCTCGCCATCATCCCGCTGGCGATCGTGACGATGGGCATCGACGAGACGCCGAAGATCTCGTCATCTTCCTCGCCTCCTTCCTCGCCAGCGTGGTGGCGACCTACCAGGGCGTCATCAGCGTCGACAAGACGATGATCAACGCCGCCCGCGTGCTTGGCGCGAAGGATCTGACGATCTTTCTCAGGGTCATCATTCCCGCTTCGACCCCATTCATCCTGGTCGGCGTGCGCATCGGCCTCGGCTCCGCCTGGGCGACGCTGGTGGCGGCGGAGCTGATCGCGGCGCAGACCGGTCTCGGCTATCGCATGCAGCAGGCGCAGCTCTATTACGACCTTGCCACCATCTTCGTCAGCCTCATCACCATCGGTCTGCTCGGCCTCGCCATGGACCGGCTGTTGCTGGCCGTCGAGCGCCGGCTGACCGTCTGGCAGGAGCGGGTGTGATGCAGCCGAAGATCGTTTTCGAGAACGTCACGCGCCGCTTCGACCTCGGCCACCAGTCATTCGTCGCGCTGGATCGTTTCTTGCTCGATGTCGCCGACGGCGAGTTCGTCACCGTCGTTGGGCCGTCCGGCTGCGGGAAATCGACCGCGCTCAACATCGCCGCTGGCCTGCTCGCGCCAAGCGAAGGCGAGGTGCGGGTAGACGGCAAGGCGGTCGAAGGCCCCGGCCCCGAGCGCGGCATGATCTTCCAGCAATACGCCCTGTTTCCTTGGCTCACCGTGCGCCAGAACGTCGAGTTCGGCCTGCGTATCAAGGGCGAGCCGGCGGTTGGGCGGCGCGAGAAGGCGGATTATTTCATCAATCTTGTCGGTCTCGGCGATTTCGCCGACGCTCTGCCGAAGACACTGTCGGGCGGCATGAAGCAGCGCTGCGCCATCGCCCGCGCCTATGCCGTCGATCCGTCTGTGCTCCTGATGGACGAGCCGTTCGGCGCGCTCGACGCGTTGACGCGCGTGCAGTTACAGGACCAGTTGCTGGACACGTGGCGGCGCGAGCGGCGCACGGTGATGTTCATCACGCACGACGTCGATGAGGCGGTCTATCTGGCGAACCGGGTCATCGTCATGGCGGCGCGTCCGGGCCGACTGAAGGAGATCATTCCGGTCGAGCTGCCTTATCCGAGAACCGAGGAGATCCGGCTGTCGTCGGAATTCACGGCCATCCGCAACCGCGTCTGGCACGCGGTCTATCACCAGCAGGGAACACAAAGAGAGGAGAACTGACATGACACTGACACGCAGAGGCTTCCTTACCTCGTCAGCCGCTGTAGCCGCCTTCGCAGCCGGCGGCCTGCCGGCACGGGCCGAAGGCGCCCCCGCCCGCATCGGCTACAATGGCGACTTCTGGGGCGCCAGCATCGCGGCCGTCGCCAGCGACCAGGGCTTTTATGCCAAGCACGGCGTCGACGCCGACATCAAGGTCTTCACCAACGGGCCGATCCAGGTGCAGGCGCTCGGCGCCGACAGCCTCGACTTCGGCTATATCGGGCCGGGCGCACTGTGGCTGCCGGCGACCGGCAAGGCCAAGATCATCGCTGTCAACGACGTCGGCTTCTCCGACCGGGTGATCGCACAGGCCGGCATCAATTCCATTGCCGATTTGAAGGGCAAGAAGGTGGCTATCCCGGCCGGAACTTCCGGCGACATGCTGCTTCGGCTGGCGCTGCAGAAGGCCGGCATGGCGATGAGCGATCTGAACATCGTGGAGATGGACCCAAGCACCGTCGTCGCGGCCTTTTCGTCAAAGCAGGTCGACGCCGCCGGCATCTGGTATCCCTTCGTCGGCATCATCCAGAAGAACGTCCCCGACCTCGTCGAACTGGCGAAGAACAAGGACTTCTATCCGCAGAACACCTTCCCGAGCGCCTTCATCACCCGCAACGACCTGGTCGAGAGCAATCCGGACCTAGTCAAGAGGATGATCGGTGCCATCAAGGAAGCGGCGGACTGGCGCGCCGCCAATCAGGACAAGGCGATCGAGATCACCTCGAAATTGCTGGGTATCCCCGCCGACCAGCTCAAGACCGAGGCCGGCTACGGCAATTTCATGACCTCGGACGAACTGGTGAAACTGACCAAGGACGGCACGGTGAACGGCTGGTTCTCGACCATGAACGAGCTGTTCAAGACCTTCGGCAAGTTCGACAAGTCGCTCGATCCGAAGGACTACTACCTCGGCGACATGTACGTCGAAGCCTGACCATCACATCGACATCGGAGGTCCGATCCTGATCGGACCTCCGCATAATTTCCCCCGTGACATTCCCCAGCGGCGAGTATCCCATGAACGTTCTCTACATCGATATCGACAGCCTGCGGCGCGACCATCTTGGCTGCTACGGATACCATCGTAACACTTCGCCGGTGATCGACGGCCTGGCGCGCGACGGCATCCGCTTCGAGAACGTCTATGTCTCCGACGTTCCCTGCCATCCCTCGCGCACCGCGCTGTGGAGCGGGCGGCACGGCCTGCGCACCGGCGTCGTCGGTCATGGCGGCACGGCCTGCGAGCCGTTCCGCGAAGGCCCTGAGCGCGCTTGGGCCGGCACCTTCTACGAGGAGGGCTGGATGCGCGCGCTGCGCGATCTCGGCTATCACACCACCACGATCTCAAGCTTCGGCGAGCGCCACGGCTGCTGGCACTGGTACGCCGGCTTCAGCGAGATCATCAATCCCGGCAAGGCCGGCATGGAAAACGCTGACGAGGTGATGGGACTGGCGCTGGACTGGCTGAAGCACAATGGCAGCCGCGAAAAGTGGTTCCTGCACGTCAACGTCTGGGACCCGCATACCCCCTACCGCGCGCCGGAGAGCTTCGGCGACCCCTTCGCGAACGAGCCGCTGCCCGAATGGATGACCGAGGCGGTGTTCAGGCGCAGCCACGCCGGCTACGGTCCACACAGCCCGCAGGAGCCGTCCGGCTTCGACGTCGCGCCGGGCGGCTCCGGTTACCGCCGCATGCCCTCCCCGATCAGCGACATGGCGCGCGTAAAAGCCTGGTTCGACGGCTACGACACCGGCGTCCTCTATGCCGACCATCACGTCGGCCTGATCGTCGAGGAGCTGAAGCGGCAGAGCCTGTTCGACGACACCATCATCGTTGTCGGCGCCGACCATGGCGAGAACCTCGGCGAGTTGAACGTCTGGGGCGACCACCAGACCGCCGACGAATACACCTGCAACGTGCCGCTGGTGATCCGCTGGCCGGGCGCGGATGACATGCGTGGCGTTAACGACGGCCTGCACTACCATTTCGACTGGGCAGCGACGTTGATCGACCGGCTTGGCGGCTCCGTGCCTGCCGTCTGGGACGGGCAGTCCTTCGCGCCGGCGCTCAAGCAGGGCAAGGATGGCGGCCGCGACTTCCTGGTGCTCAGCCAGGGCGCCTGGGCGGTGCAGCGCGGCGTGCGCTTCCGCCTCGACGGCGCAGACTGGCTGATGCTGCGCACCTATCACGACGGCTACAAGGATTTCGGCCCGGTTAGCCTGTTCAATTTGAGCGACGATCCCCACGAACAGCACGATCTCGCCGCATCACGCCGCGATATCGTCGATCACGCCAGCCGGCTGCTGGAGGATTGGCGCAGCGAAATGACGCGCAAGAGCGACAGCGACGTCGATCCGCTGGTCACGGTCATGCACGAGGGCGGGCCGTTCCACTGCCGCGGCGAATTGCCGGCCTATCTCGAACGGCTGCGTGCAACCGGCCGCTCGGAAGCGGCAGCGGCGCTAGAAGCACGCCATCCCGCGCCGCTGCCGCGCCGCCAATCACTGAATTGAGAAACGCCTGGTGGCTTCGTCATTGTCGCCTCTGCGCCAAGCAATGTCCGCTTTTGGGAGGCGCCCAAACACCATGGACGGCCGATATGGGGCGCGAAGTCGACGTTTAAGAATCCGTTGGAACCAAACTTTTCCGGATGTGAGGACTTGACCCGAAGACGCTAACCGGCGGACCTCCACACTGGAAACTATGCTACCGTCTGCGCGCTGAAGAGAACGATCCATGCTGAATATGTAACGTCCGACGGCAATGTCGCTGATTTTTTATGCACGCATACAGCCTGATTAAATATCAGACACTCTGTCGTTAGCAGATTAATTTATAAGCATTGTAGAACGATGGATCGATCGGAGCCTTCCTTGATAAGCTCCTAAGTGCAAAGAGTTTTCTGGCGCCCGGCATCTTGGCATGCCCCTTGCTTCTTGTGCAATGCACAATAACGAAAGGGGAATGCGTATGTTTGAGATTTCGCGCGTGGGCGGGCGGTTTCTGGGCGCTGCCGCCATTGCCGCCACCATGAGCTTTTCTGGTTTGGCGCATGCCGCCGACGACACGATAAAGGTCGGCATCCTTCACTCGCTTTCGGGGACGATGGCCATCTCCGAGACGACGCTGAAGGACGATATGCTGATGCTCATTGACCAGCAGAACAAGAAGGGCGGCCTGCTCGGCAAGAAGCTGGAGGCCGTCGTCGTCGATCCGGCTTCCAACTGGCCGCTCTTCGCCGAAAAGGCGCGCGAGCTGATCTCCAAGGACAAGGTGTCGGCCGTGTTCGGCTGCTGGACCTCGGTCAGCCGTAAATCCGTGCTGCCCGTTTTCAAGGAGCTCGACAGCATCCTCTTCTACCCCGTGCAGTACGAAGGCGAGGAGAGCGAGAAAAACGTCTTCTATACCGGAGCCGCGCCGAACCAGCAGGCGATCCCGGCGGTCGACTACCTGATGAGTGCCGATGGCGGCTCGGTGAAGCGCTGGGTGCTGGAAGGCACCGACTACGTCTATCCGCGCACCACCAACAAGATCCTCGAAGCCTACCTGAAGGCCAAGGGCGTACCGGCCGAGGACATTGTGGTCAACTATACCCCGTTCGGCTTCTCCGACTGGCAGACCGAGGTCTCCAAGATCAAGAGCTTTGGCTCGGCCGGCAAGAAGACGGCCGTGATCTCCACCGTCAACGGCGATGCCAACGTGCCCTTCTACAAGGAACTCGGCAACCAGGGCATCAAGGCGGAAGACATCCCGGTCATGGCGTTCTCTGTCGGCGAGGAGGAGCTTTCAGGCATGGACACCAAGCCGCTGGTCGGCCACCTCGCCGCCTGGAACTATTTCGAGAGCGTCGACACGCCGGCGAACAAGGCCTTCATCGACGAGTGGCACACATTCATCAAGAACGACAAGCGCACCACCAACGACCCGATGGAAGCCCACTATATCGGCTTCAACATGTGGGTTAAGGCGGTCGAGAAGGCCGGCACCACCGATCCGGACAAGGTCATCGACGCCATGGTTGGCGTCAGCGTACCGAACCTGACTGGCGGCTACGCTACCATGATGCCGAACCATCACATCACGAAGCCGGTGCTGATCGGCGAGATCCAGGACGACGGCCAGTTCGAGACCGTCTGGCAGACTCCTGGCACCGTTCCGGGAGATGCGTGGTCCGACTATCTGCCGGGTTCGAAAGACCTGATCTCCGATTGGCGCAAGCCGATGTCCTGCGGCAACTTCAACGTCAAGACCGGCAAGTGCGGCGGTGAAGGAACCAACTGAGCGATCATGACTTGACCGCGACGCTTCCGGGCTGGCTCCTCCTCTCGCCGGCCCGGAAGCCAGAGCCAGAAACCGACAGCAGATTGTATCCTTGATGCTTGTTCTTCGTCCCGCCTTGTTTCTCCTGGCCATCCTGACGACCGCGATGACGGCCGCCCATGCTGACGAGGCGGCGACACGCGCTGCGATCGCCAAATTCGGCCACACCAAAAGCTTCTCCGACGTCGAGAAGGTGGTGAAGGAAGTCGCCTCGACGGGCGATCCCGCCGCAGCACGCGCACTCGACGCGCTCGGCGACGGCAATCTCTATGCGCGCCAGCCGGACGGCGCCGTTTTCATCGTCAGGGAGCAGGCGGACGGTTTCGACCTCTTCGACCCCCTTACTGGCAAGGCTGAAGGTTCCTCCGGCAAGGAGGCGGTGACCAAGGTCAAGGTCAAGAACAGCCTTCGTCGCCTTATCGGCGACACCGTCGGTAACCTGACCTTGGCCGCGAAGGACCCGACCGTGAGGCTGGCCGCCGCGACCACCATGCTGAACAGCCCTGATCCATCAACGATAGAGGCATTGGACGCCGCGATCGCCAAGGAAACCGATGCTTCGGTGCAGAGGCGAATGGAGGCGGCTCGCGCCTCCGCCATCCTCGTCTCCAACAGGAGCGACGCCGAAAAGAAAGCGGCGATCGACCTGCTCGGCGCGCGCGGCGACCGCGACTCGCTCTCGCTACTCCTCTCTTACGAAGCCACGGCCAAGGGCGCGCTCAGAGAAAGCGCCGCGTCCGCCGTCTCCAACATCCGCGATGTGCTCGCCTGGTGGGGCGTGGCACAGAACGTCTGGTACGGCGTCTCGCTCGGCTCGGTACTGCTGCTGGCGGCGATCGGCCTTGCCATCACCTTCGGCGTCATGGGCGTCATCAACATGGCGCATGGCGAGATGGTCATGCTCGGCGCCTACACGACCTTCGTCGTGCAGGAAATCATCCGCTCCTCTTTTCCGGGCCTGTTCGACTGGTCGCTGGCCATCGCGCTGCCGCTCGCCTTCCTGGTCGCCGGCACCGTCGGCCTCGTCATCGAGCGCGGCATCATCCGCTTTCTCTACGGCCGACCGCTGGAGACGCTTCTGGCGACATGGGGCGTGTCGCTGATCCTGCAGCAGGCGGTGCGCACCATCTTCGGACCGAACAACCGCGACGTCGGCAACCCGTCATGGATGTCCGGTGAGTTCGACATCGGCCAGCTTGCGATCACCTGGAACCGGCTTTGGATCGTGCTTTTCGCCCTCGCCGTCTTCGCCGTGCTTCTCTACGTCTTCAATCGCACGTCCTGGGGCCTGCATATGCGAGCCGTCACGCAGAACCGCCGCATGGCATCCTCCATGGGTATTCGCACCCCCTGGGTCGACGCACTGACTTTCGCCCTCGGATCGGGCATCGCGGGCATCGCCGGGGTCGCGCTTTCGCAGATCGACAACGTCTCACCTAATCTCGGCCAGAGCTACATCGTCGACAGCTTCATGGTGGTGGTGTTCGGCGGGGTCGGCAACCTCTGGGGCACGCTGGTCGGCGCCTTCTCGCTCGGCATTCTCAACAAGTTCCTCGAACCCTATGCCGGGGCCGTGCTCGGCAAGATTCTGATCCTCGTCTTGATCATCCTGTTCATCCAGAAGCGCCCACGCGGCCTGTTCGCGCTCAAAGGCCGGGCGATCGAAGCATGATCACGCGCCGCGCTTTCTCCGACGGACTTACCTGGCGCGTCGCGATCGCCGTGCTGGCGCTGGTGGTGGCGGCGATCATCGTGCCGGTCCTCAATCTCGCCATGCCGGCCGGCAGCGCGCTTCATATCCCGACCTATGTTGTCACGCTGTTCGGCAAATACTTGACATACGCCCTGCTGGCGCTGGCGCTCGACCTGGTATGGGGCTATTGCGGCATCCTCTCGCTCGGCCATGGCGCCTTCTTCGCGCTCGGTGGCTATGCGATGGGCATGTACCTGATGCGCCAGATCGGCTCCCGGGGCGTCTACGGCAATCCGGTCGTGCCCGACTTCATGGTCTTCCTGAACTGGAAGGAACTGCCCTGGTTCTGGTACGGCTTCAGCCACTTCTGGGTCGCCGCGATCATGGTCGTGCTGGTTCCCGGCCTGCTTGCCTTCGTCTTCGGCTGGTTCGCCTTTCGAAGCCGTGTCACCGGCGTCTATCTGTCGATCATCACGCAGGCCATGACTTATGCGTTGCTGCTCGCCTTCTTCCGCAACGACATGGGCTTCGGCGGCAATAACGGACTGACCGACTTCAAGGACATAGTCGGCTACGACATCCAGTCGGACCAGACGCGGGCGGCGCTGTTTTCGGCAAGCGCGCTGATGCTGGCGCTAGGCGTCATCCTCGTCGCCTTCTTCGTGAAGTCGAAATACGGAAAGCTGATGGTCGCGGTGCGCGATGCCGAGAGCCGGACGCGCTTCCTCGGCTGGCGGCCGGAGAACGTCAAGCTCTTTGCTTTCACCGCTTCCGCCATCATGGCCGGCATCGCCGGCGCCCTCTACGTGCCGCAGGTGGGCATCATCAATCCGAGCGAATTCGCTCCGGCCAACTCGATCGAAGTCGTCATCTGGACGGCGGTCGGAGGCCGGGCCACCATCGTTGGCCCGATTGTCGGGGCGTTGATCGTCAATTGGGGCAAGAGCTGGTTCACCGGTGCCTTCCCGGAATTCTGGCTCTTCGCGCTCGGCGCCCTGTTCGTCCTGGTGACGCTTTTCCTGCCCAAGGGCATCGTCGGCACATTGGTCGACGGCTGGTCGGCACTACGCGCGCGTCGTCTGTCCGCGGCAGCCGAGAAGTGGGTTGAGCCGGACGGTTCTCCCGGCGGCGAGCAATTGCTGACCGAGGCGGCGGAGTAGGGCATGACCGACGCGAGCAGACCCATCCTCTATCTCGACGGCGTCTCCGTCTCCTTCGACGGGTTCCGTGCCATCAACAATCTCTCGCTGGTGCTGGAGAGGGGAGAGATGCGCGCCATCATCGGTCCGAACGGGGCGGGCAAGACCACGATGATGGATATCATCACCGGCAAGACGAAGCCGGACCAGGGCGAGGTGTTCTTCGACGGCGACATCGACCTCACCCGTCATGACGAGGCGGATATCGCCATGCTTGGCATCGGCCGCAAGTTCCAGAAGCCGACGGTCTTCGAAAGCCACACGGTCGAGGACAATCTGCTGCTGGCGATCAAGGGAGCGCGCAGCATCGTCAAGGCGCTGTTCGACAGGCGTTCGGCACGGCAGGCGGAACGCATCGAGGATATCCTGGCGACCATCCGCCTGACCGCACGGCGGCGCGACCTCGCAGCGGACCTCTCCCATGGCCAGAAGCAATGGCTCGAGATCGGCATGCTCCTGGCGCAGGACCCCAAGCTTCTCCTGGTCGACGAGCCGGTAGCCGGCATGACCGACGCAGAGACCGAGGAAACCGCGCGGCTCTTGAAAGAAATCGCGGAGACGCATTCAGTCATCGTCGTCGAGCACGACATGCAGTTCGTGCGCGATCTCGACGTCAAGGTCACCTGCCTGCACGAAGGGTCGGTTCTGTCGGAAGGCACGCTCGACTTCGTCTCTGCCGACAGCCGTGTCGTCGAAGTCTATCTGGGCAGGTAACGATGACGCGCCCGACCACGATCATTCATCCGGAATTCACGAACCCCCTCTGGCACGCCGGAAGGCTTGCCACCCCCGGCCCTCAGGCCGGGGGCGCAGGGGGACCAGAGACCGGGAGGTCCGATAATGTTGGAGGTTGAGAACGCCACGCTGCATTACGGCGCGGCGGTGGCCCTGCGCGATGTCTCGCTCAAGGCGGAGGCAGGAAAAATCACCTGCGTTCTCGGCCGCAACGGCGTCGGCAAGACCAGTCTGATGAGAGCGATTGTCGGCCATCTTCGGCTGAGATCGGGTGAGGTTGCCTTCGAGGGGAAGGCGCTCGGCCGGAGCGCGGCGTACGATCGCGCCCGGTCGGGCATCGCATTCGTGCCGCAGGGCAGGGAAATCTTTCCGCTGCTCAGCGTGCGCGAGAATCTGGCGACGGGCATGGCGCCGCTGAAGCGCGGGCAGCGCTCGATTCCGGATCATGTCTTCGAACTGTTCCCGGTGCTGAAGGACATGCTCGGTCGCCGCGGCGGCGACCTCTCGGGCGGCCAGCAGCAGCAATTGGCAATCGGCCGGGCGCTGGTCATGCGGCCGAAGCTGCTGGTGCTCGACGAGCCGACGGAGGGCATCCAGCCTTCGATCATCAAGGATATCGGTCGTGCCATCACCTATCTGCGCGACACGGCCGGCCTGACCATTCTTCTCGTGGAACAGTATCTGGACTTCGCCAGGGGGCTTGCCGATTCCGTGGCGATCATGGACCGTGGCCGGATCGTCTTCACCGGAGAAGCCGCCAGCCTGGATGAGCCGGATGTTCGTCGACACCTCATGCTCTGAGAACGTCCGGTATCCGCTGCCGCGACTGCAGCGCGCCAGCGGCAAGGCGCGCCTGGTCTTCCGGCGGCGGGCCGGGGCCACGCATCTCTACAGGCTGCATCAGGACGGATCCATGAAGGTCCGCTTTCCGCGTACGACCGATGGCGTCCCGGAAGCCGTGCTCATCAACACGGCGGGCGGCATGACCGGGGGCGATGTCTTCGGCACGGAAATCGAGTTGCGGGAAGGCGCTCGCGCCATCCTGACGACGCAGGCATGCGAACGCATCTACAGATCGACCGGCGCGCTGGTGAACGTGACGAACCGTATAGCGCTGGAGGCCGGCGCGCGTCTCGACTGGCTGCCGCAGGACACAATCCTCTTCGACGGCGGGCGCATCGAGCGCCGAATGGAGGCCGATCTGGCCGGCGATGCCGAACTGCTCGTTTCCGAAGCGACCGTCTTCGGCCGAGCCGCCATGGGCGAGATCGTCCAAGACGGCTCTTTCCGCGACCGTTGGCGCATCCGCCGCGACGGCAGGCTCGTCTTCGCCGACGAGCTTCGTCTCGACGGCGACATCGCTCGTCAGTTGCAGCGGCCCGCCATCCTCGCGGGCAATGCGGCGATGGCCACGGTCCTGCTGGTCGCATCGGAATGCGAACGATTCCTTGAGCCGGCGCGCGAGGTCATCGAAGACGCCGGCGGCGCCAGCGCTTGGGGCGGCAAGCTCCTGGCCCGCATTGCCGCGTCCGACAGCCTTTGCCTGCGCCGTACCCTGATTCCCCTGCTATCCCTTCTCTCGGCCGGCAGGGCGCTTCCAAAAGTCTGGCAATTGTAAGGGCAAAAGATGAACCTGACGCCACGGGAAAAAGACAAGCTGCTCGTCGCCATGGCCGCGATGGTGGCTCGCAGGCGGCTGGAACGCGGCGTAAAGCTGAACCATCCGGAGGCGGTGGCGCTGGTCAGCGATTTCATCGTCGAGGGCGCTCGCGACGGACGTTCCGTGGCCGAACTGATGGAAGAGGGCGCGCATGTCGTCACCCGCGAGCAGGTGATGGAAGGCGTCGCCGAGATGATCCACGACGTCCAGGTCGAGGCGACCTTTCCGGACGGCACCAAGCTAGTCACCGTACACGAGCCGATCCGCTAGGCGATAGCAGGGAGGACGACGAAATGCTGGAACTGCGACCCAGTTGCGAATGCTGCGACAGGGACCTGCCGCCGGATGCGGCCGACGCGATGATCTGCACCTTCGAATGTACCTTCTGCGCCGATTGCGCCGAGCATGTGCTGAAGGGCGTCTGCCCCAATTGCGGCGGCAATTTTGCGCCGCGCCCGATCCGGCCCGCCGCGAAGCTGGCGAAATATCCGCCCACGACACGACGGGTGTTCAAGCCGGACGGCTGCGCCGGCAGCAATGCTGCCTGACCTACCGATAACCATTTTGAAGACAAGGATTTTCCGATGAATGCTGATCCGCTAAAGAAATTCTCGTTTGCGGCGCTTCTGATGGCCGCCGCGACCATGCCCGCCTACGCCCATATCGGCATCGGCCCGACTTCGTCCTTTTCGGCCGGCTTCGACCATCCTCTTTCGGGTCTGGACCATCTGACGGTCATGATCGCCGTCGGGCTCTGGGCGGCATTGAGGGGCGGCAAGGCGATCTGGGCGTGGCCAGCCGCTTTCGTCGGCGTCATGCTGGTCGGTGCGGGGCTGGGCATGGCGCATGTCCCGGTCCCGTTCGTCGAGCCCGGCATTTTGGCGTCGGTCGTCGCGCTCGGGCTGCTGGTGGCGTTGGCCGTCGACCTTCCCGTGTCGGCAGGCGTCGCCATCATCGGCATCTTCGCGCTGTTCCACGGCCACGCGCACGGAACCGAGGTGCCGGAGAATGCCGGCGGCTTCGAATACATGATGGGCTTCGCCGTCGCGACCGCGATGCTGCATGCGGTCGGCATCGGCGTCGGGCTTGCTTCCGGCCTCCGCTACCGTGCACTGACGCGCGCGGCGGGCGCGCTCTGCGCCGCGATCGGCGTAGGCCTCGCGTTCGGCGCGTTCTGAGGCGCCGTCATGATCCCCGGAGAAATCATAACCGCCGATGGCGACATCGAACTGAACGCCGGCAAGGAAGCCTTCACGCTGATCGTCGCCAATCGCGGCGACCGACCGGTGCAGGTCGGCTCGCACTATCATTTCTTCGAGACCAACGCCGCGCTCGACTTCGACCGCGACGCGGCGCGCGGCATGCGGCTCGACATCGCCGCTGGCACCGCCGTGCGTTTCGAGCCCGGCCAGAAGCGGGAAGTGCGGCTGGTGCCTTATGGCGGGACCCGCAGGGTCTACGGCTTCAACGGCAAGGTGATGGGAGAGCTTTGATGGCAACACTGTCCCGCTCTTCCTATGCCCAGATGTACGGTCCGACTGTGGGCGACCGCGTCCGGCTTGCCGATACCGAGCTTTTCATCGAGGTTGAAAAGGACCTCACCGTTTATGGCGAGGAGGTCAAGTTCG
>Ga0164242_10005429_pt1 | contig 14201 bp, 16 predicted proteins | sample OricomgcompostMG_FD_108783 | JGI IMG/M metagenome (GOLD analysis project Ga0164242, IMG submission 108783) | Miracle-Growth compost microbial communities from Emeryville, California, USA - Original compost - Miracle growth compost (MG) ... | reverse complement strand
GTCCGGGTCATATTGGGAAGCAGTGCGGTCGACGGGGCTCAGCGTGCCCTCCGACCGCCCGCTCGACGAGCTCACCGCCGAGTTGACCCGCATGCTGGGCGACCCGGATCCCGACATCCGAGACGCGATCGCATATCCGGCCCTGTCGACCTGGATCTCCCGCGGCGTGTACGACGACCTCCTCACCGGACTCGGCGACGGCATGGCCGCTGGCCTCGTCGTGGGCCTGGGCGAGGCCGGGACCGACAGCGTCTTCCGACGCAGCTTCTCCGCCCTGGTGCTGCGTGAGTGCATCGCCCGCGACAACGAACGGCCGCTGGTGCCCGGTGGCAAGGTCCTCGAGTGGGGCGACCGGATCGCCACGTGGATGCTCCGCGAGCGCGACCTGCGCGGCTTCGTCCCCGGAAAGGGCTGGGCACATGCGATCGCCCACGGCGCCGACGCGCTGGCGACCCTCGCCGCTTCCCCGCATGTGGCGACCCCCGAGCTGACTGTCGTCCTCGACGTGATCGCGGATCGGGTGCTCGCCAAGGTCACCGCCCCCTTCGGACAGGGCGAGCCGGACCGACTCGCCCGCGCGACCATCGCGGTGTTGCGGCGCAACGCAGTGCCGCTCGACGTGGTCGAGCGCTGGGTCGCGCGGATCGGTGCTGCCGTCGCCGTACCGGCACCGGACGCAGGCAATGCCGAGGCGTTCCTGCGCGCCCTCTACCTCCAGCTCGCCCTGGGCCCCAACCCGCCCGAGGTTCGGGCCGACCTGCTGCTCACATTGGTCGACGTGCTGCGCCGGCGCAACCCCGAGCTGCGCCGCCGCCGCTGATCCTCGCCCCTGGTTGTCGGCGCATGGTCGCGCGACCTCCGCGTTTCGTCATGGTCACTGGTTCCCGGTGACCGTGACGACTCGAAATGCAGCGAGCCCCTGGCCGGAAGGCCGGGGGCTCGGTTGCTTGTGAGCAGCGCTCAGGCGTTGGGGCGCTTGCCGTGGTTCGCGCCCTTCTTCTTGCGAGCGCGGCGCTTGCGGCCGGTCTTGCCCATGGTGTCCTCCTGGATCGATACGTCGTCGCCCTCGAAGGGCACGGGCCAGTCTCTCAAATCCACCCGGCAAGGGCGAATCTGGGGCGACCCGCGAGGTCCTGACCGGTCAGGACTCGGTGATCTCGACGCGGACCTGCTGCAGCCGCAGCATGATCTTCGCGCGCAGCTCTCCTGGAGCGACCTCGGAGCACGACCTGGCCACGACCTGCTTCACCGTCCGCTGGAGGTCGTACTTCGCCAGACAAGGGTTGCATGAGTCGAGGTGCTCGCGCACCGCCGAGCAGTCGGCCTCATCGAGCTCGTTGTCGATGAAGTAGACGATCTGTTCGAGGTAGTCGGCACACTCCTCCGACGACGGCTCCTCGCCGTGGCTGTGCTCGTTGTGGAGAGGCGCACTCATGCCACTGACTCCTTGACGTAGTCGGACAGCAGGTCGCGCAACTGGCGCCGGCCGCGGTGCAGGCGTGACATCACCGTGCCGATCGGCGTCTCCATGATCTCGGCGATCTCCTTGTAGGCGAAGCCCTCGACGTCGGCGAGGTAGACCGCGAGTCGGAACTCCTCGGGCAGACGCTGGAGCGCGTCCTTGACCTGCGAGTCGGGCAGGTGCTCGAGCGCCTCGGTCTCGGCCGACTTCAGCCCGTGGGAGCTGTGGGACTCGGCTCGGGCGAGCTGCCAGTCCTCGACGTCCTCGGACATCGACTGCTGGGGCTCCCGCTGCTTCTTGCGATAGCTGTTGATGAAGGTGTTGGTGAGGATGCGGTAGAGCCAAGCCTTGAGGTTGGTGCCGGGCCGGAACTGGTGAAAGGAGGAGTACGCCTTGGCGAACGTCTCCTGCACCAGGTCCTCGGCATCAGCAGGGTTGCGTGTCATCCGCATCGCGGCAGAGTAGAGCTGGTCGAGGAACGGCAGCGCGTCCTGCTCGAACCGCAGCGCACGCTCCGCATCGGTCTCGGTCGCCGGATCCACGGCCGCCGAGTCGGCCGCGGACTCTTCGTGCGAGAGCGCGGCGGTCAGGTTATCGAAGGTGTCACTCATCGCGGCCAAGCCTACGCGGCCGGACGCACCAGCGGGGCGCGTCGTCGAGGGGCGGTCAAGGCAGGCGATCATGCCGACGTAACGCGTGCCCGATGCCGCTTCATTCCCAGCCTTCCACAGATGGCCAGACCAGCCGCAGCCCTGGTCTCAGGCGCGGGCGCCGACGATATCGCGCACCAGCCACTCCAGCGTCGACTCCACCAGGATGGCGTCGGCCTCCTCCTGGGTGAGTGGTCCCCGCTTGCCGACCCGCAGCGAATGGTCAGCCCCCGGTACGACGACCAGGTCCATCGATCCGAGGTCGCCAGGGAACTCCTCCGGGCGGCCCATGGGGTCCCGCTCCCCCTGGATGACCAGCGTGGCGACACCGGCCTCCTCGAGCTCGGCCACTCGGGTCTTCTCGGGCTTGCCCGGTGGGTGCAGCGGGAAGGCGAGCGCCAAACAGCCCGCCGCGCCGAGCGACCTGGCCGTCCGGGCCGCCGAGCGGGCACCGGCCGACCGACCGCCGATGACGAGCGGCGTGCGCGTGCGCAGCTGGGAGGCGGCGGCGGTGATCCCCACGTCCAGCGTTGCCGGAGCCGAGGCCACCGGCCGACCAGCGACCCGCCACGGCTGTTCGAAGAGCATCACGCTGAACCCCTGTGGCGGCAGCGCCTTGGCGAGCGCCTGCAGGTCGTGGGTCTCCACGCCGTTTCCCGCGCCGTGGCTCAGCAGCACGGTGGCAACGGACTTGCGGGCCCGGCGGATCTCCAGGCGGCCCTCGCCGTACGGCGTGGCGATCATGTGGGTGATCACAGCAGCGACTCCTCCAGCGGCAGGGGCTCGATCAGCTCGGGACCGTTGTTGCGGACATTGCTCACCATCGGGCCGACCGGATACGCCTCGAGACGACCGGGCAGCGCCGGCTCCAACAGCTCCAGCGCGGCAGGATGGAGCGGGTCGAGCCAAGCATCCCAGCGATCAGCGGCGACCATCAGCGGCATCCGGTCGTGGATCCGGCCCAGGTCATCCTCGGCGGTGGTGGTGATGATCGTGCACGTCCATCGCCACGCACCGGGATCGTCGTCGGAACGGCTCTGGTCGCGCCAGATCTCGTAGAGGCCGGCCATGGCGAGGACGCCGCTGTCCTTGGGACGGATGAAGAAGGGTTGCTTCAGCGCCTTGCCGCGAGGGCCGGTCTGCTCGGTGGCGTACCACTCGTAGTAGCCGTCGGCCGGCACCAGGCAACGCCGGCTGGCGAAGGCCTTGCGGAAGGCTGGCTTCTCAGCCACCGTCTCCATCCGGGCGTTGATCATCCGCGAGCCGATCGAGGCGTCCTTCGCCCACGACGGCACCAGGCCCCAGCGCAGTGTGCGCAGCTGGCGCTGCTGCGGGCGGTCCTCACGCGGCGGCCGTTCCACGACGGCGTACACCTCGTCGGTGGGCGCCACGTTGTACGACGCCGGCAGACGCGCCGCGATGTGCGTCTCGGCGACGTCGAACTCGTCCACGAGGTCATCCACGTCCCGGCTGGACGCGTAGCGGCCACACATGCGACCAGCCTAGGCGAGCGAGCCACCGCGCGAGCGCAGTAGGCGACCGCGAGCATTGCTACCAGCTGCGGGACGTCAGGCGCGGGCCAGCTCGTCCAACAGGCTGGCCGCCGAGGCGTCGGTGCTGGGCAGTCCCTCGATCCAGACTCGCTCCGCCTGGCGCGCCACCATCCGGCGCAACAGGGTGACCCGCTCGGGGAGGGTTTCACTGCGGGGCGTCACGACCACGACCTTGTGCCCCACCTGCCCGATGGTCTCGCTGCCGGAGAACACGGTGCGCGCGGTCTGACCGAGCAGCGTGATACGGCGCGCCGTCGAGATCGGGTCGAGAAGCGCCGCACCCACATCGGTGACGACCAGCGCGTGGCTGCGGCTGACGCTGGTGCCGAGGGTGTCGGCGACGGCGTGGCGGTAGAGCTCCGCGATCCGCTCCCGGATGTGCGCGTGCGTGGAGAGGCCGGTGAGCGGGTCGGCGCACGAGAGACCGTGCAGGTAGCCGAGCACCGATTCGCTCCAGGCCAGCGACAGCGCATGCGACTCGTCGAAGAGCGGGTCGCGCGAGAGCACGAGCTGGGTGGTGGCGCGCAGCCTATCCAGGCTCTCCCCGAGGGAGGACCCGAGCTCCGCCTGCGTGCGGCCCACCACCCAGCACGCATCGACGGATGAGGTGCCGGCGGCCAGTGCCTCCCCTACCGCCTCGAAGTCCGGCGTCAGACGCGCCCGCAACTCCTCGGTCAGCTCTGCACCGGATCGCCGGAGGCCCGAGGAGTTCCGCCTACGAGCGAAAAGCCCCACGATGCCTCCCTTATGTCCGTCATCACACGGCGCCGCTGAGCCGTGTGATGATGAGACGCAACAACCTCGGGGTCATGACGCGATTGCGGCGATGTGTTTTACCCACTTTCCGCAACGTTCTCACCACCCCATCGTTGGTGGTGCTGCAAGGTGAGGTGCCGCCGGAGACCGAGAACAGGAAGTGGGGGACGACGACGTAGGCGAATCGCGTCATAGTGCGCGCGCACACGCGTCTTTGCTTTCGTGAGTGATGTGCATCCAGGCCAGCCGCAGGGGCTGTCGGCCCTCGACGAGCCGGGCGACGCGGAGCTGATCTCCGCTGTCCGCGGCGGAGATCTCGACGCCTACGGCAAGCTCTTCGAGCGCCACGTCGACTCCGCCCGGAGGCTCGCCCGCCAGCTGGTCTCAGCGGGCGATGTCGACGACCTCGTCTCCGACGCCTTCGCCAAGGTCCTGTCGGTGCTGCAGCGCGGGGGCGGTCCGGACCTCGCCTTCCGCGCCTATCTCCTCACCTCGCTGCGCAGGCTCCACGTCGACAAGCTGCGTGCCAGCGCACGTCTCACCACGACAGACGACATGGCCGCCTACGACCCGGGGGTTCCGTTCGAGGACACCGCGATCTCCGGCTTCGACAACGCCGCAGCAGCGAAGGCGTTCGCCTCGCTGCCCGAGCGCTGGCAGCAGGTGCTGTGGCACACCGAGGTCGAGGGCCAGAAGCCCGCCGAGATCGCGCCGCTGCTCGGCATCAGCGCCAACTCCGTCTCCGCTCTCGCCTACCGTGCCCGGGAGGGCCTGCGCCAGGCGTTCATCTCGATGCACGCCCAGGAGGCCGTCGAGGACGCCTGCGCCGCGACCCGCGCCAACCTCGGCGCCTACCTGCGCGGCGGCATCTCTCGCCGCGACGGCACCAAGGTCGAGGACCACCTCGAGAACTGCCGCGAGTGCAGTGCCATCTACCTGGAGCTGGCCGAGGTCAACAACGACCTCGGCGCCGTGCTCGCTCCGCTGCTGCTCGGCGGCGCCGGCGCTGGCTATCTGGCTGCCGCTCACGCCGCGGCCATCGGTGCGGCCATCGGTGCGGCCAAGGGCGGCGTCCTGTTCTTCCTCGGTCGTGCTCGTGACTGGGTGCTGCACAACCCCGCCGGCCGGATCACTGCCGGCGCCACCGGCGCCGCCACAGCCGCCGCCGTGGTCGCAGCCGTGGCCGTGGCCCAAAGCGGGTCGGAGCCGGTCGCGGCACGTCACACGCCGACGTCCTCCGCACCGGCCGCTCCGTCAGCGCCGTCGGCTCCATCAGCGCCGTCGGCGAACAAGCCGAGCAAGCCGAAGACGCCGAAGCAGAGCCCTCCGCCCGCCGTACCGGCGCAGGTGGCGCCGGTCCTCACATCTCCGCCTCCGACGCCTCCTCCGGCGAAGACCGCGCCGGTGATCCAAACGCCGCTCGCGCCGATCTCGATGTCGTCGGCCGGACCTGTGACGATCGATCTCACCAAGGGCGCCACCGACCCCGACGGCGACCCGCTCCGGGTCGTCTCGGCGAAGATGAGGAAGCCTTCACACGGCAAGGTGGTGATCGACCGCGCCTCCTCGTCGCGAGCGCGGCAGGTCGTCGGCCGGCCGCTGGCCGACATCGTCGCCCCGCGTCGGCCCAGCAGCGGCCCGACCAGCGTCACCTACACACCCGACCCGGGCTGGCGCGGCACCGACACCATCACCTACGTCCTCGGCGACGGCCACGGCGGCACCGTCTCGGGCACGGTCAAGGTGGAGACCCCGAACGCCGCGCCGGTGGCCGATGCCGACACCCTCTTTGCGCCGGCCGCCTGGCTCGGGAGTACGCCGACCTCCGTCGACGTACTCGCCAACGACACCGACCCGAACGGTGACAAGCTGAGCGTCACAGCCGTCACCCAGCCGTCGCACGGCCGCGTCACCCGTGGCCCGGGAGGCTCGGTCTTCTACGTGGCCGGCGACGGCTACACCGGCGCCGACGCATTCACCTACACGATCAGCGACGGCCACGGCGGCACCGCCACCGGTACGGTGAGCGTGACGGTCGGGGCACTGCCGGATCGGGCGCCGACGGCGAAGGACACGTCGGTGACCACCGACTATCAGATGTCGACGACTGTCGATCTGGCCGAGCTCAGCAGCGACCCCGACGCAGACTCGCTCACGTACTCGGTCGGCAAGCCCTCGCATGGCATGGCCAGCGTGGCTGCGGGTGGGATCGCGACCTATACCCCCGACGACGGCTTCGACGGCGTCGACTCCTTCCAGTACACAGTGGGCGACGGCCGTGGGGAGACGGCCACCGGCACGGTGCACGTCACCGTTCGGCAGCCGGCCGGGGCTGTCCACTTCACGATCGACCAGCAGCAGATGGGCGTCTTCAACACCTATACGCACCTACTCATCACGGTCGACGGCATCCCCACCGGACGCCACGTGACACTGCGGTTCACTCCGTCAGGCACGATCGGTGACTGGGGCTCGGGGGGCCACGACCTGTTCGGGACCGACCTCGCCGAACCCCCGACAGGCGCGCTGACCGGCACCGTCAGCGACGGCCAGGTGCTCCACCTGGACATTGCGGGCAATTGGTCATGGAAGCTGGACGTCATCGACTCCGATTTCAACAACACAGGAGAGACTTCGGCTCCCTGAGCCACTGCATGTTCGACCCAGTGCATGAGTTGAGCCCGACGGGGTAACCGTCCAGCCATGAGCCTGAGCCGAACAGTCGCGCGTCCCCTGCTGGCCTCGATCTTCCTGGTCGGCCCGATCTACGCCTTGCGCAACTCCTCCGGTACGGCCAAGAAGGCCGAGCCGGTGACCGACCCGCTGGTCCAACTGGCACAGCGCGTCGGCATCCCCCTCCCGAAGGACCCCGAGACCCTGGTCAAGATCAACGCCGGGGTCCAGATCACCGCGGGCCTGTGCCTGGCCACGGGGAAGTTCCCGAGGCTGGCCTCCGCCGTACTCGCCACCTCGCTGGTGCCGACCACCGTCGCCGGACATGCGTTCTGGAACGAGACCGATCCGGACGCGCGCCGCGCGCAGCAGCTCCAGCTGGCCAAGAACGTCTCCCTGCTGGGCGCTCTGATCATCGCCGCCGGCGATACCGACGGGAAGCCGGGTGTCGCCTGGATGACGAAGCACGCCGTCGGCGATGCGAAGCGCCAGCTCGGCCACGCCGCCAGCACCGCGAAGCTGGAGAGCAAGGTCGCCGCACTCGAGGCCGAGGTCGGTGCCGGTGCGCTCGGCGCTTCGGTCGGCTCGGCTCTCCTCTCCGCCGGACAGCACGCCAAGGTAGCGATCAAGGACGCCGCCCATCAGGCCGCGACCTCGGACACCACGCAGCACCTGGCCGAGCGCGCCGGTGACCTGGCCGGCAACCTCGCGGACACCGCACGCGAGAAGGGCCCGGTCGTCGCGGCTCGCGCCAGCGAGTTGGCGAGCAACCTGGCCGATACCGCGAAGGAGAGGGGCCCGGTCGTCGCAGCCGCCGCCCGTGAGCACGCCGCATCCCTCGCGGAGGCCGCTCGTGCGGAGGCCGGACCGGTTGTCGCGCAGTGGAGCGACCAGGCCCGCAGCACCTCCAAAGAGCTCAAGAAGCAGGCCCAGGCGAACGCCAAGGATCTGCGCAAGCAGGCCAAGAAGGCCGCGAAGGACGCCCGTAAGCAAGCGGCGCCGGTCGTCAAGGACCTGCGCAAGCAGGCCGAGAAGAAGGCCAAGAAGGCCCGCAAGCAGGCCAAGAAGAAGGGACCCGCCGCCGCAGCCGCCGCCCGCCACCAGGCTGCCGCGCTCGGCGAGGCCGCGAAGGCGAAGCTCGCCTGAGCGCACCCGACAGGGGTCGGCATCGGTAGGCTGCGGTCGTGACGCAGCAACCGATCGCCGACCCCTGGCCCGCGCCCCGACCTTCAGCGCCGGTCGAGGCGACGGTCTCCCTGCCGGGCAGCAAGTCGCTGACCAACCGAGCGCTGCTGCTGGCCGCGATCGCTGACGGCCCCTCGGTCGTCCGCCGCGCACTGCGCTCCCGCGACACCCTCCTCATGGCGGCCGCGCTGACCTCGCTCGGCGCGCAGATCGACACCGCCGACCAAGACTGGACGGTCACGCCCGCCACCTTCGGCACCGACGCGGCCATCGACTGCGGTCTCGCCGGCACCGTGATGCGGTTCGTACCACCGGTCGCCGCCCTCTCCACCGGCACTGTCTCCTTCGACGGTGACGAGCACATGCGCCAACGCCCGATCGGCGAGATCCTGGGCGCGCTGCGGACCCTCGGCGTCGACGTCGCCGGGGACGCCCTCCCCTTCACCTTGCACGGCACCGGCTCGGTCGCCGGCGGCGTGGTCACCGTCGACGCGTCCGCCTCCTCACAGTTCGTCAGCGCGCTGCTGCTCGCCGGCGCACGGTACGACGAGGGCCTCGACGTACGTCACGATGGCAAGCCCGTCCCCTCCCTCCCCCACATCGAGATGACCATCGCGATGCTGCGCGAGCGTGGCGTCGCCGTCGATGACGCGGAGCCGAACCGCTGGGTGGTCGCACCCGGCCCGATCAAAGCTATCGACGCGGCGATCGAGCCTGACCTGTCGAACGCCGCGCCGTTCCTCGCCCTGGCCGCCGTCTCAGGTGGCCGCGTCGTCGTTCGTGACTGGCCCCGAGTGACCGATCAGCCCGGCGACGAGTTGCGCACGATCCTGGGGCTGATGGGCTGCCACGTGGAGTACGTCGAGGCGGGCCTCGCCGTCACCGGCCCCGCAGAAGGCAAGCTGCAGGGCCTCCAGCTGGACCTGCACGACGTCGGTGAACTGACCCCCGCGGTCGCCGCGCTCTGCGCACTCGCGTCCACTCCGTCGCACCTGACCGGCATCGGCCACATCCGGGCCCATGAGACCGACCGGCTCGCCGCCCTTGCCCGGGAGCTGGGCGGACTGGGCGCCGACGTGAGCGAGGAGCCGGACGGCCTGCGGATCCGTCCGGCAAGTCTGCACGGCGGCGTCTTCCACACCTATGCCGACCACCGGATGGCACACGCCGGCGTGATCATCGGCGCCGCCGTCGACGGCGTGCTCGTGGAGAACATCAACACCACCAGCAAGACCTTCACGGACTTCGCACCCTTCTGGGCCGCGCTGTTCTCCTCACCGGAGGCCTGATTGAGCCGCCGCTATTCCGACCAGGACGTCGAGCACTACGACCGGCCCAACCGGCGCGGCTCGCGTCCGCGGACCAAGGAGCGGCCGACCTACGACGATGCCGTCGACGGCATCGTCGTCACCGTGGACCGCGGCCGGTTCACCGTCGTGGTGGACCGGCGCCAGATCTGGGCGGTCAAGGCACGTCCGTTGGGCCGCAAGGGTGTGGTCGTCGGCGACCGGGTGCGGGTGATGGGCGACACCTCCGGGGGCGAGGGCAGCCTGGCCCGCATCGTCGAGGTCGAGGAGCGGTCGACGGTGCTGCGTCGCACCGCCGACGACGATGACCCGTTCGAGCGAGTCATCGTCGCCAACGCGACCCAGCTCGTCGTGGTCACCGCGCTGGCCGATCCCGAGCCGCGGCACGGCCTGATCGATCGCGCCCTGGTGGCCGCGTACGACGCCGGGCTGGCCCCGTTGCTGTGTCTCACCAAGGCCGACCTGGCCGACCCCGAGACGTTGCTGTCGACGTACCGCGCCCTCGGGGTGCCGTGGGTGGTGACGCGCGGGATCAACGCCGCCGGCGGCGGTGACGTCAGCGAGCTGCGGGAGCGGCTGGCCGGCCACGCCAGCGTGCTGCTTGGGCATTCCGGCGTGGGCAAGTCGACGCTGGTCAACTCGCTGGTCCCCGACGCGGGACGCGAGGTCGGGCACGTCAACGCCGTCACCGGCCGCGGCCGGCACACCTCCACCTCTGCGTTGATGCTGCCGCTGCCGGACAGCGACGACTGGATCATCGACACCCCCGGCATCCGGTCCTTCGGGCTCGCACACGTCGAGCCGGAGCATCTGATCGAGGCGTTCCCCGACCTGGACGAGATGACCGAGGACTGCCCACGCGGCTGCACCCATGCCGCCGACGAGCCGGAGTGCGGACTCGACGAGGCGGTGGAGCGCGGCGAGGCCGATGCCGATCGAGTCATGTCCTTCCGGCGGCTGCTCGACGCGCGCTCGGTGACGAGCTACTGACCCCAGGCCGCCTCGGCGCCGGCGTGTCCCGTCATCACCACGAGTACGACGACAGTGACGGCGCCGATCGCCAGCAGCGCCGAGCCGAGCCATGCCAGGGCCGCGGGGAGCCGCCCCGCAGCAGCGCCACCAGGACCGCGACGGCCGCGAGGATGTAGGTAGCGACCTCGAGCTTGCCGGCGAGATCCTCGTGGTGCTGGATGCGCTGGGCGAGCACGCCGCTCACCGTCGCGAAGCGGTCGTGCTTGAGCGAGTCACCGCTGGCCGCGGTCAGCCAGATCAGGATCGCCGAGATGACGCCGAGCCCGGCGAGCGGCCAGCGCAGCGCCGTCTGCCAGCGGGGCCACACGTAGGCGAGGGAGATCAGCGCCAGGACGGGCAGGACCACCACGGTGGCGTGCACGATGAGCGGGTGGAGCGGAAGGCCGGAGACGGTCATGAGTTGAATGTTGCACCACTTACCTGATGGTGGCCTGAGTGCGCAGACAACGGATCTACGTCGGCCGTTAGGCTGGGGTGGTGGCAACCGACTATACCGACGACCTGCGTCTGGCCCATCTGCTGGCCGACGACGCTGACTCGATCAGCTCCGACCGGTTCAAGGCGTTGGATCTGCACGTGATGACCAAGCCGGACCTGACGCCGGTCAGTGATGCCGACAAGAGCGTCGAGGAGTCGATCCGCCGCACCCTGTCCCGGGCCCGCAGCCGCGACGCCATCACCGGCGAGGAGCAGGGCTCCTCCGGGACGGCTGCGCGTCGCTGGATCATCGACCCGATCGACGGCACCAAGAACTACGTGCGCGGAGTGCCGGTCTGGGCGACGCTGATCGCGCTCGCCGTCGAGGACGAGGTCGTGATGTCGGTGGTCTCGGCGCCGCAGCTCGGCAAGCGCTGGTGGGCGACCAAGGGCCAGGGCAGCTGGACCGGCAAGTCGCTGATGAAGGCGACCCGCAACCAGGTCTCCGACGTACGCCGCCTCGAGGACGCCTCCCTTGCCTACTCCTCGCTCGGCGGCTGGGAGGAGCGCGGACGGCTCGACGACTTCCTCGCGCTCATGCGGCGCTGCTGGCGCACGCGCGGGTATGGCGACTTCTGGTCCTACATGCTCCTCGCCGAGGGAGCCGTCGACTTGGCCGCCGAGCCGGAGCTGGAGCTCTACGACATGGCGGCCCTAGTGCCGATCGTGACCGAGGCGGGCGGCACCTTCACCTCCCTCGACGGCGCAGCCGGACCGTGGGGCGGCAACGCGGTCGCCTCCAACACCCATCTGCACGACGCGGCTCTGTCGTTCCTCGGCTCGGTCCCGGACGGCGACGACGATCCCGACTGGCCCACGCACGGGCCGGGTTCGGTCACGCCGCTGCGTCGCCCGTGACCGTCGGCGCACTCAAGCGCTGATCACGGGCATACGCACGGCTCGGCTCACCCCTCGCCGCGATGGGCGCCGCCCGGTGTCGGGTGGTAGCCGCCAGCCGTGTCGTCGGTGCCCGGCTCGAGCCGATCCGCGCGTCCAGCCTCGTCCGTCCCAGGCTCGATGCGTTCAGCCCCCAGGCCGTCGGCCTCCCCCGGCCGGTAATCGTCCGCCTTGTGGTTGACCTCCGGGTCGAGCCGGTCGGCCTCGCGCAGCTTGTCCTCGCGGGTGGCCTCCTCCTGCGCCAGCGCTGTCCGCGCCGCGTCGGCCTCCTGCTGCGCCCGCTCGGCCGTTGCCCGCGCCTCGTCGGCCCGGACCGCTGCCTCGCGTGCGTCCTGACGCTGGGCTCCGAGGTCGGCGGTGTGCTCGTGCGCCTCGGCCCGCAGCGCGTGGGCGCGTTCGCCGAGCCTCCTGCGGTGGCGCGAACGCCAGATTGTCAATAGTGCGATCACCACGACGACGACGACCGCGACGATGATCCATCCGATGGTGGACATGTCCTCTCCCTTCCTTGCCGGAAGAGGTACCCACGCCGGCGAGGAGCTACCTGATCGTCACCAGGGCAGTCCGTCGTCGAAGGTCGCCTCATCGGCCACCCTGGCCGCCAGCCCGCGCAGCTCCACCACGTCACCGTGGTGGAGCTGGCGGCCGCGTCGCGTCTCGACCTCGCCGTTGACCTGTACCAGCCCGTCGGCGATAACAGGCTTGGCGTCGGCACCGGTGTCGACGAGGTTGGCGAGCTTGAGGAACTGCCCGAGCCGGATCGACTCGTCACGGATCGGGACGTCCTGGGGCTCTGCCACGGGCGTCAGTTCACACCGAGCAGGTCGACGACGAAGATCAGCGTCTCGTTGGGCTTGATCACGCCGAGGTCGCGGTTGCCGTAGCCCAGGTGTGGCGGGATGACGAGCTGACGCCGGCCGCCGACCCTCATCCCCTGCACGCCCTGGTCCCAACCGGCGATGACCTGGCCGATGCCCAGCTTGAAGCGCAGCGGCTCACCACGGTTGTACGACGCGTCGAACTCCTCGCCGGTGCTGTGGGCGACGCCCACGTAGTGGACGGAGACGGTCTTGCCGGCGACGGCCTCCTCGCCGTCCCCCTCGGTGATCTCGGTGACCACGAGGTCGCTGGGCGGGGTGGGGTCGACGAAGTCGATCTCAGGCTTCTGGCTCATGTCACCAGCCTACGGCCCGCGGGAGGAGCTTCAGAGCGCGGTCGCGGCGGCATGGATGATCACACCGACGAGCCCGCCGACCAGGGTGCCGTTGATCCTGATGAACTGCAGGTCCCGACCCACGTGCAGCTCGATCCGCTGCGAGGCCTCGCGACCGTCCCAGCGCTCGATGGTGTGGGTGATGACGGCCGTGGCCTCCTTGCCGTAGCGCTTGACGACGTACACCGTGGCGTCGGCGGCGAGGCCGTCCAGCCGCTCCCGCAGGACGGCGTCGGTGGACAAGCGCTCGCCGAAGCCCACGGCCTCGGCGACCATGCGCGCGCGTAGCGCGCCCTGCTCGTCCTGCAGGGCGGCGGTGAGCGCGTGCCGGGCGGCGTTCCAGAGGTCGATCGCGGTGGCGATCACCTGCGGATGCTCGAGCAGACGTCGCTTGAACTGCTCGGCCCGCTCCTGGGTCGCGGGGTCGTGCTGCAGGCTGTCCGCGAGCTCGGCCAACAGCTTGTCCAGGGCGCCGCGGGCGCGGTGGTAGGGGTCGTCGCGGATGTCTGCCACCCAGCGCACGATCTCGACGTGGACGCGTGCGGCGGCCGGGTCCCGGAGGGCTGGCGGGATCCACCACGGCGCCCGCTCCCCCAGTACGTCGGTCACTGTCTCGGGGTTGGCCGCCAGCCAGTCGTGCAGCTCCACCAGAGCGAGGTCGACCAGCCCGTAGTGCAGGTTGTCGGCTAGGGCTCCCTCCAGGGCACCGCCGAGCAGCGGCGCGATCGGCTCGTCGGCGAACCGCGGCACCAGCACGTCGTTGATCAGCTCGACGATGTGGTCATCGCGCACCCGACCGAGTGCCGCCACCACCACCGTGGCGACCTCGTCGACGAGGGAGCGGGCGTTGTCCTCCTGCGCGAGCCAGGCGGCGATCCGGGAGGAGGGTTGGACGATCTCGATCCGCTCGCGCAGCACGTCCTCGGCCAGGAAGTTCTCCCCGACGAACTCCTCCAGGCTGTGCCCGATGTCGTCCTTGCGGCGCGGGATCAGCGC
>Ga0164242_10005427_pt1 | contig 14202 bp, 12 predicted proteins | sample OricomgcompostMG_FD_108783 | JGI IMG/M metagenome (GOLD analysis project Ga0164242, IMG submission 108783) | Miracle-Growth compost microbial communities from Emeryville, California, USA - Original compost - Miracle growth compost (MG) ... | reverse complement strand
ATCAGGCCACGGTAGCGGTACTGGCTGGTCAGCGACATGTTCGCGGTAAACGTGAAGTCGGAAGGCGCGGCAGCGGGCTCGCTGCCTTGCGCGCCCGCATTGACCGCGGTGAATGCCAGGCCTGCCAGCAGCGCCGCTTTGGGAAGATGGAACCGAACCATGAAATGCTCCTTGATTTAATGAAACTGGAAACAAAAGTTTCATTTCTCAACAAAGCAATATCCGTGCCAGTTATTTGCAAGCTGGAAAACACCTGGAAACGCCCTTGTCCGACGGGTTCGGACAAGCGCATCCGCATGGCCGGCATGCAGCCGCCGCCCTATTCCGGGGCGCTGCGGCATTGCCGCCCCGGAATAGGGCGGCCGGGGCGGGCATTGCGCCTGGGCAAACGTTTGGATCCTGGCAGGCCCTGGAGAGCCAGGCGGGTTTTATCCAGCCCGCGTTTTACGCCATACGCTGGCCAGCCAGGGCTGCTGCTCGCGCGGCAGTCCGGCCGGACGGTAATAATGCTCCAGTTCGGCGAACCCCGCCGCGGCCATGACACGGCTCCACGACTCTAGATCGTGATACACCCCATAGCGGCCCGCATTCCAGCCCTCTTGATTCCGGCCCCTTGGGTTCGAGCAAAACAACACCCCTTGCGGCTTGAGCGTGCCATGCAGTTGACCGAGCACCTGCGGCAAAACGACGCTGGGAACGTGGAACAGGGACGCATTGGCGAATACGCCGTCAAAGGCTTCACAAGGCAAATCCAGAGCCAGGAAGTCCTGATGCCAGACCTCGCAGCCTGAATCCTCCCGGGCCATGGCCACAAACGATTCCGCGCCATCCAGGCCTGTGGCGATATGGCCCATCTGCGTAAATGCCTTGAGGTCGCGCCCCGGCCCACAGCCGAAATCCAGTATGCGAAATGGCGGCGCCCCTTTTATATGGCTCAGCAAGGCCCGAATGTTCTGGCTGACATCGTGATCGGCCGTGCCACGCTGGAATCCTTCGGCGCTTCGATTGTAGTTGTCCAGCGTGGCGGCGGATATCTGGAACAAGTCCTGGGAATGATTTTTCATGGAACGGGTGTCAAAAAAAATTAAAAGGCATGGCGGCACAATCTGGCAGTATCGCAACGCAACGATAGGCAATTCTTCGGGCTCTACAGCCCCTTCTCGACCATTTCCAGCAAGCGCCGTCCAATGGCTTCGCGCTGTCGGCGCGGCGCGCCATGCAGCGGGCCATCGGCCACCAGCAATGCCAGGCCATGCACCGCCGACCACGCCAGGTATTCGGCCCCGACCCGGCGGTTCGGCGGCAGCGCACCCGACTGAACCAGTTGATCCAGGGCGGCGCCAAGCAATTGAAACGGATTCAGCCCGTTGCGGCCGGCCGTGGCGGAGTTCACATCGCCTTCCACCCGCTCCGGCGTCGAAAAGGCGGTATGAAACAGCCCCGGCTCGGATTGCGCAAAGCGCAAATACCCGACACCGACAGCCCTCAGGTTGGCCCGGGCAAGCTCGGCCGCAGGCATTCCCTTGCGCACCTTGGCCAATTCGGTTTGCATGACGACCGCCAGTTGCGACAAAGCCTCTGCCCGCACCGCGGCAAGCAGATCGTCGCGATTCGAAAAATGACGGTATGCCGCATTGGGCACTACGCCCGCCTGCCGTGTCACCTCACGCAGCACGACTGCTTCGGGCCCCGCCCTGCGGGCCAGGGCAACGCCCGCATCCAACAGTACGCGCCTCAAGTCGCCATGATGGTAGGTAGAACGGCGCAGCGTTGTCTTTGTCGCATTCCGCATCGCATCTCCATGTGTACACTGTCCATTATATGTGCTAAATTTTGTGGACACCGTACACAAACCAAAGCGAACCGCCTCTTGGGGGCCGCACAGACATCCGGACCCTCCCCTCGCAATCCCAATCATGGAAACCACAGGCATGAGCACTCTTTTTGCTTTCCTGCACTACCTGGCAGCCTTTACCCTGGTATCGGTTCTCGTGGCCGAAGCCCTGCTTATACGGGAGCCCATATCGGCCTCCATTGCCCGCAAGATACTGGCCGCGGATCTGCTGTTCGGCATTTCGGCCGGCGTGGTACTGGCCGCGGGACTGATCCGCGTTTTCTATTTCGAGAAGGGCGCGGCGTATTATTTCCATAGCGCCCCCTTCCTGGCCAAGCTCGCGCTTTTCGCGCTTGTCGGGGCAATATCCGCCTATCCGACACGCGAATTCCTGTCATGGCGCAAAGCCGTCAAAAACAGCCAGGCACCAACCGTCCACGCAAACACGCTGCGCAGAATCCGGGGAATCATCTATCTGGAATTAGCCGGAATAGTGCTGCTGGTGGCGTGTGCGACGCTGATGGCCCGCGGATAGCCCCTCCCGCGCTACGCTGCCTTTGACTTATTGCTCGCGGACTCTTGCTCACGTAATTTCTGTAAAACGCGGCGAACCCGAATCGCTGCGGCGTCCCCAGGTAACAACACCGGCTTTAACGCCAGCAAATCCACTGAATCCATATAGCCTGCCACAGCTTCAATCATGGGCTCGTCCTCTGTTTGAAAAGCACGTTGAATCTGCTCTCGCATTATCTGACTGACTTTTTCGTCTCCAATACAGAAGTTACGTGCGGCGACCCAAAAATAGTGCGTTTCGCTTTCAGAGGCCGGAGTAAGCAAATGCGCCATATGCAAATACACCCCTTCGTCGACCAACCCCCCGCACTCCGTATAGCCAACATCCAATTGTAGGCTGGAAGGAGGTGTCCAGCGCATATTGGCCCTACCGTCGGCCAAAGAAGAGGACGAGGCCCAAAATGGTTGAAACTGAGGAGATGGCCTAACCCCATTGAAAGAATAGTTGGCCACCACAACATCGCCATCAACCTGCATTTCAAATCTCAGCTTATCCACATCCTCACGGTTGGCCAAAGTCGCCCGATGCAAGAACGGTGCATGACTAAGATCCATTAAATTGTCCAGCACGACCTCGAAGTGCGCGTTCAACTTGAAATAGCCAGCGACCAAAGTGTGCTTTTCGGTATCGAAGAACTGAGCCAGATCGATCACACCTGCTTCGTCAGCCAAAGCGGGCTCTCCGAGCCAGATCCAAAGCAAGCCATCCTTTTCCACGAGCGGATAGCTCCGCACTTTTGCTGCCGCTGGAATCCGCCCATCGCCATGCGGATTAAGGCTGCAAACCCCCTGCCCATTAAACTGCAAGCCGTGATAGGGGCATTCGATGCTGTCTCCTTGTACCCTGCCCATATGCAAGGGGGCAAACCGATGGGGACATCGATCGTCAAGAGCAATAGCTTTGCCGGAGTCGGCACGGTACAACACCACCGGATTGCCCGCTATCACTTGCTTGATCGGAGTAAGTGCAACATCGTCGGCTAATGCGGCAACATACCAGGCGTTTTTCAAACTATTCATGTCGTCTCCATTGCGGTGGCCGCCGAGCATTTCACCCAGTCAAAAGCCACTCGATTGCTTGTTAATTGCCAGCAAAGTTTGAGACGTAACGCCAGTGGCAGCAATCGTTCAAATGAACCATAAAAATATTGCACTGCAAAAACCGCGCTGCTGCGAGTCGCGCCAAATCAGCTTTTCGGCATTAATTGCGACAAAATGGGCGAGTCGGGCAAAGCCATTTCCGGCAACGGCAATTGACACACACGGAAGGCCTCCCTTGCAGGCAGGCCAAGGCCGCGCAGTGCCATCCTCAGCGTCGCCAATGCACGATCCAGGCCACCTCTGCCATGGTGTATCGCCTCGATGCTTTGCATCGAGGCTCCCATCAGAAGATCCACGGCCGCCTCTAAATCGTCGTACTCGAACATGCCCAATTTACGCCCGGCCTCAAGATCCCGCCCAAGATAGCGCCTGACCAATTCGCCCAAAGCCCCTCGATCCGTGCCAATCCGGTGCATGAACGAGGCAAAAACCGCGCTGGTTGAGGCCCACTCCAAATAGAGTCGGCTCCCACTGGCCACCCGGTCCACCGGATCGGAGAAATGCTGCAGCAGCGGATCCATTTCTCGAATGATTTCATCGTTTACCTGGGCCATCAACGCAGAAAGCAACTCCGCCGGCGTTAAAAAATGATTATAAAAACTGCCTCGAGACACCCCCGCCTCGGCGATGAAATCGTCGACAACAACATGATCCGGCCCCTTCTGGGCAAATACTCGCACCGCCGCAGTCATGAGTTGCTGGCGTGTTTTCTCGCGCCGCTTCGCTCCCGAACGCAACTGATGGCGATCCGTAAACAGCGGCTCCTGCTGGCTGTCGCCAACATCGCGGGCTTGTACAGCGCAGGTCGGCAAACCCTTCGGAGGTTTTGTAGCGGACTGGCGTATGGCCTTTGGAGCCGCAACGGTTTCTGCTTTAGACATAGGGTTAACTCTAGGAACATTTGACATTATTGTCACTTGACAGCCCATCGAGCGCAACAGAAAATAATGATATGACGTTTTCGTCACATCATAAAATCGGAGACAACATGAGCAATATCGCGGACGTGGCAATCGTCGGCTACGGTCCAGTCGGACAGGCATTGGCACTTGGATTGGCACAACACGGCCACAAAGTTATCGTCATCGAACGCTGGCCATCGTTATACGCCCTGCCCAGAGCGGTCACTTATGATCACGAAGTTGCTCGGTTCCTACAGTCACTAGGCATCGCCGACGACATGTCGCGGCACACCGCCACCAGTGAACGATACGAATGGAGGAACTCACAAGGAGAGCTGCTGGCCGCCTTCGTCGGTCTCGACCAAATAGCTCTATCGGGCTGGCCTGACCGTATTGGATTCTACCAGCCGGGCCTGGAAACAACCCTCGATGCTCACTTGCGCTCGGGGGGCTTGAACGTGACCATCGTTCAAGGATGGACGGTAACCTCCGTTCAGCCTCTGGACGACAGCGTCGTCTTGCAAGCGCATCCTACCCATGACTCCAATGCTCCTTCTCGTCAATATCGAGCCCGCTACGTCGTGGGCTGTGATGGCGCGGAAAGTTTTATTCGGCAAGCCATGGGAACATCGTATGAAGACCTTGGTTTTTCAGCCGACTGGCTGGTCGTCGATGTTCTGCCCAAAGACCCGGCGGACTGGAACAGCAACTTGGTTCAAGTCTGCGACCCGGCACGCCCCACTACCCTGGTATCGGGTGGCCCCGGTCGACGCAGACTCGAATTCATGCTTTTATCGGGCGAGTCCAAAGAAACCATGAACAACGCCGACGCCATATGGAAACTTCTGACATCGCAAGGCTGGACGCCCGCCAACGCCGACCTGGAACGTCACGCGGTTTACACTTTCCGCGGCTGCGTCGCTCAAAAATGGCGTTCGGGCCGCATGATGCTGGCCGGAGATGCGGCACATCTCACCCCCCCCTTTGCCGGGCAAGGCCTATGCGCAGGCCTGCGCGACGCCGCCGGCCTGATATGGCGCCTTCACGAAATATTGCGCGGCGCGTCCTCTGCAGAAATACTGGACAGCTACGAAACCGAGCGGCGCCCTCACGTCAGACGTTTCATCGAGTTCGCGATAGAACTCGGCAAGATAATTTGCGAACTCAATCCCGCTGCCGCCGCGGCACGTGACGCGGCTATGCTGGATCCGAAAAATCAACATCAGGCAGAATTCCCCGACCCGCGATTAGGCGCGTCGGCACTCCAGCAGCCCAACGACCCGCACGCTGGCAACTTGTCTTTGCAAGGATGGGTAAAAGCCGGAGGGCAAACAGGACGCTTCGATGACATCGTCGGACGCGGCTTCACCTTGCTTGCCCTGGATTCGGATCCAAGAAAATCACTGAGTGAGGATGAGCTGAAATTCATGGAATCCATCAATGCGCATTTAGTCGGCATAGGGCAAAACTGCCCCATAGAAGATATAGACGGAGACTACAGGCGTTGGTTTACCGAACTGGAGGCCAGGTTTGTATTGATACGACCCGATTTCTACTTATACGGCTGCTCCAACTCCGCCAGCACCCTCGTCCGTGGACTGCAGCACAACAACCCATGGAAAACCATCCCGATTGCGAGCAGCGTTCCAGGTTAATCATGCCAAATCACACTATCGACTACTTTCGTGCCAAACTGGAGGCGTACGCAAGCCCCTCGAAAATCCAGCAATGGATTGCAGAAACACGAGACGACTTCATCCTGGTGGACGTACGCAATGACAATCCGCATCTGACAACCCGGATTCCAGGAGCAATGATCCTTCCCGAACGAGAAATCAAACAGCGGCACCAAGAACTGCCCCTAGACAAACTGCTGGTGCTGTACGGCTGGGACAGCTGGTGCAGCCTCGCCACCTCGGCCGCCGTGCCGCTGCTCGAAAAAGGCTATCGAGTCAAGGAACTGAGCGGCGGGATAAAAGCGTGGCAAACTCTGGGACTACCTGAAGAGTCGGCAAGAAAACGAGATGCCCCTTGATATATCGGGGATACTTATTTCTGGGCAATATCGACGGTCTCATTAACAATGCATGCCAACGCCGCTTTGTCCGAGACTTCCAGCTTGTCGTAAATCAGTCGAAGATAATGACGTACCGTCGCCGGGGAAATAGCCATCTCCCTGGCAACTTGTTTGTAAGAATTCCCCTTCGCATACGATACGGCAATCATACGCTCTCGATTGCCGAGCACATCCAATGCGGAGCGCTGAGATATCGTGGCCAGCAGCAATCGACCTGCAAAACAAAAGTGCACAAAAAGCGACTTCCCCGTATAGCTGAACGGCTCGTGGCAGCATGCATTGACAAGAGGCCGCGGTAACCGGGGCCCATTCCAGTCGCTAAACTCCGTGCGCATCAGGCGCAGAAAAGCTGGATCGGCCATATGAACCGCGCCCTGAGTATCTATAACGGCAATGCCGGATCTATATGCGGGCTCGCCAGCACGCCAACGCGAAATCTGTGCGGAGTAATTAATGCCGACCATGACCACCAAGTGGGGCATCAAGAGTTCCAGCAATTGGCGATCCGACTCGCTAAAACATGGATTTTGCCGACGGCGAGCAAACGACAAGAACGTAACTTGCTGAAGATGCTCATCCATTACCGCCACGGCCAAAACCTGGGCTATACCCATATGCTGGGCAAGCACCGCAGTGCTGACATCGGCATAAAGATCTTCCGGTCGAAAAACAATAGCCTTATTCAAGTTGTCTCTGCAACGAACAGCAACGACATTCTGCTTTTGCGTAAGATTGAGCAACTCTTCGCATTGATCGGGCAAACCAATTTGGAAGGAGCTATGAACCCGGTAGTCAGCACCGTCGTTGGCGACCATTGCCCACCATGCAACATCAAATTGTATATAACGCCTCACGGCTCTTAAAACATGCTGACGAAATTCGTCAAGAGCAAGTTCCTGGCAGCCTCTGCCAAGCTCCAACAGCAAGGAGCTTAGCAGAGCCGCAGATACCTGAGTGCTCACCACACACCAGCCAGCCAATTTAGACTCATGTTCCCTCCCGGTAAGCTTGCATATCTTTGCGTATTTCTCCATTGAGCCAAGAAATACGGCGACAACTAGAAACCGCATAACACAAGCAACACAAGCTTTTCAACGCGCCGATCATGCGTTCTGCATACTGGCCAGATAGCTCCGTGCGAAGTCAATATACCAGTCCATGCATGCCGGGTTGGCCAAGGCATCCCGATTAACGACCTTCTCTACCTCGAAGCCCAGCATGAGTTTCTTGATTGGAAGCTCGAGTTTTTTTCCCGTAAGCGTTTTAGGCACATCCGCTACCTGAACAATGTCATTGGGCACATGCCGCGCTGACAATGACGTTTTGATCGACTTGCGCAAACGCTCAACCAAATCTTCCGACAACGTTTGACCAGAACACAACACCACAAAAAGAACCATATGTGATTCACGCCCCAAGTACTCGAGATCGACAACCAGGCTATCGAGGACTTCTTCGAATGCATCAACGGCCCGATACAATTCCGCAGTACCCATACGTATGCCCTGCCGATTGATGGTGGCATCGGATCGGCCGTAAATGATTCCACCCGCCGCCTGCTCACGCGGGATCAGCTTGAGCCAATCGCCATGACGCCATATGCTCCTGCCATCTATCCCCTTGAAAGTATCGAAATAGCTTTCCTGATAACGGCAATTGTCCTTGTCACCCCAAAAATAAAGTGGCATGGACGGGAGCGGCCGGGTACATACCAACTCGCCCACCTCGTCCATTACTGGTTCACCATTGTCGTTGAAAGCATGCACGGCCGCACCGAGAATACGGCATTGCATCTCGCCGATGTAGACGGGCAAGGTAGGCAGGCCTCCGAGAAAGCCGCCCGCGATGTCGGTGCCACCCGAGCAGCAATTCAGCCACAGATCTCTTTTTACATTGTCGTATAACCAATGATAGCCCTCTGGAGAAAGCGGAGATCCGGTCGAAGAAATGCAATCAAGGCTTGACAACTCGGCAATATGTTTCGGAACGACTCCCGCTTTCATGCACGCCAGATAAAATGCCGCGCCCGCTCCAAAGCTTCGGACTTTTTGCCTTCCCGCCAATTTCCACAAATTTCCCCAGTCCGGACTGTCGCCTGCGCCAGTTACCGCCCCATCGAACAACACAATCGTCGCCCCAACCAGCAAGCTAAGCACGTGCGCGTTCCATACCATCCATGATGTGCTCGACGTCCAGAAGATACGGTCGCCAGGATTCAGATCATTGTGTATGCCAACGGTGAGCAGGCCATTGAGAAGAATGCCTCCGTGCCCATGCACGATGGCTTTCGGCAGCCCCGTCGTTCCAGACGAGTATAGTATCCATAATGGATGGTCGGCAGGCAAATCCTCGGGGATCAGCGTGGTTTTGATTTTTATAGCGTCCTCCCAGAGCACGACTTGCCGTGAGGCGGCACTGGCTGGGGGCACCGCCGATGAATCCAAGTGCCTTACCCAGACGACAGCTCGCACAGTGGGAAGCTGCCGGATAACCTCATCAAGTACCGGGCGGCGGTCGAACGCTTTTCCACTAAACCGGTAACCATCACATGCAATAAGCACCACGGGTTCAATCTGCCGCAAGCGATCACCGACGCTGACAGGCCCCATATCTGGGGCACATACGGACCAGACGGCCCCCAAGCTCGCCACTGCGAGAAACGCCACTACCGTTTGCGGAATATTGGGCAAATATGCTGCGACTCGATCACCGCGCTGTACGCCCAGATCGCGCAGGCTCTGAGCTAAGGCTGCCACTTCGTCACGAAGCTGGCTCCAAGATACACTGCCGCTGCCTGCCGCCTCGCTTTCGTAAATAATTGCAGGCGTCAGCAAATCCGCATGACGAAAAATTTGATTTACAAAATTCAGCTCTGCCCCGACAAACCAATGAGCGCCGGGCATAGCGTCGCTGTCGAGAACGTGACGATATGGCTCTTTGACCGGCACATCGAAATATTGCCAAATAGCGCTCCAAAATTCGTCAGGCTTGTCAGTCGACCACGCCCACAAGTCATCATAACGAGAAAACACCACCCCTCGCTCGCGCTGCAACCAACTTAGAAAGTGCGTAATTCGCGCCGAATCCTTGAATCTGGGAGACGGCTCCCAGATTTTCTCGGCCAACTCGGCCTGTTTACCCTTACTCATCGCCAATGCCTCATAGTGTCTCGAACAAGCCTGCTGCTCCCATGCCGCCAGCAACGCACATTGTCGCAACCAAATAACGCCCTTTGCGCCGACGAGCCTCCAACAGTCCGCTCCCAACAAGACGGGTACCCGACACACCATAGGGATGTCCCAACGCAATTGCACCGCCATTGACATTCAGGCGATCCATGGGAATGCCTAGCTTCTCAACGCAATACAGCACCTGTACCGCAAAAGCCTCGTTCAGTTCCCACAAGTCAATATCCTCTATCCTTAGCTTTGCTCGTGCCAGCAGCTTGGGAATCGAAAACACTGGCCCAATGCCCATTTCGTCGGGAGAGCACCCGGCGACGGCAAAGCCGCGAAAAATTCCAATAGGTTCGAGACCCAGCCTTTCCGCCAAGGTGGCGCTCATGACGACGGCAGCGGCCGCACCATCGGAAAGCTGGCTTGCGTTCCCAGCAGCAATCACTCCTCCGTCGAGAGCTGGCCTGATGCTCTGAACACCGGCAAACGTGGTATCCCCACGCACGCCCTCGTCGGCGGCAACCACTACCTCCCGTGTTCCGACCGGCTGTTTGGTGTTGGGATCCAATATATTCATAGTGGTTGCGACGGGTACGATTTCTTCCTTGAAAATTCCGCGCTCTTGAGCAGAGCTTGCAAGCTGCTGGCTCCTCACCCCATACTCATCCTGGCGCTCTCGACCAATGCCATAGCGTTGCGCCACGCACTCAGCCGTTTGCAGCATCGACCAATACAACGACGGAATATTGGACTTGAGCGTACTGTCCTCAAGCATGTGCGAGTTTATGTGGTTTTGCACACAGGATATTGACTCAACGCCCCCCGCAACGAACACCTCCGCCTCACCGGCTCGTATACGCTGCGCCGCCAATACCAGGGACTGCAAGCCGCTTGCACAATAACGATTCACGGTAAAGCCCGAAACATCCTGGGATAGGCCCGCGGCCAGGGCCCCTTGCCGAGCGATATTCAATCCTGTGGCCCCCTCCGGGAAGCCACAACCCATGATGACATCATCAATAATGGCTGGATCGATACCAGCGCGATCCACCGCGGTCTTTATGGCCTCTCCAGCGAGTTTAGCCCCGTGCGTCGCATTAAACCCGCCACGAAACGATTTGGCGAGCGCCGTACGTGAATAAGAAACGACTACTGCTTCTTCCATAGATCAAACCTTTACATTCCAAGTGTGCAGAACTTCGGCCACGGGCCGGAGTTTCTGCGCCACGATACGGGGGACGCTCTGAGCGTCGTAGCGATATGGCCTCGCTTGACCTCGGACCTGAAGGCCGAGGCTTACGCGTTGGCGCGTGGTCAAATACTTCTTGATCAGTTGAATTCGAATACGCCCTCAGGCTCCTCGACAACCGTATTTTCTATATGCCCCAAACTATCGATTTCGACACGCACCACGTCTCCGTTTTTCAAGAACGAGTTCGACGCAATTCCAACTCCAGCGCAAGTGCCCGTTGCAATAAGGTCACCCGGCTCCAATGTCATCACTTGCGACAAGTGCGATATCTGCTGATATATGTTGTAGATCATATTTCCGGTGATCTGCCTCTGCCGCAAATCACCATTCACAAAGAGCCTCATTTCAAGTGCGTGAGGGTCTTCGATTTCATCTTCGGTAACTATCCACGGGCCTATCGGGCCATGGGTATCGAATGATTTTCCCAAGGTGTATGTAGGGCTCGCAGCTTGCCAATCGCGCACGGTCAAATCATTGGCCACGAAATAGCCGCCAATAACCGTATGAGCCTCGCTCTCGGTAACATAGCGGCAACGCTTGCCAATGACCACGCCCAACTCAGCCTCATAATCGAGTTTGTCCGAAACTCTTGGCCTGTAGACGGGATCAAACGGCCCATGAATGCACGATACTTGCTTGTTAAACCACAATTGAGTCTTTGGAATAGGAATTCCCGCCTTTTTAGCTTCGTCGGCATGATCAGCGTAATTCATACCGATCGCCAAATACTTCTGGGCGTCGGGGATGGGCGCCTCCAGATGAACGCCCGTTAAGGCATGACCGGCCCCCGCGGAAGGTAGCGCCGCTTCGATTCTCTTGATCAGATCTCTACCCTCGGCCAGAACACCCCGGATGGATGATGGTGCGTCCGGTAAAACCTTATGCAACTCGACGACATGGTCGCCGACGACTATGCCGATCAATGCTTTCTCATCAACGGTAAAACGTGCAAGCTTCATTCAGAACTCCCATAGGAAATTGATGTAGTGAACTTTCAAGAAAAGAAATCAGGATTCAAAGGAGGCGCCCACTGTGACAACTCGTCATCGCTGATATGCGCATGCCCCGCTTCAGTATCGTCATTGACAAGATCGCCGTCGGTCCAATGCTCGATCTTGTTGCCGAAAGGGTCGCGCCAATAGTCGAATATCTGGCTGCCCTGTATATGCCTGCCCACCCCCCAGGCATGCCTGTAACCTTTGGACAACAGGTAAGCATTACCCTGGGCGACATCATCCAGATCCAAAACCTCAAACGCGCTGTGATCAAAGCGAGCCACGCCATCCTGGGCCGTGATCAGCGCAACGGTATGATGATCCGTGAACGTCTTCCCTAAGCCGCAATGCATGAATGCGGCTATCGTATTATCGGGATGGCCGGCGTAATAGCTGTCGGATTTTCGCAGGCCAAGCACTTCCTGATAGAACTGAAAGCTGGCCTGGAAATCGGGAACCAGAAGCGCAACATGCCCAAGACGCATTACAGCCGAAGGCTTGGGGGATAATCGCACCACCCGCCCGAAGCGTTTCCGACCATAGGCGGGGTTCATATCAATCGGATCACGATGGGGTAAGGCAGCAAGCTCTTTCTGCCCATGTATGACGTCGACAACAAAGCCCGCAGGGTCAGTAAAACGCACTCGTAATCCACCGCCGGGATCGGGGTTGTCCTCTACAGCCACCCCAAGCCTATCCGCCAAACTGGCCAAATCGGCCGCGCTTTGTGCAAACAGGCCGAACCCCAAAGGCCTGTTTTCGTGCCCGAGCTCGGCAATATAGTTATGGTGGCTTGGCCCGCATCCTCTCATGTATAGAGCCGTATCCGACCTTGCCGAGCGATACAACCCGAAATCCAGTAAAAAGGCCTCAATCGTGTCTAGATCTGAAACCTGATATCGGACGTAGGCGATTTCCTTTACCGTGATCATTGGTTCTCCTGAAGATTTGATTTAAATGCGTGCGGTAGTGGCAAAGAGCTTGCGCGGAAGCAAAAAGTAGGCAAGCGCGGGAAGCATGATCAAAGCTCCAAGCATGTTCCAGAGGAACATGAAAGCCAGCAAGATTCCCATATCAGCCTGGAACTTGATTGGAGACAGCGCCCACGTCATGACGCTGGCGGCAAGCGTAACGCCAGTCAACATCACGACTTTTCCCGTGAACAGCAATGCGTGATAGTAAGCATCGGAAAGACTTTCTCCTTGCCTCATCCGGCTCAGCATTATGCTGACCACATACAGCGCATAATCGACGCCGATCCCCACCCCCAGAGCTATCACTGGCAAGGTAGCCACTTTCACGCCTATATCGAGCCACACCATTAATGCCTCACAAAGAATAGAGGTCATCATCAACGGCAGAACGGCGCAAACCACCGCGCGCCAGGAGCGGAAAGTCACAAAGCATAAAATTATTACTGCCGCGTACACCCAAAAAAGCATCTGGCGGCTGGCCTCCTTGACAACGATATTGGTTGCCGCCTCAACCCCGGCATTGCCTGCGGCCAACAAAAATTTCCCATCTGGCGTATTGTTGGCTTTCGCGAAGTCCTGAACTTCGTTCACGACACGCGTCAGGGTGTCGGCGCGATGATCCCGAAGAAACGCGTACAACGTCAGGAGATCGCAGGTGTCGTTATAGAGCCCTCGGGGTGCGCCGGTGGTAATCGTATTGAGCATGCGCTGGCTATGCAAGAGCTCGTACCATTTCGCACTCCCCTCGTTCAGCCCGACCAGAACCTGGCGGTTAAGCCGCGCAAGAGAGTTGGTTGACTCGACTCCTGGCAGAAGAGCCAGCCGCCACTCCAAAGCATCTACCCGTTTGAGCACGTCATAGCTGGAGCAGCCATTAGGAGGCGTCTTTATCATGACGGCGAAGACATCGCTGCTGGCGCCATAGTTGGACGTCATGAAGGCATTATCTTTGTTGTAGCGCGAGTCAGCTCTTAGTTCCGGCGCCCCAGCGTCCAGATCTCCGATCTTCAGATTCAGACTGACTGCATAACCCCCTGCGCTGATTGCGACACCAGACACAATCGCGGCGATTGCAGCATTGCGATGTGTAAACAAATCCAGCAAACGCCATAACGCGTGCTTGGTATTCCCGGCCTCTCCATTTTTTTCCGATCTGAGACTTCGCTGCGTGGCTTTCGAACTCACGCCAATAAAGGAAAGCAAGATTGGCAGCAAAATTAAATTGGTGAAAATCAATATTGCAACGCCAAGGCTGGAAATCACAGCCAAATCTTGAATGACGCGGATTTTAATAATCATGAGCACCGCAAAGCCTACT
>Ga0164242_10005426_pt1 | contig 14203 bp, 11 predicted proteins | sample OricomgcompostMG_FD_108783 | JGI IMG/M metagenome (GOLD analysis project Ga0164242, IMG submission 108783) | Miracle-Growth compost microbial communities from Emeryville, California, USA - Original compost - Miracle growth compost (MG) ... | reverse complement strand
GCGGTCAGGTGCGGCGGACGGGTCGCTCCGCGGATGACCGCGAGCCAACGCCAGGTCCGGCCGGCGCCGCCTCGCAGCGACGGCTCGACCACCGGACGGTCGACGGCTCCGAAGAGCCCATGGGGACGGAAGACGAGGACAACCCCGATCACCACGAAGGTGAAGGTGGCCGAGAGCGTGCCGGTGGCATAGGTGGCGAGCCAGCTCGTCACGACGCCGATGCCGACACCACTGGCCAGCACGCCGGTGGGGCTGAGGAAGCCGCCCATGACGACGGCCGCGAAGCCCACCATGATGAACGTGACATAGACGTTGGGGTCGAGCGAGAGATTCGGGATCACGAACAGGGCAGCCACACCGGCGAGCGCCCCGCTGATGCCCCAAGCGATGAGCTGGTTGCGGCGGAGGCTGATACCGAGGAGCTGGGCGGTGATCGGACCCGAGCTTGCAGCACGGATGGCCGCGCCGACTCGCGTCTTCGCCGTGAACCAGAAGAGCGCCGCGGTGCAGACCGCCACCACGGCGAGAGCGACGACGTCGGACACCGGGATGTGGGTGTCTCCGACCCTGAACGATCCCGAGACCGACGGCTTGAGCGCCTTGGGCTGCGTGCCCCAGATCCGAACGACGATGCCCTGGAGCACGAGGAGCACTCCCAGGGTGGCGACGCTGAGCGTGAGGGTGTCGACGGCACTCATCCATCGCATGTAGCACTCGTAGACGAGGATGCTGACCGCGGCGGCGACCACGACGACCACCAATGCCACCACGAGGTACGGCACGTGGTGCTGTTGAAGGCGCCAGCCGACGTAGGCAGCCAACGTACCGACACCCGGAAGCGCGAAGTTGAGCACGCGCGACGAGCGGTAGACGACGCTCACCCCCAGCGCCGCGAGCGCGTAGAGCGCCCCGGTGACGAGCCCGAAGAAGGTGGCGATGAGGAAGGTGGCCATCAGTTCGCTTTCGGTAATCGGCCAGTTCGCGCCCCGGGCCTGCGGACCCGGGGCGCGAACTGGTGGAGACGTCCTTGTGTGTGCCTACTGGGGAAGCGCCGTCGGGTCCGTCACCTTGACGAACTGACCGTTCTTCACCTGGACGATGAACTCCGAGGTCGCGCCGCTGTGCGACTCCGGCGTCCAGGTCACGTCACCCCAGACCCCGACCCGCTGGCCGTTGAGGCTGTTGAGGGCGTCTTGGAATCCGTCCTGGGTGAGCGGCTTATCGCCCGCGGTGGCGAGCTCGACGCCCTTGGCGATGAGCGCACCCGACGTCCAGCCGAGCTGACCCAGGAGACCGATCTCGTCCGGGTGGTCTGCGAGTTGCTTGGTGAGCAGCGCCATGTCGGAGCCGGTGTCAGTCGGCAGATCGAGGAAGGTGTCGAAGTACGTGCCCTCCGCCGACTTGCCCGCGAGGTCGAGGTAGGCCGGGGTGACACCGGAGAACATCGCGACCCAGGTGGGGTGGTAGCCGATCGCGTCCGCCGCCTTCTGCAGTCCGGCGAGGAGCGCCGGGCCGGCGCCGACGAGGACCGCCTGCGCGCCCGACGCCTTGAGCTTGTTGGCGTAGGGGTTGAAGTTCGTCTCGCTGGCCGGGAAGCCGACGCTCGTGAGGAGCTTGCCGCCGTGGGCCGGGATGTAGTCGGGCAGCGACTTCGTGCCGGGCTGGCCGAAGTCGTCGTCCTCGTAGGCGTAAGCGATGTCCGTCAAGTGCAGGTTGTTCAGCACGAACGCGGCGTTGCCGTCGGTGATCTGGGTGAAGTCGGGCTCGATGCCGTAGAGGTTCGGCTGCGTCGTGTCCGGGAAGAGGCCGCCGTCGTTGAGCGCGATGATCGGGACCTTCAGGCTGGATGCGAGCGGGATCACCGCGGCGTCGGGGGTCGACCCGGCGGTGACCATGGCGAAGACCTTGTCGCTGTTCACGAGTTGGCGGGCCACCGTGATGGCCTGCGCGCCGGAGTAGGCGTTGTCGCGCTGGACGTACTTGAACGTGTAGCCGTTCACGCCGCCCTGGCTGTTGATGTAGTCGAAGTAGTGCTGCGTCGCCGCGCTGATCGCTGCGTAGGCGCTGGCCGGGCCGGTCAAGACGGCGTTCGAGCCGATCGTGATGACCTTGCCGTTGACGCCCTGCGGCGTCGATCCCCCCGGAGACGAGCTTCCACCGCCGCTCGATCCGCACGCCGCCAGAACGGCGAGGGACCCTGCCGCCACAGCGGCAAGAACCGAGCGCGTTCCCCATCGTGTGTTACGCAAAGTAGCTCCATTCGTCGTTGAGCACCGTCGTTGAGACGAACCTGGCGGACGGGCCTGGCCCGAGCACCCCTTAGTTATTGCCAATTCGCTATCCGCAGAGTAGTGGATGTGACTTGGAGCACAAGAGCTTGGTACGAAGTCGTTATTTTCACGCTCAAAACCGTCGAGCGTGGTGAGCTAGCGACGGCGTCGCGCAGCTGTCTAATGTGAATCCATGCTCACAACCGAGATCCGCAACGGCGCCTTGTGGCTCCGCATCAACCGCCCCGAGAAGCACAACGCGCTGACTCCCCCGCTCGTCCAGGGGCTGCTCGACGGGCTTGCCCGAGCCGAAGCGGAACCCACTGCCCACTCCGTCGTCATCACCGGCACCGGCCGGTCGTTCTGCGCGGGGGCCGACCTCGACTTCTTCCTCTCCTGCGTGCGCGCGCCCGATGGCCTCGACCAGTTCGTCGGCGGCGTGGTGGGGCCTCTGGCGACGCTGCTGCGGCGCATCCGCGAGTCCCCGCTCCCGGTCATCGGAGCCCTCAACGGCCCTGTAGTCGCCGGCGGGCTGGAGTTGGCCGTCGGGCTCGACCTCCTCATCGCCTCGTCGACGGCGACGTTCGCGGATGCCCACTCCCTCCGCGGACTCGCTCCCGCGGTGGGCGGCGCATTCGGCCTCGCCGCCGCGGTGGGCGCCCAGTTCGCCGCGCGCATGCTCTTCCTGGGCGACGCCTGCGACGCGGACTCGGCGCACCGCCAGGGGCTGGTCGCGGAGGTGACTGCGCCGGAGGACTTGGAGAAGCGCGTCGGCGAGATCACGTCGATGCTGGCAGAACGCAGCGCGGTCAGCCTCGCACAGCTCAAGCGTCAGATCCGTCGTGCCACGGTCCCGGACTGGGACCAGTGGATGGCGGCAGACCTCGCCGACTTCGAGTCGGCCTGGGGCAACCCCGACATGGCCGAAGGCATCGCCGCATTCGTCGAGCGCCGTCCCTCGCAGTTTCCAGCGCGGACCACCTCGGACCCGGCGGGTTGCGTATCGGAGGGCAGCACCCTAGTGTCGTAGTGAATCGTGAATAACTAAGCCGAGAGGAGACGCGGGTGGACGAGAAGATCGTCCGGGTCGGAAACGGACAGGGGTTCTGGGGCGACTCGAGTCGCGGACCCCGTCAGCTCGTGACCGGCGGCGGCATCGACTACCTCACGCTGGACTTCCTGGCCGAGGTGACGATGAGCATCATGCAGAAGCTCCGGTCGCGGAATCCGGAGGCCGGCTACGCCACGGACTTCGTCTCGCAGCTCGAGTCGATCCTTCCCGATGCCGTCGACCACGGCGTCAAGATCATCGCCAACGCGGGCGGCGTGAACCCTTCCGCCTGCGCAGCCGCGGTGCAGCGGGTCGTCGACAAGCTCGGACTCAAGGTGACGATCGCCACCGTCACCGGCGACGACATCATGGCCGGCCTGTCCGACCTGATCGCCGCCGGGCATCCGCTGGCCAACCTCGACACGGGCGCGCCGTTGGCCGACCGGCTCGGTGACGTACAGAGCGCCAACGTCTACCTCGGGGCGTTCCCGATCGCCGAGGCGCTCGCTCGCGGGGCCGACATCGTCATCACGGGGCGCGTCACCGACCCGTCGTTGACCGTGGCGCCGCTCATCCACGAGTTCGGGTGGACGCCGACCGACTACCACAGGCTGGCCGCGGGTACCGTCGCCGGCCACATCCTCGAGTGCGGCACCCAGTGCACGGGCGGCAACTACGACCGCTGGCGCGACGTGCCCGATCTCGCGAACATCGGCTACCCCATCGCGGAGTTCTCCTCCGACGGCACCTTCGTCATCACCAAGAAGGACGGCACCGGTGGCCTCGTCACCACGGACACCGTGACCGCACAGCTGCTGTACGAGCTCGGCGACGCGCAGCGCTACCTGACACCCGACGTCACCGCCGACTTCACGTCCATCCACCTCGAGCAGGCCGGACCCGACCGTGTCCGCGTCACCGGCGTCACCGGCACGGTTCCCACCGACACCTACAAGGTGTCGGTCAGCGTGCACGACGGCTGGCGCACCACGGCGCAGCTGACGGTCGGCGGCCCGGACGCCGTGGAGAAGGCCCGGCTCAGCGGCGAGATCCTCCTCGACCGTCTCGCGGCCGACGGTGTCACGTTCCGGCCCGAAGACCAACTCATCGAGATCGTCGGTTCGAACGTCCTCTACCCGGGCATGATCCCGGACCCGGTCGTCCAGCCGAGCGAAGTCGTGCTGCGCCTCTCCGTCCGCTCGGAGGATCGTCGCATCGTCGACCGGGTCGGCGCCGAGCTCGCCTCGCTGCTGACCTCTGGCCCGCCGGGACTGACCGGCTTCGCAGGCGGCCGCCCCAAGGCCAGCGAGATCGTCGGCTTCTGGCCGGCCCTGCTCGATAAGACGGTCGTCACCGCCACGGTGTCGGTTCAGGAAGGAGCAACCGTATGAAGAATGTCGCGCTCTACGAGATCGCCTCCGCCCGTTCGGGCGACAAGGGCGAGGACTCCAACGTCGGCGTCTGGACCCGCACCGAAGCCGCCTACGAATTCCTCCGCGAGAACCTGACGCCCGAGCTGGTCAAGCGCCACCTCGGCGTCCAGGTGCGCGGTGCGGTGGAGCGGTTCGAGCTGCCGAACCTGCGCGCTCTCAACTTCATGCTCCACGACGCGCTCGACGGGGGCGGCACGGCGTCGCTCCGCACGGACGCGCAGGGGAAGGTCTACTGCCTCGGGCTGCTGCAGCTGCGTCTCGACGTTCCGGATGAGCTCGTCGGATGAGCGACGAGGTCCTCTACGAGACCCGCGACCGGGTCGCGTGGATCACGATCAACCGCCCCGAGGCGCGCAACGCCCTTAACCAGGCCGTGCGCGAGGGCGTGAGGGCTGCCTTCCTGCGCGCCGAAGGGGATGCCAATGTCGCCGTCATCGTTCTCACGGGCGCCGGCGATAAGGCGTTCTGCGCCGGCGGCGACCTGAAGGAGATGGCCGACACCTCGCTGACCATTCCCCCGCCCGACTTCGTGCCCCAGCCCGGACGCACCATCGACGTCACCAAGCCGGTGATCGCCGCGGTCAACGGGCTCGCGCTCGCGGGCGGGTTCCTGCTTGCCCAGGCGGCTGACCTCGTGGTGGCGGCCGACCACGCCAAGCTCGGCATCTCGGAGGCGAAGGTGGGCCGAGGCGCGCCGTGGGCCGCCCCGCTGCCCTGGCTCATCCCGCCGCGGTTCGCCCTCGAGATCCTCCTGACCGCCGAGCCGGTGCCTGCCCAGCGCGCCCTCGAGATGGGCTTGGTGAACCGAGTCGTCCCGGCGGCGGAACTCGTGGCGGAGACAGCGCGGCTCGCGGCCACGATCATCGCGAATGCGCCCCTCTCCGTGCGCGCCGCGAAGAAGATGGTCTACGCCGTCGCCGAGCATGGACGCACGAAGGCCTACGACGTCGCCGAGGAGATCTGGAAGCCGGTCTACCTCAGCGAGGACGCCCAGGAGGGGCCGCGTTCGTTCGCTGAGAAGCGCGCGCCCCAGTGGAAGGGTCGCTGACCCTTTCCCGCCAGTGCTCGCCGTGCCGTCAAGCGCGCGGCGAGCCCTTGCGACGCTGACCGCCGTCCCATGTCGACGCCGACACGCCGCGCTGACGCAGCGCAGCCTTCTGGACCTTCTGGGTCGACGTCTTGGGCAGCTCGGGAATGACCTCGACGTAGCGCGGCACCGCGAAGTAGGCGAGCCGCGGGACGAGGAAGTCGATGAGTTCCTTCGGCTCGAAGTCAACGCCGTCCTCCAGGACGATGGCGGCCATCACGGCGTCCTCACCGTGCTCGCCCGGCACAGCGAAGACGGCCGCCTCCTTCACCTTCGGGTGGCTGATCACCGCCTGCTCGACCTCGAAGGACGACACGTTCTCTCCCGAGACACGGAGGGCGTCCTTGGATCGGTCCTGGAAGTAGAACCAGCCGTCCGCGTCCTGTCGCAGGATGTCGCCGGTGTGGAACCAGGCGTTGCTGTGCGCCTCCCAGGTCTTGTCGGGCTGGCGGTAGTAGCCGAGCTGACCGATCCACGGTTCCGTCGGACGCGTGACCACCTCACCCGGCGTACCCGGCGGCACCGGATAGTCGTTCTCGTCGACGATCTGCACCTCCCATCCGGGAGTGACGCGACCACACGAGCCCGGACGGCTCTGTCCGAAGGGCACGCCGATCGGAATCCCGGAGTCGGTCGAGCCGTAGAGCTCGGTGATCCGCATGCCGAAGCGCTTCTCGAAGTCGTCCTCGTATCCGACCGGGAACGGGACGACCATGGCCAGCCGGAGATGGTGGTCGCGCTCGATCGGTGTCGGGGCAGCCTTCCAGAGGATCGACCCGATGGCGCCCAGCATGTTCGTGACGGTCGCACCGCAGTCGCGGATCTCCTGCCAGTAGCGCGATGCGCTGAACCGCTTGCCGACCACCGTCGGGGCGTCCATCATCAGGGCGCCGAAGAACGCCGTGAAGAGCGCGTTGATGTGGAAGAGCGGCAAGCACGTGTAGACGACGTCATCGCTGTTGAAGCCCATCACCCAGACGGCACTCTCGGCGCAGCCGATGGCCATCCGGTGACTCCACATCACGCCCTTCGATCGCCCCGTCGTGCCGCTGGTGAAGAGGATCGACGCGAGATCACGCGGATGGGCATCGTGGCTGGTCTCGATGGGCATGCCGGCCGACAACTCGGCGAAGGGGTACGAGCCGTCCGGGTCGCCGACGCCGTCACAGGGAACAGCCCACATCTGCGTGATCGCACCGGAGTCTCTGATCGCGCCGGCGACCTGCGCCGCGAGATCGGACTCGATGATCAGCGAGCATGGGCCGACGAGCTCGAGCATGTAGGTGAGGACGTCGCCGCGCATCTCGGTGTTGATGGGCACCGAGACGGCCCCGATCATCGACAAGGCGAGATAGCTGCTGAGGAACTCGCTGCGGTTGCTGACGACGAGTGCCACCCGGTCGCCTTCGCCGATGCCCGCGGCCCGGAGGCCGCCGGCAACGGCCCTGGCCTCCGCGAGCAGCTCGGCACGCGTGTAGCTCGGCCCATCGACGTATCGGACGGCGATGGCATCGGGATCACGCCGGACGGCGTCCTCGAGGACTCCGTGGAGATGGGGCGACGAGGATGTGGTCGAGGTCACAGGTCGCAAGATAGTTAACATGAATTCACTAGACAAGCGGATCGGGGCTCTATTTCGGTGCCAGGCCCGAACCGGGAGGAACTCCGGCTACTGTGGGGCGACCACTGACTTGACGGGAGGCGCAGGTTGACCGAGACCTCTCATGAGGCGCCACGTCGAACCCGTGATCCGCAGCGCAGCGAGAAGATCCTCGCCGCGGCCGCGCAGCTCATGGGTAGCCGCGGATACCGCGCCGTCTCGATGTCGGAGATCGGCCGAGAGGCCGGCATCACGGGGTCAGGCATCTACCGCCACTTCGAGTCGAAGCCCGCGATCCTCGTCGCCCTCCAGGAGGGCATCATCGACAACCTCCTGGCCGACCAGCGCAGGATCCTTCAGTCGCAAGACAGCCCGGAGGTCATGCTCCGCCGGCTCATCGACGGGCAGGTCTCCTTCGTCGTCGACGATGAGGCGCTGGCTCGGCTCTACTACGCCGAGCAGGAGAGCTTCCCCGCCGTCGACCTCTCCCGCATCCGGCGCAAACAGCGCCTGTACCTGGAGGAGTGGGTGCATCTCGTGCTCGAGCGGGACGAGTCCCAGCAACTCAGCGATGCGGAGGCACGCACGCTCGTGCACGCCACGATCGGCGTGATCCACTCCCCGCTGTTCCACCACGTCGGGCTCGACAAAGAGGTGCTGCGCAATCACCTGGTCGAGGCGGCGAAGCGTGTGCTGTGCCTCGACGCCGAATGAATCACCAGTAACTAATTCTCCTCCTTAGGTTGACCGCCGCAGCACATCCCTGTCACGATGCAAGTGAATCGTCGTGAACTAAGGAGTGAGTTGTCGGCAATGGCGTCGCTGTCCGCACCACTCGTGGACGCGCCCGTACGCATTGCTTTCGGCGACGTCGGCGATCCCCGTGTCCTGAACGCGGCGGCGGTGCTGGCCCGGTCCGGCGAGATCGTCCCGGTGCTTGTCGGCGGCGACGTGGCAACCGCTCCGTCGGGGGTCGAGACCGTCGCCGGCGGCGCTGATGCACTCACGACTTTGGCTCGCTATGTGGCGGAAGGTCACGCCAGCGCCGGCATCGCGGGCAGTCTCTCCAGCAGCGCCTCCGTGATCCGTGCGGGCATCAAGACCCTCGGCACCTACGGCCTCGTCACCGGCTGCTTCGTGATGGAGGTCGGCGACACCTACCTGACCTACGCCGACTGCTCGGTCGTCCCGGAACCCACCGCCGAGCAGCTCGCCACGATCGCCTCACTCGCGGCAGACCTCCATGCCGCCTGCACCAGCGAGACCCCGCGAGTCGCGATGCTCTCCTTCTCCACGAACGGCAGCGCCCAGCACCCGGCTGTTGCCAAGGTGCGGGAGGCGACGCAACTGGTGCGGCTCCAACGACCCGACCTCCTCGTCGACGGCGAGATCCAGTTCGACGCCGCGATCGACGTCACCGTAGGACAGCGGAAGGTCCCGGGCTCGGCCGTCGCCGGGCAGGCGAACGTCCTCGTCTTTCCCGACCTCGACGCCGGCAACATCGCCTACAAGATCACGGAGCGGCTCGGCGGCGCCCACGCGCTCGGCTCCTTCGTCCTCAACCTCACGAAGCCCTGGGTGGACCTCTCGCGGGGTTGTTCCACGACAGATCTGATCAGCACCGCGCGACTCGTCGCGCGTCTCAGCACGAGCAGTAGCAAAGGACATGCACTCCTATGAAGGCATTGACGTCGGTGCTCGACCGACAGAGCGCCACGGCCAGGGCGAACCGCGAGGGCAACCTGCAGCGACTCAGCGTCCTGACCGAGGAGCAGGGACGGGCCAACGCAGGAGGCGGGGAACGGTACGTCTCTCGGCACCGCGCCCGAGGCAAGATGACGGCTCGCGAACGCATCGAGCTGCTCCTCGACCGTGACGCCCCGTTCCTCGAGCTCTCCACGGTGGCGGGATGGGGCACGGAGTATGCAGTCGGCGCCAGTGTCGTCACCGGCATCGGTGTCGTCAGCGGCGTCGAGTGCATGATCGTGGCGCACGACCCGACCGTCCGCGGCGGCGCGTCGAACCCGTACACCTGGAACAAGGTGTTGCGCGCGATGACAATCGCCCGCGAGAACCGGCTGCCCACCATCAACCTCGTCGAGTCGGGCGGTGGCGACCTCCAGCGGCAGGCCGAGCTCTTCGTTCCCGCCGGCCGCCTCTTCCACGAGCTCACGGCGCTCTCGGCCGCCGGCGTGCCGACCGTCGCGCTGGTGTTCGGCAACTCGACCGCAGGCGGCGCCTACGTGCCGGGTATGTGCGACTACACCGTCATGGTCCAGAACCAGGCGAAGGTGTTCCTCGGTGGACCGCCGCTGGTGAAGATGGCCACCGGTGAGGACGCCGACGACGAGAGCCTCGGCGGCGCCGACATGCACGCCCGAACCTCGGGCCTCGCCGACTACCTTGCGCACGACGAGACCGAGTGCATCGCGCTCGGACGCGAGATCGTGGAGCACCTGAACTGGCGAAAGCTCGGCCCCGGACCGTCAGAGCGCGCCGACGAGCCGCTCTACGACCCCGAGGAGCTGCTCGACCTCGCCTCGGTCGACCTGAAGGTGCCGTTCGACCCTCGGGAGGTTCTCGCCCGGGTCGTCGACGGCTCGCGGTTCGAGGAGTACAAACCCCTCTACGGCTCGGCACTGGTCACCGGCTGGGCGTCAGTGCACGGCTACCCGATCGGCGTGCTCGCCAATCACCACGGCGTCCTCTTCAACGAGGAGGCGAAGAAGGGCGCGGAGTTCATCATGCTCTGCAACCAGACCGACACGCCGCTGGTCTTCCTGCAGAACACCACCGGCTTCATGGTGGGCACGCAGTACGAGCAGAACGGCATCATCAAGGACGGCGCGAAGATGATCAACGCCGTCACCAACAGCCGCGTCCCGCACATCACGATCAACATGGCGGCGTCCTACGGCGCCGGCAACTACGGCATGTCGGGGCGGTCCTACGACCCGCGGCTGCTGTTCACCTGGCCAGCGTCGAAGACGGCGATCATGGGCCCCGAGCAGCTGGCCGGCGTCATGTCGATCGTCGCCCGCCAGGCCGCGGCCTCCGCCGGACGACCGTTCGACGAGGAGGCGGACGCCAAGCAGCGGGCCGAGCTCGAGGAGCGCATCGAGTCGGAGTCCCTGGCGCTCTACATGAGCGGGCAGGGCTACGACGACGGCATCATCGACCCCCGCGACACCCGCTCCGTCCTCGGCATCGCCCTATCCATGTGCCACTCGAACCGCATCGAAGGCACCCGTGGCTTCGGCGTCTTCCGGATGTGAGAGAGGAACCCATGATCCAGAAGCTGCTCGTCGCGAACCGGGGCGAGATCGCCCGTCGCGTCTTCCGTACCTGTCACGAGCTCGGCATCGCGACCGTCGCCGTCTATTCCGACGCCGACGCCGATGCCCCGTTCGTGCACGAGGCCGACGAGGCGGTGCCGCTCGGCGGCACGACGCCCGCCGAGTCCTACCTGCGCGCGGAGAAGGTGATCGAGGCCGCCCGCCTCACCGGCGCCGACGCCGTGCACCCTGGATACGGCTTCCTCTCCGAGAACGCGGACTTCGCCCGCGCGTGCGTCGAGGCCGGCATCACGTTCGTCGGCCCGAGCCCGGAGGCGATCGCACTCATGGGCTCGAAGCTCGGCGCACGGGAAATGATGGAGAAGGCGGGCGTCCCGGTGCTGCCGGGCGCCGATCTGACGGACGTCGATGACGCCGACGTCCTACCGTTGGCCGAGAAGGTCGGCTGGCCCATCCTGGTGAAGGCGTCCTTCGGTGGCGGCGGGCGCGGCATGCGCGTCGTCCGCGAGCCGGCCGAGCTGCTCGACGCGATCGCCTCGGCCCGGCGCGAGGCCGGCGCCGCCTTCGGCAATGACACCGTCTTCCTCGAGCACTACGTCGACTCGCCGCGCCACGTCGAGATCCAGATTTTCGGCGACCAGCAGGGGACGGTCGTCCACCTCAACGAGCGCGAGTGCTCGATCCAGCGACGTCACCAGAAGATCGTGGAGGAGTCGCCCTCGCCGGCCGTCACGCCGGAGCTTCGCGCCACCATGGGGCGCGCCGCCATTGCCGCCGGCGAGGTGCTCGACTACGTCGGCGCCGGAACCGTGGAGTTCCTGCTCGCTCCTGACGGACGCTTCTTCTTCCTCGAGGTGAACACTCGCCTTCAGGTGGAGCACCCCGTCACCGAACTCGTCACGGGGCTGGACCTCGTCCGGCTGCAGATCGAGGTCGCCAACGGCAAGCCGCTTCCGGAGGAGGCGCGGGCACCCCGGATCCAGGGTCACGCCATCGAGGTCCGCCTCTACGCCGAAGACCCGGCAAACGACTACCTGCCCGCTGCCGGCCGCCTTGCCATCTTCGAGATCGCCGACGGTGACGGCATCCGGCTCGACGGCGGCGTCGTGTCCGGTGACGTGATCTCGACGAACTACGACCCGATGCTCGCCAAGGTCATCGCGTACGGCGACACTCGTGAGCAGGCGTCGGCCCGTCTGGCGCGGACGCTCCGTCGCTCGCGGATCTACGGCGTAACCACCAACCAGGCGCTGCTCGTGGGCATCCTCGAGCACCCGGAGTTCGTCGCGGGTGCCATCGACACCCACTTCCTCGATCGGGTGCCGACCTCGACGCTGATCGAGGAGTTCGACGAGGTCGTCGTCCACTCCGCCGCACTGGCCGCCGCACTCGCAGACACCAGCCGCAACCGGGAAGCGGCGACGGTGCTCGCACCGGTGACGTCGGGGTTCCGCAACAATCCCTCGATGCCACAGAGCCGTGACTACCGACACGGTTCCGACGAGCTTCGCGTCGAGTACCGGCTGGGCCGCGCCCAGCTCTTCCAGGTCAACGGCTCGGCGATCGAGGCCACCGTCGTCTCGGCGACGCCGAGTGCAGTGGAGCTCGTGACCGGCGGCGTGCGCCGCGCCTTCGCTGTGACCGCCATCGACGGCTGCGTCTATGTCACCTGGGCCCGCGGCACGGTCGCGCTCGACGAGGTTCCGCGCTTCCCCGACGCGACCGCCGAGCTGGCGCCCGGCTCGCTCGTAGCACCGATGCCCGGCACGGTCGTCCGCGTCGCAGTTGAGCCCGGGGCCGCAGTTGACCGCGGCGACGTCGTCGTGATCATCGAGGCCATGAAGATGGAGCACTCCGTCACCGCGCCGGCGGCCGGCATCGTTACGAGCGTGCCGGTCACCGTCGGTCAAGGCGTCGACACCGGAACGCTGCTCGTCGTGCTGGACGAGGACGAAGCGTGACGAGCCACGAGGTCGTCGCCGAGCTCGTCGCCGACCTGGGTGCCGAGCACGAGGAACTACTCCGAGCGCTGGCCGCGATCGACGAGCCGACCTGGCACTCCGCCACCCCCGCGGAGGGCTGGACGATCCGCGACCAGGTCTGCCACCTCGCGTTCTTCGACGAGGTGGCCGCGACGAGCGTCGCCGATGCCGAGAAGTTCGTCCGGTTCCGCGACGGCATCGCCGATCTCCAGAGCTACGTCGATGCCGTCGGCGCTCGCTACGCCGAGCGTTCCGGCGCGGAACTGCTCGCGTGGTGGGCGGAGGAGAACGCCCGGCTGCGCGACGCCGCGCTCCTGGCCGATCCCGACGTCCGGGTGCCGTGGTTCGGACCCGACATGAGCCTTGCCTCCAAGGTGACCGCACGCATCATGGAAACCTGGGCCCATGGCCAGGACGTCGTCGACGCCCTGGGGGTCGTCCGCCCGCCCAGCGGCCGGCTGAAGCACATCGCGCGGCTGGGCGTTCTCGCCTTCCCGAACAGCTTCAGCTCGCACCATCTCGACGTGCCGGATCAGCCGGTGGCGGTCAGCCTCATCTCACCCGAGGGCACCGACACCTGGACGTGGGGCTCAGCGGACGCCCCGAACCGGGTCGAGGGTCCGGCCGAGGACTTCTGCCTCGTCGTCACGCAGCGCCGTCACGTCGATGACACGGCTCTCGTCGTCACCGGACCGGTTGCCGAGCGGTGGATGACCGTGGCTCAGGCGTTCGCCGGCCCCGCCGGTAGCGGTCGCAAGCCCGGGCAGTTCAGCTGAGCCGGCATTCGTGACGAGTCGGCGTCGTTCGTGACGAGTCGGCGTCAGCCTCGGATCGCGGCGGCGACGGCGTCGTGGACGTCGGGGTGGAACACCGGCGGGATGATCATGCTGGCGTGCACCTGGTCGTCGCTGAGGACGTTCGCGATGGCCGTGGCGGCGCGCAGCATCATGTCGGTGGTCACCTGCTTGGCGCGGGAGTCGAGCAGGCCGCGGAAGACGCCGGGGAACGCCAGCACGTTGTTGATCTGGTTCGGGAAGTCGCTGCGACCGGACGCCACGACGGCGGCGTACTTGATGGCCTCGGACGGGTCGATCTCCGGGTCGGGGTTGGCCATCGCGAAGACGATCGGGTCCTCGGCCATCGCCGGGATCCACTCCGCCTTGAGCACGCCCGCGGCCGAGACGCCGATGAAGACGTCGGCGCCGACGAGGCCGGCGTCGAGGCCGCCGCTGACCTTGCGCGGGTTGGTGCGCGCGGCAAGCTCTCGGTGCGACGGCGAGAGGGTCTCGTCGCCGTCGACGAGGCAGCCGTTGCGGTCGTAGACGACGACGTCCGGGACGCCGGCGGCGAGCAGCAGGCTGACGATGGCCGTGCCGGCCGCGCCGCCGCCCGAGACCACGACCTTGATGTCGGTGATCTCCTTCTTCACCACGCGCAGCGCGTTCTGCAGGCCGGCCAGGACGACGATGGCGGTGCCGTGCTGG
>Ga0164242_10005425_pt1 | contig 14203 bp, 16 predicted proteins | sample OricomgcompostMG_FD_108783 | JGI IMG/M metagenome (GOLD analysis project Ga0164242, IMG submission 108783) | Miracle-Growth compost microbial communities from Emeryville, California, USA - Original compost - Miracle growth compost (MG) ... | reverse complement strand
TGTTGCCATTCAGTTCCATTGGGGTCATGTCTTGCTTTTCCTTCCCTGTCAGGGTTTCCGCTGACTCTCCTCGAGTCAGAAGTCTGTAGTTGGGTGTGGGCTCTCAGTGTTCGTCGGCGAGTGCCGAGCCGATGTATTGCGCACTCAGGATGGTCATGATGTAGGCCTGCACGCACTGCACGAAGGTCTCCAGTGCGAGGATCGCGAGAGAGAAGATCAGAGCGAAGCCGCCGGCGAACTTGTTGATCACGGGTGCGCTCTCGAACAACAGGAACTGACCGCCGCCAGCGAAGACCAGCAGGAGCAGGTGGCCGGCGAACATGTTGCCGAACAACCGCAGGCTCAAGGTGACCGGCCGGATCAGGATGTTGGAGATGAACTCGATCGGAATGATCAGCACCCACAGTGCCGCCGGCACACCGGACGGAAGCACCGAATGCTTGATGTAGCCGAAGAATCCGTGCTTGCGGATGCCGACGATGTTGTAGATCAGCCAGCTGATCACCGCAAGGCTGTAGGCCCAGCCGACGTGCGACATGGTCGGGAACAACGTCAGCGGGAACATGCCCCACAGGTTGTTGATGATCACGAAGGTGATCAACGCCATCAGGTAGGGCAGGTACTTCTGGAAGTCCCGGCCGATCTGGTCCCGCGCGATGCCGTCCCGGACGAAGGAATAGGCCCACTCGCCGACGTACTGCCGCTTGTTCGGAACCAGCTTGTGGTTGCGCGACATCCCCAGCCAGAAGGCGAGTGCCAGCGCCAACCCGACGAAGCCCAGCAGCATCGCCCGGGTGAACCACGGGATCGAGGAGAAGAAGGGCGGGGTGGTGAAATTGTCCACCCCGACCGAGAAATGCTTCTCCGGCGGGACGGTGATTGCCACGATGATGCCGACGATCATCGCGATGACGACCAGGGCGACCGCGATCACCCCCAACATCGGCATGCCCCGGCGTGTTGCCGGCGCGGCCTGGGCGATTGCCATTACCTCTCCCCTCCGGTGGAGCTCAACGTCTCTGCTCTGAACATCTCAGGCGTCACCCTGCTTTCGGGCCAGCGCAGACCAGTGGTCCTGCTGGCGCTTGCGCTCGTCGACCAGGTCCTTGATCTGGGCGTCCATGATGTCGGCCCGGGCGTAGCGCCGCACGATCAACAGCACCGACAGCCCCATACCCAGCACGATGCCGGTCGGCACCATCCACAACTGGCCCAGGAAGTGCCAGCCGAGCCAGCCCAACCCGCCATAGACCAGCACGCCGCCGACCAGGTAGGACAGCACGGCCATCCCCTGCGACTCGCCGGCTTTCGCACTGGCCCGCACCGAGTTGCCGCGGGCTCCGTCGGTTGACGGCGTTACCTGAGTGGTCATAGCGCACCAAACCGTAGCAGTCGGTTCTCAGCCCCAGCACAGCGAGCGGCACCGGGAAGAGCGTTCATCATTCCTCGACCCCCTTGTCGCCGGATTGCTTCTGGTCAGAACCGTTCCCAGCGGCTTGATCGCCGGGTGCCGGGGGTTGGTACTCCGTATCGTAGATGGCGATCCGCAGCCGGGAAAACACGACCATCTCGACCACGATCCAGCCGGCGACGACGGCGATCGCGCCGATGAACAGGGCCCTGGAGTCGACCCAGGTCCAGCTGTCGGTGTGCTGGGAGAAGATCAGCAGGATCAGCCCCAGGATCACCACCCGGCCGACGTAGCTGGCCATCGACCCCATCAGCAACGTACGGGCGCCGGCGTCGGCGAGCCGCACCATCACCAGCTGTCCGATCGCATAGAAGAAGAGCACCAGCCCGGCGCCGAAGGCGGCAGATCCGAGGCCGCGGGTGCCGGCGATGATGGTGAAGACGATCACCGCCACCAGGCCGAAGCCGACGCCGCCGGCCAGGCCACCGAAGAGCAGTTTGCGCGCGCGGACGACATGTTGGCTCGGTCCGGTGACATCCCGGTCCCGGTGGCTTTCAGTCGTCATTTCGGCGGCTGTCCTGTCTATCGCCAGGGGTGCCCGGTCCGGATCGGACGGCACCGTTCGAGGCTGACTCATTACGCTTGTGAAAACTAGCACAAAGTCCCGCACGGTCTCCAACCGGCGGTCGTTCGCGGGCCGGCGCGGACCGCGGAGCAAGCCTAGGAGGGTGCCTTGTTCAGCACGCTCCTAGGGAAGCCGCCGCGCGGTGACCTCCGGCTTGACCTCGGGGCGGTCGTTCAGCCGGCTCCGCCGGCTCCGGCTGCGCCAGCTGATCGGCCGGCCCAGCGTCAGGATCGACAGCACGACGGCGACCGCAACGATCGCGGCCACCACCTCCCAGTTCTGCAACCGGCCGAGCACGATCACGCCGAACGACAGCAGCGCGGTCCAGCCGTACATCAGCAGCACGGCCCGACGCATCCCATGGCCGCGCTCCATCAACCGGTGGTGCAGGTGCTGCTTGTCGGCGACGAACCACCACTTGCCGTGGTAGGTCCGGCGGACGAAGGCCAACGCGAAGTCCAGGATCGGCAGCGCCAGCGCGGCCAGCGGCAACACCAGGGGCAGGTAGGTCGGCACCAGGCTGCCGCGGGTGTTCTCCAGCTGGGATGAATCCAGCTGGCCGGTCAGGCTGATCGTCGAGGAGGCCAGCAGGAAGCCCAGCAGCATCGCGCCCGAGTCCCCCATGAACATCCGGGCCGGCTGGAAGTTGTGCGGCAGGAAGCCGATACAGGCGCCGACCACGGCGACCGTGATCAGACTCGACGTGGTGGCCCGGACCAGATGCTGCTCGACCGCCAGGTTGTAGGAGTAGAGGAAGAACGCCAGTGCGCCGATGCAGACCACGCCCGCGGCCAGCCCGTCCAGCCCGTCCACGTAGTTGACCGCGTTGGAACACAGCAGCACCAGGAACACCGTGATCGCGATCTGGATGCTGCTGTCCAGGGCGATGGTGTTGTTGGCCAGCGGGATGTAGTACATCTTCACGCCGAAGGCGACCAGCAGCCCGGCGGCCAGGAACTGCCCGGCGAGCTTGGCGAAGGGATTGAGCTCCAGCAGGTCGTCCAGGACCCCGACGGCACAGATCACCGCGGCCGCGATCAGTACGCCGCGGGAGTCGGAGCTGACCGTCGGCTGGGATCCCAGGAATGGCAGGTGGCTGGCGATCAGGAACGCCGCCGCGATCCCGAACAGCATCGCCACCCCGCCGAAATACGGCATCTCGACGGTGTGGACGTCCCGCTTGCGGACCCGGGCCACGGCACCGACCTGCAGCGCGATCCGCCGCCACACTGCCGCCAGGACGTAGGTCGTCGCGGCGGAGATCAGCAGGACGAGCAGGTATTCGCGCATGGATCAGTCGTTTTCGGGTCCCGGACTCGTCCCGGTCGGCGGCAGCGGCGGCTGCAGAGTGTGCCGGGCCCGCAGCTCCTCGACCGTGTAGCTGGGCGTCTCCACCTCCGCCGGCTCGTCCTCGACCAGGTCCTCGACGTCGGGCAGGTACTTCTGCAGGGTCTCCAGGCTGATCGCGCCCCGGCGCAGGATCTGTCCGGTCTCCTTGCGGGTGAAATCGACCAGCGTCGACGGCTTGCCCTCCGTGCCGTTCAGCTCGCCGCCGTCGAGGAAGACCGCGACACTCGTGCCGAGCTGCTCGATCGCGTCGTCACAGGTCAGCGCCGACGGCCGGCCGGTCTTGTTGGCGCTGCTGACCGCGAGCGGGCCGGTCTGGCGCAGCAGTTCCCGGGTCAGCTCGTGGTCGGGCACCCGCAGCCCGACGGTGCCGTTGGTCTCCCCCAGGTCCATCCGCAGATGGTCGCTGGCCGTGCACACGATCGTCAGCGCACCCGGCCACAACGCCTCGACCAGCGACATCGCCGCGTCGGGCACGTCGACGGCCAGCGCCTTGACGAAGTGCGGATCGGAGATCAGCACCGGCGGGGGCTTCTCGCGGCCGCGGCCCTTGGCATCCTGGAGCCGCTGGACAGCATCGGCGTTGTACGCGTCCGCGCCGATCCCGTAGACGGTGTCGGTCGGCAGCACGATGGGTTGACCGGCCTCGAGCGCGCGCCGTGCGGCAGCGGCAGCGGTGTCGATCGCGGCGCGGTCGTCCGGGTCGGTGCAGTCGTAACGGGTGTAGCCGGGACCCGCTGGCGTTTCCGGTTCGGGGATCTCGCCCGGCTCGGTGATCTGGTCAGTCATCGGCGCCAATCCTGCCACGCCCGCCGGCGGTTCCGACCTTGCGTGCGGTCGTGAACCGGGGACGCCCCGCCAGGTCACGATGATCACGGACCTGTTCGTACGAGCCATGTCCGGCAAACAGTGCGGGGACCGACTCGGCCTGCACCTCGGCGTGCTCGACGGCGACCCAGCCGCCCGGGCGCAGCAACCGCGCCGCGACCCGGGTCAGCACCCGGATCGCGTCGAGGCCGTCATCGCCGGAGAAGAGGGCGACCTGCGGATCATGGTCGCGAGCCTCAGTCTGGACCGACTCCCAGGCCACCAACGGGATGTAGGGCGGGTTGCAGACCACGACGTCGACGTGGCCGTCCAGTTCCGGAAATGCCGTCGCCATGTCGCCCACCCGCAACTCGACGCCGGTACCTTCCAGATTTCGCGCAGCCCAGCCGGCCGCATCCTCACTCACCTCGATCGCGTACAACCGGGTGCCCGGCGCCTCGTCGGCCAGCGCCTTGGCGATGGCTCCGGAGCCGGTGCACAGATCGACCGCTACCGGCGTCCGATCGGTGATCTCACCGAGCCGGTCGATGGCCCAGCCGGCCATCACCTCGGTCTCCGGTCGCGGCACGAAGACGCCCGGTCCGACCCGGAGGCTGATGTGCCGGAAATGGGCGACTCCGGTGATGTGCTGCAGCGGCTCCCGCTCGGCCCTCCGGTTGATCAACTCCTGGAAGCGGCCGGCCGCCTCGGCGCCGACCGAGTCCTTGATCAACAACTGCGAACGCGACCACCCCGTGGCAGTCTCGAGCAGGATCCTGGCATCGGCATCCGGGCTTGCGACCCCCGCTGCGGACAATCGCTCGCGGGCATCGGCCAGCAGCGTACGAACTCCGATCTCGGCTGCCACGACGCAGACCTTACTGTGGTCCGGTGAAGATCACCTCGATCGAGACATTCCAGCGGGACGCGAATCTGGCGCTGGTCCGGGTCCGCAGCGACGACGGGCTCGAGGGCTGGGGTCAGACCTCGCCCTACCTGGCCGACCAGAGCGTGCCGGCGATCCATGATCAGATAGCGCCGTGGTTCCTGGGGTCTGATCCTTGGGATGTCGCGGCGACCGTCGACCGGCTGGTCCGGGCCGAGTACAAGTTCTACGGCACCGTGCTGTTCCGAGCGCTGTGCGGCGTCGAGACGGCGGTCTGGGACCTGCTCGGCAAGTCGGTCGGGCGACCGGTCTACCAGCTGCTCGGCGGCACGGTGCGCACCACGATCGGGGTGTACGGCTCCAGCATGCGCCGCGACATCAGCCCCGAGGACGAGGCGCAGCGACTGCTCGGATTGGTCGAGGGCGGGACGTTCACCGGCTTCAAGATCAGGATCGGCTCGGTGATGGGTCAGGACGCGGACGCGTCGCCCGGTCGGACCGAGAAGATCATCCGACTGGTCCGCGAGACCCTCGGCGACCGGATCAGCCTGCGGGCCGACGCCAACGGCTGTTACAGCCCGGCGGAGGCGATCCGGGTCGGCCGAATCCTGGAGGACCATGGCTTCTACCACTACGAGGAGCCCTGCCCCTACCCCCAGATCGAGGCGACCAAGAAGGTCGCCGATGCTCTCGACATCCCGGTCGCCGGCGGTGAACAGGACCAGACCCTTGAGCACTTCCACCGCATGATCAACACCGGCGTGGTGGACATCATCCAGCCCGACATCGGCTACCTGGGCGGCATGGTCAGGGCCCGCAAGGTCGCGCTGATGGCCGAGGCGGCAGGAATCCCCTGTACGCCGCACTGCGCCAACACCTCGCTGTTGCAGATCTTCACCCTGCACCTGGCCGCCGGCTCACCGTCGGTGAGCCAGTTCCAGGAGTGGAGCATCGAGGATGTGAGCTGGACCCACGATCTCTACGACGGGCTGCCGAAGGTGCGCCAGAGCATGATCGAATTGCCGACCCTGCCGGGCTGGGGTGTGGAGATCAACCAGGACTATCTGCGCACCAGCCGGACTCGGATCACACGATGATCATGATGGCGCCAGCAGGCCGGTGATGATCGCGTCGACGGTCCGCTCGGCCGCTGCCCACACCACATGAGCCGGGCGCCCGCGCAACGGGCCGCCCAGTGCCAGCAGGGCAAATCCGTGCACCGCCGACCAACACGGCCATTCCGCGCCCCGCCGCGAGTCCGAAGTCAGCTCACCGGTGTCGACCAGCGTGTCCAGGGCCGAGGTCAGCATCTGCAGCGGCATCGCCACCGGCGCCGCCGGGTCGGCGTCGGCCAAGGCGCCCGCATGGGAGAAGGCCGTGTCGAACCAGCCCGGCTCGGCCAGGGCGAAGCCGATGTAGCCCAGCCCGACCGCCCGCAGCCGTGCCCGCGCCGTGCCGGTGTCCCGACCGTCGGACGGTCCGGGGTCGGCCGGCTGGAAGCTGCGCATCCGCTCGGCCATGTCGTGCTGGATCTGCTCCGCGACGGCCGCGTGCAGGCTGTCGCGATCGGCGAAGTGCCGATAGGCGGCGTTGGGTGAGACGCCGACCCGGCGGGTCGCGTCTCGGAGGGTCAGAGCCGCGGCCCCGCCGGTCCTGGTCAACTCCAGACCGGCTCCGATCAGCGCCTCCCGCAGGTTGCCGTGGTGATAGCCCTGCCGCTCCGGCACTGATGCTCCTCGAAGGTCTTGACACGTCCGACGTGATGTGTACGGTGTGAACATAGCATGTGGACACCGTCCACATGCGCTCTCACTGCACCCAGGAGATGAGCATGTCCACCACTCAGACAAGCACTGGCACACAGACAAGCACTGGAACAGGGACCGCACTGCCGCCGGTCGTCAACTCCGAGGACTGGCGCCGGGAACTCAAGGCATTGCGGGTCCGCGAGAAGGCAGCGACCCGCGAACTGGACGCGATCGCCGCGCAACGCCGACGACTGCCGATGGTCGAGCTGCCCGACTACACACTGGTCGGTGCGGACGGGCCGATCCGATTGGTCGACATCTTCGACGGCAGGTCGCAGTTGATCACCTACCACCACATGTGGAGCCCGGGCGCCGAATGGCAGTGCCCCGGCTGCACCGGGTTCACCACCCAGTTCACCCGGTTGGGATTCCTGGACCCCTACGACGCTCGGTTCGTGATCGTCACCCAGGGTCCGATCGACGAAGCCCTTGCCTACAAGGAAAAGGTCGGCAACAAGATGGAGTGGTATTCGACCGCCGACAGCCCGTTCGGCGCCGATGTCGACGCGCCACCGGGAGGCGGTTTCGGAGTCAACGTCTTCCTGCGCGATGGCGACACCGTCTACCGCACCTGGCACACCAACGGTCGCGGCACCGAGCAGCTGGGCTACAACTTCGCCTTGGTGGACCTGCTTCCCTACGGCCGACGCGAGGAGTGGCAGGACTCGCCGGAGGGATGGCCGAAGACACCGACCTACGGCGGTTGGCTGGACTCCCCCGACGTGGCCCGGCTCTACGGCCCGGCAACAGCAGGAGAATGATCATGACCACGACTGCCCACGAGACCCTGCCCGGGCGGCCTCCGATCGTCGACGCCGCGACCTGGCAGCAGGCGCGGGACGAACTGCTGGTCCGCGAGAAGGCCCATACCCGCGAAGGTGACGCCATCGCCGCAGCCCGCCGCCGGCTGCCGATGGTCGAGTTCGACGGTCACGTCGAGATCGTCGGACCGGACGGCTCCGTCCCGTTCCTCGACCTGTTCGAGGGGCGCGACGAACTGGTCGTCTACAAGCACATGTGGTGGGACGGGAGCCCGCACCAGGGCCAGTGCGAGGGTTGCAGCCTGTGGGCCTGGCATCTGAAGGATGCCGTCTATCTCAACGCCCGCGGAGTGTCTTTCGCCATCCTGACGACCGGCCGGTGGGAGGAGGTCTCGCCGTTCGTGGAGTTCATGGGCTACACGCAGCCGTGGTATTCCGTGCGGGACGTGCCGGAACCGATCGGAGGCGACATGGGCGTCATCGCCAGCTTCCTCCGCGACGGCGATCGGACGTTCCTCACCTACTCGACCACCGGCCGCGGCAACGAGGCTGCCGTCGGCACCTTCGGCCTGCTTGACATGACGCCGTACGGACGGGGCGAGCATGGGAGGACAAGCCCGAGGGCTGGCCGCATGGCGATTCGGCCTGCTGGTACTGGCGCTCGGACGCCGACGGTAATCCGACTTGGGGCGAGACGAGCCGCCCGGCACCACAGTGGACCCGGGCGGGTGCGGGTCCCGTCCACACCCTCGGCCGTGCCGGACATCACCACTGATTCCGATATCGCTCGGTCAGCGGAGGGTGAGCGGTCAAGTCAGCAGCGAGCCGATGTCGCGGTGTCCATGGAGAACGCGCCACACGTCGATGTGATCGTCGCGTTCGATGTAGAAGACCACGTAAGGGAATCGCTGCAATGCGCGAGAGCGAAGATCCGGAATGGCTAACAGCTCTGCATAGCGCCCGGATCCCGTGGCAGGAAATTCACCAATCACTTGGATCACTTCCTCCAATTCGCGGATCAGGTCGTACGCAAGATCGGGATCCTCCTGCATGTACCGATCGAAGGCCGCCTCGATGTCCGCACGTGCACGCGCACGACGCAGAACGGGCTTCGGCGTCACCGGCTATTGGGCGCGACGCGTCGGCGGAGCTCGTCAAAGAACCCGCCGTCGAAGGGGCCTTCCTGCACCGATTGAGCACCAGCGAGGATCTCTTCACGCAGGTGGATTCGCTCCTGCTCGCGGCGGATCAACTCCCGGAGATACTCGCTCGAACTGCTGAAGCCGCGACGACTCACTTCATCCTCCACAAACCGGCGCAGCGAATCCGGTAGCGAGACATTCATCGTGGTCATGAACGGAGATTACGCCCGCTTGGCAAACTTTGCCAAGGACCGGGCGGATCAACTGGCGACGGCGAGCCGCTCGGCGGTGTCCGCCTCCTGCAACGCCTCGACGATCGGACCGAGCTCGCCGTTGAGGACCTGGTCGAGATTGTGGGCCTTGTAGCCGATCCGGTGGTCGGCGATCCGGTTCTCGGGGAAGTTGTAGGTGCGGACGCGTTCCGAGCGGTCGACCGTACGGACCTGGCTCTTGCGGGCGGCCGAGGCAGCGTCGGCGGCCTCCTCCTCGGCGCGGGCGATCAGCCGGCTGCGCAGCATCCGCATCGCCTGTTCCTTGTTCTGCAGCTGGGAACGCTCGTTCTGGCAGGACACCACGATCCCGGTCGGCAGATGGGTGATCCGGACCGCCGAGTCGGTGGTGTTGACGCCCTGCCCGCCCGGGCCGGACGACCGGTAGACGTCGATCCGCAGGTCGTTCTCGTCGATCTCGACCTCGGTCTCGGCGACCTCCGGCATCACCAGCACGCCGGCGGCCGAGGTGTGCACCCGGCCCTGCGATTCGGTGACCGGCACCCGCTGCACCCGATGCACGCCACCCTCGAACTTCAGCACGCCGTACGGCATCGTGTCCGGAGCACCGGCACTCGGGGCCTTGATGGCCAGAGTGATCGACTTGTAGCCGCCGAGGTCGGTCTCCTGGGAGTCGAGGACCTCGATCTTCCAGCCACGCTGCTCGGCGAATTTGGCGTACATCTTGAAGAGATCGCCGGCGAACAGCGCCGACTCCTCCCCGCCCTCACCGGACTTGATCTCCATGATCGCGTCGCTGGAATCGTTGGGGTCCCGGGGCGCCAGCAGCCGGGTCAGCCGGTCGACAGCCTTGTCCAGTCGTGCCTGCAGGTCCTCGGCCTCGGCGGCGAAGCCCTCGTCCTCGCCCGCCAGTTCCTTGGCCGCCGCGAGATCGTCGGTGAGCTGGTGATACTCGTCCAGAGCCTTGATGATCGGCGTGAGCTCGGCATACCGGCGGCCGATCCGCCGCACCTTCGCCTGATCGGCGTGGGTTTCGGGGTCGGCCATCTCCTGCTCCAGGCGCGCGAACTCCTCACGCAACGGCGCTGCGGACTCGAACACGCTTCCTCCTGGGGCGATCAGACTTCCTGGACATGCGAAACGCCGGGAACTCCGGACCGCACCATCATCAGGATGCGCGTCCGGGTTCCCGGCGTTCGGAAAGCTACTTCTTCTTGCCGTACCGCTTCTCGAAGCGAGCGACCCGACCACCGGTGTCGAGAATCTTCTGCTTGCCGGTGTAGAACGGGTGGCAGGCCGAGCAGACCTCGACGCGCAACGTGCCGCCGGCGGTCGACTTGGTGGTGAAAGTATTGCCGCAGCTACACGTCACCTCGGTGTCGGTGTAGTCCGGGTGGATCCCAGTCTTCATTCTTCTCCCTGTCGATTAGGGCACCGGGTCGGCGTGGCGGGATTGGCCTCGTCGTGAACCGGCACCAGCGACCAAGTGTGCCAGTCGTCCCAACGCCGCGCCAAACCGGAACATTCCCGGCCGGGAGGTCACCCTTCCCCGCCGAGGGGTCACATATCACCCAATATCTGCGGCGTGTCGCGCAGTCGAGGCGCCAAAAAGGCGCTGATCCGCTGTCGCAAGCTCCGCGGATCGAGTCCGTGCAGCCGGTCGTGGTCGGCCGGCGTGCCGTAGCGATGCGGGTCCGGGTCGGCGACACCGAGCCCGAGCTGACGGTGGTCGAGGTCGGCCAGCGCGCGGGCGACGTGGGCCGCCGACGTACCGGCCAGATACGGTTCGACCATGACGACCCGAGGCTCCCGCAGAGTCGATCGCAGGGTGTCCGCATCGAACGGTCGTACGGTCGGGGCGTAGAGGACGGTCACGTCGAGTCCGGCGATCGCGGGCAATACGTTGCGCAGTGTCGGTCCGACCGCGACCACCGTTCCCGCACTGCCCTGCCGCAGCACGGACCAGGTGTCGTGTTCGGTCGGGAATGCCTCCGGATTGGGCTCGCCCCCGATCCGCAGATAGACCCTGGTGTCGTCCGCCGCAGCCGCACGCAGCTGGGCATCAAGTTCGGCCGGATGGCCTGGCACGTGCACAACCCAGTCCGACAGCGTGTCGATCAACGCGACATCACCCGGTGATTGATGGGTACGTCCGCCGGCCGGCCAGTCGTAGGAGCCGTACGACCCGACCAGGATGGCACCGACGTCCTGATGATCAAGGTCGAGTTTGACCTGCTCCCAGGCTCGCTCGATCACGAAGGCGCCGAAGGAGTGCGCGATCGGCCGCATCCCGGTCAGTGCCAGGCCGCCGGCCATGCTGACCATCAGTTGCTCCCTGATGCCGACGTTGATCACCCGGTCCGGATGTCGTTCGCCGGCCTCGTCGAACTGGGCAGCGGAGATCTCCGCCAGGACGACGGCCACCCGCGGATCGGTGTCGATCAACTCTGTCGTGGTACGGATGAACTGGCTACGCAGATCGGGCACCGCATCGCCGGTCCAGCCGCGCTGCGCCTGGTGGGTATCGACAGTCATGATCATCCTTTCGGTTCGACGTGTGCGATGACGGCGGTGGGCCGATCCGGTGCGGCGTTTCGGAAAGCCCGAGCGATGGCTTCATGATCACGGCCGTCGATGTCATGGGTCAGCCAGTTGTCGATCATGAAGCGCCGACCGATGCCGCCCGGCCAGCCGTGGGTCGATGACTGGTTGTCGATCACCACGACGGTCAGGTTCGCCAAGCCTGCGCTGCCGGCGTAGACCACCGCCTCGGAGTTGCTGCCCTCGTCGAACTCAGCATCCCCGACCAGACAGATCACCCGGGAGTCCAGCCCCTGAGCGAGCAGTCCGTGCGCCATCCCGACCGCCGCCGGCAGCCCGTGGCCGAGTGAGCCGCTGGAGAATTCGACACCCGGAATCAACAGTCGGTCCGGATGGTGGCCGAGCCGTGAGTCGTACGATCCGAAGCCCGGCAGTTGATCTTCATCGATGAAGCCTTTGGCGGCGAGCACCGCGTAGAAGGCCATCGGGCCGTGCCCCTTGGAGACAACGAAACGGTCCCGGCCCGGGTCGTCCACGGTTTGCGGGGTGATCCTCAGGATCCGGTCGTAGAGCACCCAGATCACGTCCAGTGTCGAAGTCGCGCTGGGACCGTGTTTCTCGTCGCCGGTCATCAGCCCCATCAGCCGGTCGAGTCCTGCATAACTCACAGTCATGATCACGACTGTCCGACATCAACCGCAGTTGAGGTCAAGGGGTGCGCTGCACTGAATCCGGGTACGTCCCAATAGGGTCGGATCCAGAACTGCACAGGTGCAGAGAGGAGCCACCCGTGGGCGAGACCATGACCGCAGCCGTCTGGCACGGCAACGGACCAGAGTTGGAGCTGACCGAAATACCTGTTCCGGAACCGAAATCCGGGGAGGCCCTGGTCCGGATCGTCTCCTGCGGGGTCTGCCACACCGACTATCACGTGATGAAGGGCGAGGTCGCCTTCCCGTCACCGGCGGTCCTCGGCCACGAGATCAGCGGCCGGGTCGTACGCCTCGGCCGCGGCACCCATGCTGCCGGGCTGACCGAGGATACGAAGGTGGTCGGGGCGTTCATCATGCCGTGCGGCAACTGCGTGCAGTGCAAGCGCGGCCGCGACGACATGTGCGTCAACTTCTTCGCACAGAACCGCTTGAACGGGACGTTGTACGACGGCACCTCCCGGCTCCGCGCGGCCGACGGCACCTCGATCGCCATGTACTCGATGGCCGGCATGGCCGAATACGCCGTGGTGCCGGTGACGGCGCTCGCGCCGCTGTCGGACGCGATCCCCGAAGTGCCGGCCGCGATCCTCGGTTGCGCGATCTTCACCGCGTACGGCGCCCTGCGACACAGTGCGGATCTGCAGCCGGGCCAGACGGTCGCCGTCGTCGCGATCGGCGGCGTCGGGCAGAGCATCGTGCAACTGGCCAGGGCGATGGGTGCGGGGAAGATCATCGCGATCGACGTCAGCGACGAGAAACTCGCCAAGGCCAAGGAACTCGGCGCCGACGAGGTGATCAACTCCCGGTCCACCGATCCGGTGGCGGCGGTCCGCGAACTGACCGACGGCGCCGGCGTCGACGTGGCCTTCGAGGCACTGGGACTGCCGCAGACCTTCGAGCAGGCGTCACGGATGTTGATCGACGGCGGCCGGATGGTGGCCGTCGGCATCGCGGCGGGCGCGACGACGGCCAGCGTGGAGATCACTCCCCTGGTCCGTCGTGGCTATCACCTGATGGGCTCCTTCGGAGCCCGCACCAGAGTTGATCTTCCCGCCGTTGTCGATCTTGCCGCCACCGGCAAGGTCAACATCACCGATGCCGTCAGCCGCGAGTATCGGCTCGATCAGGTCAATGAGGCGTTCGCGGCCCTGGGTCGCGGAGAGATCCAGGGCCGCGCGGTGATCAGAATCGGCTGATCAGACTACGCGGGCAGCTGTGAGCGCAGCGAACACGATTGCGGAGCCTGCGGAGCAATCGTCCCGCGAGTTGATCTTCGGACATGACCGGTCCGGGGGTACGGGGGTCGTCCCCCGAAACCGGCTATTGGTAGCGCCCGATCGCGGCAGCGGCAGGGAGCGGACGCAGTGAACTAGTCGCGCTGGCCGGGCATGGTCTTGGTGATCGCGACCAGGAACTCGTTGTTGGTCTGGGTCTTGCGGAGCCGGTCGAGCATCGTCTCCAGTGCCTGCTGACCGTCCATGCTGGCCAGCAGCCGGCGGAGCCGCCAGATGACGGCCAGCTCTTCCTTGCCCATCAGCAGTTCCTCACGGCGGGTGCTGGAGGAATCCACGTCGATGGCCGGGAAGATGCGCTTCTCGGCGTACTCCCGCTTGAGCCGCAGCTCCATGTTGCCGGTGCCCTTGAACTCCTCGAAGATCACTTCGTCCATCTTCGAACCGGACTCCACCAGCGCGGTGGCGAGGATCGTCAGCGAGCCGCCGTTCTCGATGTTGCGGGCAGCGCCGAAGAACTTCTTCGGCGGGTAGAGGGCGGCAGAGTCGACACCACCGGACAGGATCCGGCCGGAGGCAGGAGCCGCCAGGTTGTAGGCCCGGCCCAGCCGCGTGATGCCGTCCAGCAGCACGACGACGTCCTTGCCGAGCTCGACCAGACGCTTGGCCCGTTCGATCGCCAGCTCGGCGACCGTGGTGT
>Ga0164242_10005424_pt1 | contig 14205 bp, 10 predicted proteins | sample OricomgcompostMG_FD_108783 | JGI IMG/M metagenome (GOLD analysis project Ga0164242, IMG submission 108783) | Miracle-Growth compost microbial communities from Emeryville, California, USA - Original compost - Miracle growth compost (MG) ... | reverse complement strand
GGCCTTGGCAGCAGGTTTAGGTGCAGCCTTGGCGTTAGCAGGAGGCGGCACTTGCGCAATGCGAGTTCCGTTTTTAGCTGCCGGAGCTACGGGATTAAGCAGGCCTTCCTTAGACTGTGTAATGGTTTGTCCATAAGCAAACGGCTGCAGGACAGGCGAAGGCTCGCCCTTCTGTTGGCGCAGTTTCTTGATCGTATCCAATGATACATAGCGTGGCAATTCCACCGGTTTTGTGGCGGCGGCCCAGGAAATGGTGGCCGCTCCTGCCAGAGCACCAGCCAGGGAAACTGCAATCCATTTTGCATTGTGAGTTTTCTTCATGTGCTATAAACCCCTTACCTGCCCGGCGATTATTGCGCCGGTATCTGTACATATGCTGCGTCTTGAGGAAAACGTCCGATAACGGCATTCTCCTGCTGTAATCCAGAAAACGTCTTTAGTTTGCCATCTTGCGACATCATTTGCAGCTGTTGCGGATGGATACTCTTTGTTTTACCATGCTCAGTGGCTTTTTTCCCATCTGCCTCCGGCACATACACGGCAAAACGTGTTTCCGGCGTATCCGTATAAAATCGCCATTTGCCATTTTCGGCCAGCAACTCAAATCCACCGCCACCCTGATATATTTTGACTAACAACTGTTTTCCGCGCCACACTTCCACCGGCTGGGCCGATGGCTGGCCGCCTCCTGTTACCGGACCTTTGCCATAAACATCCACCATCCATTGCCCATCTGGTCGGTGCAAAAAGCGCGGATCACGTTTTACAACTTCGTCCACATTACGCGCATCCGTGACCATTTTTAACACAAATCGTTGAGTTTGGCTAATAGGTGCTCCATCCAACGACAAAATTGCCAGTGTTCCCTGTGCTAATCGGCGCACTTTCAAATCGCCAATTTGCGCTTCGCTTCCGAGATTTCCCATCACAGCCTGCAATTGCGGTGTATTGATAAAGAGCGTGCCTTTTTTGATGTCACGCGTCAAACGCCCGCCGTCGCTGGTAAATTTACCATCCAAAAGTACTTTCCAATCAAACGGTGCACTAAAGAATTGATGCAGCGCGTTCAAACTGACGGCCAGCGCCTGACGCGAGGTGGTGGTTCCCAAACGCACGGTTTTCTGCTGCATGTTCCAGTCGGGATTTACCGAACGTTCGCCTTGACGCCACAACACTTTCGGCGCACCACTCAGCGATTCGGCCCCGCTTCTTCCGGGCGCTACCAGCAATGTACTTTTATCGGGCGCTTGGTATTGCGTGTCATAAAAATCATTTTCCAACTGCGCAAACCAGCCCAGCGCATACAGCGGCTGATAGTACGATGTATAGGTGAAAGTATCGCGATCGCCATAAGGAATGATCACCTTATATTTGCTGGGCGGGATAATCTGCTTCAAAAAGATCTGTGCTGCAATGCCCACCAGTCCCCAACGCGCCGGATCAGAACGCACGTTAAAATACGAAACACGCGCCGTTGTGGATGTCTCATAGGTGAACAAAATCATGGCGTCAATATCCTGAAACGCCGCGTAGCTGGCCGCTTCCAACATGCCCGCGCCACGTCCCGGATTGGGCCAGCAATAATTCCACTCGCGCACCACCAACGGTTTGCCATGCACTTTGGCCAGCCCCATTACGGCGGCAAAGGAATGTTCGTCGTTATCCTGCAAGGGATTTTCGCCATGATAATACGACGGTAATTTCCACGCCGGTTTTCCCGACGCCCAATAGGGATGATCGTAATAAAAATTGGCGCCGATGAAATCTAATTCGCTGGAAATGGATTTCATATCCGCTAAATCATCAAATCGTCCCGTGACGCTGACGGGAATTTTCAGCCCAATGCTTTTCAGATAATCGCGCATTTCCTGAAAGTACTTTTGATGCACACTGACCGCAAACCGCGCGCCGTCATTTCGTCGTTGCAATGCCGCATAAAAACGCTGCGATTCCGGCGCACTTTGCGGCGTCCATGTCATTAGCGGCAATTCCACCGTTCCGTTTTCCACACTTTCATCCGCGCCCAATGCATCGCCCCACGCGGCGCGCAATGCAAAAGTACTTTTATAGCGCAACTTCAACCAATCGTTCCACATTTTGCGAAATTGCGTATTATACGGTTCCGGCATTTCGCGCCAAACCGCGCGGCGCATCAACAATCCCGATTCATCATAAATCTCCAACATTACCACCGTGGGATCGTTTACGTATGCCAATTTCGTATACGGATTCACATGCGTCAAAAGTACTTTTGCATATTCTTTTTGCAGCTCGATTAAACGCGCATCAAAAACCGCATAAGGCCGCGCCGCGCGGCCAATAGCATCGGCGTTGGGAACATCATCGCCAGTTTTGAATTGCCGATAATCCAGTAAATCCAAATAAACAGTCATACCGTTTAGGCGCGCTTGATAAATCCAGAAATCCAATTTGCGTAAACGCTCTTCAATAATATGCTGCGAATCATTTCGCGTCATATCGATAATGCCGTTGCGCTCATCAAAATGATGCAGGCGAATCAGATTAAAACCGCTCTGGCGGAAATTTTTCACCATCGCGATAATTTGTTCATCCGGAACCATCAAAGTGTGATTGGCCACATTGATTCCCCAGAATCTGGCGCGCATTCCATCCTGCCAGAAAAAGTGCCCGTCATGCGATTGCAAAAATCCGCGATTCGCGGGCGCAGAGGGAACTAAATCGGAAAAATCATGCAGCGAACTGCGGGGAAATAATGCCAGATTCGGATTGAGAATTGGCACTGCATTTGCGGCGTAACTTCCAGCACTAAAAATGACAACAATTCCCAAACACCATAAAATACGCAATAACAAAAAATTCACATCCTTGGATTTGGAACTAGTTTAACAGTAGGGACACAAAAGTACTTTTATAGCGCTTATCGTCATTCTCGCGAACGCGGGAATTCGGTATGTGTAAGATGAAGGCGAAAGTATTTTAGATTTGCCGCAGCCGGCTGGATTTCTGCGTTCGCAGGAATGACGATGAAAGTACTTTTAACGATTCAACATCATATTCGCAAAAACAATGAGGCTTCATTTTATGCAAAAGAGTTCTTCATCCGTGCTGTACAATTATGCCGACGAAATAGTGCATACAGTGCGTGAACCATTGTTGGTGTTGGATGCCCGTCTGCGGGTAAAAATGGCCAGCGGATCGTTTTATCGAAATTTTAAGGTTTCGTCAGAGCAATCACTGGGAAACATGGTATACGAATTAGGCGATGGACAATGGAACATTCCCTCGCTGCGAAAATTGCTGGAAGATTTGCTGGCCAACGGCAATGAATTCAATGACTATCAAATAGAACACAATTTCCCCCATATCGGCCAGCGCGTCATGCTGCTGAACGCGCGTCTTTTGCATCATAAGGAAGATCAATTAATCCTGCTGGCGATTGAAGATATTACGGAACGCCGCGCCTCAGAAGTGATGCTGGCTGAGCGCGAACGTGAGCATGAACGCCGGTTTCGGGAAATGCTGGACGCGTTGCCGGCAGCGATTTATACCACTGACGCAGAAGGTCACGTGACCTACTCCAATCCCGCCGCCACCAAATTTGCAGGCCGGACGCCGGAATTGGGAATTGATAAGTGGTGCATCAGTTGGAAACTATTTCAATTGGATGGCACGCCGCTGCCGCACGAAACTTGTCCGATGGCCCTTGCGATAAAAGAAAATCGCGAAATTCGCGGTGAGCGTGTTATCCTGGAACGACCGGATGGTTCACGTCACATTCTGGATGTCTTTCCCACGCCGTTGCGCGATGCCGACGGTAATGTCGCAAGCGGCATCAACATGTTGGTGGATGTGACAGATCAGACGCAATCAGAACAAACCCGGCATGAATCGGAAATGCGTCTGGCGGCAATAGTCGAGGCCTCCGCAGATGCTATTGTCAGCAAAGATTTGAACGGCATCATTAAAACCTGGAACAATGGTGCGGAAAAATTGTTTGGCTTCACAGCGGAAGAAGCGATCGGACAATCTATAAAAATAATTATCCCTCCAAATCTCCTGGCAGAAGAAGATCAGATATTGAACAAAATCAAAAACGGCGAACGTATTGAGCATTTTCAAACTATTCGCTGCGATAAATGGGGAAAGAAAATTGATCTTTCCCTGAGCATTTCGCCCATAAAAGACAGGCAAGGTCGGATTACCGGAGCTTCAAAAATAGCGCGCGATATTTCGGATCACAAACGTCTGCAAGAGATATTGCGCGAAAGTGAAATCCGCTACCGGCGTTTATTTGAGGCAGCGCATGACGGCATTCTGATCCTGGATGCAACGACGTCGCAAATTACAGACGTCAATCCTTACATGCTAAAGCTGCTGGGTTATCCACGTAACCATTTCGTGGGTAAAGAGCTGTGGCAGATCGGCGTATTTAGAGATAAAGCGGAAAATCAATCAGCCATGCGCCGATTGCAACAAGAAAAGTCGATCCGTTTTGAGGATTTGCCGTTGCAAGATAAAGATGGCTGCGAGCATCCGGTGGAGTTTGTCAGCAACGTTTATGAAGAAGACCAGCATCAGGTGATTCAATGTAATATCCGCGATATTTCTGAGCGCAAAAATCAACAAAGAGAACGCGAAACTTTGTTAACCAATGAACAGGCAGCACGGCGTGAAGCGGAAACAGCCAATCGCGCCATGGATATTTTTCTAGCCATGCTCAGTCATGAAATGCGCACGCCTCTCAACTCAATCCTGGGTTGGGCAAATATCCTGAGCTCCACAGCGCCCGGAAATATCAATCCCGAAGAACTCAAAGAGGGCATCGGCGTCATCGAACGCAACGCCAAAGCGCAGGCGAAATTGATCGAAGATATGTTGGACGTAGCACGCATCGTTTCGGGGAAATTGCAATTGGAAATAAGCCGTTGCGATATGAGAAAAGTACTTTTAGCCGCAATTGATACGGTGCAAACTGCGGCCAAAGCACGCGAAATCACCCTCGAAACAGACATCGACTCTCATGCTTGCGACATCTATTGCGACGCCTATCGAATGCAACAAGTAGCGACGAATCTGCTTTCCAATGCCATCAAATTTACGCCTCAAGGCGGAACCGTGCGGCTGCGCTTGACCCAATTACCCAGCGACATTCTTCTTGAAATAAGCGACAACGGCACGGGAATTTCCGCGGAACTTTTGCCCACTATTTTTGAACGATTCAGCCAGGCCGCCGGCAATAACAAACGGCAATTTGGTGGATTAGGGCTGGGATTGAATATTGCGCGTAACATCGTGGAATTGCATGGCGGTACCATCATGGCCTGCAGCGATGGTAGAAATTGTGGCTCCACCTTCAGCGTCGCTCTGCCCATCCGTGCCATTCACCAATCAGATGGGAATCAACCCGAAAAATCGTTCCACACCACAGAAATTTTCGCTCCACCAAACATGTCGCGCCTGAATGGCTTGCGCATTCTCATCGTGGATGACGACGCCGACGCGCGCCGATTGGTATCTAAAAAATTGCAAGACGCCGGTGCAAATGTGACAACCGCGGCGATTGCAACCGAAGCGCTGGAATTGGTGGACACAACACACCCCAACCTATTGGTAAGCGACATCGGCATGCCCGGCCAGAACGGCTATGAATTGATGGAGCAAATCCGTGCCAACGGGCACACTGCCGAAGATTTGCCCGCTATTGCTCTGACCGGATTTGCACGTAAAAAAGATCACGACCGCGCACTGCAAGCAGGTTTTCAGGTGCATCTTTCAAAGCCCACCAAGCTGGAAAATTTGATTCTTCTAATTGCAACATTAACCGGGCGTTAATAGCACATATAGGGGCTACACTTAGAGCGATGACTCAATTATCACTTCCAAATTTCTGCGCTGCCAATACATGCAAAACTCCTGTTTGCACTTCCAATTCCAGTGGCGTCGATTCACACAGTTCACCATCCACATCCGCATCGATCACCTTTTTACGTGATTCCACACACAACTTTTTCGCAGTGAAATAATGCGTTTCTTTCCAACTATTATGTCGCCCGATCACCCATAGAAAAGTACTTTTAAGAAGACTTCTCCAATCATTACCCAGCGCGAAAACCCGCAAACAGGAATCCTGCAACGATGCATCCGGCGCGGCTTCAATTGGCCCGGCCAGATAACGCCCGTTGCTGATAATTAATTGATGCGTGCGCAAATGAAATGATTTGCCATTGGAGCTGATTTTTAAATGCAACGCGTGATGTCCCCACAAAATCGGAATAATGCACGCCGGCCACGATAACAATCCCAACCGCGCTTTGGTTTCGCCATCCAGATTCTCCACGATGTCACCCGAAATTCCCAACGTGACACTGTTCAGAAATACTCGGTCGTTAACGCGCCCCACATCTACCTGAATTATTTTTCCCGTCGCAATGGCCGCCGCCGCATCCGTTAAATCCAGCGGCATTTCGATGCTACGCGCAAAGGTATTTCCCGTTCCCATCGGCAACGCCGCCATTGCAGTTTCCGATCCCGCCAGGATATTCGCCGCCATCGACAACGCGCCGTCGCCGCCAGCGACAATCACAATTTTATCTTTGGCGATAACGCATTCGCGTAATAATTTCTCCGCTTCTTCCGCGCTTTGCGTGAGATGTTTAGGACCGATTTCCACTCCGGCTTTTTCCAACGCCTCAAAAGCAGCATCGGCATTTTGTCTTCCTGTTTTGGAATTAACGTTAATAAAAATGGGAATAAACATAAAAAGTACCGATAGATGAGAGTCGAGGAATGAGCCGATTTTCAAAGGCCATCTTCTAATTGTAAAGTAAAAGTACTTTTACTACTCACTTTTTCGATCTCATCACTCCGCATTGTCTTTTAAGAATCAAAAAGAAGAACACAAAGAAAACCGCTAATCTTCGTGCTCTTCTCTCAGTGATGAATTAATAAGAGAACAAACTAAACTACTGGCGATTAATAGCATCTTCCTCATCATCAACCACGCCGGTGTCTTCATCGATAACGGAATCATCAACGTTGGCCACATGATCTACACCGATAGGACCTATCGTTTCATTTGGAGTAACGGCGTTCGGGGCGAGAGGCGCATTGTCATTTCTCGCATCAATTACTGCAACCACTTCGCCGTCATTATCGACAGTATCTGCAGCAGCAACGCCAAGGCCGCTGGCAACTGCGCCCGCTACGCCGCCAATCACTGCACCGGCGACTGTTCCCGCCGGTCCGACCATCGAACCTGCGGCGCCGCCTACGATGACACCGCCTACGGCTCCCAAGCCTGCACCTTTTGCCGGATCGTTATTTTCGGCATCGTCCAAAACATACTCCGTCCCATCTGCGTTCTTTTGAATTTCTTTCGTCATTTTACTCTTCTAGAATTTAAATTTGTAACCACCAAGCCAATTGGCAAATCTTATGCCCAATCCTCCGCGTGCGTACGGTTCTTCCTTCAAAAGTACTTTTATCTATTTTCTTCAGTAAAAAGCGCAATTAAACAAACGGATCGGCATCGCTTTTGCAATAGTGGATCGACGATTGCAATCGGTTCTTGCATTCAAATTTATTTACATAGGTAGACACAATGTCAGTTGAAACACTACAAGATGCATTCGAGGATGAATTAAAAGATCTTCTCAGCGCCGAAGAACAACTTACCGAAGCTTTGCCCAAAATGGCCAAAGCCGCCAGTGATGCAAAACTTGAAAAAGCTTTTAAGGATCACTTGAAAGAAACCGAAGGTCATATAGAACGCCTGAATAAAGTGTTCGAATCTTTGGATTTAAAGCCCACTTCCAAAAAATGCAAAGCCATGGCCGGTCTTGTGAAAGAAGGCGCTGAGGTAATGGAAGAAACCAAATATCCTGCCACGCGAGACGCCTTTCTCATTGCCGCCGCTCAGAAAGTGGAACATTATGAAATCGCCTCATATGGAACGATGTGTACCTGGGCCGAACGTCTGGAATATACCGAAGCAAAGAAACTGCTGGGACAGAATCTGGAAGAAGAAGAGGCTGCGGATCAAAAGCTTAGCAAGCTTGCTCAAAGCGGAATAAATGAAAAAAGCGTCGGCGAAGAATAGTCATAGCCGAAACTGTCATTCCTAATTTTTATCGTCATGATAGGAATCAGGAATGACAATCTTAAATAATTAGAAAACATCATGAATTACGACTACCGTCCCCGTCGCGCAAAACGGCGCAGTTATCCACAGTTCAGCGATCTAAGAGATCTAAAGTACGTAAAAATAAAAAAATTTGTTGATTTGGAAGGATACAAATGCGAAAAGAAGGCTTGGATGATGTTACAGAAAAGAATATAAAGACCGCTGAAAAGATTGAAGACGAACACAAAAACGAACGATCCCGCGGGCAAAAAATTGCCGATGGATTTGCCGTCGCTGTGGGAAGTTGGACTTTTATCATTATCCAGTCGTTAATACTTTTCTCCTGGATCGTCGCCAATGTATATTTTGCCAAAAACGCACATGCAGGCATCAAACCCTGGGATGCTTATCCATTTATTTTGCTCAATTTGGCGCTCTCGTTTCAAGCCGCTTATACCGGTCCGATTTTGCTAATGAGTTCGAATCGTCAGACAAAGCTATCTGAAGAGAGAAAATCACTCGATATGCAGGTGAATCTTTTAGCGGAGGAAGAAAGCACTCTCACTCTGAAGATTCTCTGCAGAATGGCAGAAAAGTTAGGAGTTGAGCTGGACGACGATTCTATCGATATAGAAGCATTGCAGAAAAAAGTCAGAGTTGAGAAAATTCAGAAAAAGATACACGAAAATCTTGATCTGTAGAAATCTTTCAACGCTCAATCAGTCTTACAAAGCCATCAACGCTCAGCACTCGCTATTCAGTTTTCATAAACTATTCATGTGTCAAACGAAATTGGGCGAATTCATCGCCTGTCGCCCGAAGTTGCCGGGCGCATTGCTGCTGGAGAAGTGGTGGAGCGTCCTTCTAACGCTTGCAAAGAATTGGTCGAAAACGCGCTGGATGCTGGTGCGCGACGCATTGTCGTGGAAATGGAAGCGGGCGGAAAAGTACTTTTGCGCGTGCGCGACGACGGCTGCGGCATGAACGCCAGAGACGCCGTTTTGGCGTTACAGCGCCACGCTACTTCCAAACTGGCGCAATTGGAAGATTTGCAAACGATCCAAACTTTGGGCTTTCGCGGCGAAGCGCTGCCATCAATTGCCGCCATTTCCAAATTGGAATTAGTGACGCGCGAACATGGCGTGGAATCGGGAACCAAGTTAGTAGTGGAAGGCGGTGAAATAAAAGAAGCCAGCGAAATCGGCTGCGTGGAAGGCACTGAAATTTCCGTGCATCAGATGTTTTACAACACACCGGCGCGTTTCAAATTTCTCAAAAGCGACGCCGCTGAAGCCGGACGCATCAATGAGATAATCGGACAAATGGCGCTGGCAAATCCGCATGTGTCATTTTCTTTAACCAACAACGGCAGCCAGATGACACGTGTGGACGCTGGCGGCGACGGCTTCAATGCGGTGGTCAGCGTACTCGGCCGCGACACGGCGCGGCAAATGCTGCCGCTGGACGAGAGCAGCGAAAGTGGTATTCGCGTACATGGTTTCGCCGGGCGCCCGCAATTGACGAGAGCAAATCGCAACGCGCAAATTACCTTCGTCAATGGCCGCATGGTGAAAAGTAATACCATTCAACACGCCATTCTGGCGGCGTATGAAGGATTGCTGCATGGCCATCGACGCTTTCCCGTGGCAGTTTTATTTTTGCAAGTGCCGTCGTCAATGGTGGATGTGAATGTGCATCCATCCAAAAACGAAGTGCGTTTTGCGCGAGATTGGGAAATTCATCACGCCGTGCGCGCTGCTATTCGCGCTACGTTGTCGGCATCGCAATTAGCGCCGGAATGGAATTTTGATAAAGATAGCGCGAGGGATAAAAGTACTTTTGGTGAACGTGGCCACGGCATCCCCGCCGTGGAGCCTATCCAACCACGGCACGGAGGCCGTGGCCACGATGTAGATTCCCACGATTCCCACGCGTGGGTTCACGGGGATGACGATAGAGCGGGCTTTGACTCTGCTCAGCCAACGAGAAGTACTTTTGGTACGCCTTCTCCCTCCCACTCACGTCCAGTCGTTTCCGGCGGCGGCGACATTTCGCAGTTTCACCAAAACCTGCAGCAGATGCGCGAGACCGAACAATCGGCGTTGCCGGAAATGCCGCAGTCGATTTACCCAGGACGTTTACAATTGCGCCCATTGGGGCAAATTCAGCAGAACGCATATATTCTCTGCGAAGGCGAAGATGGATTATATATCGTATCGCAACACCGCGCCCACGAACGCGTTTTGGCCGATAAAGCATTGCAAGCGGCGCAGGACAAACCGTTGGAATCGCAACATCTGGTGATTCCGTTGACGGTGGAAATGGGGCCGCGCGCTTTAGCGGCGTTGGATGAGAATAATGCGCTTTTAAAAACGCTGGGATTTGACGTGGAAGCCTTCGGCGGCAATTCCGTGCTGGTGCGCGCCGTGCCCTCGCTGTTGCGTCCTGCAGATTATGAAACGGCGTTTAACGATTTGGTGGATGAACTCATCAGCGGTCAGGGCGGGCAAAATCTGGCAGATCGCAAACGGCATTTGCTAATTACACTTTCCTGCCGCAACGCTCTCAAAGCCGGCGATCCGCTGTCCTCACCGCAAATTGCTCAGCTATTAAAAGACTTATTGGAATTGCCCAACTACAGCATTTGTCCGCACGGCCAGCCAATTCTGGTGAAAATTTCTTCGTGGGAATTGAATAAGAAATTTGAGCGGGAATATGCGAGTAGGAAATAGGTTTTTGGGTAAAAGTACTTTTTACAATAAAATTTTCTCGCGCAAAAGACGCAAATGCGCAAAGAAAAAAATTTGATTTTTAACTCTTGCTTTTTTAATCTTTGCGTCTTTGCGCGAGATATAAAAAGTACTTTTGTTTCAGAGTACCCACTAATCAATCGCTCTTCCATATTGTTTCGGCACATCCGGTTTTTCGCTCAATTCACGCGCTGCATGAAAAGCAAAATAGGGCTCACGCAAAAATCCGCGCGCCATTAAAATCGCATCTGCTTCGCCTTTCTGCAAAATCTCTTCTGCTTGTTGCGGTTCAGTAATCATTCCCACTGCCGCTGTGGCAATTTGGGTTTTTTCACGAATTGTTGCCGCGAACGGAACTTGATAATTGGAGCCAACGGGAATCTTTGCATCCGGTACATTGCCGCCGGATGACACATCGATCAAATCAATTCCCACCTTTTTCAATTCTTTGCAAAACTCAATCGATTGCTCCAAATCCCAGCCGCCTTCCGTCCAATCCGTCGCAGAAATGCGCACGAAAACAGGCAAATTTTGCGGCACAGTTTCGCGGACAGCCCTGGCAATTTGCAAGGGAAAACGCAATCGATTTTCCAGGCTTCCGCCAAATTCATCGGTGCGCTGATTTGACAATGGCGATAAAAATTGATGGCATAAATAACCGTGCGCCGCGTGAACTTCGATCACTTCAAATCCCGCTTGCACGCTTCTGTTGGCAGCAGACACAAAATCGCTTACGGCTTTATCAATATCGCTTTTGGTCATTTCGCGCGGATCGGGATAATCATCCTCAAAACGCAACGCGCTGGGCGCCACAGTTTGCCAGCCGCCATTTTCGATAGCGACTTCTTTGCCACCATCCCAGGGCGCGGCTGTCGATGCTTTACGTCCGGCGTGCGCCAATTGAATTCCTACGATTGCACCCTGAGATTTGATAAATGTCACGATGCGCGCATAGGCATCGGCGTGCGCATCCGACCAAATTCCCGCATCCTGCGGAGAAATCCGGCCCTCAGGCGAAACTGCCGTTGCCTCCATAAATACTAATCCAGCGCCGCCAACGGCGCGACTCCCCAAATGCACGAGATGCCAATCTGTGGGCATGCCGTCGCTACTGGAATATTGGCACATCGGCGAAACCCAGATGCGGTTGCGAAATTCGATATTACGTAAAGTGAACTTTTCAAATAATTTGGCCATGATTTACATCATACTGAAATATACCACGCCGTGTAAAAGTACTTTCAGGGGAAGTGACCGGCATAATATTTGCTCATACCACAATGCAGCATAATATATATAATTTTTTACTTTCTAATATATACTTACCTTCAATCACATTTCATATGAAACAGTATAGTATTGATTCTCTATTGTTTATCCCGAAAATAATTCAAGCACTTGCATCTAATTACGGAACTATGTATAACTGTCGTCAGACGAAGCACACCTATTCCCTGAAGTTATAATCGCTGTTTGAGCCGTAACTCACTCCGTTTAGATCCTATGCGTTTAGCGGAAGAGAGTGGAAAAGACATTATGAATACTGCACAGATATTTGTCTGGATGCAAAATCACACCAAAGCTGTAAGACGAGCTGCTGTTCCTTTGCTCGTGATAATAATGATTGGTGTCTATCTTCTTGTCTATTATACAGGTGGAATAAAATATGTCTTTTCCCATTCAATGTATATTCCCGTTATTCTAGCGGGACTAATCTTTGGCGTTCGCGGTGGAATCATCGCAGGCGGACTTGGAGGATTTATCCTGGGGCCATTCATGCCAATCGATGTAATTACGGGAGAACCGCAGGACATTGCCAACTGGGTATTTCGAACCTGCTTTTTTGTCATCGTCGGAGTTTTGATAGGCGCGGCAAGTGATAGCACCCAAAGATACCTGGATCGCATCACGTGGATTATGAACCACGATGTACCTTCCGGATTACCTAACCGACTGGCATTAATTGATGTCATGCAAAATGCCACCCCAACCCAAGACATCAAAAAACACAGCGGTCTGGCAATTGTTTCTATTGACAATGTTGCCGAAGTCGATTCTGCGTACGGCCCTAAAGTCATTGATGGAATGATTAATGAGCTGGCCAGCAGATTTAGCAAAGTCCTCAACAGCACCATTACTCTCTATCGTACAAATACGCATCAACTGGGAATGCTATTGCCGATAAATGAAGACGATGCCAATGAAGCCTTACTCGACAAGCTCAGCGAAATTAGCAAATATCCTTTTGCCGTCGGCGATATTTCGATTCATGGTGATGTTCGCATCGGTTATGCGGAGCTATCAAATTTAGAAGACGGCTCCGACAACTATCTCCGAAAAGCGGAAATCGCATTAATCGCCGCTTCTGAAAAATCGCAAAAGTGGGTGCTTTTTACTCCCGAACTCGAAAGTGAGACCACCAAGAGTAATCTCCGTTTACTGAGTGAGTTGAAAGAGGCATTGGAGTGCGGGGATTTGTCAATGCACTATCAACCCAAGATCAATATCACATCAGGGAATATGCAGGGCGTGGAAGCACTCATGCGGTGGAAACATCCAAAACTGGGATTGATTCAGCCCTGTAATTTTATCCCCCGCGCAGAAGAAAGTGTACTTATCGAGTCTATTACAGAATGGGCAATTGACACCTCCCTCGCCCAGCACGTAGCGTGGAAGAAAAATGGCGTGGAGCTGCCGGTTTCCGTTAATATCTCGCCCAAGAATCTCTTACAACCTGGATTCGTCGACACCGTACTCAGGCTACTCGATCAACATCAAATCAACAGAAACATATTGGAGCTTGAACTCACCGAAAATGCATTGATGTTAGAGATCGAACACACAATAGCCAAATTGATGGAATTGTCTAATATCAACGTCAGCATTTCCATTGATGATTTCGGCACCGGCTATTCTTCGCTGCGCTATCTCAACAGTCTTCCCGCCACCACTATTAAAATTGATCGTTCCTTCATACACACATTGGCAACTGATAATGGTTCCAGACATATTGTGGAAGCAGCCGTAAATTTAGCGCATGGGCTAAAAATGAATGTCGTCGCAGAGGGCGTGGAGGATAAATCCGCTTACGATTTTCTCTCTGATCTTGGTTGCGACATCGCGCAAGGATATTATATAAGTCACCCGCTTCCAGGATCAGAAATCATACAGTGGTATAAAGACAAACAGTTCGTTACTTTGTAAAAGTACTTTTGCATAGAGCGCACATGTGCGCGCTATAGCAAATTACTTTCTTAGAACCGCCGCGCTCCAACCTTCGCCGATGCGGATTTCTGTCCAGGTTTTCCCATTCTTTTCGTAAGTCTTCACAACCGTTGGCGCTTTAATATC
>Ga0164242_10005423_pt1 | contig 14206 bp, 13 predicted proteins | sample OricomgcompostMG_FD_108783 | JGI IMG/M metagenome (GOLD analysis project Ga0164242, IMG submission 108783) | Miracle-Growth compost microbial communities from Emeryville, California, USA - Original compost - Miracle growth compost (MG) ... | reverse complement strand
GTTATGCGAGTGGTCTGCATCGTCTCTTCCCTATCCCTACAGCCGCTGTACGCTCAGCGGCATGGTGATCACCGTGGGCTGGTTGCGTCCACATGCACCCGAGACACCGATCGTTCTGTCGTAGCCGACCAGCAGGTCGATGTTGCGTTTGTCGTACTGGCCGTTGAGGTCGCTGCCCTGGAACTGGTAGCGCTGCCGGCCCGGCGAGGTGGTGCCGTCCGGGCAGGTCTGCCAGTTCTCGTGGAAGCGGTCGACGATCCACCGCGAGGTGCGGAATTCCAACGGCGCGGTCCAGCCCTGATCGCTGCTCACCTGGCCGGTGCAGACGTGCGCGTTCTCGCAACTGGAACTGAACGTCCACACCGAGGAGACGGTGGCCTCGTCCATGAAGACCTCGTTGGTCTTGGCCCAGTCCCCCTTCGAGATGACTCGGTAGGGGCCGTTGAGTTCGAAGCCCAGGGCAGCTTGCGCCGGCGGCGCCGGGGCATTTCCGACAACAATCCCGAACGCCGCTGCGACGACGGCCAATTCACGTACGCGCATGGTATGTCCTCCTTCTGCTAGGACGGCATCAGGTCGGTCCACGTCTTGGGCCCGGAACCGGGCACCAGGTTCGTCTGCTGCTCGTAGCGCCCGTCGGGGGTCATGTACCTGCCCGTGTTCGGGTCATAGGGCAGCACCGCCACCGGTGGCCGCTGTTCAGCACTCCCGTCGTGCCCGGCGAACGGCGGTGGCGGCGCCGGCACCTCGGGCCGGGGGGCATCCGGTGATGTCCCCGACGGCGTGGCCCACGGCGGCAGCGGGGTACCCCCGACGGGAGCGAAGAGCCGGTCGCTGAAGTCGACCCGGTCATCAACCGGGATGCCCTGCTTGAGCAGGTTCGGGTCGAACGCTCCGGGGCCGGTGAGATGCTGACGCATCGCGATCGGAACGAATCCCTTCGGGTCGTCGCAGAGTTCGACGGTCGGCGCGCGCTTGCCCGGATGCTCGATACACGGGAAGTTGCGAGCGCCGCGCACCGATACCGGTGAATCCTGCGGCAGTTTGCAGTACAAACCGTCGGGGGTGTCGATGGTGGTGGTATCGGCCGGAGAACGCCACGACGACGGCGGCAGGAACCCCACGGTGCACGGGTTGGGGTCACCGAAGGTAAGGGTGAAGTCGCCCTGCGGCAGACCGGTCGGGTTGTTCTTGGGCAGACCGAACGACTGCTGGGCCGCAATGTACCCGGGCAGCAGCACCATCAACTGCTCCAACGACGGGTTATAGACCATCAGCACCTGCCCGAGGGTGTTCAGGTTCGCCAGCAGAATAGGCAGCGTGGGCTTGAGATCCTGCATCAGACCCGACACTTCGTCGGCGAACCCGGGTCCGCGTTGCAGGATGGCCCGCACCTGCGGGTCGTTGGCGGCGACCTGTTCGGAGATCCCGGCCACGCTGCGCGCCCAGGTCCGGATCGCATCGGTGCTTTTCTCCTGGGAGTCCAGCAGCGGCGCACCGTCATCGACCAGCTTGCGCACCTTGTCCGAGACCCGGTTGGCGTCACCGCTGATGGTGGTCGCCGAATCCAGCAGTGATTGGAAGTCGTAACCGGCGCCGTCGAAAGCCTGGAAGGTCTCGTCGAGCAGATTGCCGAGTTGATCCTTGGGAATCGAGTCGACCAACGCACTGACCTGATCGAGCATCGGACCGACCTGTTGGGGGACTTGGGTGTCCGCCGCCGCGATCACCGATCCGTTGTGCAGGTACGGGCCGCCGTCGCTGCGCGGCAGCAGGTCGACGTACTGCTCGCCGATGGCTGACACGCTGCGCACCGCAGCCACCAGATCGGCAGGCACCTTAGGTGAGCGATCCAACGACAACGTGGCGCGCACACCGTTGGGCGTCAGCTCCACCTTGGTCACTGTGCCGATCTGCACGCCGTTGTAGGTGACGTTGGAGAACCGGTAGAGCCCGCCGGTCTCCGGCAGGTCCAGCTTGACCGTGACCCGGCCGATTCCGAGCAGAGTCGGCACCTGCATGTAGCCGAAGAGCATGGCCCCGACGCCGATCACCGAAGCCACCAGGAACAGGATCAGCTGAATCCGCACGAAGCGTGTCAGCATCTAGCCACCGCCTCCCGAGCCAACCGCCCCCGGCGGTAAGTCCTGGCTCGACGACCGCAGAATCGGTTCTTGCAGCGGGTCGTAGGAATAGTTCAAGTACCACGGGTCACCGGGCGCGGGAACGAGTTTCGCGTCTTCGTCGCCCCACTGCGTACCGGCGAACATGGCCCGCTTGAGTCGGGGTTTGGTGAGGTCGAAGACTGCGAACAGGTTCAAGAAGTCGCCCCGCACGGCGCGCTCGATCGCATTGGGCCCGTACGGGAAGGCCGAGGCGTAGGCCACTGCCGAGTTGAGTTCCGGACCGATATCGGCCAGCGAACGCAACGCCGGTTCGATGTGGATGAGATCGGAGACCAGTTGGTGCCCGGAGTCGTTGACCAGGCCGGCCGACAGGTCGCCGAACTGGCCCAGCTTGGTCATCGCGGTGACGAACTTGGGACGCTCTTTGATCAAGACGTCGATGGCCGGAGGAATCTTGTCCAGCGCGCGGCGGATGGTGTCGCGCTGCCCGGCGAAGATCGTGGCCGTCCGGTTCATCTCTTCGATGGCCTCGACGATGTTGTTGCGTTGCCGGTCCAGTGCACCGGTGAAGTGGTCCAGCCGGACGATCAGGTCGCGGATGTCGCTCTCCCGCCCCGCCATGGAGGCGCTGAAGTTGTGGATGATGTCACCGATCTGACCGAGTCCGCCCCCGTTGACCAACACCGCCAGCGACGACAGGGTCTGCTCGGTGGACGGGTAGGTTGAGGAGTCGCTCAGAGGGATGGTGGCCCCCGACCTCAGGCGTCCCGTCGGCTCCTGCCCGATCGGGGGATTGAGCGCCAGGTGCATGGAACCGAGCAGGCTGGTCTGCCCGACGGTCGCCACCGCATTCGCCGGCACCTCGACGCCGGGGTTGACCGCGATGTCGACGTTGGCGTGCCAGTTGCTGACGGTCATCTTGCCGACGCTGCCGATCACCACGTCGGAGAGCAGTACCGGCGAATTGGATTCCAGTGTCCCGACATTGGCCAGCTGCACGGTGAAATGCTGCGCCCCGGACCCGCGGCCCTGGACACCGGGCAACGCCACCGAGTTCAGCCCGCCGAAGGCGCAGCCGGTCGTGGTGACGGCGATCAAAGCCGCGACCGCCGCGCTGCGCCGCAGAGAACGAAGACTGATCATGGCGAGGGTGTCCCTTCCGCCGGCAACGGACCAGGCAATCCAGGCGGCGGGCCCGGAGGCGGCGGGCCGGGCAGCAGCATCCCGTCGAAGGTGGTCGGGCTGGGCAGCGGTGCTCCGGGAATCAGCGGCGGTGTCGCTGCGGCGGGCAGCCCGTCCGGTACGTAGGAACCCCGTGGTTGCAACGGATCCGTCCAGCCCGGCGGTGGGGGGACATCGCCATGCAGCCCGGTGTAGGCCGAGATCGACGGCTGCTGTTCCGGCAGGTTTCCCGGATGCTCGGCGTGCGGCATCAACGCAGGGTCGGTGTAGATCAACTTCTCCGGGCTGGCTGCCTTGGTCAGATACGGGGATATCGGCAACGGGAGCCCGTTGAAATTCAGCAGCCGCATGGCCGGCCCGAGGTACTGCTCGCACAGCTTGCCGGTCTCCGTCGACGTCACGTTGCCGACCGCGCCGGTCATCGTGCAGATCGCCTGAACCGGGTTGCTGAAGTTGGCAAAAGCGAACGAGCCCACCGGGGTTCCGCTGGTCACGTTGTACATATTGAGTGTGTTGGCGATCGCGTTCGGGGTGATGTGCAGGATATTGCGGATCGCATTCTTCGAATCGACCAGCGTCTGGCTGACAGTGGCCACGCCCCGCAGCGCCTCGGCGGTTTCGGCGCGGCTCCCCGCCACGAACTCCCGCACCGTGTCGATCGCGCCGGCGAAGTCGGTGAGAGCCGCATCCAAGTTGGATCGACTGTCGTTGACCACACTGGTCAGGGTGGCGAGCCGCGACTCGAACACCACGATCTGCTGGTCACTGTCGCGCAGCGCGGTCACAAAGGTCTGCAGACCCGAGATGATATCGACGATGTTGCCGCTGCCCTCGGCGAAGATCCGGGCCACGCCGGAGAGCTGCTTCAGCGTCTCGCGCAGTTTGGCGCCGTTGCCGTCCATCGCATTGGCCGCGCTGTCGATGAAGCGCGACGCCGACGTTCCCGAAACACCGCTGCGCGGACCCAATTCGGCGGCAAGCCGGTTCAATTGGGTCTTGACCTCGTCCCACTCGACCGGGACCGCGGTGTGCTCGCGCGGGATCACCGCGCCGTCAGCCATCCTCGGTCCGTCGCCGCGATGGTAGGCGGGGGTCAGTTGGACGAACCGCGCCGCCACCAGGTTGGGTGCGACGATGACAGCTTTCGCCTCGGCCGGAATCGGCACCTTGCGGTCGACGCGCATAGTGAGCTTGGCCTGGGTGCCCTGCGGTTCGATGCGGTCGATGGTGCCGACCTTCACCCCGGCGACCCGGACCTCGTCACCGGGATAGATCGCGGTTGCGGTGGAGAAGTACGCGGTGATCCGGGTCGGTTTCAGTACGGTCTGGCGGATCAGGAGGCCCGCGCCCGCCAGTAGCAGCAGCGCCGCCAGGGCGGCCGCCGCGATCTGCAGTGGTCTACGACTCTTCATCGGGGCGGCAGATCTCCTGGTTGCGGGATCCCATTGATCGGGAACGGCAGTTCGGCACGCGGCCCGGCATTGTCCGGCGGCTGTCCGGCGTCGACGCCGCGCCGGAAGCCGAAGATGTAGTCGAGGAACGGCTGGAGCAGCTGCGGCAGGAACAGGTTTGGAACATAGGCGCTGTAGTAGGCCCCGTTGGACACCGTCTCGCCTTGAGTGAGTTCGTATTTCGCCAGACCTGGCAGCGCTTTGGCGAGGTTGTCCCGGTTCTTCTCCAGGATCTTGTTCAACTCGATGATCTTCGCCAGCGTCGGTTTGAGCTGTTCGTTGTTCTGGGCGACGAGTTCGGAAAGCTGCCGCGACACTGCCGACGTGCTGGCCAGCAGGTTGACGATCGCCTGCCGCCGGGTGTTGAGTACGTCGACGAGACTGTCGACGTCCAGGATCAGCGAGTTGATCTGCTGGCCGCGTTCGGAGAGCACACCGGTGAGCTCGGCGGCCGACTTCAGCAGGTCGGCAAGGCCTTCGTTCCGGCTGTTCACCGCACGGGACAGTCTGCTCAGGCCGTCGAACGTCGGTCCCAGCTGCGGAGCGATCTGGTCGATGGTGTCCGAAAGGGTGTCCAGCGACCGGTTCAGCGACTCGGTGTCGGTACCCGCGGTGTTGGAGGTGAGCTCGCCGACCACGTCGGTCAACGAATACGGCGACGAGGTGCGGGTGAGCGGGATGACCTCCAGCGGGCGCAGCTTGCCGCTGCCCGCCGGCTCCACCGTCAGTACCCGCTCGCCGAGCAACGACCCGGTGCGGATGTGCGCGGTGGTCTGCGAGCCGAGCGGATATTTACCGGCCAGAGTGAACGTCACCAGGGCGTCGCCGTTGTCGAGTGCGACATCGGTGACCGAGCCGACCTTGATCCCCGACAGCGTGACGTCGGCACCGGTGCTCAGCCCACCGGCTTCGGCGAACCGGGCTTGGTAACGCACGCAGGTGGCCCACTGGATCAGTTGCTCGGGCTGCAGCCCGATCGCGACAACGAACGCTACGACCACAATGCCGATCAGGCCCATCCTGCTCAGCTGGCTGCCGCGGTATTTCAGCATCGGCGCGCCCCCCGCCGTACCGGCGCGGCGGTGGGCAGCACACCGCTCAGTCGGTGTCGCTGCATCGCCCCTCCTCCGCTTTGATCCAGGGGAACACCGCGGTACGGCCCTGGGTATCGCTGACCCGGATCTGGACAGCGCAGAGGTAGTACTGGATGAATCCGCCGTAAGCGCCGAGCCGGATGGCCTTGCGGTAGTTCTCCGGCGCCTTCTGCAACGACATGTCCAGGCCGGCCAGGTCGGCGTTGATGGCGGTGGTCAACCGATCAACCTGAGTGATGGTGTTGGTCAACGGATCCCGCGCATTGCCGAGCAGATCCGCCAGCGATGCGGTGCCGCGGTCCAGGGCCGACACCGCGGTCCCGATCGGGTCGCGGTCGGCCGCCAAGCCGGCGACCAGCTTGCCCAGTCGATCGATCGCTCCGGAAAATCGCTTGTCGCCGTTGGACAGGGTGGCCAGCGTGGTGCGCAATTGGTCGATCAGGGACTCGATCACCTGGTTGTTGTCGGCCAGGGAGTTCGAGAACGACGACGTCCGAGACATCAGTGAGTCGATGGTGCCGCCTTGGCCCTGCATGATCTGGATCAGCGAGGCGGTCAGCGAGTTGACGTCGGTGGGGTTCAGTCCGCGGATCACCGGCTTGAGGCCGTTGAGCAACAGGTCCAGATCCAGTGCGGGCGCGGTCCGCTCCAGTGGGATCTCCGAGCCGGCCGGCAACAGCCGGGTCGAGCCCGGTCCGTCCGTCAGTTCCAGGTAGCGGTCGCCGACCAGATTCAAGTAGCGCACCGAGGCCTGCGTCCCGGTGGTGAGCGAAATGTTGCGGTCGGCCTGGAATTTCACCAGCACCGTGCCGTCTTTGCGTAGGGACACGCCTCCCACCGTGCCGACGCGGACGCCGGCCACCCGCACGCTGTCCCCGGATTTCAGCCGGGAGGCGTCGGAGAACACCGCCTGGTAGCCCACCGTCGGACCGGTGCGGACCTCGGCGAAGATCGCGAACAGAAATATCGTCGCCAGCACCATCACCGCGGCGTAGATACCGAACTTGACCAGGGGCCCCAAGGCGCGTGTCATCCCGGCATCCCCACCTGGGCGCTGTTGCGCGGCGGCCCGCCGATCGGTCCGAACAGCGCCTGCTTGAGGCCATCGGAGTTGAGCAGGATGCCTTGGTTGCCGTATTCGTACGGGTTGGCTCCGGTATCGGCGATCAGCGCGGGCACCCGGTATTCCGGCGGCACGTCGGGCAGACCCAGTTCCGTGCAGTAGGAGCGGTCGGAGCGGGCCGCCACCTTCGGTAGGTGGTCGGGGTAACGGTAGCGTTCCTTGGCCAACGTGAAGCTGGCGGTGATGATGATGCCGGGGACGTCGAACGGCGGCGAATTGGCGAAGGGCACCAAGCCGCCGATCGAACAGCCGAGTTCCTCATGATATTTGTCCAGCAGCGCAGCAGTGGGCTCCAGCACATGCGTCAGGTCGGTCAGGACCTGCCGGTTGTCGCCCAGCACCTCGTTGCCGGTGTCGGCAAGACCGATCGCACTGAGCAAGAAGGTGTCCAGGCTCTCGCGCTCGGTCACGATGCTCTCGCTCATGGTGGTGGTGGCGTTGAGCGCAGCGGTGAGATCCGGCGCCGCATCGGCGTAAGACCGGAACACCGGCGGCATCGTGGCGGCTTCATGTTCGAGCGTGTTCAGGCTGGGCTCCATCTCGGCCAGCAGCTTGTCGAAGTCGGTGAGCGCCTGCCCGATCTTGTGCCCGCGACCGTTGAACGCCGTCGAGACCGCGCTCAGCGTTTCGTTCAGCTTCTTCGGGTCGATCTTGTCCAAGACCCGGACGAGTTGCTGGAACACCGTGTTGATCTCGACGGTGACGTGTTCGCCGGCCAGCACCTGACCGGCGTGCAATCTGGTCGCCTCCGGGTCCGGCGGCGCCACCAGCTCGACGGATTTGGCCCCGAACACCGTCGTGGAGGCGATCCTGGCGCTGACGTTGGCCGGAATCAACCGCAGTTGGTCCGGTTGCATCTCCAGCCGCAGAGCCGCGGTGCCGTCCGGCAGCGGATCGATGGCCCCGACCTTGCCCACCTGAACGCCGCGCAGCTTGACCTTGGCGTCGGGGTACATCACCAGACCGGCTCGCTGGGACAGCACCGTCACCGGCACCGTACGGGTGAAGCCGCCACGAAACAGCGCGATCGGCAGCCAAACGAGAGCCGCGATCGTCGCCACGGTCACCAGCCCGACCAGTGGCCGCAGGTAGGGGGGCTGCTCATGCCGCTGACCGCCGGGCCGGGGTCGGCCCGCGGTTGAGCGCCGCTGGTCCTGATCGTCGACTTCCCGTCCCAACGGTGGATCTGCGGTCGCCCCGAGAACCATTACCCCGCCGCCACCCGGACGTCAACGTGAGCCATCGCCGCCGCCCCCTTCCACGATGGTGACCGCTGACACCGCAGTCAGCCCCCCGATGTTGTGCGCCAAGCCAATCCGGGCGCCATCGACCTGATTGACCGCCATACCGCGCACCTGCTCGAAGCGTTCTACGCACTGTGCCACACCGGTGGCACAGTACGGGCGGCCTTTGCGCTTCGCGGTCAACTCAACCTCGCCGCCACCTGCCCGCCGGCGGGGGTTTGCCCAGCATGGCAGGTAGGTGCCAATCGAAGCTACGTGCGGCATCGCGATCCCGGCCTTCTCAGGTGACCGCGCCGACGGTCTTCAGCTCGATGATCCGGTCCCAGTCCAGGCCCAGACCGGTCAGGATCTCATCGGTCTGCTCGGCGAAACCAGGAGCCGGCCCGGTGTCAGGCGCCGTGACGTCGAACTGGACCGGATTGGCGACCAACTCGAGTTCGCCGGCCTGCACGATGTAGTCGTTGGCGCGGATCTGCGCGTCCTGGGCCGCCTGCAGGGTGTCCTGGACCGGCGCCCACGGTCCGGACAGCGTCGCGAAGCGTTCGGTCCACTCGGTCAGGGGGCGCTTGGCCATCGCGGCTGACAACAGCTCTACGGCCGTCGCGGTGTTGTTCGCGATGTCCTCCGCGGTGGCGAACCGTGGGTCGTCGATGAGGTCCTCGAGATCCATGTGGCGGCACACGTCGGCCCAGAACTTCGTCGGCTGCATCATCACGAACGAGATGTAGCGGCCGTCGGAGGTGGCGTACAGGCCGGTCAGCGGGTTGACCGGTGAACCGTGCACACCCGGCACGGGCGCCTCCAGCCGCTGACCCAGGTGGCGGGTGAGCGCCACGGTGTGGCCCATCGCCCATAGTCCGCTGCCCAGCAGCGAGACGTCGACGACCGACGGCTGGCCGGTGCGCTCCCGCTTCAGCAACGCCGCCGCGATCCCACCGGCCAGGTTGGTGCCGGAGATGGTGTCGCCGTAGGCGGGCCCGGGCGGTGCGATCATGCCCTCGGTGCCGGGCGGGGTGATGGTGGCCGCGGTGCCGGCACGACACCAGAACGCCGTCATGTCATAGCCGCCCTTTTCCGCTTCGGCACCGCGCGGCCCCAGCGCACTTCCGCGCGCATAGACGACCTTCGGGTTGATCGCCCGGATGTCGTCGACGTCGATGCCGAACTTGCGCCGGTGAGCGGGAAGGAAACTCGTCAGAAAAACATCGGCGCGGCGGGCCAACTCGTAGAGCACCTCCCGGCCTTCCGGTACCGACATGTCCAGGCCGATACTGCGCTTGCCCCGGTTGGCGTGCTCGATGTTGGGATTCGGGTCGCCCTCGACCTTGAGTTGGCCGGTCTGCCGCAGCCCGCGTTGCGGGTCTCCGGTCACCGCGTGCTCGACCTTGATGACCTCAGCGCCCCACTCGGCCAGTACCGCGCCGGCCGACGGGACGAAGCCGTACATCGCGACCTCCAGCACCCGGATGCCCTCCAGCGGCCTCATCCGGCCGCTCCCACGGGCGTGGCGAAGGTCTTGCTCTCCAGGAATTCCTCCAGCCCCGCCACGCCCATCTCCCGGCCGATGCCGGATTGCTTGTACCCCCCGAACGGGGCGTCCGGGCTGAAGTAGTTGCCGCCGTTGATGGAGAACGTTCCGGTCCGGATCCGCCGGGCCATGGCCAGCGCCCTCTCCTGGTCGCCGAAGATCGCGCCGGACAGCCCGTAGATCGAGTTGTTGGCGATCCGCACCGCGTCGTCGTCATCGTCGTAGCCGATCACCGTCAGCACCGGCCCGAAGACCTCTTCCTGGGCGATCTCGCTGTCCGGGTCGACGTTGGTGAGCAGCGTGGGGGTGTAGAAGAAGCCGGGATCGACCTTTTCGCCGCCGGTCACAAGGGTGGCCCCGGCGGCCACCGCGCGCTGCACCATGCCGTCGACCTTGTCGCGCTGCTTGGCACTGATCAGCGGGCCCATGTAGGTCTTCGGGTCATTCGGGTCGCCGTAGCGCACGTGGGAGAAGTTGGTCTGGATCAACTCGACGATCTCGTCGTGACGACTGTTGGGTACCAGTAGCCGTGAGGTCAGCGCGCAGCCCTGGCCGGCGTGGGTGACCATCGAGAACGAGGCGAACACCGCGGCCATGTTGAAGTCGGCGTCGTCGAGCACGATCGCCGCGGACTTGCCACCCAGCTCCAAAAAGACCCGTTTGAGCGTCTCGCTGGCGGCGGCCATGATCGCTCGCCCGGTCGGGGTGGAGCCGGTGAAGGTGACCATGTCGACGTTGGGATCGGTGGTCAGCACCGCACCGACCGCGGGGTCCGACGAACTGAGCACATTGACCACCCCGGGCGGGATATCGGTGTGGTCGGCGATCAGCTCACCGAGCGCCAGTGTGATCAGCGGGGTGTCCGGAGCGGCTTTGAGCACCACCGTGCACCCGGCGGCCAGCGCGGGAGCCAGCTTGGCCAGGGCCAGCTGGTTGGGGTAGTTGTAGGCGATGATCGCGCCGACGACGCCGGCAGCCTCCTTCTCCACCCACCGGTGGTGCAGCATGCCGCGGCTCTCGATGTTGCCGAGGTCCTCGGTCAGGGGGTAGTCCTTGAGCAGATCGGCGTAGTAGCGCACGATCGCGATCGGCTGGTCCAACTGCGCGCCCTGGGTCAGCGCCGGGGTGGCGCCGACCTCGGCGATGGTGAGCTCGGCCAGTTCGTCGCGGTGATCGACCAGCGCCTGGTGCAGCTGATCCAGGCAGCGGACCCGCAGCGCGACGTCGGTGGCCCAGTCGCCGGTGTCGAATGCCCGCCGCGCCGCCGCGACTGCGGCGGTGGCCTGCTCGACGCTGGCCTCGGGGGCATAACCCAGGATTTCTCCGGTGGCGGGGTTCAGCGACGGGTAGGTCCGGTCCGCTCCCACCAGCTTGCCGTCGATCAGCAGTTGCCGGGCGGCCGCCTGCTCAGCGGCCTCCGCACCGCCGGAACCCGCCGCCGTGTCCTGCGAACCCATCCAAGCCTCCCGCCCAGGTAACTACATTCTCATGTGCGGCGAATCATACATCTCAAACGCGAGAATTCAAGCGGCCACTGAATGGCCTCCGCGACCCGCTTCAGCCGAACGAATTGCCGTCGGTCCAGCATTTTCGCTGCTGGGAGCGGGTTCGCTCCAGCCTTGCCAGAAACACTTGTACGAGAGTACGATTCTCGCACTTGGGAAGGGAGATTCTTTGTGAGCGAGACGGGCCTCGTGCGGACCGCAGTCGTGACCGGGGGCGCCTCGGGAATCGGCGCGGCGATCGTCGACCGGTTACGCGCCGACGGCCGCCGCGTGGCGATCATCGATCTCAAACCGGGCGACCAAGAGCTTGCCTTCCCCGCCGATGTGACCGATCGCGCACAGGTCGACGTCGCGCTGGCCGAGATCCGGAATCAGTTGGGGCCGGTCACCATCCTGGTCAACGCCGCGGGCCGCGACGGCTTCAAGAAGTTTCACCACATCAGCTTCGAGGACTGGCAACAGATCATCGACATCAACCTCAACGGCGTCTTTCACACCATCCAGGCGGTGCTGCCCGACATGGTGGAGGCCGGCTGGGGCCGCATCGTCAACATCTCGTCGTCCAGCACGCACTCCGGCACTCCCTATATGGCGCACTATGTCGCGGCCAAATCCGCCGTCAACGGGCTCACCAAGACGCTGGCGCTGGAGTACGGGCCGAAGGGGATCACGGTCAACGCAGTGCCGCCGGGTTTCATCGACACCCCGATGCTGCGCAACGCCGCGAGTCACGGCTTCCTCGGCGATATCGACGACAACATCGCCCGGACCCCGGTGCGCCGGATGGGTAAACCCGAAGACATCGCGGCGGCGTGCGCCTTCCTGACTTCCGATGAGGCCGACTACATCACCGGCCAGATCCTGGGCGTCAACGGCGGTCGCAACACCTAACACTCGCCACACCCCAACCGGGCAAACGAAAGGAACAACTGTGGGACGCGTTGCCGGAAAGGTCGCATTTATCACCGGGGCAGCCCGCGGGCAGGGGCGCAGCCACGCATTGCGGCTGGCCGAGGAAGGCGCGGACATCATCGCGGTCGACCTGTGCCGGGACATCGAGACGATCGGCTACCCGATGGCGCGGCCGGAGGACCTCGAGGAGACCGCCAAGCTGGTCGAGAAGACCGGCCGCGGCATCGTCACCGCGCAGGCCGATGTCCGCGACGCGGCGGCGCTGAAGACCGCACTGGACGCCGGGCTCGCCGAATTCGGCAAGCTCGACATCGTCGTCGCGCAGGCCGGGGTCGCAGGCATGAAGGGCAACCCTCCGCTGCAGGCTTGGATCGATGTCATCAACACCAACCTGGTCGGCACCATCAACGGCATTCAGGTCGCCCTGCCCCACCTGGGTGAGGGCGCGTCGATCATCGCCACCTCCTCGGCGGCGGCGCTGATGGACGCCCACCAGAAGGCCAATCCCGGAAACGACCCGGGCGGCATGGCCTATATGACCTCCAAACGCCTTATCGCTCAGTATGTTCACGACCTGGCTACCGAACTGGCGGTACGCGGCATCCGCGCCAACGTCATCCATCCGACGAACTGCAACACCGACATGCTGCAGAGCGAGCCGATGTACCGCTCCTTCCGCCCGGACCTGGAGCACCCGACGCGTGCCGACGCCGAGCCGGTGTTCTATGTGCAGCAGGCGATGAAGGTTCCGTTCATCGAGCCCGAAGACATCTCTAACGCGGTGCTCTGGCTCGCCTCCGAAGAGGCCCGGTACGTCACCGGCATGCAGTTGCGGGTCGACGCCGGCGGATACCTGAAGTGGTACGACTACCACGTCTGAGGACGTGAAGCACGGAGATCGGCACGTTCGATAGGAGCAGCATGAAAGTTTGGGTTGACCCGGAGCGCTGTCAGGGCCACGGCCTGTGCAAGATGATCGCGCCGGATTCCTTCGACCTCGACGACATCGACGGTCACTCCACGGCAGTCAGTGAGGACGTCGTGGCCGGACAAGAGGAAGTGGTGATCGAGGCCATGCGGTCGTGTCCCGAACGCGCGATCTTCGTCGACGGAAAGGACTCCACCGGCCAGGTTGCAACCGGTGCGGGGCAACCGGATTGGACCGCGCAGTGAACGAGCAGAAAAAGCAGCGCTACTACCATTTCGACCGCCACGCGCCGGAATACCGTGACCGGTTCCTGGACATCACCGATGAGATGCAGGCCAAGTGTCCGATGGCCTGGACCGACACCTACGACGGCCATTGGGTGGCGGCCGGCGCCGCGGAGGTTTTCGAGCTGGCCCGATGCCCGCACGTCTCCAACGACCACGACATCAACAACGAGCGTCGCGGCTACAAGGGCATCTCCATCCCTCCCGCGAAGCGCGCCCAGAACCGGGGTGGCGTGCTCGAAATGGACGGCGAGGAACAGCAGTTCTACCGCGACCTGCTGAACCCGTACATGTCACCGGCCGCCATCAAACGGTGGATACCCCTTATCGACGAGATCACCCGTGCCGCGATCAACGAGAAGATCGAGGACGGCCACATCGACTTCGTCGATGACTTGGCTAATGTCGTTCCGGCCGTCTTCACGCTGGCGATCCTCGGCATCCCGCTGAAGAATTGGACGATCTACTGCGAACCGGTGCACGCCGCGGTGTACACCCCCGAGAACGACCCGGACTCGGTTCGCGTCGCCGAGATGCACCGGCAGATGGGCTTGGATCTGGCGACCAACTACTTTGAGGTCAAACAGAATCCGCGGCCTGGAATCGTCAACGCTCTGGCCCAGGCCAAGCGCAACGGCGAACCGATTCCCGACCTCGACGGGCTCTCGATGGTGGGCGTGGTGATCGGAGGTGGCTTCGACACCACCACCGCGCTGACCGCCCACAGCCTGGAGTGGCTCGGCGAGCACCCGGATGAACGGGAGCGGCTCAGTCGCGAGCGGGACAAATTGTTCAACCACGCCACCGAGGAGTTCCTGCGGTACTTCAC
>Ga0164242_10005422_pt1 | contig 14208 bp, 14 predicted proteins | sample OricomgcompostMG_FD_108783 | JGI IMG/M metagenome (GOLD analysis project Ga0164242, IMG submission 108783) | Miracle-Growth compost microbial communities from Emeryville, California, USA - Original compost - Miracle growth compost (MG) ... | reverse complement strand
TCCACCCTATCCTTCAAAGTCCCGACCCGACGAATCCTCTCTCCGAAGGACCACGAGCTCTTCCTCTCCTCCACGACCTACGACCTCGTCGTCTCATGGGTCTTCACCCTCTCCGAGTCCGTCGCGGACAAGCCGATATCCGCCGTCAAGGACGATGATCTAAGGGAACCAGTAAAGGAGATGCTCGCCATGCTAGACGAGGCAGAGGCCCTATGCAAGGAGTCGCCGCCGGACGACCAAGGCGGCTCTCGGTTCGGGAACAAGACATTCCGCCTCTTCCTCGACAAGGTCAAGCAGCGCGCGCCGGGCTGGCACGAGCGCCTGGGCGTCAGCAACCCGGAAGCCGTGGCGGAGCTCTCCACTTACCTCAACCAATCCTTCGGCAACCGGTCACGAATCGACTACGGCTCGGGCCACGAGCTGAACTTTGTCATCTGGCTCCTGTGCCTATACAGGTTATCCATCGTCGACCGCCGCGACTTCCCGGCACTGGTCCTTCGTGTCTTCGCCCGCTACCTCGACGTCATGCGACTAATACAGTCGACATACTACCTCGAGCCAGCCGGCTCGCACGGAGTCTGGGGCCTGGACGACTACCAGTTTCTCCCGTTCCTCTTCGGCGCCAGCCAGCTGCTCCACCACCCGTTTATCACGCCGCTCGCCATCCACCAGGAGCTGACCCTCGAGGAGTTCGGCGCTGACTACCTGTACCTCGGCCAGGTGTCCTTCGTCAACAGCACCAAGACGGTCCGGGGCCTGCGGTGGCACAGCCCCATGCTGGACGACATCAGCAGCGCCAAGGGGTGGGGCAAGGTCGAGGGCGGCATGCGGCGCATGTTCACCGCCGAGGTGCTCCGCAAGCTGCCCGTCATGCAGCACTTCCTCTTCGGCTCGCTCGTGCCCGCCGCCGAGGGCATGAGCGAGAACGCCGTGCCGCCCGAGGAGGAGGACGCCAAGGACGAGGACGGCGAGGTCGACGTCTTCGACGACGGCGACGGCGTCAGGCACGTGCACCAGCCTATTGGTTGGGGCGACTGCTGCGGCATCAAGGTGCCGAGTAGCATCGCCGCGGCGCAGGAGATGCGCAAGCACGGGGGTAACGGCCCGTTGAGGAGGATTCCGTTCGATTAGGGCATGGTGGTTGGTCTGTTTACATCGGAGTCGAGACAAATGTTTTGGTTTCTCAAATAGGTACGAACTACGGATCCGGAATTCTATAGACAAATGGGTTACATAGGTACATAGCTGTGTTTGTTTATTTCAGACATCGTGCTACCGGAGGCTGGCCTCGTTGCTCGACGACCACTGTCGTTGTCCGTGGTAAAGTTCCACGTACGAGATCCTTCTCCTGTGGCCCCTGGGAACCTTGGCCGGAGTCTACTACAGAATAGGGCGCAGGCCGGTGTAGAGCATCTAGAAGTGGGATCATGAATAGCATCCGTAACGGCCCCATCGACTGCTTGGAATAATCACATGAGATATCTTCCTCGGGATATATGTGCCCTAACTAGGGACTTGAGAAAGGATTTCTTGCCTAGACGCCAATGGGCGTGAATAGTATACACGAGCCAGCGCACTTCGCAATGTCCTTAATGCCTAATAAATGCAGATGCAACGAGGGTATCAGAACGCATTTCCCTTAACAATAAAAAAAACTCCGCAAATAGAAGCCCCCTAGCAATTCAGATGCCCCTTAGGAAACCAGCCTCTCTGGATGCAAGCAACTCGAGAAAGTCAAAGCACCGGCGAACCAATGTCAGACATGGCGCTTGTTGGAATGGGTTGGCATTTCCCAACACCTTATCCTTGCTGGGATTGTTGGGACGAAGACGGCACTCCTGAGTCTTCCCAGATAGTCTCGAGGTCCAGATCGCCCCGCCTCTCGGCACCGCACACGCTCCATCGCTTACGCTTGTCTCTCGACCCAAAGCTGAGAGTCCGCCCCCGGGTGGGTATATCTAGGCTGGTCTTGGCCTTCGTGTCCCCGCCGTCGGCGGCATCAGCAGCCGCCTTGAGCTGGGCGATTCTCTCGGCCTCCAAGGCGGCTTCTTCGGCATCGGGGGAATCGGGGATCGTTTCCAGGCTCGAGATACTAGGGCTTCTAGATCGAGTAGAGGTCGGCGTGGATGGAACGGATGACGATGTGTATGAGGCTGAGGGCATGTAACTGCTCGTCAGATAGTCGTAAGGTTTATACGAGGGCGAAGAAGCCGCGGAAGAGGGGGGTGTCGGAATACCCTGCAGGGATCCGGTGTTCGGGTGGCCAAGGTGGCGGAGAGGAGACGAGGGACGTCGGAGCCGTGTAACAGGGGTTGCCGACGGCATGCCTAGACCTAGAGTTGGCGAGCTGCTTCTCTCCATCAATTTTCGATCCGGGTCGTGGACCGAGACTCGGGTTGGGGAGGATGGGGGGAAGGCCTCATCGACGGGCTTCTTTGGGGTGCGGACACGGTTTGGTGAGCTCGATGGGGTCTGCAGACGCATCTGGGGCGAGTAGAGGATATGCCCAGCGCCGTTGACTCCCGGGAGAGATTGAGTCCTGGTCATTGGGGGGGCCAGGCTCGCAGCCGAGCGTGATCGCACATGGGAGCCGGACAGGGGAGAGGTTGTTCGAGGGCGAAATGGGAGTGACGAGGGCGGCGTCCAGGCACTCGGCGAGGACAACGGGGAGTCAGTTGGTCGACGGGAGTTGAGTGGTTTGCGAGAGAAATCGAGTTCGGGTTGGGGAAGGGCGGAGGAGGAGGAGCTCTGAAGTCGAAGGCTCGGCAGAGGAGATGGCTGGAACTCCTCCATCCGCTCGGTCTCGGGGACAGGCTCCATCGTAGGTGTTGTTTGTTATCGGGAAGCCCGATATGTCACCTTCCCGGGGAAGTCATGGAGTGTTGGGGATGTTGAGAAGATCGGGAGAGTCGACGAAATGACGAAATGACGATATATTATCGACCCCAAGGGCGTAAGTGAAGGGCGTGCGAAAGGCTGTTGAGGTGCGGTATCGCGGTGGGTGGTGCCAGCGTGGGGTGTCGAGGCGAGGCGACGTTGAGGTGGTGGGTGGGTGGTATCGGGGTTGATCAGCAGATGGGTCTTGTGTTGCACATGCACGATCAAATCGTGTGTGACGGGAGCCGGCCTCGAAGGCGATATGTCAAAAGAAACCACTATGCAGGGAGAGAAAGGTAGGGAAGTTGTGGCAAGCCAATGTGATAAACGACGGGAGGCCGATGGAGCTGAGTGGCAGGGGCGCCCGGGATGTCATGCCATAGGATGCAGGTAATCCAAGGATTCCTTTTGAGGCCCACTGCCTGTCGAGTTGCCGTATGCACCTCCGGTCACCTCCTGGATGAAAGGATCTGAGGTCGAGAAGGGCCGCTCAGAGGCTCGAATGTTTATGCATAGGGCGCAGGTTGTATGCGTAACTTATGTTGTGATTGGAAGTGGAAGCGGAGAAGGAGGGCATCTGTATTAAGAAGGCCATCCCTATGGGAAGGGCGCGGAGGGAGGGGCTTTACCCGAGTGGCAGGCTCACTCCATAATCAACCGACCAACCAATAGGAGCAATGGACGGCGGGCAGGCAAGGGCGTTGTTTGACTCGCGAATGTCGGGAGTCGGAGCGGGCGGGCTGCCCGCTAATTATTAGAGCGGGAAAGGCCCTTGGATCGCCCCCCAACGATCCCTGTGCGTTGCCCGTGTTTCCCCCTGGAGGGATCTCCTAGCTCGCCCCTACTTCTAGCGCTCTTCCCCAGCAATCATCACCATTACTCAGGTATGATTCTAAACGCCCTGCATCTCCACCAATCGATCGAGGCGACCAAACCCAAGTCGGGAATTAGGCTCGTAGGCTAGCCAAAATCTCTGCCACCAGAGAGAGCAGCAGTAGCAGCAGCAGTGCCAGCAGCAGTGCCAGTTGCACCGAGTCAGGGGGGTCCCTCTACTAGTAAGATTAAGCATCATGTGGCGTCTCCCTTTCGCCTCAATGCCGCCATTCTCCCCCCTCCCAGGCTCCCATGGACTCAAGGCTCGAGTCAAAGCCATGAACGGAAGGGCCGGGGCGACGGTTTAGCATGTCCGGTCAGGCTGGGGCGCATTCATTCCATTCCAACCTCGCCCCGGCTGACCGGACCAGAGCTGAAGCCAGCCTTCGCCACCCATTCGGCACCACCGCGAGACGGGACAAATACAAGTACGGATACAGACGAGCAATAGGGGCGACCCATTGCATTGCTTTAAGAAGGTAATACCTACGACGGGACAGAACCGACGGATAGCGAGGTAAGCCAGCTCCAGTCTGCAAGCCGTCCCCGGTTCCGCATTGTCTTGACCTGATCGCCAACCATGCTTCCATGCAGCGAAGGCAAGACACCCTGCTACGCATCCGTACACTCTACTTATTTGTCGTTCCACCACTCCCGCTACCTGACTTGTACCACTCGCCCCCGCGGCCTGTTCTTCTGGCCAATCCGTGTGGGACACGGAAGCTCCGTTTGTCTCACTCACCCCGTGTCACCACTATAGAACTTCCAAAAGCCGTCACTGCGTTACACGTTTCTCACATCCGCTGCGAGGAATCTGCTTGGAGCCCTAGCTCCCAGTCCTGGTCCCGGGTCAGTGAGCTGTCAGCGTCAAAACCCGCCTTAAGCCTAAATGCTCGGCCCACCTTGCTGCGAATTTCCTTTTTGAGATAAAACAAGCAAGATCCTGCACTGTTGGTTGGTCAATCCCCAGCCTCAAGCTCAACAGGGCACCCCCTTCCAACGGCTGCCAAGGCCGATGTCCGTCTTGGAAAGGACGAGGAATTGCGCAGCTGTCTATATGTAGGTACGGTAAGAGTATCTGGTTTATTGCTATGAACTGATACAGAAATCACGCATCACTGGAAGAGGAGGTCTCACCACTCAGCAAGGAGACGAGCAAACATATCTGACACACAGGGCGGGCCCCTTCGTCGCTGGCCACTGCACCATAGGCTCCAAGCAGAATTCCAAGCAGAATTCCAAGCAGAATTCCAGGCGCATTATATATCCCTTCGTTTCCATTCCATCGTCAATACCTACTTAGTACCTTAGTTGAAGAAGACGGTACATGCAGGATCAGCAAATGCCAAAGTAGAGGCTGCTTGCGGCCGGCTCGCAATGGTGTCCTCCTACAGCCCTTGAAACAAAATGTTTCATCCCTTCGTGCGCGGGAGAGCCTACCATATTTCCCTATATCCAGGAAACAAGGATCTACTTCAGTGTCTCGTACACATCGGAGATACCTAGATCAAGAACTATGTGCGCATCCTGGGGTTTTGAGACACTTGACTAAATCATTCTGAGACCCGGGAATCTTCTTTGGAACGCCATACCGTAGGTATGTAACTGTCGCTGTCGATGTCTGAGTCCTAGACACAGAGTTTCAACCTGGGGAAACCCCCCAAACGCAGGCCGTGCAGAGAGCAAACATATTGACTCTAGCATACCTCCAAGCAAGCTGCCATCTGGCGTATAGACGAGTGAGGGACGGTCTACCCAGGTTCTCGTCGACGGGGATTTCTTCCTTGCGACGGAACTAGAACGCCTGGTCGAGGCACTATTGTAACCTGTGAGAGGGATACGTTATCGCCCCTCCTTGCAACGTGTCTCAGCCTTGACGCCGTAGGAGATTTCCTAGACAAAGGGCGCCTGAACGCCAAAGGCGTAAGAAACCCCGCCAATGCTCTCATTCTCGCAGAGGCCGACACGAGGAAGTTGGGGCTGCGACGGGCGGAAGTGCCAACAAGCGATCTCGGGCAGGGGCTCCTCGCTCGCAACTGTTCAAGACAACAAACTTTGTTGTCGTGACGGCCCAACGAAAAAGAAAAACGATAAAGCAGGGATGGGAGGAAGCTAGGGTAGTCACAATTCTTGAAATGGCCTCTCAGACGGACTTCGAAAGGAATCAGGCAGCAACGGGTAGTCAAGTCTGCCACTGGGGCAACTTCGCTGGCAAGAATAGTCCCAAGAGCCTTCAGGGGTAAACGTTCCAAGGTTGACAACGAAGATGCGCTGTCACGCCTTGTCCTGAGAAGCAGTGCAGACCCGTACCCAAGGTAGGCAACAGAGGTTGAGAGGTTGCCTCAGAGATAGATGCCCAGCCCGAAAGTAGTACCGAAAAGGATGAATGATGACTCGTTTCGTCACGCCTTGGATTTGATGTCCAATTTGATGCAGCTATTGGCGGACGAAGACCAATTGTTTTGGTGTGGCTTATCGTTTTGATGTCATCAGGCATCCACTCACCGATCGGCTGCTTTGAAAACTGTTGCCCCACCAGCCCCTCAGTTGAACTGGCGGGGGGCGACTCACCGCCTTCAACAAAATCGCCATATCGAAGCTCGCGGAATCCCCAGCCAAGGGGGAAAAAAAATATGCCCTGGATCTGATATCGAGTTCGTTGCGGTAGGAGAAGCTCTACTACCGATCAGGAAATGCGGCATCGCAGGGAAGAGCAGAGGACGGGAATGCCCATAGCTAGAATGGAGGTCTTTTTTTGCTACATGTCTACCTAATGGCTGCCATATCGCAGCAATTCGCCCAAAACCCGGGAGCCGAGAATGAAGAGAGGTCCATTCAATTCATGATTCTCGTGTTCATGATCCTTCGATTCTCTTTTAAAAAGAAGTAGTCCTTAGGGTCCCCACCAGCAAATGCCTAGATGCCGTCTTGTTTTCGTAAAGAAGATGCAATCCATCAACACAAACCCCCTCCCTGACCGACGACTTCAACCCGGTGCTCAAATCGCATGAGCTTCCCGCCTTCCATCTATGGGTTATTCACAGGTCCTCGTCATCTTCGCCGGGGAGGGGCATGGCTGCCGCATCGTCCATCTCCTTCCGGTACTGCTCGAGGAGGGCCTCGTCGACCTTGGCCTCGGGGGGAGCCAGAGCGGGGGCAGCAGCGAATTCCTGTGGAGAACTAGATTAGCTCACTTGACGCTCCACTACGCGCGAAGATATATAACATACCAGAGCCGGGTTTCCGACAAGCTTGCGGGCCAACCACAGGAAGGGCTTCTCGAAGTTGTAGTTGGACTTGGCTGAGATGTCGTAGTACTGCAGATTCTTCTTGCGGTGGAAGGTAATGGTCTTGGCCTTGACTTTGCGCTCCTTCACATCAACCTTGTTGCCACAGAGAACAATGGGGATGTTCTCGCAGACACGGACGAGGTCACCTAGGTCGCGCGTTAGTAAGAGTGTTGGATCCGGCGCCAGCCAGAGAAAAGATGATCCCGGTACGTACGGTGCCAGTTGGGGATGTTCTTGTAGGTAATGCGGGAGGTGACGTCGAACATGATGATGCCGCACTGGCCGTTGATGTAGTAGCCATCACGTAGACCACCAAACTTCTCCTGTCCGGCGGTGTCCCAGACGTCAAACTGGATCTGGCCGAAGTTCTGCTCCGAGTTAGCGACAAATTGCGACCCGACGTGACGACGCCGAAGTTATCGGTTCTTACCGTAGTGAAGCCAAGAGGGTGGACCTCAACACCAAGGGTAGCCATGTACTTCTTCTCGAATTCACCAGTCAAGTGGCGCTTGACGAACGTAGTCTACAAAATTTTTTGGTCATGGTTAGCCCTCGCATCCCCCGCAGGAGAACCCCTCCCCCACGAGGAGGGGTCAGAGTCGCAAACAGTCAGGATATGATGAAATGGAAGAAGACAAACCTTGCCAGTGCCACCATCGCCCACAAGGACCAGCTTGAAGGTCGGGGTCTGGGTTACGGGCGCAGCCATGATTTCTGTGATTGCTGGAGGATGTTGCGAGAGGAGGTAAACAACGAAGCCTGGATGAGAGGTCGGGATGTTAGCACGGGCGCACAGCCGAAAAAAACCGGTGCAGAGCTGGGGGGGGAAGGGCTGGACGGTCAGGATGAGAAGGGCCTTCTCTTTTATAGCGTTGGGAGAGGATGTACCTTCGCGAACGTTGGGCTTGAAAGATAGGTGAAAATCGGGAGGCGAGTTGCTGGGCTGGAAGTAGAGTTGCTGTTTTTGTTAGGTGGATGTCGTTTTCTGATTCCCTTCACAAAGATCACGTGCACAATCACCTGTGCGCATAAATTATTCCTGGCTGACTAATTCACAGGCACCAAGAAGCTCTATTTTCACAAGAGCAGTCGCTGGAAATCACTGGCCAGCGCTGGCTGCAAGGGAGTAACGTACCAAGCGTGCAGAGATATTGTTCTTTGTTCTCCGATAAGCTCATGTGAAGTCAAAGCTATTGGTATTCTTTCTTGTGGATGAAGTGATTCAGCCACCCACAACAACCACCCTTCGTTCAATCACTCTCAGCCTCTTGATACGTGTGTCTGGTGTTTTTTCTACGACACCCAGCAAGGCTTCATAGCCTTGGCTCCCCAGTAGCCTCCCACTGGCTTGAAGCTGCTAGCCCGTCCCGTCGTAAGAGTCCGTTTTCTTTGCCCTGAGATATCACTATAGCGGCAGGATATGGCAGCCAAGCGTTCCCCTTCCACCCCAATCCCGCCGAGGGACCAGGGTCAATCGCAGCTCTTGTGGCTGCGTGCCTCCGGTGACCCGGGAGACCTTCACTAGGATATTTTGCTATGAACCGTTAGCTCTACACCTCCAGTCAAGCCAAGGGCCCGCATTCCGCGGTGATGTGGTATGTTGCAAAGGTGACCCACCCCTTCGTTGCCTTGCACACATTCGGCGACCTTCTTCAAGTTGTCATGGTTTGCCCTGTTGACGTAGCCGAAGTTCCGAATCACGTCTCCCGCCTTGAGGCCTGCGGAAGCTGCTGGGCTGTTGTCGACAACACTATTCACCTTGGCGAATGGCTCGTCCAATATATCGGGCACCGAGTCCCTCAACTCCGAGAGTCCTGGGTCCGGGATAGCCGGCATGTCCTGCTCGTCCTTGAGGCTTGCAAAATGCTCGTGTAGATGCTTCTCGATAACTCCCATCAGGTCCTTATAGTCGTTTCGGAGGTGGATGATGCGCGCTCTCGTTGTCCGGACTACCCGTTGTCAGCTTCCATCCGTCAAATTATGGGGGGAACGTAGATCGTTGGGTACTTTGGGCAACGTCGATATCGGCACGGGGAAAACCGTCTGGCGTCAACAGCCGCGTGTTCATATCGACGCCGTGCTAGGCAAAGCAATGAGCTAGAGTTGGAGGTAAGTAGGGAGGTCTGGACACCATACAGAATCAAGTACGCCACTGAGGGCCTTCAGCTCCGCCTCCATGTTGTCCTTCTTCCGCTGAAGCTCCGCAAAGGTAAGATGCGCCGTCCCTCCATTTGTCGGGCGGACAGAGGTTGGCCCCGAAGGGACAGTTGGGGCATGTAGGTTGTTCATATTTAGCGGCAGTCCCATGCTTCTCAGGGCGACTGTGGGATAATTGGCATATCGGGACCAGTTGCAGCCACGTCTTATGTACGAGGAGGTTTGTATGCAAGAGTTGGAAGCTGGAAGCCGAAGCCGAGAGTTTATGATCCGGGGTTTAACAGGCCACTCGAGTGACGCGTCAAGCTCTAGAGGCGGCGTTTGGCGGGGTAGCAACTTGCAGTGGCAAGTGAGCTACCAGGATTAGCGACAAGCTTAGCGGGCAGGTCTCACCTCACCTCCAAGGTGGGGGGCCATGGAAACCTGGGAATTCAATTTCCCGGAGCGGCGCGGAGCTACTAATGTACTACTCCGTCGAATAGGTACATAGTGAAGTTCGTCCTGTCGGATACGCACCACTTACCTAGTACCTACCTTGAGACTATTTATCTACGGAAGGACCTGGGGTAAAAGGCTGCAGCGAGTTACGAATCCCGCAACTATCAGAGCCCGCCGTGCTCGAATTTCCGAACATGTGTCGACGATTCAGGCGATGTAATAGGGGTTGGACCAACCCTCTGTGTGGGCTTCGTGGAGACGAGACGATGTCAAGCGGCAGCTCTTCTACGTCCAAACCTATCTCGATCAAAGTCCCGTTGCCGTTTTCTCGGACTTCGATCGTTCTTACCTTTTGTCTTCTCTGTACTTCCTACCACTCGAGGTAGGCGGGGTCTCTTATCCAAGAGCCATTCCTTCCGTTTGGATTGAGACTGGGAGAGTCCCATGCGCTCCTCTCAGTCACTATCTCTTCTCCCTCCTTGCTTGTTTATCCCGCTTCCCATTCAAACATTGAACCCTATACCCTCTCAAGTATGCTTCCTTTCTCCTTCTTTTGCATGGTATCTCGCTTTTTGAATCGGCCGTCAGCCATTTTTCGTTGCTCGTTGCTGCAAAGGAGATCTTGAAGGTTTTGGGAATAAAGTCTTTTATACACCCCCTATTTCCTGACTTGTGCGTTTCCGCATAATGTCGCCCACCGAGTGCGTTACTATCCCACGGTATCTCTCGCCGGCCCCGTCGACCTTTTCTGCAAAATCCATATGTGACGCCGTGGTCATCCCGAGTACGCCGTTCACGATTGCCCAGGACGCGGCGCCCGGAGCCTTCTACGATGTCGATCTTGCTTCCAGCCTAGATAGAGTCGATGCCGAGGGGTTCGAGAGATGGGGCAACCTGGATAACATGCTTGCCTCCGGGACTTGTCAGGTCGACCTACAGGCTGAAGCCGGGCTACAGACGGAACAAGTTACCTTCGGGGACTGCCAGCCACTGGCGAAGTCGCCGGAAAAGCCATTCCAGCGTTGGGTCAGCACTCTTCGTCGACGAGGTCTTCGGCGCCAGGAGACAGCTGGCCTTGGCGGCCGCGCCTCTCGTCCCACCCCTCCGGAGAGCCCCTCTAAATACCGGACGCGGCATCACCGGAAGTCATCCACGGGTTCTTCCACTGCTTTCGTCACTGGAGTCAGAAGTGCCAGTATTTCGCTCTCCAGTGTCAACTTGCTGCCACGGTCAAGGCGGCATGCCCTTCGATATTCGAAACGACATTCTAGCTCAGGCAGGAGTACCAGAACCTCGATTTCAAGGGTGCGGCCGTCAATCGACAGTGCCTATATGGATGGACGATCGGACATTGATCCAGCGATTACTGAGCGGTCATTACAAAGACGACGCATCCTTGAAGAGCTCATCAGTACCGAGGAAGGCTATATCGGCGACGTTCGATTCCTAATGAACGTAAGTTTGCCTATCCGCTGGGTGTCATTCCTGGACTCTATTCGGACTAAGTCTTAGGTCTACGTAACCATCCTTGCCTCCCTACCTTCTCTCTCCACGGGGCTCCGCTCCTCTATCAACCGCAACCTAACGGAGATTGTTGAACTCCATGAAGAACTTCTCGGCCACTTACACCGCGCTGTACCCGATTCAGAGTACACACAGATGGAATTCCCCCCTCCGACCACCAAGCCGAGCACTGAAGCCCTTGGCCACAGGAGGCGGAGGAGTTTGGATGCTGTACCTGAGAAAGATTCCATGTCCTGGTTACAGAATGTCCCTGGGATGACCGCGAAGCCCCAGGTTGTGGCAGAGGTTGCCAAAATATTCTCAAGGAAGGTGATATTCAGACTACATTTCCTAGCATCTCCGCTTGCTGGTAACTAGCAATGCACAATATTCGATCGCTAACATGGTATAGATGAGTCGATTCTTTGTGTATGAAGAGTACGGCGCCAAATACGAGCTCATGATCAAGGATATCGCCTTGGCGCATCGAACAATACCCCGCTGGAACTCGTATCAGAAAGGGCTTGAAACTTTAGCGACAGCTTTAGGCACAGCAAGCAAACAAGGCGATCTCTCCAAGAAGTCCCTTACCATTGGAGATCTCTTAGTAAAGGTGAGCCCTGTCCCATGAGCTTCGTGCCGTTGGGTCTGACATATCGCAGCCTATCCAGCGCGTGTGCAGATACCCCTTGCTCTTCGCGGAACTCCTCAAGTGTACTCCGGTGTGCGACTGCCCTCAGTCTCATATGGAAATCGAAGACACCCTAGTCAGGCTTCGGGAAGCCACTGCGGAGATTAATCGGGCTACCAATGACTCTAAAATCAAGGCCACTCTAGAAAAGACGTGGATCCTTCAAGACCGCCTAGTCTTTTCCGGTCATGTTAGTTCATCCCCCACAGATCAAGAGGGATAGTCTGACCGTCACCAGGTCCCTGATGCGATGTCCAAGACGCAGATCCGTTCGCTCGGTCACATCCGACTTTGTGGCGCCTTGCATGTCTGCTGGCAGACTAAAGAAGGTGTGAGTGGACAATACATGATCGCCCTCCTTTACCGCGACTGGTTGTGCCTGGCGCTCGCCGGTCGGGCGGAGCAAGTATACATGATCCAGGCTTGCATAGGTCTTAATAATATCAGGGTAGAGGCTGCTGATAACGGTCGAGGTAAGGACCCGCTTACCACAGATACTCGCCCCGGAATACACACTCTCTCGAGCCGTGGTTACTGACGTAACAGACGTAGGTCTCCAATGCCACACAGCTCCCTACTCGTGGAAACTTGTGTTCATATGTGATCACCAGCTGTACGAGATCATCATGACGGCGTGTACTCCCACGGAGGAGCACGCATGGCAGACTCGACTCTCTCACCCGCCTGTGACGCTAGACTTCCACGACCAGAGACAGCCCACTCTGTTTAGTACGCTCTTCCCGGACATTAAATCTCTCGGGGCGGTATTTGGGAAACCAGGTTTGTCTTTGCTTTTGCTGTGTCTAGAAGACTCGATATTCCTACTAACTCGGGTGTGTAGGAACTATTGCCAGAAGAATATCCGTTCATCGGGCAACTACGGTTGGCCCAAAGTCACCCCTGTGCCAGGTCATCCTCAACAATACCAGTGTCATAAAGAATACCCCAAGCCCGAGGTCTAAAGCCTCCATCAACCGGTCTCAGTCCTTATCGACCACGAATAGCCGGATCCCGGTCCTGGCGCCGTCTCGAGGAGAGAGAGCCCGGCTCGAGGCTCTCCTATCAGACGTATGGACCCGCGACATCCTGCCGTTCCCCGGGATAACTGCCCGATACAGGAGTGACCATTCGGTAAGGCGGTCAGCCACCTCAATGATAAGGAAGCTGAGCGTTGCAAGCATCGCCAGCACCTTCACGAAGCGGCCTTCTAGCACGTCTAGCTTGGGGAAATCCGCCGGGCAACACGCAGCTACAGCTACATTCGACCAGTCGAAAGGCACAGCTCCCACAGCATCCGTGCATTACGAGCCAGCAAACGGATCCAGTATCGTGCCCTCCACCCTCGTTCCGGATCAGATGGGGAGTAGAGACCCGTCCGTTGCATCCACGGACCCGGAATTGGATGATGATGTCCTGAAGACACTCCATTACCTAGAGGCGATCAAAGTGCAAGCAGAAGGTCAAGAGGGAGAGGTGCCTCCGGCTCCGCCGTCCTCCCCGAGTAGGAGCAGGTCGAGACTCCAACGGCAAGACTCGAGGGCGTCAACGATCAATGCCGAGGAAAGAAATACCTTCTCGCCCCCAGATACCAAGCCGATGCCTCCCAGGCACCAGAGTCGATGGGCTAAAGTAGGGGCTCTGCATCGGCAAGCTGTGGCCCAAGTGATTCGCGGCCTCGTTGGTTGAGTCAATAACTAATCCTAGTTGCACGGGACGTGGCTTGGTAGCCTGGAGGAGAGAGAGCACGCGACAGCGGTTGAAAAGTGTATACTATATGCCCCATTAGTTTGGGTGCCCGCTGTTACATTTTCAGTTCGTTTCCTTCCGCTCTTCTATCCTTGCTCTGCGGCCATCAGCCTAGCATTGCAGGGGAATTATCGACAACTCAATTCAGTAAGCTGCATGAGTAAGATAGCTGTCGCCCCGGGGATCTCCGTGTAAAGTTTTGTTCTAAGATGTATGAGGACTTCCCACAATGAAACAATACACGGGTGAGGAAGCATATCCTAGAGGTAATGAATAGAGCCTTCGAGACCCTTCCATTCAGGGGCTGGGTAAGCTTGGCTACTGTATTTTATCTTGGCCTGCAAGGCAAAGAAAGAAAACTATGGATCTGATCTGATCCTCAATTGCAAGGATGTCTCTCAGCTCACGGCCACCCCGCCTCAACTGTGTGGGCTTACAGTGACGTACGTGAAGAAAGAAGCCCATGCCAAGCACTATTGCTGTGACCTAGAGCAATACTTTACGTAGGCCCAGAGGTGCCTAGTTAAAACAGGTAACTCCTTACCACTAGCCGTTGTTGGAATAATGGCACGTGGTCTAGCAAACAGCGATCAGCCTATGGGAAGGGGCAATGGATGAGGTGATCCCCACATT
>Ga0164242_10005421_pt1 | contig 14209 bp, 12 predicted proteins | sample OricomgcompostMG_FD_108783 | JGI IMG/M metagenome (GOLD analysis project Ga0164242, IMG submission 108783) | Miracle-Growth compost microbial communities from Emeryville, California, USA - Original compost - Miracle growth compost (MG) ... | reverse complement strand
CGCCGACGGCGAGCGGGCGAAGGACCACCTGCTGCGGGCGAACCTGCGCCTGGTCGTGTCGCTGGCCAAGCGCTACACCGGCCACGGCATGCCGTTCCTGGACCTGATCCAGGAGGGCAACCTCGGCCTGATCCGTGCCGTGGAGAAGTTCGACTACACCAAGGGCTTCAAGTTCTCGACCTACGCGACCTGGTGGATCCGGCAGGCGATCAGCCGGGCGATGGCCGACCAGTCCCGCACGATCCGGCTGCCCGTCCACCTGGTCGAGCAGGTCAACAAGATGCAGCGGCTGCGCCGCGAGATGAGCCAGACCCTGGGCCGCGAGGCGAACCACGCCGAGCTCGCCCACGAGCTGGACGTCACCGAGGAGCGCATCCGCGAGCTGATCGACCTCTCGCGCGATCTGGTGAGCCTGGACCAGACCGTCGGCGCCGACGACGACGCGTCGCTCGGTGACTTCATCGCCGACCAGCGCAGCAGCAGCGAGGCGGAGACCTCGGTCGAGGCGGAGCTGATGCGCCGCCAGCTCGGCGAGGTGCTCTCGAGCTTGGAGGATCGCGAGGCCGCGGTCGTCCGGATGCGCTACGGCCTCGACGGCGGCCAGCCGAAGACCCTGGACGAGATCGGTCGGGCGTTCAAGCTCTCGCGGGAGCGGATCCGCCAGATCGAGCGCGAGACGATGGCCAAGCTGCGCCATCCGTCGCGTGCCCAGGTGCTGCGCGACTATCTCGACGACTAGGTCTGAAACTGACGGGCGGCGGCCCTACGATGGGGCGCATTGACCTAGGGGAAGCCGCACCATGAGTCACCACAGCGATCTGATCGACACGACCGAGATGTACCTGCGGACCGTGTACGAGCTCGAGGAAGAGGGCGTGGTTCCGCTGCGCGCCCGCATCGCCGAGCGACTCGGCCAGAGCGGCCCCACGGTCAGCCAGACCGTCGCCCGGATGGAGCGCGACGGCCTGCTCAACGTCGCCGGCGACCGGCACCTGGAACTCACCGAGCAGGGCCGGCGCGAGGCGATCGGCGTCATGCGCAAGCACCGGCTCGCCGAGCGGCTGCTCGCCGACGTCATCGGCCTGGACTGGGAGGACGTCCACGTCGAGGCATGCCGGTGGGAGCATGTGATGAGCGAGGCGGTCGAGCGCCGCATCGTGGCCATGCTCTCGAAGCCGCTGGTCTGCCCGCACGGCAATCCGATCCCCGGCCTGGACGAACTCGGCCTGCCGTTCGGCGCGACCGACGACCACGCGAACCTGGTGACACTGACCTGTGCCGCCGAGGCCGCCGCCACCGGCGGGCAGAACCAGGTCGTCATCGACCGCATCAGCGAGCAGGTCCAGTCCGACACCGATGCGATGCACCTGCTCACCCGCACCGGCCTTCGCCCGGGCCACACCGTGACGGTCACCTTCGCCGGCCGACAGGTGGACGTGACGACGCCGGACAGCCACACCACGCTGGACCGTGCCCTCACCGACCACATCTTCGTGCGCGTGCCGGCCACGGAGGCTCTGCTCGAGACCGTCGAGGCCTGACCCGCCGGTCGCGGCGGCCGCGCACCCGGCGACCGGACATGGGTCACACCCGCGCGAGGCCGTTCCGGGCGGAATCGGGCAGCGGCCGCCGGTAGGATCGGTCCGGCCCGCGAGCCACCGCAGTCTCGCCCGGGCAGTTGGACGACCACGATCCGAAAGGCGAGACGCCGGTGGCTCACGACCCGCAGGGGTTCCTCAAGTTCGCCCGGGTGGACATGCCCAAGCGCCCCGCGGCCGAGCGGGTCCGGGACTGGCAGCCCATCTACCTGCGCCCGAAGGATGAGGTCGTCAGCGAGCAGGCCGCCCGCTGCATGGACTGCGGCGTCGCGTTCTGTCACAGCGGCTGCCCGCTGGGCAACCTGATCCCGGAGTGGAACGAGTTCGTCGCCCGCGGCGACCACGCCGGCGCGAGCGAGCGGCTGCACGCGACCAACAACTTCCCCGAGTTCACCGGCTGGATCTGCCCGGCGCCGTGCGAGGCCGCCTGCGTGCTGGCGCTGAACACCGACCCCGTGACCATCAAGCAGGTCGAGCTCTCGATCGTCGACACCGCCTTCGACCAGGGCCTGGTGTCGGCGCAGCCGCCGACCGAGCACACCGGGCGCACGGTAGCGGTCATCGGCTCCGGCCCGGCCGGGCTGGCCGCCGCCCAGCAGCTGACCCGCGCCGGGCACGCGGTGACCGTCTTCGAGCGCGACGACCGCCCGGGCGGCCTGCTGCGCTATGGCATCCCGGACTTCAAGATGCCCAAGGACATCATCGACCGCCGTATCGCGCAGATGCGGGCCGAAGGCACCCGGTTCCGCACCGGCACGAACGTCGAGCCGGGTGACGTCGAGCGGTTGCGCACGGAGTTCGACGCGGTCGTACTCGCCGTGGGGGCGCTCGCCCCCCGGGAGCTGACGACGCCAGGTCGCGAGCTGGACGGCGTGCACCAGGCGATGACCTACCTGCCGCAGGGCAATCGCGTACAGGCCGGTGACATCGCGGCGCCGGCGATCGACGCGGCCGGCAAGCACGTGATCATCATCGGCGGCGGGGACACCGCAGCCGACTGCCTCGGCACCGCCAACCGGCAGGGCGCGCTGTCGGTCACCGTGCTCGACCACAACCCGCGCCCGGTACCGCGGGCCGGCCTGGTGAACCCGGTCTGGCCGTCGGCGCCGAGTACCCGCGGCACCTCCCCCGCCCACGACGAGGGCGTGCACGAGGCTTGGGCCCGCGAGGTCGTCTCGTTCCTGGGCGACGCCGAGGGGCACGTGCGTGCGGTCGAGGTCGAAGAGGTCGAGATCGTTCGCGTCGGGGACCGCCGCGAGTTCCGGCCGGTGCCGGACTCGCGCAGCGAGCTGCCCGCCGACCTGGTGCTGCTCGCCGCCGGGTTCGTCGGCACCGATGTGCCGGAGCTGCTCGCCGCGCTCGGCGTCGATGCCGACACCGCCCGGGGCACCGCGCTCGTCGACTCCGGCTGGCGCACCACCGCCGACAACGTCTACGCCTGCGGTGACGCAACGCGCGGCGCGTCGCTGGTGGTGTGGGCCATCGCCGAAGGACGCGCGTGCGCGGCGGCGGTCGATGCCCGGCTCAGCGGTGCGTCCGACCTGCCGCAGCCGGTTCTTCCCGGAGCGCGCCCGCTCTGAGCGCGCCCGGATCACGCAGGGCTCCTGAGGCTCACGCCGGTCGCCGCCGCAGCAGCGGCGTCCGCCGCGGGTCGACGCCGCGGGTCAAGGCCGCGAGCAACAGATCGGCGGCCGTGTAGCCCGGGTCGCTGGCGAGCGCCCGGTCGCCTGCCATGTTCGCGAGCGCGCCGTTACCCGCACGCCAGCTCGCCCAGCCGAGCAGGAACAGCGGCGCGGCGTCGAACGGCTCCGGCAGCCGCCGGGCCAGCTGCTGCCACAGCGGCCGGCCGTCGATGCGCCCGGAGTCGACCGCGAGCCACACCGCGTCGCGGAACTCGACCGAGGTCAGCGCCGCCCCGAAGGCCGCCACCGTGTCATCGTCGAGCGGTTCGGCGGACGGGCCCGAGCACGCACGTGCCGCGGCGAACAGCCGGCGCTTCACCGACCGCAGTCGGCGTGCGGAGTCCGCGACGAGGACGAGCTCGTCCACGCAGCCGGTGACGAGCGGCAGCAGGGCGTCGCGGTGCTCGTCCGGCGCCAGCGACGCGTCCAGCGCCTCGCGATCGGGATAGGCGGCCAAGCCGGCGAAGGTCGCCGTGGCCGGGACCGTCGAACGATCGGCGTCGAGGGGGATGCCCTCGACCGGGCAGCAGCCGGGATCGGCACACAGCAGCGACCAGCGGCGCCGGTCGTCGACGAGCAGGGAGTCGACCAGCGTGCTGTCGTACCGCGCGGCCAGCTCGACGAGTTCGACGGCCAGCCCGCGCCAGGGCAGGTCGTGCCCGGCGCTCACCCGGTCGTCGAAGACGATCGCGACGAACTCGTCGGCGCCGCCGCGGTGCATCGCGACCAGGCTGTTCTCGAGGACGCCGTCGAGCGCAAGGTCGTCGAGATCCATGCGCACGGTGACGACGAGCTCGCCGGCGTGCATGCCGACCACGACCAGGCTGTGGTGGGGATGGAAGCCGAGCAGGTACGGAACGGCGTGCACGAGGTCCTCGGGGCCGTGCACGGACAGGGCGACGTCGGTACGGGTCGCGGAGCGGCGAGCGGAAGACATGCCTCGAGCCTCGCCGACCGGTCGGTCGGACCGGGCGGCGTGCGGCCGGGCTGTGGACGGCGCGCGCGGATGTGCACGGGCCACGGCGAACGGTCATCCCGCCGTGGTAGTGGCGGGCCTCAGCGCAGCAGGCCGACCCGCCAGTTCTCCGCACAGAGGCGCAGGTCGGCGGCAACCCGCTCGTTCCGTTCGGCCAGCTCGCGTGCCGCGGATCCGTCCGGGCCCTCGGGCGCCAACTGGCGACGACCGGCCGCCACCACGCGGAACACGGCCGCGGCGCGCTCGAGGGCGACCGCGAAGTCGCCGCGGTACGCGCCGCCGAGCACGGCGTCCGCGACTTGGTGCACCGACGCGACGTCGCCCGGCTCGGCCATCCCGGCCACGACGGCGTCCGGTGCGGCGAACGGCTCGCCCGCCTGCCACAGCCGGCGGACCTCCTCGCTGTTCGTGCGGAACCACTGACGCAGCAGGTACAGCGCCCACAGCGCGCCCGGCAGGCTGACCGGATCGGCGTCGCGCCACAGCGCGGCGAGCGTGTCCAGCCCGACCCGGTCGGCGAGGTCGACGAGGTCGTGATCAGCATCGCCGGCACCCCGGCCGGCCTGCACGACCACCGCAGCAGTGGCGGAGGCGAGCTCAATGCGACTGACCTCGGACGTCCCGCCGGCGGCGTCGATGTACTTGGTCAGGTCGGCGTACACCCCTGGCCGGTGCGCACGTCGGTCGTCGGACACGGACTCCACCTTACGTGCGGCGCTATTCCCGGGCGGACGTGACGATCCGGACAGGCGATGCACAGCGTTCCGGGCGGGACCGCCCCGTGCAGTCGATAGAATGGGCAGCGACGTCGGCCCGATCCATGGCCCCCGGTCCCACATTTGCCGCTACGAGCGGCCTTCCGCCGAGAGGCGACCTGGCGGGTCGGCGTCACCTTCGGTCCGGTCCGCCCGGCAGAATCGCAGGCATGAGCGGGGACGGGAACGGTTGGGTCATCTGCGACTTCGGCCACCGGCACTGGGGCGTGTTCGGCGCCGCCGGCATCCTCGTCACCCACGACGACTCGGTCCTGCTCCAGCATCGCGCGGTCTGGACCCACGAGGGCGGGACGTGGGCGGTACCGGGCGGCGCGCGGGACAGTCACGAGGACGCGATCACCGCGGCTCTGCGCGAGGCCACCGAGGAGACCACGCTCGATCCCGCCGGGCTCACACCGTTCGGCGAATGGATCGACGACCACGGCAACTGGTCCTACACGACCGTGCTCGCCCGTGCCGAGACCGCAGGCGAGGCGAGGCCCGCCAACGCCGAGAGCGACGCCGTTCGGTGGTGGCCGATCGGCGAGGTCACCGGTCTGCCGCTGCACAGTGGCTTCGCCGCGGCCTGGCCCGAACTCCGCGCACTTCTACAGCAAGGCTGAGGACCAGGGCAATCGGTCTCAGTTCCCGCCGTTGACGATCACCGCCGGCCGGGTGCCACCACCGAACGTCCCACCACCGAACGTCCCACCACCGAAGCCGGTCGTGGACGAATCGCTGCTCGGCACCGCTTCGTCGAGGTTCGCGAGCACGACCTGCTGTCCTGCCTTCAGGCCGCTGCGGATCTGAACGCGGTCGTCGCCCGCGATCCCGACCGTCACCCGCTGCACCGACGTCCGTCCGTCTGCCAGCACGGTGACGGTGTCCAGCCTGCCCACGCTGTGCACCGCGGACGTCGGCACCGTGAGCGCGTCGCGCGCGGTACCGACGTCGATCGAGACCGTGGCGCCGGCTCCGTCGTAGAGCGCCTTCGACGTGGGGTCGAGCAGCACGGTCACCGGATAGGTCGTCGTCGTGCCGCTCGTCCCGGACGTGTTCATCACGCCGATCTCGGTGACCTTGCCGGTCAGCGACGTCGACACACCGTCGATCGTGACGTGTGCGGTGTCGCCCTCCTTCACCGAATCCACGTCGTCGATGCCGATCGTCGTCGTGACCTCCTTCTGCCCGGTGCCGACGATCGTGATGGTCGCGCTCGACGAGCCGGCGGACACGGCGTCGCCCGTTGCGATCGCGACGTCGGCGACCGTGCCGTTGATCGGGGCGGTGAGCGTCGCGTCGTCCAACTGTTGCCGCGCGACGACCACCTGCGCCTTCGCGGCGTCGATCGCCTTCTGGTCCGCGGCGAGCGAGGCTGCCGTGATCGTGCCCGCGCTCGAGCCGAGGTTCGACGACGCGCCTGAGCCCAGTGACGTCCCGGAGCTGCTGCTCGAGCCGAGGCCGGACGACCCGGTGCCGCCCGTCGGGTAGCTCCCGCCGCCGACCGAACCGGACGTCCCCGTCGAGCCCGTCGGACGGCTGCCGGACGACCCGCTGCCGGACGAGCCGGTGGACGCGCCGCGCGCTGCCGCGGCGAGGGCGTCGTCGAGCGTCTGCTCGGCGGATGCGAGCGTCTTCTCGGCCGTTGCGACGCCCTGCTCGTCCGACTGCACCTGGACGAGCGCGCTCTGGCAGCTGCCGACGCCGGTGACGCCGTTGCCGGCGGTGCCGAGCTGCACCGTGTAGGTCGCGTTCGCCCGCAGCGGGTCGGACGGCGACCCGAACCCGTAGCTGCCGTCCGACCCGACGGTCGTCGCGGCGACGGACGCGCCGGCGGCGTCGGTGCCGTCGACCAGCGAGACAGGCAGCCCGGCCGCGCCGGAGATCGTGCCGGAGATGACCCCGTCGGCGTCCGACGAGGTCGTGAACGTGACGGTGCTGCTGGCGCACGCGCTCTTCTCGCCGGCCAGGTCGTCCTTGAGCGCGGTGAGCAGACTGTCGACCTTCGCCTGTGCGGCGACCACGGCCGCCTGGTCCTTGGCGATGACCGACGAGGCGCCGGAGCCGGTCGGCACGGACGAGGAACCGGACCCGCCTGCCGAGGTGGACGGGCCGGGCGAGGGCGTGGTGCGCACGGCGGCGAGCACGATGCCGGACGTGCCGGTGATGGCGGCGCTCTCGGTGGCGGAGGACTGTTCGGTGGCCTCGTCGGTCGCGAGCTGCTGCTTGGCGCTCGCGACCGAGCCGCGATCGGACTGCAGCGCCTGCCGCAGCGCGGTCCGGTCCAGCCGGGCGAGGACGTCCCCTGCGCTGACGGAGTCGCCGACCTTGACTCCGACCGACGCGACGGTGCCGCTGACGGGGAACGACACCGCGCGCTGCGACACCGAGCCGATCGTGCCGACCTCGGTGACGGTCTCGTGCACGGTTGCCCGCGAGACGGTCGCGGTGCGGTACGCGGGTGCGGAGTGCCGGGTCGCGGCCCAGGCCGCTCCCCCGCCCGCCACGACGACGACGCCGACCACGCCCGCTCCGATGCAGACGCGCCGACGTCGGCGGCGTCCGACGCGATCAGCCATTGGTGCTGCCCCCCGTCGTGCCGCCCGTGCCGGTCGCGACGAAGCCACTCGAGCAGGTTCCGTTCGTCGGTGCGGTGATCGCGACGTGGGTCGCGGTGACCGCGCCGGTCGAGTCGGACGTTCCCGTGGCGCTCGCGCACCTGCCGACCTTGACCGCGCTCTTCGTCGCCGCAACGGTCGCGGTGACCGTGGTCGAGCCGCTGAGCGTGACCGTGCGGGTCGTGGTCGTGGTCGTGGTCGTCGACTCCGACGACGACTCCGACGACGACTCCGACGACGACTCCGACGACGACGCGGACGACGACTCCGACGACGACTCCGACGGCGAGCCGAACCGCGGCACGACGGCCGAGACGGTGATCGTCGAGCCGTGCACCGCGGTGACCTTGCCTGCGACGACGTCGCCGAACGCCCGGAACGTCCCAGCCGTACCGGACGGCAGTCCGCTCGGCCGGATCGTCGGCACGCCGCTGGGTGCGCGGAACGCGCCGCCCGGACGCGCGCCACCTCCGCCACCACCGAAGCCGCCACCACCGAAGCCGCCGCTACCGAAGCCGCCGCTACCGAAGCCGCCGGTGCACGTGCCGCTCCGGGGCGAGCTCACGACGACCGTGGTCGCCGCGAGCGGTGCCGTGCTGGACGGCGTGGTGGTCGGTGCCGTGGTCGCCGCCGAGGTGGACGAGCCCGAACTCGACGAGGCGGCGGTGGCCACGACGCACGAGCCGACCTTGATCGCGGCGGCGGAAGCCTTCTTCGTCTGCGAATACGTCGTCTTCGGCGTCTCCTTCACCGTGGTCTGTCCGGTTGTCTGGCTCTGCACCTCGAACGTCGTGCCCTGGACCGCCGCGATCGTTCCTGAGGCGACAGGACCGCGCCCTACCGCACCGCCGGCGACGCCCTTCGCCGGTGCCGACTGTGCAGCCTGGCTGGATTGCGGGGTTCCGGACGTGCTCGCGCCACCGCCCGACCCACTGCTGCACGCGGCGAGCACGGCGGTGACTCCGGCGGCGCCGGCCGCCAGCAGCACCGCGCGGCGCGGTCGTAGGTTGTTGCGGGTCTCGGGCATCGGAACGTCCCTTCGGAGATGTTCTGAGGTCGGGTCAAAGGTCATGGCGTCACTCGCTGCGCAGCGCGTCGATGGGGGCGAGCCGGGCGGCTCGGCCGGCCGGGTACACGCCGAAGATCACGCCGATCGCGGCGGCCACCGCGACCGCGCCCGCGATCGCGCTCGGCGAGATGGCGATGTCGTCGGAGATCAGGTGCGGCAGGACGACGGCGCCGACGATGCCGATGCCGGCGCCGGCGATGCCGCCGACGATGCCGAGCACCGAGGCCTCGACCAGGAACTGGCGCCTGATCAGGCGCGGCGTCGCGCCAAGCGCCTTGCGCAGCCCGATCTCCCGGGTCCGCTCGGTCACCGACACCAGCATGATGTTCATGACGCCGATGCCACCGACGAGCAGCGACAGGGCCGCGATGCCACCGAGCAGAACGGTCAGCGTGTGGTTCACCGTGCTCGCCGTGCTGAGCAGCGACTGCTGCGTCGTGATCGAGAAGTCGGCGGAGCTGCTGTCGGTGATGTGGTGTCGGGCGAGCAGGATCGCGTCCGCCTCCTGGTACGCGGCCGAGATCGTCGACGTCGACCGCGCGGCCACGTAGATGTCCGAGAGCGAGTCGCGACTCGTCGTGCTCGACAAGCGGCTCACCATCGTCGAGAGCGGCACGATCGCCTGGTCGTCCAGGTTGGCCGACGAGTCCGAACCGGCCGAGGTGAGCACACCGACGACCTGGAACGGGATCGAGTTGATCGTGACGCTCTGACCGACCGGGTCGAGCCGACCGAACAACTCCTCCGCGGTGGTCGGGCCGAGCACGACGACGGCGGCCGCCTTCGCGTTGTCGGCGTCGGTGAGGAAGCGCCCCTCGGCGAGCGAGCGGGCCCGGACGGACAGCCAGTCGTGGCTGGTGCCGACCACCGAGGTCGTCCAGTTCGAGCTGCCGGCGACGAGGGATTCGGACGTGTTCTTGCTCGGCGCGACCGCGGCGATGTCCGGAGCCGACACGGCGGATCTCAGCGCCTCGGCGTCCTCGATCGTCAGCGTCGAGGCGGAGCCGAGCCCGCCGCGCAGACCGGTCGAACTGGTCGTGCTGCCCGGCGAGACGATCAGCAGGTTGCTGCCGAGCGCCGAGATCTGGTCCTTGACCGACGACGACGCACCCTCACCGAGCCCCACCGACAGCACCACCGTCGCGATGCCGATCAGGATGCCGAGGACGGTCAGCGCAGATCGCAACCGGTGCGCGCGCACCGCCTGCAGGCCCGTGCGCAACGTCTCCACCCAGTTCATGCCGACGCTCCGACCGACGCGGTGTCGTCGACGACCTGACCGTCGCGCACGCGGATCACGCGCCGGGCCTGCTCGGCGACTTCCTGCTCGTGGGTGATCACGACGACGGTCCTGCCGGCGTCGTGCAGTTGCTCGAACAGCGCCATCACGTCGGCGGTCGCGCGCGAGTCGAGGTTGCCGGTCGGTTCGTCGGCGAGGATCAGCGACGGCTCGGACACCAGTGCCCGCGCCACGGCGACCCGCTGCTGCTGCCCGCCGGACAGCTCGCCCGGGCGGTGGTCGACCCGGTCGGCCAGACCGACCCGCTCGAGTGCGTCCATCGCGCGCCGGCGGCGTTCGTCGCGCGCCACCCCGGCGTACAGCAGCGGCAGCTCGACGTTGCGCCAGGCCGTCGACGACGACAGCAGGTTGAACTGCTGGAAGACGAAGCCGATGCGGCGGTTGCGGACGTCGGCGAGTTCGTTCTCGTCCATCTCGCCGACGTCCTCACCCGCCAGCAGGTACGAGCCGGCCGTGATGCGGTCGAGGCAGCCCAGGATGTGCATCAGCGTCGACTTGCCGGATCCGGACGGGCCCATGATCGCGACGTACTCACCGGCGTCGATGCGCAGCGAGACCCCGCGCAGCGCCTCGACCTCCAGCGCGCCGGTGCGGTAGACCTTGCGGACGTCCTCGAGTGCGATGACCGGATCCACCTCAGTTCCCCCCGCCCGGGAGAACGATCCCGCTGGGGATCGAGACGCCACGGGGCAGGCTGCCGCCGCCGGTGAACGTGCCGCCGCCGAACCCGGTGTTGCCGAACTTGCCGAGGAACCCGCGCGTTGTCTGGCTCTGCCCGCCGTTGCCGGCGCCTGTCGGCACCGCGATCTGCAGCAGCACCTTGTCGCCCTGCTTCAGCCCTGACGTGATCTGTGTGGACCCGCCCGAGCTCAGCCCCGTCGTCACCGTCGTCTCGATGCGCTTGCCGGACGTGGTGCCGTCGGACGTCGTGTAGACGTAGCTCGAACCGTTTCCGACATGTACAGCTGTGCTGGGTACCGTGAGCACGTTCGTCAGCTGCTTGTAGATCAGCGCGATCGTCGCGGTCTCGCCGGCGTGCAGCCCGGACGGGTTCCCGGTCACCGAGACGGTGACCGGGTAGGTCGCCGATCCCGTATCCGACGTCGAGGCGACGACACCGACGGAGGTCACGATCCCGTACACCGTGCCCGTCACGCCGTCGACGGTCAGTTGCGCCTGATCGCCGGCCTTCACGTTGCCGACATCGGTCGCGTCCACCGACGCACTTGCCGTCCAGGCACTGGTGCTGATGACCTCGATGGACGAGCCGGACGAACTCGAGGACGACGATGAGGACGAGTTGGAGCCGCCCACCGAACCGTTCGCTCCGCCGGTGCCGTTCGAGCCGCTGCCGGTCACCGTGTCACCGACGGACAGCCCCACCGACGCGACCACGCCGCTGATCGGCGAGCGCAGCTTCGCGTCGTCCAGCGCCGTGCGCGCGGAGCTGACCTGGCCCTTCGCGGCGCTCACCGCGGCCTTGTCGGCAGTCAACTGCGCGTCGGTCGCGTCGTCCGCCTCGTCCGCGGACACCTTCGCACGGTCGGTCGCGAGCGCTGCGCGGGCCTGCGCCAACGACGCCTTCAGCGTGGCGGAGTCGACGGTCGCCAGCACCTCGTTCTTGTGCACGGTGTCGCCCTCGGCGACCTTGACCGCGGTGACCGTCCCGGACACCGCGAACGACAGCGAATCGTCGTGTGCCGGCTCGACCGTGCCGGTCGTCGACACCGACTCGCGCACCGTGCCCAGCGTGGCCGCGACCATCTGCGCGGTCACGCCCGTCGCCGCCGAACCTCCGGAGCTGTCGGTCGCCGCGTAGACGCCGACCGCGACGCCGGCGAGCACGACCGCCGATCCGCCTGCCGTCCACCACCGGTGCCGCCGTACGACCCCCGGGGCGCGCACACCCTTGATGCCCATCGCCTGCCCTTCCGCCAGCGACGTGTCGCGCTGTGCAGGGAGGACGATCGCGACGGCCGCTGGGCGAACCCTGCGAGCAGGCTGAGGACGGGGTAGGAGCGGCTAGGCATTCGCTGAGGGCCGGTGCCGCGAGGACAACCTCGACGTGCCGGTAGCGTGCTGGCCCGTGCGTCTGCTGCTGCCGCCCAGCGAGGGCAAGACTCCCGGCGGGCGCGGACGTCCCCTCGGCACGCGGCTGGCGTCCGAACCTGGCGACCCGAGAACACAGCCTCGACTGCAGATCGTGGACGCCCTGGAACGCCTGCTCGCCGGCCCGCGTGACGTCGCGGCGGCCGCGCTGCTGCTACCGCCCGCCGCGGTCGACGAGGCGCTCGCGGCGAACGGGCGGGTACTGACGTCGGGCACCGTGCCGGCTCTGCGCCGCTACGCCGGTGTGGTCTACGACGGCCTGGACGCCCCGAACCTGTCGCCCGGTGCCGCCCGCGCGGCAGCGCGCTCGGTGCTGGTCTTCTCCGGGCTGCTCGGCGTGGTGCGGGGCAACGAGCCGGTGCCGTACTACCGGGTGCCCGCCAAGGCGGTGCTCCCCGGCATCGGCGTCGTCGGCACGTTCTGGCGCCCCGTCCTCGACGACGTACTGCCGTCACTGCTGGACAAGCAGCTCGTCGTCGACCTGCGCTCGTCGGACTACGCGGCGATGTGGCGGCCCGACCGCGAGCTCGCGCGCCGGGTCGTCACCGTCCGGGTGCTCTCACCGTTGCCGGACGGCAGCCTCGGCGTCGTCAGCTACCCGAGCAAGTTCGCCAAGGGACGCCTCGCCGCCGCGCTGCTCGAGAAGAGCACAGCCGGACTGGAGATCCGCACCGCCGACGACGTCGCCGCGGTGTGGCGCGAGACGACCGGCCTGCCCGCGGACGTCCAGGGCGCACAGGTGCGCATCCACACCGCCTGACGCGTCGAGCGGCGTGTAGCACTGCCGTCCCCCGGCCGGAATCCGACCCCCGTGTCCGGCCCGGCGAGGTGACCGACCACCATGTGGGCCATGCGCCTGGACCACCTCAGCTACGCCGCCGGCCCGGAGGGCCTCGCCGCCTGCGTACAGCGCCTCGGCGCGAAGCTCGGCGCCGGCTTCACCGACGGCGGCCTGCACCCGTCGTTCGGCACCCGCAACTTCGTGCTGGCCCTGGCCGGCGGCTGCTACCTCGAGGTCGTCGAGGCACTCGACCACCCGGCCGTCGACCGGGCGCCGTACGGCCGTGCGGTGCGCGCCCGCAGCGAGGAGGGCGGCGGCTGGCTGACCTGGGTCGTCGCGGTCGATGACATCGCTCCCGTCGAGGCGCGGCTGGGCCGCTCGGCCGCCCCCGGCCACCGGCGCCGCCCGGACGGCTTCGACCTGCGCTGGGAGCAGATCGGCGTGAACGACGTCGCCGACGACCCGCAGCTGCCGTTCTTCGTGCACTGGCTCAGCGCCGCCGACCACCATCCGTCCGCAGGCGGCTCGACGGTGAGCCTGCGCCGCCTCGAGATCGCCGGCGACGAGCATCGCATCGACACCTATCTCGGCACGTCCGCCCGTCAGCCGCTGGACGGGATCGAGGTCGACTGGGCCTCGACCGACGAGGGCACCGGGCTGCTGACGGCGACGTTCGACACCGCGTCGGGCTCGGTCGCGATCGACTGAACCACCGCCTCGACCTTGCGCCGGGCGCCCAGCACGGATCCGGCCAGGATCAGCGGGAACCCGATGCCCATGCCCAGCGTGAACTTCTCGCTGAGCAGCGTCACGCCCAGCAGGACCGCGACGGCGGGGTTCACGTAGGTGATGATGACCCCGCGGGACGGGCCGATCTCGGCGACCAGCGCGAAGAACACCACGAACGCGACCGCGGTGCAGACGACCGCGAGGGTCGCCACCGACTCGACGACGTGCGCGGACGGGTGGCTGGGGCGGTGGAACGCGGCGTAGGGCAGGTAGCCGATGGCCACGAGCAGCAGTGACGCGCTGACGACCGGGATCGCGGGCAGGTCCGACAGGCGCCGCGCCATGATCACCGGCGCTGTGGCGTAGCCGATCACCACGACGAGCACCTCGAGCAGCGCGCCGGTCGAGACCTGCGAGAAGTCCAGGCCGACGAGCATGCCGACGCCGGCGAGACCGAGCACCAGCCCGGCCAGCTGCCACCGGTCGAAGCGCTCCTCGGACTTGGTCAGGTGGGCGACGAGCACACCGACGAGCGGCACCGCTGCCACGAGCAACCCGGAGACCGAGCTGGACAGCTTGCGTTCGGCGTCGG
>Ga0164242_10005420_pt1 | contig 14211 bp, 15 predicted proteins | sample OricomgcompostMG_FD_108783 | JGI IMG/M metagenome (GOLD analysis project Ga0164242, IMG submission 108783) | Miracle-Growth compost microbial communities from Emeryville, California, USA - Original compost - Miracle growth compost (MG) ... | reverse complement strand
TGCGAGGAGAAGCCGAACATCTCGGCCATGGCCGAGACCACTTCCTTCTCCATCTCGGCCGTGGCGGGACCACCATCGAGGGCGTGGTTGTTGGGGTTGATCAGCATCGCGCTGAGGTAGCCGACCAGGGCGGCGGGATGGGGCGGCTTGAGCATCTGCCCGACGTAACCGGGGTGGAAGAACGGGTAGTTGTCCCGAAGTCGGCCATGCAACTCGTCCATCGCGGCACGCAGATCCCCGGTGGGGACATCGAGCGATGGGTGCGGCTCGAAGTCGCCGTACTCGCTCATCCAGTCGCCGATCGAGGCCACGCTCGCGCCGAGCAGGTCAGCGAGACGGCCATAGCCCGTCGGACCGGCATGCACGACATCTCCGTGCGCGTCGGCAGCAGCTGTCATCCTCGACGTCATGCGGACCCTCTTCGCTCCTGGGTGTTCGTGAAGACTCGAACAGTTCGTTATGGGCTCATACCTACAACAAGAGGCTTGCCGCTCGTCACGTTGAGGGCGTTGAAGGTCTGGATCTCCGCGATCGCCCACACCACGACAGCGAGTTGGGTCTCGCCGAACTGCGCGGCGGCCGCGTCGTAGACATCTTGCGGCACTTCTTGGGTGCTGGCCAGATGACAGACCGCTTCGGCGAGGTCGAGCGCCGCACGTTCGGTGGCCTCGAACATCGAGCCCGCTTCCCGCCACGTGGCCAGGACATGGAGGCGCCGGTGGTCCTCACCAAGGTCGAGAGCTCGCCGCACATGCAAGTCCACGCAGAAGGCGCAGCCGTTGACCTGCGAGCAGCGAATCTTGACCAGCTCGATCAGTCGTGGCTCCACACCGTGTTCCTCGGCCATGCGCTCGACGTGCTGGTTGAGGTTCAGCAGGCGCTTGTAGGTATCGGGAAGCACCTCGTGGAACTGCAGCCGCTCAGTCACTCCTGTGACGCTACTCCGGACCTGAATCCCCGCGATGCTCCTCCGCAATCTGGGGCGTCTACTCCGACCGCAGCAGAAGCCTTCACTCACGTTGTGTTCGAACGCCTGTTCGAGTATCATGGGTGTCATGGCCATCCCGGGACCCGCACCCACCGAGCACACCGAGCAACTGCTGGCCCGTGCCGAGGCCAACCTCACCGCCCGCCGGGCCGCCGACGCCGAACAACTGATCATCGCCCGCGAATGGGCACTGGCCCACGCCGTCTCCCCCGCCGAAGTCACCCACCACGGCACCACCCACACCCGACAACTCGGCGCGGTGGCGATGCGGGTCTGGGAGTACGCCGCCGCCGAACTCGGCCTCGCCTTCAACACCCACGCCCTAGCCGCGCAGAAGATCATGGCCGACGCCCTCGACCTCGCCTCCCGCCTCCCCCACGCCTGGAACAGTGCGCTCGCCGGTGACCTGCCGGCCTGGACGGCCCGCAAACTCGCCACCCTCACCCGCGACCTGACCCCCCACGCCGCCCGGCTCGTCGACCACCAACTCGCCGGCGACTACGCCACCCTGCCCCCCGGACGGCTCCTATCGGCGGCCGAAGGACGGGTCGCCGCCGCCGACACCACCGCACTCGACGACAGGGTCAGCCGAACCAGGAAGAAGCACGAGGTCGCCACCGGCCGCCCCGTCGACGGCACCACGGTGTTCTTCGCCCGGATGGACGCCCACGACGCCGCCCGACTCCACCAGACCTGCAACAAGATCGCCGACCTGCTCGAGGAAACCGAACCCGATAGCGCGGACCGACCCACCCGCGGCCAACTCCGCGCCCAAGCACTCGGACTGCTCGCCGACCCCCAAGCAGCCCTCGACCTCCTCCACGGACGCGACCCCCACCGCGGCAAAGCCATCGTCTACGTCCACCTCACCCCAGCCACACTCCAGGGCCACGGGGTGGCACGCGTCGAAGACCTCGGCCCCCACACCAAGAAGATGCTCGCCGACCTCCTCGGCCACGACCACATCACCCTCAAGCCGGCCATCGACCTCAACACCCAGCCCCCACCCGCCGACAGCTACGAAATCCCCACCCACCTGGCCGAACACATCCACCTGACCAAACCCGCCGACATCTACCCCTGGGCCGAATCACTCAGCCGCCGCACCGACCTCGACCACACCAACCCCTGGCCCGCCGGCAAAACCGAAGCCGGCAACCTCGCCAAACTCACCCGAAGACACCACCGCATCAAAACCCACGCCCGCGGCTGGACGTTGATCCAGTTCGGAGGCAACAAGTTCCTCTGGCGAACGCCCCACCGCCGCTGCGTCTCCGTCGACCGCGGCGGCACCCACCCACACTGGCTCGAACTCACCTGGCCCGACCTGCGCGCGCCCGCAGGCTGAAGCCTGCGGGCGGGGTGTTACCCGGCAGTCACCTTTTCCGCCCTCGCGCGTTGATGGACCGGGGACTGTGTCCCCAGTCACAAGTGAATCTGAGGCGGGGGGTCTCAAAAAACATGCTGGAAAACATGACCAGGCGCGATCTGCTCAAGCTGATCGCCGCCAGTGGTACTGCTGCGACGCTCAACAGTTTGGCCGGACCGGTGCTGGAACGTGCCTACGCCGCGGATCCCTGCGGCACGGGGTCGCTCTCCGACATCGAGCACTTCGTCTTCCTGATGCAGGAGAACCGGTCTTTCGACCACTACTACGGCACCATGTCCGGGGTCCGCGGCTTCAGCGACGCCTCGGCCATCAATGCCGGGCTCTTCAAGCAGAAGGGGTACAACGTCGGCACCAAGAAGGCCGACCCGAACTCCTACGTGATGCCCTTCCGCCTCGACACCACGCGCGGCGCGACGCTCGACGGCGAGGCCATCAACGATCCCGATCACGGCTGGGCGGGCCAGCACAAGGCCTGGAACGGCGGGGCCATGGACCAGTGGGTCACCACCCACGTCCAGACCGACGGGGTCAAGAACGGCCCCGCGACGATGGGCTATTACACCCGCGAGGACATCCCGGTGCACTTCGCGCTCGCGGACGCCTTCACCATCTGCGATCACTACTTCTGCTCGGTGCTCGGCCCGACGGACCCCAACCGGCTGTACTGGATCTCCGGCACCATCGACCCCGCCGGCGAGCACGGTGGGCCGCTGCTGGAGACGCCTTTGGCGGTGCCGCACAACAAGTACTCGTGGCGGACCTATCCGGAGAATCTCGAGGACGCGGGTGTGTCTTGGAAGGTCTACACGAGCCAGCAGGCGCCGATCGTGTCCGGCGCGGTCCTCTCCGGCATGCTCGGCGCCTTCAAGAGCTTCCAGAACCCGTTCTCGAAGCTCTACCGGCAAGGCCTCGCCCCTCTCTACCCCGCCAGCTTCGCCTACGACGTCAAGACCAACAAGCTGCCCAAGGTCTCGTGGATCATCCCCGACCTGCTCGCATGCGAGCACCCGGCGCTCCCCCCGTCCTTCGGCGCCGTCGGCATCCTCAGGGTTCTCGACATCCTCACCTCCAATCCCGCGGTGTGGGAGAAGACCGCCCTGATCATCAGCTATGACGAGAACGGCGGCTTCTTCGACCACGTCGCTCCCCCGACGGCGCCCCCGGGCACGCCGGGCGAATACGTCACCGTCGATCCGCTGAGCAAGGTCAAGAGCTCGGCCGGTATCGCCGGCCCGATCGGCCTCGGCTTCCGTGTTCCCGGACTGGTGATCTCGCCCTTCTCGCGCGGTGGACTCGTCGCCAGCGAGACCTTCGACCACACCTCACAGCTGCGCCTCGTGGAGACGCGGTACGGCGTCGAGGTCCCGAACCTGACCTCGTGGCGGCGCGAGACCGTCGGTGACATGACTTCGGCCTTCAACTTCGCGGCAGGAGCGGACACCAGCAAGGTCGACATCGAGCCGAAGCAGGAGCTGGGTCTGCTCCAGGTGCTTGCGCAGACGCATGTCGGCCTCGATGTCATCGCCGGTACCTTCTTCGCCAAGCAGAGCCTGAGTTCCTATCCGGTGCCGCCCAACGCGATGCCCACGGTCGAGACGACTCCGGCGCGAGGGACGCCGAGTGGGACGGGCGACTGCGCGCCCGCGGCCAGCGCCACCGCGGCGCTGCACACGGAGACAGGTCTCGACGAGCTCGAGCTGACACCGACGCCCACGCGCGTCGGCGCCGCCGGCGAGCAGATCCGGGCCCACGTCCTCGAATCGCAGAGACCCACGGTGTGAACGGGCATTGAGCCGTGCGCGCCCGACCCGCGATGATGTCGGGCGTGCACTGGCTCAGCGACCTCTCCACCTGGCAACTCGTCGTCCTGATCGTCGTCGTGGCGATTGCTCTCGCGATCGCCTCGGCGGTGCTGACCGCGTGGACGGTACGACGGGGTCTGCGCACTCCCCGCGGCCTGCGCCTGATCAATCGCACTCGTGACCGGATCATCGACATCGTCAAGCGACCGATCACGATCATGGTGCTCGACGAGGTGGTCGACGTCATCCAGACCGGTCACTACACCCAGAACATCTCGGCGGCGATCGTGGAGAACCACGACGAGCTCAAGGCGCTGGCCGCCGAGAAGATCCGCCAGGATCCCAATGTCCGGCTGATCGGCAAGCTGCCCGGTTACGACAAGATCGTCGGCGAGGTCTCCGAGACGACTCTCCGGGTCCTGATCGCGATGCTCGGCGACCCCCGGATGGACGAGTTGGTCTCCGACCTGCTCCGCAACAACATCCAGCAGATCAAGCTCGCCGTACGGGACCGGGAGAACGAGCACGTCGCCGGCTTCCGCCCCGCCGATCGATGAGGGGTCTCCCCAAGAACTGAAACAAGTTCTACCATCGGCGGCATGGTCAGCCCTCCCCTCCGCGTCATCCAGTGGACCACCGGCAACATCGGACGCCGCTCGCTCCACGCGATCCTCACCCGGCCCGACATGGAGTTGGTCGGAGTCTTCGCTCACGGCGCCGACAAGGTGGGGGTCGACGCCGCCGAGCTGGCCCATCTCGACACTCCCACGGGCGTCGCCGCGACGGACGACATCGAGGCGCTCATCGCTCTCGCGCCCGACGCCTGCGTCTACAACCCGCTGTGGAGCAGCACCGACGAGTTGGTCCGGCTCCTCGAGGCGGGCATCAACGTGGCCACCAGCGCCGGCTGGATCAACGGCGTGAAGCTCGGCGCCGAGGAGCGTGGCCGCGTCGAGAAGGCCGCGCTGAGCGGGGGCGCGACGATCTTCGGCAGCGGCGCGCACCCGGGCATGACCAACCTCCTCGGCATCGTCTCGAGCGCCGCCTGCGAACGGGTGGACAGCATCACGATCACCGAGTCGGTCGACTGCTCGACATATGCCTCGAAGGAAACCCAGGAGGCGATGGGCTTCTCCAAAGACCCGGCGACGCCAGGTCTCGAGGAGTCGGTACGACGGGAGTCGGAGGTCTTCGCCGAGTCGGTTGCGATGATGGCCGATGCTCTCGGCGTCGATCTCGACGAGATCACCTTCGACGCCGGCTTCACCGCGGCCCACGGCGACAGCGACCTCGGCTTCATGACGATTCCCTCCGGAACCGTCGGTGCGGTCCAGGGCTATCACCGCGGCTGGGTCGACGGCCGCGCCGTCGTCAACGTCGGCTTCCAGTGGACGATGGGCGATCAGGTCGATGCACCCTTCAAACTGGCGCACGGTCATGTCGTTCGCGTCGACGGGATGCCCAACGTCCGCACCGTCCTGCGGGTGCTCCCACCGGCCGACTGGGACGAGGAGGGCTACATGGGACTCGGCATGATCTATACCGCGATGCCGGTGGTCAATGCGGTGCCCGCGGTCGTTGCCGCGGCTCCGGGCATCGCCACCTTCAATGACCTTCCGCTGATCACCGGGCGGGTGGGCCGATGACGGCGACCGCCACCGTCCAGGACTTCCTGGAGCTCCTCGCCTCCGAACGCGCAGCCGAAGCGGCCGAGCTCCTCTCCCCCGGCATCGAGTGGCGCAACTCCGGGTGGCCGGCCATCCGCGGGGCGCGCGTCGGCGCGATGTTGCGCGACATGGACCGCCGGCACATCCGCTTCGGCGTGACCTTCCACCACGTCGCCGAGGAGTCCGGGGACAGCGGCGACGCGGTCGTGCTCACCGAGCGCACGGACCTGATCGGCTACGGCCGGTGGAGCACGTCCTTCTGGGTCTGCGGCACCTTCCGGGTCCAGGACGGCCTGATCACCCTCTGGGACGACCACTTCAGCACCGGGAGCGTTCTCCTCGGGGCGATCAAGGGCCTCCGCGGTCTCGCTCAGCGGCGCTGAGAACGCGTTCTGAGAGGAGCCTCCGAGTGATTCCACTGAGTCACTCGGTCTCGTCGACGACGTGCACGGCGGCCTCCTCGGCGCTGGCGCCGGCGCCGTCGATGCCCTCGTCCTCGGCGAGCAGTTCGGGCTCCTCGTCCTCGTGCGCGCCCTCGTCGGGCGCGAGGAGCCGACCGGCGCGACGATCGCCGACCTCGCCGTCGTCGAGCACCTCACCGCCCTCGTTCTCCCAGACCTCCGGCTCCTCCTCGTCGATCCGCTCGGCGAGCGACTCCTCACGATAGGCGTCCTTCGGCTCGCGATCGGGCGGCGAGAAGCCCTCATCGAGTACGTCGTCGACGCCGCGGTCGTCCAGCGTGTCGTCAGGCTGCAACTGATCTTCACTCATGCCCTTCGACGCTAGCTCGCCCACCGGCGCAATCGGACTCCCAGACCCGTGCGCCGAGCATGGCGATATCTCATATGTGAGATACGCTCCGTCCATGGACTACCTCGGCCGGATCGGGCACCTGATCCGAGACGCGCGCAAGCACCGCGGATGGACCCAGGCCCAGCTCGCCGAGGAGCTCGGCACCAGCCAGAGCGCGATCAACCGCATCGAGCGCGGCCACCAGAATCTCTCGATGGACATGCTCGCCCGAATCGGCGAGGCGCTCGACTCCCAGATCGTCAGCATCGGCACCGGGCCCGCGCACCTGCGCGTACACGGCCCCACGACGCTGTCCGGCAGCATCGAGGTCAAGACCTCCAAGAACGCCGGTGTCGCCCTGCTCTGCGCGAGCCTGCTCAACCGCGGTCGTACGACGCTGCGCCGGGTCGCCCGCATCGAGGAGGTCAACCGTCTTCTCGAGGTGCTCGAGAGCATCGGCGTGCGGACTCGCTGGCTCAATGACCAAGGTGATCTGGAGATCGTCCCGCCCGCCGCACTCGACCTGAGCTCGATCGATGCCGACGCGGCCCGCCGTACCCGCTCGGTGATCATGTTCCTCGGCCCGCTGCTACACCGCAGCGAGCAGTTCCAGCTGCCCTACGCCGGCGGCTGCGACCTCGGCCTGCGCACGGTCGAGCCTCACATGAGCGCGCTGCGGCCCTTCGGGCTCGAGGTCAAGGCGACCGAGGGCAACTACCAGGCCACCGTCAATCCCGGTACCGCACCAGGGCGGCCGATCGTGCTCACCGAGCGTGGCGACACGGTGACCGAGAACGCCCTCATGGCCGCTGCACTGCACGACGGCACGACGGTGATCCGCAATGCCAGCTCCAACTACATGGTCCAGGATCTGTGCTTCTACCTGCAGCTCCTGGGCGTGGGCATCGAGGGCATCGGCACGACGACGCTCACCGTCACCGGCCGCGCCGCCATCGACGTGGACGTCGACTACGCCCCCAGTGAGGACCCGATCGAGGCGATGTCCCTGCTCGCCGCGGCGATCGTCACCGACTCCGAGATCACCATCCAGAGGGTGCCGATCGAGTTCCTCGAGATCGAGCTGGCGGTGCTCGAGGAGATGGGCATGCGCTACGAGCGCAGCGAGGAGTACGTCGCCAGCAACGGCCGCACCCGCCTGGTCGACATCACCACCCGCCAGTCGGTGCTCCGCTCCCCCATCGACAAGATCCACCCGATGCCCTTCCCCGGGCTGAACATCGACAACCTGCCCTTCTTCGCCGTCATCGGCGCGGTCGCGCAGGGCAAGACCCTCCTGCACGACTGGGTCTACGAGAACCGGGCGATCTATCTCACCGAGCTCAACAAGCTCGGCGGCCGGGTCACGCTCATGGACCCGCACCGGGTGATGATCGAAGGCCCGACGCACTGGTCGGGCGCCGAGGTGGTCTGTCCCCCGGCACTGCGACCCGCCGTGGTCGTCCTGCTGGCGATGCTCGCCTCGAAGGGCACGTCGGTGCTGCGATCGACGTACGTCATCCATCGTGGCTACGAGGATCTGGCCGAGCGGCTCAACGAGCTCGGCGCCTCGATCGAGACCTTCCACGACCACGACGTCTGAGCATGGCGCCTTCGTCACCTCGCACGGGCTCGGCCTATCTCGACGAGGCTCTCGTTGCGCCGTACGGTCCCCTCGCGATCGCCCACCGGGGCGGCGCGATGGTGCCCGAGCTCCGCGGCGCCGAGAACACGGTCCGGGCTTTCAGGCACGCCAGTGACCTCGGCTACCACTATCTCGAGACCGACGTGCATGCCAGTCGCGACGGGGTCCTCTTCGCCTTCCACGACGCCGAGCTGGCCCGAGTCGCCGGACGTCCCGGACGGATCCGTGAGATGACCGCCGCCGAGCTGGCGACGGTGACTGCCGGTGGTGAGCCGATCCCGACGATGGCGGAGCTGCTCGAGGAGTTTCCCTCACGGCGCTTCAGCATCGACATCAAGGCGCTCGGGGCGGTCGAACCGCTCGCCGACCTGATCGCACGAACCGGATCCGGCGACCGCGTCTGTGTCTCCTCCTTCGACACCGCTCGGATCCGCCGCTTCCGGCAGGTCACCGGCGGCTCGGTGACCACCGGTGCCGCCCGCGGCGAGATCGCCGCCTTTCTCGCCTTCGGAAGATGGGCACGCGGGCACGCCGGCTACTCCGTGCTGCACCTTCCCGACGCGCTCGCGCACCCGGTGCTGGTCCGACGGGCGCATGCCAGCGGATCCCACGTACACGTCTGGACGATCGACGAGGCCACTCGGATGGAGCAGCTGATCGACATCGGGATCGACGGAATCGTCACGGATCGCACCGATGTGCTCAAGGATGTCCTCAGCCAGCGCGGCCTCTGGAGGGAGTAGGCGATGAGGGAGACAGGAAGGCTGTGAGGACCCTGGGGAGGGAGCTCAACGCCATCGAGCCGGATCCGGCCGTCCGAGCACGGCAACAGCGCGCCTGGAACTGGTACGACTGGGCCAACTCGGCGTACTACACGACCGTGCTGTCGGTGCTCTTCGCGCCGTACCTGATCACGGTCGCGAACCGCGCCGCCGGCTGCAAGGCCGACGCATCGCACTGCGGACAGACGGTGAGCCTCCTCGGCCTGCAGGTCGCCCCGGGCTCGCTCCCCTTCTACCTGACCAGCTTCGCCACCATCGCCAGCGCCTTCGTGCTTCCTGTCGTCGGAGCCTTCGTCGACCGCTCCGCGCACAAGCGCTGGAACATGGCCGGCTTCGCCTTCAGCGGCTCGGCGTGCTGCATGCTGCTCTTCCTCGTCGACGGCACCGACTGGCAGCTCGGCGCGGTGGCGATCGTGACCAGCAGCATCCTCGGTGGCTGCTCGCTGGTCGCCTATTACGCGATCCTGGTCGACATCTCCACCGAGGACGAACGCGACGATGCCTCGTCCCGGGGCTGGGCCTGGGGCTATCTCGGTGGCGGCCTGCTCCTCGCCGCCAACCTGGTGATGTACCTCGGCCATTCGGCGTTCGGGCTGGGCGCCGCTATGTCCGTGCGCCTCTCCTTGCTCAGCGCGGGCGTCTGGTGGGCGGGCTTCACCCTCATCCCGCTGTTGCGGCTCAAGGACTACGAGCCACGCGGCGCCTTCACCGAGCAGGGCGGCCTGTGGCAGCGAAGCTTCGGCCAACTCTTCGACACGCTGCGCGAGATGCGGGGCTATCCGATGACGCTGACCTTCCTGATCGCCTATCTCTTCTACAACGACGGCATCCAGACCGTCATCTACGCGGCGTCGACGTACGGCGAGAAGACGCTGAGGTTCGACAACACGATCCTGATCGCCACCATCCTGCTGATCCAGTTCGTCGCCTTCGGCGGCGCGCTCTGGTTCGGCCGCCTCGCCGCACGGATGGGCGCCTACCGGGCCATCGTGGGCGGTACGTGTGCGTGGATGGTCATCGTCGTCGTCGCGATCTTCCTTCCCGCCCACAATGCGATGCTCTTCTTCCTGGTGGCCACGGCGATCGGCATCGTCCTCGGCGGCACCCAGGCGCTCTCCCGGTCCTTCTTCAGCTTCTTCATCCCGCGCGGACGTGAGGGCGAGTACTTCGCGCTCTACAATGCCTGCGAGCGCGGTACGTCGTGGTTCGGCACGCTGCTCTTCGGCCTCGTGTTCCAGATCACGGGCTCCTATCGCCCCGCGATTCTGGCGCTGATCGTCTTCTTCCTCCTCGGTCTTCTCTTCCTGGTGCGCCTCGACCCCGAGCGTGGCGCACGTGAGGCGGGGAACACGTTGCCGGCGGCGTCCTGACGGGAATCCTTGGACGTCCACGTACGTTGGTGCAGATACCGGCGTCATGACGGGCTTGCCTGTCCGTCTCACTAGCGGTACGCATGGATCCACACCGAAACTTTGGAGGTGCTCGATGGGAGAGCGAACACTACGGGGGGCCCGTCTGGGGGGCCAGAGTTTCGAGGACGAGCGCGGCATCGAACTCGCTGCCCGGCAGCAGATCGAGTACGCCTGTCCCCAGGGTCACCACTTCGAGGTGACCATGTCCGTCGAGGCGGAGGTGCCCGCGCTCTGGGAGTGCCCGCGCTGTGGCGCCGAGGCGCTCAGCACGAGCGGCATCAAGCCCGAGGAGAAGGCCGAGAAGCCGGCACGCACCCACTGGGACATGCTCTTGGAGCGTCGCTCCATCAGCGAACTCGAGGACATCCTCACTGAGCGGCTGGAACTCCTGCGTGGCGGCGAGATCGGCCCCGCGCACCTGCACCGGGCGAGCGCCCGGAAGAAGAAGGCCTCCGTCTGAGCGCCTTCGCACCGATCAGCGAATAACCTCGCCCTGGACCACGTCGTCGTGGCCGGGGCGAGGTTCTTTCTGACCCGCCACTGTCATGCCGGTGAGCCGCCGCGCCACCAGGCCGGCGAGAACGCGCCGCCCGATCGGCCGGGTCACGGGCAGGATCAGCAAGACACCCACCAGGTCACTGATGAAGCCGGGCGCAAGCATCAAGGTCCCGCCGACGAGCAGCAGCATGCCGTCGGCGAGCTCGTTCGCCGGCAGCCGCCCCTCGGCCAACGCGGTGCGCAGCGCCAGCCAGGCGCGCCTGCCCTCGTGACGGACCAGCCAGGAACCGAAGACGGCGTCCGCGACGAGCAGCAGCACCGTCCACCACGCGCCGATGACCTGTCCGATCTGGATGATCACCCAGATCTCGAGGACCGGAACGACGATGAAGGCGATCAGGAGCAGCGCGAAGACCCGCTGTCGACGATGCCGTTGCCCTGAACTCATGTCTGGCACAACGAACGGCGGCCGACGCTTGTTTCCACGAAATGACCCGCGTCATACGGAGCCTTCACCGCAATTCCTTCGGTGGCGAGTTGCATTGACGGCAATGTTTGCGGCTATGCTCGAAGAGTTCCAGGTCGCACGCCTTTCGAAGGGAGCCCCGATGACCGTCGAGACGCCGATCCGCCACCAGCTGGACGAACAGCCTTATGTCTACGAGCGCGTCGACCTCGTCGAGCCCGACTGGACCCGCTTCCCCGGATGGCGCGAGGTCACCCGTGAGGAGTGGGAGTCGGCCCAGTGGCAGCGCTCCCACTGCATCAAGAACGTCCGCCAGCTGCGGGACCTCCTCGGCGACCTGGTCGACGGGCGCTTCTACGCCGATCTGGAGCGCGACCAGGCCGAGCGCGCGACGATGTCGATGCTGGTGCCGCCGCAGATGATGAACACGATGGCTGCGCACGCCGCGATCGCCGGCCCGGGCTCGCTGACCGAGGCCTTCTACGCCGATCCGGTACGGCGCTACATGATCCCGGTCTTCAGTGACCGCCGTACCGACTGGCCCTCGCACCCCCACGCCTCTCGCGACTCGCTCCACGAGCACGACATGTGGGCGGCCGAGGGGCTCACCCACCGCTATCCGACCAAGGTCCTCGCCGAACTGCTGCCGACCTGCCCGCAGTACTGCGGACACTGCACCCGCATGGACCTGGTCGGCAATTCGACGCCCACCATCGACAAGCTCAAGTTCGACCTCAAGCCGGTCGACCGCCACGACGCGATGCTCGACTACCTGCGCAGGAACCCGCAGGTGCGCGATGTCGTCGTCTCCGGCGGCGACGTGGCCAACCTGCCGATCGCCCGCCTCGAGTCCTTCCTGACCCGGCTCCTCGAGATCGAGAACATCCGGGATATCCGGCTGGCCACCAAAGCCCTTGTGGGAGTGCCGCAGCACTGGCTGCAGGACGACGTCGTGGCCGGCGTCGAGCGGGTGGCCGCGATCGCCCGCTCGCGCGGCGTCTCGCTCGCCATTCACACGCACGCAAACCACGCGAACTCGATCACCCCGCTCGTGGCCAGGGCCGCGGGCGCGATGTTCGAGGCCGGCGTACGGGATGTCCGCAACCAGGGCGTGCTTCTCGGTGGCGTCAACGACGACGCCCACGCGCTGCTCGACCTGAGCTTCGCGCTGCTCGACGGCGCGCAGATCATGCCCTACTACTTCTACATGTGCGACATGATCCCCTTCGCCGAGCACTGGCGGATCAGTGTCGCCCGCGCCCAGCAGCTGCAGCACCAGATCATGGGCTACCTGCCCGGCTTCGCGACGCCGCGCATCGTCTGCGACGTGCCCTTCGTCGGCAAGCGCTGGGTACACCAGCTGGCCGAGTACGACACCGAGCGGGGCATCTCGTACTGGACGAAGAACTACCGCACCTCGATCGAGGCCACCGACCCGGAGGCGCTCAACCGCCGCTACGAGTACTACGACCCGATCCACACGCTCCCCGAGCCGGGGCAAGCCTGGTGGCGAGCCTACGCCGACGCGTAGGCCTCACTCGTCGTCGGTGTCCTGTGTGAGCAGGGTGCGGTTCTCGAAGGGCGTCGAGAGCGCGATCGTGGTCCGTGTGGTCACATTGGCGACCGCGCGGATCCGGGCGAGCAGCGCCTCGAGGTCGGCCGGCGTCGCCGTACGGACCTTGAGGATGTAGGACTCCTCCCCCGCCACCGACCAGCACGACTCGATCGCGGTGATGTCGGCGAGCAGGTCCGGATAGTTGTCCGGGTGCGAGGCCTCGATCGGGGTGATGGAGACGAAGGCGGTCAGCGGGAAGCCGATGGCCGTGTGGTCCAGCTGAGCCTGGTAGCCGGTGATGACGCCCTGCTGTTCCAGCCGCTTCACGCGTTGGTGCACCGCCGAGGTGGACAGGCCCGTGGCCTTTCCGAGGTCGGTGTAGGACATGCGTCCGTCGGCGGCGAGCAGTCGGACGATCTCACGATCGGTCTTCTCCACGCGCCACAGGGTAGCGTCCGCCCATGGACTTCATCGTGGTTCCCGCCGACTCGGTGGGCGCCCGGCTGGCGATGACCCGCTACGTGGACGAATTGCAGGGCGTCCTGCCCCACGGCTTCACGACCGAGCAGGCACTGGCCGACGCGGCCCGCGACTACAACGAGCCCAACGGCCTCTACGTCCTCCTCGGCGCACCGGAAGACCCGCTGGCCGGCGGCGCGATCACCTTCCTCGACCAAAGGCGTGCCGAGGTCAAACGCATGTGGGTCAACCCGGTCGCGCGCGGCCAGGGCATCGCGCGTGCTCTCCTCGCCGAGTTGGAGCGACTCGCCGCGCAACGCGGCCGCGGGACCATCGTTCTCGACACCAGCAGCGGCCTGACCGCCGCGGTCGCGCTCTACGACAGCAGCGGCTACCAGCGCATCCCGGCGTACAACGACAACATCGACGCGGACCTGTGGTTCCGCAAGGAGGTCCCCACCCCGTGACCGAACGCTTGATGCTCCTCGACACCGCCTCGCTCTACTTCCGAGCCTTCTTCGGTGTCCCGGACTCGGTGCGGGCGCCGGACGGTACGCCGGTGAACGCGGTCCGTGGGCTGCTCGACTTCATCACCCGCCTCGTCGAGCAGTACCAGCCGACCCACCTGGCCTGTTGCTGGGACGAGGACTGGCGGCCCCAGTGGCGGGTCGACCTGATCCCGACCTACAAGGCACATCGGGTGGTCACCGAGGTGGCCGGCGACGCTCCCGACATCGAGGAGGTCCCGGACCCGCTCG